>Ga0070690_100001384_pt1 | contig 12638 bp, 9 predicted proteins | sample KBSS33HmetaG_FD_64671 | JGI IMG/M metagenome (GOLD analysis project Ga0070690, IMG submission 64671) | Switchgrass rhizosphere microbial communities from Kellogg Biological Station, Michigan, USA - KBS S3-3H metaG | ecosystem: Host-associated > Plants > Roots > Rhizosphere ... | reverse complement strand
GACCAGGATCTCCTTGAGGCCCTGGGCGAAGTCGCGCGTGATCGTCGCCTCCAGTGGCCACACGACGTTGACCTTGTGGATGCGGATGCCCAGAGAGCGGCAGGTGCCATCGTCGAGGCCGAGGTCGGACAGCGCCTGGCGCAGGTCGTTGAAGGCCTTGCCGCTGGCGATCAGGCCGAAGCGGTCGTTGGGCGTGGCCACGACGTTGTGGTTGAGCCTGTTGGCGCGCACGTAGGCGAGCGCGGCGTACCACTTGAAGTCCATCAGCCGCGCTTCCTGCTCCAGCGGCGGATCGGGCCAGCGGATGTGCACGCCGCCCGGCGGCATCACGAAGTCTTCGGGCAGCACGATGTCCACGCGATGCGGGTCGACGTCCACGGTGGCCGACGACTCGACCACTTCCTGGATCGTCTTCATCGACGTCCACACGCCCGAGAAGCGGCTCATCGCGAACGCGTGCAGGCCCATGTCGAGGATGTCCTGCACCGACGACGGGAAGAACACCGGGATGCCGCAGGCCTTGAAGATGTGGTCGCTCTGGTGCGCTGCGGTGGAGCTCTTGGAGACGTGGTCGTCGCCGGCGATCGCGATGACGCCGCCGTGCGCCGAAGTGCCGGCCATGTTGGCGTGCTTGAACACGTCGGCGGTGCGGTCGACGCCCGGGCCCTTGCCGTACCAGAGGCCGAACACGCCGTCGAACTTGCTGGTCTGCGGGTAGAGCGCGAGCTGCTGCGTGCCCCACACCGCGGTGGCGCCGAGCTCTTCGTTGATGCCCGGCTGGAACACGACGTTCTGCGCCGCGAGGTGCTTCTTGGCGGCCCAGAGCGCTTGATCGTATCCGCCGAGGGGTGATCCCCGATATCCGCTGATGAAGCCGGCGGTGTTGCGGCCGGCGAGCGCGTCGCGCGTGCGCTGCAGCATCGGCAGGCGCACCAGGGCCTGCACGCCGCTCATGAACGCGCGGCCGGTGTCGAGCGCGTACTTGTCGTCCAGCGACACGGTCTCGAGGGCTTTGCGGATGCTGTCGGGCAACGGAGCGTTCATGGTCGCGTCTCCTGCGGATTCAGGACGTCAAGGAATGGGACGGGTCGTGCGTCGCCGCGGCATGGACGACGACGTTCCGGTGCGGCTCATGACCGGTTGGAACGGTGGGCAACGAACGACTCAGTGTAGGGAAAAGCCGTGGACATGTGCTTGCTTTATGCTTGTCCTGGCGCGGCTGTTGAGAAACAATATTGCTGCGATACAAGTATTGGAGAACCAGTCTTGCCAAGAAGCGAGAAGACAGGAAAAGCGAACGCCCGTGCGAACGGGCCGGCGCGCGCGCCCGCGGAACGCGGCGGGTCCGAGGAGCGCGGCGCGCGCGACGCCGGCGGCCTCGACCGCTACGACATCGCGCTGCTGGCCGAACTGCAGCGCGACGCGCGCCAGTCCAACGCCGACCTGGCCGGGCGCATCGGCCTGTCGCCCGCGCCCACCTGGCGCCGCGTGCGCCGGCTCGAGGAGCTGGGCGTCATCACGGGCTACCGCGCCGAGATCGACCGCCGCAAGATCGGCCTGGGCGTGCTGGCCTTCGTCCGCGTGGACACCGACCGCGACAACCTGGCGGCCACCAAGGCGCTGGAGGACGCCATCCGCGACCTGCCGGAGGTCATCTCCTGCCACTACATCAGCGGCGCGGGCACCTTCGAGCTGCAGGTGCTGGTGACCGACCTCGACGCCTACGCGCGCTGGACGATGGACACGCTGTTCCGCCTGCCCAACGTGAAGGACCTGCACACGAGCTTCTCGCTCGGCGAGATCAAGGCCGGCGCCGCGCTGCCGCTGGGGCACCTGGGGACGGCGCGATGAGGCGGCGCCCCGGGCGCGGCCACGGACGGGTTAATCCCGTGCACGGCACTTTCGTTTGCGCAGAGCATCTCATCCAGGCAGGGGCCGAATCGAACGGGCAGCACAGCCCGTCACTTCTTCCAGATGGACACGCATTGAATCGACGTGAGGTCTTCTTGCGAATGGGCATGGCCGCGGCAGGGTTCGCCGGCCTGCCCGCGCGCGCCGCCGACGCACCCGACGCGCTGCTGACGGCCGAGGAGCAGGCCTGGGTCGTCAAGCACCCGGTGGTGCTGTTCGCGCCGGAACGCGACTTTCCGCCGTTCAGCTTCGTCGACAGCCAGGGCCAGCACCGCGGGCTGTCGGCCGACGTGCTCGACCTGGTGCAGGATCACGCCGGCCTGAAGTTCCAGGCCGTGGCCGGGGGCGACCGGGCCGCCAACATCGATCGCCTGAAGCGGCGCGAGATCGACCTGCTCACCTCGCTGCGGCCCACCGCCGAACGCGAGCAGTTCATCTCGTTCACCAGCGCGTATGTCAGCTCGCCGGCGGTGGTGCTGCGGCGCCGCAAGGACCACCGCTCGGGCGATCTCGCGAAGATGGCCGGCGAACGCGCCGCGGTCGACCGCAATTCCGCGGCGGAGGATTTCCTGCGCCGCACTTGGCCGGACGTGGTGGCGGTGGAGGTCGACACCGCGGCTCAGGGCCTGCGCGCACTGGCGTTCGGCGAGGTCGACGCCTGCGTCGTCAACCTGGCCACGGCGTCCTACCTGATCGAGCGCGACCGCATCGGCGGCCTGCGCGTGGCCGGCGAGACGGGCTACTTCTCGACGCTGACGCTGGGCTACCGAAAGGACTGGCCGATGCTGGGCCGCGTGCTGGAAAAGGGCCTGGCACAGATCAGCGAGGCCGAGCGCGCGCAGTTGATCGCGCGCTGGATCCCGCTGTCGGACATCGCCTGGTGGCAGCGCCCCGAGGTGCAACGCGTGCTGGGCGCCGCGTCGATCGGCACCGGCCTGCTGATGGGCGGCCTGCTGTTGTGGAACCGCGCGCTGCGGCGCGCCGTGTCGCAGCGCACCGACGCGCTGCAGAAGGAACTGGCCGAGCGTCAGCGACTGGAGACGCGGCTGCGCACGCTGGCCGAGCACGACCCGCTCACCGGCCTGATGAACCGCGCGGCGCTCACCGAGGCGCTGCGGCGTTCGCTGGCGCTGGCGGCGCGGCAGAAGTGGTCGGTGGCCGTCGTCTTCATCGACCTCGACAAGTTCAAGGCCGTCAACGATTCGATGGGCCATGCCGCCGGCGACGAGCTGCTGCGCCAGATCGCTTCGCGGCTGCAGGGCTGCCTGCGCGAGAGCGACCTGCTGGGCCGCCTGGGCGGCGACGAGTTCATCGTCGTGGCCGAGGCGCTGCACGACGGCCCGCGCAACGCGATGGAGCTGGCTGACAAGCTGCTGATGCAGATGAAGCGTCCGTTCCTCGTCGAAGGCCAGTCGCTCGCGATGGGCTTCTCGGCGGGCATCTCGCTGTTCCCCGGCGACGGCGACACGCCCGAGGCGCTGGTCGCCAATGCCGATGCCGCGATGTACCAGGCCAAGGAGCAGGGACGCTTCAGGGCCAGCCTGTACCAGGGCAACGCGCCCGTCACCGGCAAGGAGGTCGCATGAATCGTCCTGCCTGCCTGGCCCTGGTGGCCGTGCTCGCCGCGGCGGCCGCGCCGGCCGCGGAGCCGGTGACCTCGGGCTTCCACGCCGCGCCGCCGGCCGCCGCGCCGGCGCCGGCGCGCGCGCGTCAGGCGACCCGCGCGCCCGTGCCCGCGGCCAACTTCCTCGTCGAGTGGCGCGTGCAGCCGTCGGACGCCCGGCCCGCATCGGGCGGCGACGTCGTCATCACCTCCGGCAGCGCGACGACCGGCACCAGCGGCTTCGGCCCTGGCGCCGTGGTTGTGGGGACGGCGCGGCCAACGCCCCCGCAGGCGCTGCGCGTGGCCAACGGCAAGGAAGGCTCGATCCTGTTCGACCGCTCCGAGACGCGCACCGTCTACGACATGGCCTGGACGGCGAGTTCGAGCGCCAGTGCCACCACGGACCCGTCGGCGCAGGTCGTCACGGGCGCGGCATCCAGCGCGACGGCCATCGGTGGTTCGCGTTCACTGGCACGCTCGCACGAGTCCGGCGTGCAGGGCCACGAGGTCGTCGTGCACCGCGTCGACGGCCTGCGCGTGACGCCGCACTGGACGCACGGCGACACGCTGCAGCTCGACCTGGCGCTGACGCGTGCGACGCCGACGACCGGCTCGCGCGGCGCCACGGCCGCGGCGCGCGCGAGCCAGGACGTCGATTTCCACTCCACCGTGGAGGCCAGCTTCGACGAATGGCTGACCGTGGCCACCGTGGGCGACGGCGGCGACGAGCTGCAGATCCGGGTCACATGGCGCTAGGCCCTATCCCCTCGATTTCGGTCTGCGGCGTGAGCAATGTCACTGGCCGAGTTGCGCGCCGGCGTTACTCCGTGACAAATCCCATTGACCAGCCGTCCGGCCTCGCCAATGATTCGAACCATGCTGCAAGGCTGATTGTGAGAGGGAAGCCGGCGACCAAGTTTCGTCGGCTCGCGGGGTAAAGAGCGTCGGCCCGACCGGAGCGATTCCGGTCGGGCCCGATGGCCTTCCGCACGAAGCGCTGGACGATGTCCGGCACCCCCGGTGTCTTCTGCGTGATGCCAGATTGCCGGTTTCGCCGCATTGCAGCAAAGCCACGGGTTTGTCCCGATCAAGTTCATGGCGCTGAGCACGCTGGGCCTGCTGATGCCCGCCGCCGTCACGCGCGCGGCCAGAGCACCCACATGCGCAGCGGCTGCTTCATGCGGCCGGCCTGGGCCTCGGCGTCGCCGCCCCAGCCCCAGAAGAAGTCGGCGCGCACGGGGCCGACGATGGCGGTGCCGGTGTCCTGCGCCATCACCGCGCGCTGCAGCACGCGTGCCGACAGCGGCTCGGTGGTGTCCAGCCAGACGGCGCTGCCGAAGGGCACGGACGCAGGGTCGACCGCGATCGAGCGGCCGGGCGTCAGGGGCACGCCCTGGCCGCCGCGCGGGCCCACGCGGGCGTCGGGCAGCGGCTCTTCCTTCAGCCACACCACGCGCGGGTTGGCCCACAGCAGCTCCTGCACGCGGGCGGGGTTGCGGCGCGCCCAGTCCTTGATCGTCGGCCACGAGGCCTCGGTCAGCTTCAGCTCGCCCTGGTCGACCAGCCAACGGCCGACCGACTTGTACGGCTGCTCGTTGTTGCCGGCGAACGCGAGGCGCACGACGTGGTCACGGCCGTCGGGCTCGACGACGTGCAGCCGGCCCGAGCCCTGCACCTGCAGCACCAGCGCATCGAGTGGGTCGGCCACCCAGGCGATCTCGCGGCCGCGCACGGTGGACCGGGCCTCGGGCAGGGTGTCGAGCTCCTGGCGCGTCCACGTCGGCTTGTGCGGGATGTAGCCGGCGGGCGTTCCCCACAGCGGCGTGCGGAACGCGCCCCCGGGCTTGCGGCGCGCCTCGACCAGCGGCTCGAAGTAGCCGGTGGCCAGGCCCGTCGTCTCGCCTTCGGCCGATTCCAGGCGGAAGACCTCGAGGCGCTGCTCCAGCCAGCGGCGCGCGTCGGCATCGTCGCGCGGCGTGTAGCGCAGCGCGTCCAGGCACAGCGCCGCCCAGCGCGGCGCGGGGATCGCGCAGCCCTGGCGCAGTGCCGGCCACAGCTCCAGCGTGCGGTCGTCGCGCCAGCCCGGCAGCTCGGCGAACGACGTGGGCACCCAGCGCGCGTGCGGGTGCTCGGGCTCGCCGGCCTGCGGCGGCAGCGGCGGCAAGGGCCGCGCGGGCGGCGGCGCGGCCGGACCGGGCGCGGCCGCGGTGCCGGGCGGGCGCGTCTCGGCCGGCGCGCCGCCGTACGGCGCATGCACCGCGCAGCCGGCCAGCGTCCCTAGAATCGCCCCCAGGGCAACGACTGCGAAACGAGATCTCATGGGCTGGATGTTGTTCGAGGCGCTGCTGGCGCTCGGCGTGATGCTGGCGGTGGTGTGGTGGACGTTCCGCAGTCGCTCGGAGCGCGTCGACGACGAGACCGACGCCGAGGAAACGCCTGGCGGGCGTCAGTGAAGCGCTTGGGCGATCGCGAGCGGGAAAGGTTCCACGATCGCCTCGAACGGCTCGGCCGCGTCGGTCATGCACAGCAGCTCGCCGCGCATGCTGCCGCGCGGCGTCGTGATGCGCGTCCAGCTCGTGTACTCGAAGTGCTCGCCCGGCTTGAGCAACGGCTGCTGTCCCACGACGCCCAGGCCGCGCACCTCCTCCACCTGGCCGCTGCCGTGGGTGATCACCCAGTGGCGGCCGATCACCTGCGCGGCCACCTCGCCGGTGTTGCGGATGGTGATCGTGTAGGCGAACGCATAGACGTCGTCCGTGGCGGACGACTGCTCATGCAGGAAGCGCGTGACGACGCTGACGCGGAGTTCGGGACGTGACATCGCCGCATTTTGATGCATAAGCCGCGAAGCGCCTCGCGTCGCGCGGCAGCGGGTGCCGGCCAACCCTAAAATCGCGCCTTCCGCCAGCCGCTCACGCCTGTTCCCCATGAAGCCCACCCACCGCATCGCCCCGTCCATCCTGTCCGCCGATTTCGCCAGGCTGGGCCAGGAGTTCACCGACGTGATCGCGGCCGGCGCCGACTGGATCCATTTCGACGTGATGGACAACCATTACGTCCCCAACCTCAGCTTCGGCCCGATGATCTGCGAGGCGTTGCGCAAGCACGCCGTCCAGGCCGACGGCACGCGTGTGCCCATCGACGTGCACCTGATGGTCCAGCCCGTCGACGCGCTCGCCCAGGCCTTCGCGAAGGCCGGCGCCGACTACATCAGCTTCCACCCGGACGCCAGCACGCACGTCGACCGCACGCTGCAGCTGATCAAGGGCGCGGGTTGCAAGGGCGGCCTCGTGTTCAACCCGGCGTCGCCGATCGACGTGCTGGAGTGGGTGATCGACAAGGTCGACCTCGTGCTGGTGATGAGCGTGAACCCGGGCTTCGGCGGCCAGAGCTTCATCGACAGCGCGCTGCGCAAGATCGAGAAGCTGCGCAAGGTCATCGACGCCTCGGGCCGCGACATCCGCCTGGAAGTGGATGGCGGCATCAAGGCCGACAACATCCGCGCCGCGGCCGACGCGGGCGCGGACACATTCGTGGCCGGCAGCGCGATCTTCGGCCAGAAGGACTACGCCCAGGCGATCGCCGACATGCGCGCCGCGCTCGCCGCCTGAGCCAGGTTCAGGCGTTCCAGCCGGGCAGGCACGCCGCCTGGGCGAACCAGTCGGCGAGTTGCGCCTCGTCGAACGCGTCGTCCTCGCGCAGGTCGAGGTAGCGCACGTTCGGCACCTTCGATGCGCCCGGCGGCAGCGGCTTCAGCGCGACGCCGCGGAAGAACGCGAGCCGCACGTAGTTCGTGTAGCAGTGCAGGCTGAGGAACCAGCCGTTGCCCTCGAGGCCGTAGAACGGCGAGTTCCACTTCACCGCCTTGTGCGCATCCGGCACCGTCCGCACCACCAGCGCGTCCACCCGTTCGCCGATGCCGCGCTTCCAGCCGGGCATCGCGGCGATGTAGGCCTGGACGGGCGCGTCGCCGTCACCCTTGGCGATCTGCGGGTTGCCGCCGGACAGCAGCTTGGGCTTGGCAGCAGTCATCGGGCGATTGTGTGTCGGGGCGGCGGCGCTGTCAGCTGGGGACGTTTCCGGGCGGGCGCGCGCGAGTGGGCGCCCGCTCGCGTGAGGCCTGCGCGCGCGGGGGCGCGCGACTGTAAGGTTTGCCGACCGCCGCGCGACCAAGCCGAAGGGGCCTGGCGCGCCTGCTGACAGTCCGGCCGCAATGCCCCCTGCTGACACCATGGTCGCGCGGCGGTGCACGACTGCACGGCGCGACGTTTGCCCCTAGCATGGCCCTCCGGCTTCGGGCCGGGGCCGGTGCCCGTCAGCGCCGTCCGTCCTCCGTCTTCCCGCGGCTCCCGTCGCGCCTTGAAAGTCCCGTGCAGATGACGCCTTCGATCGACGCCTATCGCCAGGTGCGTGCCGCCACGCTGCGCCTGGTCGACGGCCTGGACGACGCCGACCTGACGCCGCAGTCCGCCGAGTTCGCGAGCCCCGGCAAGTGGCACCTCGCGCACACCACCTGGTTCTTCGAGCAGTTCGTGCTCGCCGCGTTCGGCATCGGCTACCGCCGCTTCGACGAGCGCTTCGGCTTCCTGTTCAACTCGTACTACAACGGGGTCGGCGCGCGCTACGAGCGGCCGCGCCGCGGCCTTCTGACGCGGCCGTCGCTGGCGCAGGTGCGCGCCTACCGGGCGCACGTCGACCATGCGATGGCCGACTTCCTCGGCGCCCGGGTGCCCGACGACGTCGGCTCGCTGGTCGAGCTGGGCCTGCAGCACGAGCAGCAGCACCAGGAACTGATCCTCACCGACCTGCTGCACCTGTTCGCGCAGAACCCGCTGCGGCCGGCGGTTCGCGCGACGGCTGCGGCGGGGCCGGCCGCTCCTGCGGCGCCGCTCGGCTGGGTCGCGTTCGACGCGGGCGTGGTCGAGACGGGCCATGCCGGCGCGGCGTTCGCGTTCGACAACGAGTCGCCGCGCCACGCGGTCGCGCAGCGTCCGTTCCGCCTGGCCACGCGGCCCGTCACCAACCGCGAGTGGCTGGCTTTCGTCGAGGCCGGTGGCTACGCGGATCCGCAGCTGTGGCTGTCCGACGGCTGGGACACCGTGCAGGCGCAGCGCTGGCAGGCGCCGCTGTACTGGGAACGCGCCGACGACGGGCGCATGCGACTGCAGATGACCTTGGCCGGGCTGCAGCCGCTCGTGCTCGACGCGCCGGTGTCGCACGTGAGCTTCTTCGAGGCCGACGCCTACGCGCGCTGGGCCGGCAAGCGACTGCCCACCGAGTTCGAATGGGAGCGCGCGGCGCGCGAGCTGCCGGTCGAGGGCAACTTCGTCGACACCGGCGCGTGGGCGCCGCGCGGCGACGTGCAGCCGTCGACGACCGCGTTGCGCCAGATGTTCGGCGACGTGTGGGAGTGGACGGCCAGCCCGTACGTCGCCTACCCCGGCTTCCGCCCCGCGCCGGGCGCGGTCGGCGAATACAACGGCAAGTTCATGAACGGCCAGTACGTGCTGCGCGGCGGCTCGTGCGCCTCGCCGCGCAGCCACCTGCGCGCGAGCTATCGCAACTTCTTTCAACCCTGGCAGCGCTGGCAGTTCAGCGGCCTGCGCCTCGCGGAGGACGCATGAAGACAGACACCCAGTGGGCCAACGCCGGGCAGGCGAGCGAGCTGTCCACGCGCTACAACGTGACGCCGCTGACGCCGGCGTTCCGCATCGATCCGCAGTTCGAGGCCGACGTGCTCGAGGGCCTGGACGACGACACCAAGCACATCCCCAGCATCTGGCTGTACGACCGCCTCGGCTCGGAGTGGTTCGAGGAGATCACCGAGGTCGCCGAGTACTACCCGACGCGCACCGAGACGCGCCTGCTCGCGGGCCTGGCGGGCGAGCTCGAGGGCGAGAGCGGCGCCGTGCGCAGCCTCGTCGAGATCGGCAGCGGCTCCAGCCGCAAGACGCGCCTGCTGCTGGCGGCGATGCCCGAGCTCGTGCGCTACGTGCCGGTCGACATCTCCGCCGACTTCCTGCACGACGCGGTGGCCGGCCTGGCGCGCGATTTCCCGCACGTGGCCATGCAGCCCGTCGTCGCCGACTTCACCGCCCCGTTCGCGCTGCCGGCCGAGGCGTCGGCCGACCCGTCGGGCAACCTCGGCTTCTTCCCCGGCTCGACCATCGGCAACTTCACGCCCGACGCCGCCGTCGCGCTGCTGGCGCAGCTGGGTCGCACGCTGGGCCCGCGCTCGCGGCTGCTGATCGGCGTCGACACCACGCAGGACCCGGCGCTGCTGATTCCGGCCTACGACGACGCCGCCGGCGTCACCGCGGAGTTCAACCTCAACCTGCTCGACCGCATCAATCGCGAGCTCGGCGGCGATTTCGACCGGCGCGATTTCCGCCACCTGGCGCGCCATGATCCGCAGGAAGGCCGCATCGAGATGCACCTGGTGAGCCGGCGCGCGCACGAGGTGCACGTGCGCGGCCGCACGTTCGCGTTCGCCCAGGGCGAGACGATCCATACCGAGAATTGCTACAAGTACACCCCGTCGCAATTCCTGCGCATGGCGCACGCCGCGCGCTGGCGTTGCGAGCGCTCCTGGCAGGACGGCGGCCGCACGGGCTTCACCGTCTACCTGCTGCGGCGCGAGGCCTGAGGATACGGCACGGGGTATCTGCCGTATTAACCAGCTACTACCAACCGTGCGGTGAAGCGGCCCCGCCGGCCGAGTGCGGTTGCTGCACAACGGCCGGTGGCGCGGACGCCTGGAAGTGATCGCTACGGCTTGACAGGGCGCGGGCATCGGAGTGAACTGCCTCGAGCTGACCTGGACAAGGCCCGGCCCATGAACCGGTGCCTGGACCGGGCGGCGCGGGAGTATCCAAGCTGATGAACGAACAGGATGGCCGTGCGGCGGAGGAAGGCCCATTCCGCCGGGTGATCGAGAACGTCGCCGCGGGGATCGTGGTCCTGCAGGACGAGCGCTTCACCTTCGTCAACGCGCGCGCGGCGCGCATGCTCGGTCGCGAGGCGGCGGCGCTGGTCGGCATCGATCCCGCCACGTTGCTGTCCGACGACGAGCGCGGGCGTCCGGCCGAGTCGTACCGCGCGCTGGTCGAGGGCGGCGCCGACGAGGACTACAGCGAATACCGCATCGCGCTGCCCGACGGGCGCGTGCGTCACCTGGCCGTCTCGGCCACGCGCTCCGACTGGGACGGCCGGCCCGCCATGCTGGGCGTGCTGCACGACATCTCGCGCCAGCGCGCCGCGATGGCCGCGCTGCGCGGCAGCGAGGAGCGCTACCGCACGATGATCGAGTCGCTCAACGAGGGCGTCATGATGTTCGACGAGCAGGCGCGGCTCAAGGGCGTCAACGCCGCCGCCGAGCGCCTTCTGGGTACCACTTTCGAGCAGATGCGCCACAACCGCGTCGCCGACTGGCAGCCGATCGGCGCCGACGGCGAGGTGATGGCGCCCGACCAGGTCCCGATCGCACGGGTGCTGGCCACCGGCAAGCCGGTGCGCCACGCGCTGCTGGGCATGCGCGTCCCCGACGGCGGCACGCGCTGGCTGGACGTCAACTGCGAGCCGCTGCACGACGGCGGCGGGGCGGTCACGGGCGGGCTGCTGTCGTTCACCGACGTCACGGAGGCCCGGCGCGTCGAGGAGGCGCTGCGCGTCAGCGAGAGCACCAACCGCACGCTGATGGACGCGCTGGCGGACGGCGTGTTCGTCGCGCAGGACTTCCGCTTCCTCTACGCCAACCGGTCGCTGCTCGAATCACTGGGCTACGAACGCGACGAATTCGTCGGGCTGCCGTTCGAGCGCGTCGTCGCGCCGGACATCCTGCCGACGTGGAACGAGCGCTTCAGCGGCCGCGTGGCGCCGGGGCCCGAGCCGTTGCGCTCGTACGAGGTGCGCTTCCTGCGCAAGGACGGCGGCCTCGTCGAGTTCGAGCTGGTGGCCAACCGCACCACCTTCCAGAACAAGCCCGCCGTGCTGGGCGTGCTTCGCGGCATCGTCGAGCGCAAGCGCGCCGCCGCGGAGCTCGAGCGCCACCGCGAGCGCCTCGAGGAGCTCGTGCACGAGCGCACGCGTGCGCTCGAGGCGGCGGTCGCCGCGCGCATCGAGAGCGAGAACTTCGCGCAGACGATGACCGACCACCAGCCCGCGCTGCTGGCCTACGTCGATCGCGACCGCCGCCTGCAGTTCGCCAACCGCGCGTGGCTCAACTGGTTCGGCAAGACGCGTGACGAGGTCATCGGGCGCGACGCGCGCGAGTCGGTCGGCACGGTGATGCTGCAGCCCGACGAGGAGGTCATCGCCAAGGTGCTGCACGGCGAGGCGCTGGGCGCGGCGGCCGAGATGCGCGGTACCGGCGACCGCGTCGGCAACTTCTGGGTCCATCGGACGCCCGACATCGTCGACGGCGACATCCGCGGCTACTTCTTCATCGCCACCGACGTCACCGAGATGCGGCGCAGCGAGCGCCGGCTGCAGGAGCTCAACGCCAAGCTGATCCGGGCCGAGTCCTTCACGCGCGGCATCGCCGACAACCTGCCGGTGCGCGTCGCCTACTGGGACGCCGACGAGCGCTGCCGCTTCGCCAACAAGGTCTACTGCGACTGGATCGGCAAGTCGCTCGACCAGGTGCTGGGCAAGACCAAGGCGGAGATCTTCGACCAGGACCAGAAGCCCGAGCGTTTCTCCCACGCGAAGCGGGCGCTCGAGGGGGCGACGCAGAAGTTCGAGTCCGAGGAGGTCAGCGCGGACGGCCGCTACGGCATCTGGGAGGTGCAGTACATCCCCGACCTCCAGCGCGGCGAGGTGCGCGGCTTCTTCATGCTGGCCGCCGACATCACGGCCTCCAAGCGCGCACAGGCCGATCTCGAGACGCTCAACCTCGAGCTGGTGGCGGCGCGCGATGCCGCGGAGGAGGCCGCGCAGGCGAAGTCGGCGTTCCTCGCCAACATGAGCCACGAGATCCGCACGCCGATGAACGTGATCATCGGCCTCACGCACCTCATGCAGCGCGACCCGCACGACCGCGCCACCGTGGAGCGCCTGGGCAAGGTGGGCGAGGCCGCGCAGCACCTGCTGGACATCCTCAACGACATCCTCGATCTCTCGAAGG
>Ga0070690_100001383_pt1 | contig 12646 bp, 7 predicted proteins | sample KBSS33HmetaG_FD_64671 | JGI IMG/M metagenome (GOLD analysis project Ga0070690, IMG submission 64671) | Switchgrass rhizosphere microbial communities from Kellogg Biological Station, Michigan, USA - KBS S3-3H metaG | ecosystem: Host-associated > Plants > Roots > Rhizosphere ... | reverse complement strand
GCGGTAATTCTGGTTGCCTTTACGATCATGATTGTCGACCCCTGTACGCCCTCTCCCGAGACGGCACACCTCAGCGTTACCCGCACGCTTCATCTTCCTGGTTGTCGTGGTGCTGAGTACGGCTGGGCTCTTTGAGGATCTATTGGCAAGATCCGTGCACAAGACGTCCGTGACCATTTGCGATTGAGCGTGGGCCTTTCGTTATAAGTACTTAACTGATTTGGCAAACTTCTTGGGTCGGGTGATGTGCCTGGAAGTGCCGTTGTATTTCGCGGGATCCGTTTAACTCCACGGATGGTTTGCGTGGTTAGTCCAATCCTTATGTGTCAGGGCGCGGAATTCGATGTCGAGGCCGTTGTTAACGGTATGTTACGTCGATGAATGCCCAGTTTCATCATGCGCGTACGGAGTGTGCTCGGGTTCAAACCGAGGATGTTAGCGGCACCACTCGGACCTTCGATGCGCCATCCTGTGTGTTCCAACGTCTCGATAATGTATTCCCGTTCGACTTCCCCCAGTGTTTTGACCGTAAACGTGATGTCATCACTTGTCAGTTCAAAGCGATCGACCAATTGCAACACGCTGCCCTTCGCATGGATCACGGCTCGTTCGATTACGTTCGCTAATTCCCGAACATTCCCGGGCCATGAATGCACTTGCAACGTCTGCAGTGGTTTCGGGGCTACCGACGTGATCGTCTTACCAAACTTCTTCGCGTAACGATTCACGAAGTGTTCGACAAGCAGCGGGATGTCTTCCTTGCGTTGTCGCAATGGTGGCACCGTGATCGGGTAGACGTTGAGTCGATACCAGAGATCCTCTCGGAACGTTCCGTTTTCAACTTCGTCTTTCAGATTTCGATTTGTGGCCGCGATAATTCGCACATCGGCCTTGATCGTTCTGGTTCCTCCCAGTCGCTCGAATTCGTTTTCTTGGATTACGCGCAGCAATTTCACTTGCAACTCGATAGGTAGTTCTCCGATTTCGTCGAGAAATATTGTTCCACCGTCTGCGAGCTCAAAACGACCAGGCTTACGCGCGTCGGCTCCGGTAAACGCACCTTTCTCGTGTCCAAACAGTTCGCTTTCAATCAGGTTTGGCGTTAGTGCGCCACAGTTCACGTTTATTAAAGGACGGTCTTTGCGCGAACTGGCTTCATGAATCGCGCGTGCTATGAGTTCTTTGCCCGTGCCGGTTTCGCCGGTGATTAGAACTGTCGTATCTGTCGGTGCCACTTGAGTGACTTTGAAGAGAACGTATTTGATCGCATCACTCTCGCCGATGATTTCGCCGAAACTTGAATCACGTTGAAGCTCTTGTTGGAGGTAGATGTTTTCCGCCTCCAGTTGGTTTTTCATCCGGTGTAGCTCTTCGTGAGCCTGACGCAGAGTCGCTTCTGATTCTTTGCGCTGGGTAATGTCAAGACACGAGCCGATATACCCGAGGAAAACATGATCTGGTGTGGAAAAACACGGGGTACCTTTGTCGTAGAGCCACCGATATTCCCCGTCACTTCTACGCAGCCGGTATTCCATCTCGAAGGATCGTCGCAGATCAAAACTCTTCGTATAGGTGTCGAGACAACGAACGTAATCCTCCGGATGAACATTTTCAGTCCAGCCACTGCCAATCTCCTGCTCCAATGTGCGGCCAGTGAAATCGAGCCATTGTTGATTGAAGTAGGTGCCTCCCTGGTCAACGCCCGACATCCAGATCATGATCGGCGTTGCATCCGCCATGTTTCGAAAACGCTCTTCACTTTCCCGTAGTGCTCGTTGTGCTGCCACACGCTCAGTAATATCGGTCGAGGCTATCAGGAGACACTGTTCTTCGCCAAAACCCAGTCTTTCAGCTGATGAAAGCAAGATTCTCACGGAACCATCTTTCGTCAGAAACGTGGTCTCGCGCATACCAATGGATCCGGCACGATTCAGCTCACTAATAAACGTGGCCTGTTCTTCTTTAGTAGCCCAGATCCCAAGCTGCAATGCTGTATGTCCGATAACTTCGTCGCGTGTATAACCGCTCATCGAAAGGAAACTGGCGTTCACGTCGGCGAACACTCCACCGTCGATCGTGATGATCGACATCGGTTGTGGGTTTGCGCGGAATGATCGGGCGAAGGTTTCTTCGCTTTGCATTCGTGCTACCTCTGCCAAGTGTTTTGCAGTTACGTCAAGCGTGACGCCACGTATTCCAACGATGTTGCCTGCTGTGTCTAGCAGCGGTGCGACGTGCGCCTCTGCCCAAACGACGCGACCATCCTTCGCACGCAAACGGAAGTGAAGGAGAGTAGACAGGCCGGAAAAACCAGTCTCCGCTTCATCAGCGACTCTATCTCGATCCGTTTCGTGCACAAGTTGATTTACAAACTCCGGAGTCGAAATACATTCGTCGACTGTGTAACCCAACATTTGTTCAACGTAGTCGCTTATAAAAGTTATCCGGCGTTCCTGTGTCATCGGGTCGATTCTCGTCTCCCACACGATTCCAGGAACATTAGAAACAACTTCATCGAGACGCTGCCGCTCTGAATTCGCGACGCCGGTGAGCCGGTGACTCTCGACTTCAGCCTCGCGACGTCGGGTACGCGTGAGTAAAAGCCAGATAATTATAATCGCCTGAACAGTGAAGGTCGCGCTGCCCGCAATAACCCACCATTTGTCGAGTGCGAGAAATGTCTCGGCCGCGACTGTTCTGGGCGCATGCGCGAGCACCGACGAGAAGGAGAGTTCGGAAATTGCGACGACGACGAACAAGAATAGTGCCCACCTGACGACACCTAGCGTGCTGAATTGAATGCTCCAGATAGGCCGTCGCGTAGGAGGAGTCGGAGAATATGAAACGCGATTAGAAGGTACCCAAGGGGAGATAAACGGAACCATCGCAACACTCTCTTCTAGAGCCTCTCGACGTCATAAGGAGTGCTTAGGCGAGAAACACCTGTCGAGGAGGGTGACTTGTAACTGACCGCTTGAAAGAAACAACCGTTGTTCGTTCGTCTTCGATTCTTTTCTCGGCGCGGCGCCGCGGACTTTGATCAAGCGAGCCCTATTCTTACCTGACCTTGGTCCGCAGCGTCGCACGTACGTACCGCTTCGACCGACACTCGTTAACGCCGACCACCACCGCCTCTGAACCCCCCACCGCCACGTGAGAAACCACCGCCACGATAACTGCCGGTGCTGCCACGGCTTGGACTTGAACTACGATTGTAAGTGCCCGAGTCGCGACTACGTTGCGAGCCTTCTTTTCGCGCTGAGCGATCTCGTTCGAGATTCTGGTAGGTTGATCGATCCATCTGTTGAGTTCTCGATGAATTACCCGTGCGGTCGCCTCTCGCGGTGTCTCTTTGCGTGGCTCGATCCTGTTGTCGGCTGCGCTCATTCATCATGCTGTCGCGAACAGATTGATCTGGCTTCTCTACTCCGTTCCAACTGCCGTTGTCCCACTTGCTCCAATTGCCGTTCTGATCGCGACGGTAAACGTTTCCATCTCTGCCCGCGTAAACGTTTTCTCCGTTCGATCCGACAAAGCCACGACCGCCTTCGCCGCGACGAGAGATCATCGTGCCCTGGTCTCCGCGGGTAACACGAGTCGTGTTGCCGGCGCTGTTAGTAAATCGTTTGGTGTTAACCCAATCGTCTCCGCGCTGCACAGTTGTCGATCCCCAACTGCCATAGACACCGGAACCCTGTCGCGTCTTCGCATAAGTTCCAGTGCGCGGGTTATAAGCTTCGGCAGCACCGCGCGCACCGTATGGTCCATATGCAAACGCGCCCCGGGAATACGTCCCAGTGCCGGGGTTGTAACGCGCACCGAATCCAACACCCCCATATGGTCCATAGATCCGACCGGCCGTGCCGTATCTACCTGTGTACGGGTTGTACCAGGAGCCATAACCGTAGGTTCTCAGGGGCGGGTAATAGATCGGGTAATAACCGCCATACCAGTAATAAGGTGGGTAGTACCAGCCGCTGCCCCACACGGCACAACCCCAACCGATCATTAGGCCGGAGTAGCCTGCATAAGCTGCATAAGTTACCCAGTCGTCATCTTTGTTCTCATCCTCCTCTACAGTCACATAGGTGACGCTATGCGCTTGCGAACTCGCCGGGATGTCGTAAATCTCCTTGGGAACAGAAGTGGCCAGTGTCCAGGGGCCTTTCGGTGTGTTGGCTTGGAACCAGATTCCCTGGTAGCACATGTAATACATGTCGCCAACCTTGATGATTTCCTTGTCCGTGTTCTTTGCGCGTTGGAGTTGTGTGCCCGGAATCGCTTCGTATTCGGGTTCACCGTTGTAGAGGACTTCAGGGGCGGCGACTTCTTTCTTGTTGACGCGCGCGACCTGCGGGACCTGCGCTAATAGGACCGCCTCCGCAGCTTGTTGTGTTCCAGGCACTGAAGCAAGCACGCGCGAACGAGGGTGTTCAAGGGAAATAAGCTTGAAATCTTCAGGTAGCTCCGGCGTTGCGAAGTTCCACGGTCCAAGTACCGTGTTCCCCTTGAACCACCGACCGGTCACTAGATAGTAGAATGGACCATCTTTTCCATAACGAAACAGATCGCTTTCGGTGTTACTGACCCAGAGCAGTTGTGTACCGGGGACGGGGACATATGTCGGTTCGCCATCGAGCAGGAGCAGCTCTGCGGGATCGGACGTGACATAAACACTGGGCGGATGCTTCACCGACACGCCGGGCAAACTCGCCTTAACTTCCTTCCAATTCTCATCGTCAGGCAACTTGTTGAAGCTGTCAGGCAGTTTCCCTGCTGCGGACCACGCGCCATTTAGAGCAGTTGATTTAAGCCAGGTCGTATCGTTACGCAGGTAGTAAAGACCTGTTGGCGTGTGCTGAAAGACGTCCCAGTTTGTATTAACAGCAAACTTAAGTTCATTGTCTTTGATAGGACTCCAGATTGGCTCACCATCAAAGCCCACCAGGATCGACGGCCACTTGCTGAAGTAAATCTTGGGCGGATCGCCTTTTATTCCCGCGACGTTTTTTGGTGTGATGGTGCTCTTGTCAACGTACGCGAGCACGCGATCGAGTGAAATGATCCGCTCTTCATCGGGCAGATTCTTCTCAAGCTCAGTCACAATCTCGCGCGTCTGTTCTTTCGACAGTGTTTGAAAATTCGATTCGGTGATCTTCACATTAGTGAACTTCACCAAGCGCTCTTCGGTCGCAACCAAAGTGTCTGCTTCTAGCTTGATCGTGCCTAGTACTGGTTTCGATTCGTCTTTCGCTACATGCGAAACAGCAGCGAGTGCAACAACATGCTTTTGATTGTCCCAACTGGCAACCTGAGGCTGGAACATCACAATCTGCGCCTCGCTCGGCAAGCTATACGCACGCGGCCATCCACTATCGGCAGCTTTTGCGGTGACTTGCCTCTGCGGTGTCGCCGGGGCAATCGACTTCGCTGCGCTCTTCCACATGAAGCTCGTTGAGATCAATGAAAGTGTGATGACGAAGACGAGCAGAACTGAACTGATCATTCGCTGCATGACGGGAATACACCTTTCGTAGCAACGTTGTCGGGATCTTTCCCTGCTTTAATCGCGATCTTAAGAACCAGTTCAGGGGGCGGGTAACTGTCACTTTTGACAGTGAAGACGCAGGCTTCGCTCCGCCTATTGCGATACGTCTATTAAATTCTCCAGTACAGACTTGTACGCATCCGGCGTGATGCTGGCATAACCGAAGAATGGTTTGTCGTTAACTGCGATCATGAAGATCACTAACGACAGAAAGGCGCCCATGAGACCGATTAGAATCGCATGGAGTCGCCAATCGGGAATCTTATAAAAGTACGCGACGCCGATGCTGATCGCCGCTCCCACCCAGATGACGGTCCACATTATTTCTGACAGTCCGCTGGCAGTCGCCTCGATACGCAATCGCCGATAATCAATAAGATTGTTGTAGGCACTAAGAGTTTCGTTATGCAATGCGACTTGGCCCGGGGTTGAAGGATTGAAGCCATAAAGCTTGGCTTGGAACTCATCCATAATTTGACGCCCGCGTTCGAGTGTCTGCCCTTGACCCGCCTTCTGCGCCGGCCAAGCCTGATTGATGATAAATACAGTGTAAGTTCGGAGCTGCGATCTCAACTCTTCGCGGACTGGAGATGGGTAGCCACCGAGATCTCTGTACAGAGAAGCGATCGATGTAGCTTCTTTTGAAACCAGGTCTGAAGCATTCGAGTTGGTATTCCAAACTCCCGCGGCGATTAGACCAACGGTAATTCCGTAGAACACACCAATCGCTTGCACGGTTCCACTCACGGCTTCGTGAACACCCTCGTGGTACTGCAAGGGACGCATGACCAGACGCCTTGCCAGCCAGAGCCCAAACAGCGAGAGGGACTCGATGAAGAAGAAGATAATCCACGCCGCCATGCGTGGATTCTGATGATAAAACCAGGTAGGCATGAGTCACCCTCTGTCGGAGAGATCCTAAAGCTGGATCAAGGGGGTTCTTGGAGTGCGTGGCCCGGCACCGTTTTGTTACTCGTCCGTGTTTGGATTTACCGCCCGTAAGAAAGCGGTGCCAGGGCACCGCACTCCAAAATCTGAAGCCGTTTCACGCGATAACAGAAACTCCTTGCTCCACATATTCACGTCTTTGCTTGTCGCCGCCACCAATACCTTGCAAGTCGCCGGTTTCAGCAAGGGCCTGGTCGTAAAGATCTGCGAACATCCGTTTCGAAGTCGCTTCCAGAAGACTCAGTTCCAAACGCAATAGTGGCGCGCGCTTCTCAGGCAAAATTTCAATTAAGTTATCGAGCATCGCTTTCAGTCGTCGTACCACTTGAATACTGTCGCCGCCGTACTGACGAATCTCCGTGATTGCCAGATGCACGAAATCTTCCCAATTCGGTGTGCGATAAAGGAGCCGGACATGACCGGCTCTATCTTCTTCCTGACCGTCTCCGAGACTGCGCGAACCAACGTCACGAAGCAGATGATGAATGTGATCAAGCGCCAGGACTGCACTGGTAGGATCATTTATTGCGGGTGACAAAGCTTTTGAAGCGATGTCGACGATGATCCGAAATGCGAATGTTGGGTCTTGTTCGAGCGTGCGCTCCTGACCCAACGCAACTGACGCGCGCAACTTATCGGTAGAGATATCTTCGCCACCTTCATAAAGGCGAAACACTGGATCGCCTTCTGCAACGAAGTCGCCGACCCCGGGAACTAATTCGATGATGCAGTTTGAACGTTCGGCGAGAGCTATTAGTCCCTTTCGATCAAAGGCCAGCACTACGCCGTCTTCTTCATTATGAACAATTCGACGCGGTTGTTTATGTGGACCTTGGTTTGTGTTCGAGACGACTTCATCGTTTTTCCTTAGTTTGGATGGATACACACTTTGGATCACATCACGCCCTAACGATCCCACGACCTGCAATGCCGAGCCCGGTCGCAATGCCTTACCGACACCGTCGAGAAAATAGAGAAACAGGGCGAGGTTGAATAGAAACCCGTATGCCGCAACGTAGCAGCTCAATAACGGAACCGTATCGTCGATCCGCACGAGAACACCGACAGAGAAGGTAAAAGTAAAGACGAATGCTGAGATACAGAACTTTCGAATGCGACTGCGATAGACGAGCAGAATGATTCGCGGTGTAAGTTGGGCACTCCCAAGTTGGACTGCCACTAACACGGCCGAAGAGGCAACAACCACGAGCGTGAACATCGATCCCGCAACTGTCCCCATCACGGTTCGGGCAGTTTCGGGCGCAAGATTTAACTGCCAACCCACTGCGCGATCGATCTGGCTAACGATCGACACCATAAACAGGCCGGCGACGATGCTGCATACCGGAAGAATCCAGACGGAGTTTCGCATGTAGAGTTGCAGGCGATATCGGGTGAGCCAGCTCATACAAATGCGGTCCAAGACTGACCGATACCGGAACTCTATGGTGAGCGTACGTCCAAATGTAACTGTTAGTTTTTACAGGACAAGAGTTTCTTTGCGGCCGGTCTATACTGTGATAACGACCAAGAGTGAAAATCTACCCGGATCCGACTAGAAGAATCCCACTCTTCTATTTTATTTCCCTTCGAAATTAACCTCCACAGGTCGCTTGGTTGTTCGACTGACGCACTTCAAGGTCAGTCGCTTAACTGATTTGCTGTCGTCGGAGAGAAACAATTTACCCGTGCCTTCGAGAGTGCTGCCAGAAGCGTCTCTGGTAATCTGGAGTTCGAATTCGTGCTGTGACGTAGCATGGTTGGACCAGGTGGCACCCACGAAGATGGTAATTTCTGAAACGAGAGTAATCTCGGCTTTATAGTCGGGTAAGAGCTTAACTACCGCCGACGAGATCTTGAATTCTTCGCGTCCCACTCTGATTGTTCCTTTACCGTCAGAGTGCGCTAGCCGTGTGTCTCCTTCCTGGTGCTCACCGAAAACCAAAGTTCCCCACAGCAGCGTCAGCACGACGACTGAAGCCGTTATGATCTTTCGAGAGTTGCACATAAATGAGCCTCGTCACAACGATGGATTTTGATAGGAGCGTACCCTAAAGGACAATGGACCGTAACTGTTATTTCTTACAGTTTCTGGTCGTCTAACTTTATTTTCTGGCTAGTTTCAGTTCGACTTGCGATCGGGCCCGGCGCGTATTCGTGCTTTGAACATCGCATTCATAACGGCGAAGATGAAAGCAGTGGAAATTCCGCAAAGCAAGACTCCCGAAACCCCTTCGAGCGCACCCAGCAGCCGCCATCTTTGCGGCAGTAACACGTCGCCATAACCGATCGTGGTGTAGCTCACCAGCGAAAAATAAAGAGAGGTTTCGAAGTCCGGGAACAGTTCTCTGCGGTGATAGAACGTAGCCCAAATGGTAGTTTCACCCACATGCAACAGCATGATCCCTGAAAAAAGAATGAACATCAGCAGGCTGAGATGAATTCCTGCTCGTGAGCGCTCCAGATGCTGCCGGTGCTGCAACAACCATTCAGCAATGAACAGTAATCCGGCCACGTGAATTGACAGACAGATAAATACAATCACTCCCGCAATCGAGATCTCAGTTAACATCGTTGACTAGCCACACTTGCCGAGCAAACCTGTTCGCTACGCAGTAATAATGTCCGCCTCAAGCGGGACGCCTACTATCTGGCAAAAACAAGTTCGAAGACGCCTGTCACTTTTGACAGTGTTGCATCGGTGCAAGAGCAGTAGAGAATGATTGCGCATAGCCGCAAAACCGCGTCCAGCGGAAGTGTCTGTCTGACTCAGCAAGTAGTAAAGCGAGTCAGGATTAAGTGGGTTGTCGACACGGTTCGCAGCTGACTGAATTTTAACGGAGGTAATCAGGTGCACCATGTCAAAAAAAGAAAATGAAAAAGTTAACGACAAAGTGGTATTGAAAGAAAATCCCGTCCAAGAGGTTAGAGAGGATCTGCTAGCCGATGTAAGCGGGTTAATCTCGCGGGAAATTCCAGCCGGCGTGGATCGCCGAAACTTTCTGATGCGAAGCGCGGTGGGCGGTGCTGCCGCAGTAATGATGGGCCGATCTGTCTCGACTCAGCAGGCCATCGCGAAGGCCCTCGCAACGCTGCCGCCGGAGCCGCAGGCTGCGTCACCAAAGCCACCGCTCTCGGCCGACCTGAATGTCGTAAAGAAGGGCGCGGGGCCCGTGCTGACGACGGCCGACGAGTTCTACAAAGTGGGCCCAGGCCCGTCGAGCTCGCACACGATCGGTCCGATGCGTATCACCTACGATTTCTACCAGCGAGCTACCAAACTACCCGCGGACAAACTCGCCAAGGCAACAAAGCTTCAGGTCAACCTGTTCGGCAGTCTCAGCGCGACTGGCAAGGGACACGGCACTGAACGGGCCTCGTTAGCGGGATTGGTAGGAAAAGAGCCGGCAACAGTCGACCCTTTATTTCTGGACAGCTTGCGAGACAAGCCTGACCAGGTGTTCCCGGTGAAGCTTGGCGCCAAGTCAATTGATGTGAGCCTCAAGGACGTCATCTACGACGCCACCAAAGGCGACTTCAAACATCCGAACACGATGACGGTCAAGCTCCTCGCCGGCAGCGAGGTGCTGCTCGAGCAGGAGTACTACTCAGTGGGAGGCGGCTTCATCGAGTGGAAGGGTTACACACCTCCGAAGAAGAACCCGCCGAAGTATCCGTTCCGATTGATGAAAGAGCTGCGGGCCCACGCCGACACTAACAAGCTCTCGATCGCGAAGGTGATGCTTGCCAACGAGATGTCGATCGCGGGCAGGTCGGAAGAGGAAGTCTATGCCTTCATCGACAAGATCATCAACGCCATGGTCGCCACGGTAAAGTCAGGACTTTCGATGCCGGAGGATGACGTGCTGCCCGGCCCGATCAAACTGCACAGCAAGGCAGCGACGGTTTACAAGAGGGCCATGGATGACAGGTACGCGGCAGACAAAGGCATCGCAGCGCTTTCGGCATTCGCGATCGCGGCCTCCGAAGAAAACGGGCGGGGCCACCTCGTTATCACGGCTCCGACCGGCGGTTCCGCCGGCGTTATGCCAGCTCTGGTCTATGCGCTCCTTGAGGTCAGAAAGGTCGACCGGCAGAAGGTCCGTGACGGCATGCTCGCCGCTTTGGGGATCGGCTACCTCTGCAAGCACCATGCGACTCTGTCTGCGGCCGAGGGCGGCTGCCAGGCGGAGATAGGCGTGGCGTCGTCGATGGCGGCAGCATTGACCGCTACTGCGTACGACGCGGAATCGCTGGTAGTCGAGAATGCGGCCGAATCGGCTCTGGAGCATCACCTGGGCATGACCTGCGACCCGGTCGCCGGTTACGTGCAGGTTCCGTGCATCGAGCGATGCGCATTCGGCGCGGTCAAGGCCTGGACCGCCTACGCGATCGCCAGCAACGAGATCGCGTCCAGGCACCGTGTCAATTTCGACGCAACTGTGATGGCCCTGGCCGAAACGGCGAAAGACATGAACAGCAAGTACAAGGAAACAAGCGAGGCCGGCCTCGCCCAATCCGTAACTCTCTGCTGATCGAATGGGGCTCCTTAGCCTCCATTACCCGGCTCGTCAAGTCACGGAACTCCCGTGACTTGGCGAGTTCTTGCAATCCATCAGGTCGATCGTTTCAAGCTGGTTTCGGTTTGGAGGTTTACATGTCGGTACTCCGCTCATTCATCAAGCTCTTAGTCGCGCTATCGTTGATGTCAGTTCCGTTGTTCATGACTTCTGCCTCTGGACAGTCTTCGGCAACGGGACCCACCATCGCGGATAAGCCAATCGTAGTTGCTCAACGATCTCAGGTAGGAAGCGCGGACAATAGAGTTGCTCCTTCGGAACCCAAACCGGGCGTCGCGAAAAACAAGGTAGCCGTTGACGATCCCAAGTCAACCGATCTGAAAGACGAAATCGAGACGGTGAAGGCGGAGAACGCTGCGGTTAGAGAAGTACTTCGGAAAATGGAGGAACAGCAGAAGCTACTTCTTGAACAAGTCGACCGTTTGCAACGACGACTTGACGGGAACGCTGCGGATGCATCGACCGCCGGTCAGCCAGTTGTATCACCAACAACCGTAGATGCGTCCTTGCCTGCAGCGAATGCTGCGTTGAATACGCCGCCCGCGGGAACAAATCCAGCGGGCACGTCCATAGATCCAGTTGCCGCACAACCGGCAGCTCCGGAGCGTTACCAACAGGGAATCATAATCTGGAAAACTCCCGACGACGCGAAGGTTCCTTTTCTGCTGAACTTCAACGTCAATACTCAACTCCGATATCTCAATACCCTTAATAGCGATGAAACTTTCACCGACCATCTGGGTGTTGTCCGCGAAGTTCACACACGCAACGACATCACGGTAAATCGTGCGATGTTCATTTTAGGTGGCTACATCTTTGACAAGCGGGTGCGATATAGCTTCACCGTCTGGACTTCCGCCGGAGCCGCCTCGATCGTCGTAGCTGGTAACATCGGCTGGCAATTCAATAAGCACCTCACGCTCATGGCAGGTTACACGGGTGTTCCCGGGAGCCGATCGCTTGTTAACACGTTCCCCTATTACACAGCATCCGACAGGAGCATGGCGGACAACTTTTTCCGGCCCGGCTTTACGCAGGGTTTATGGGCGACCGGAGAACTATGGAAGGGACTGAATTATCAGGCGTTCGTCGGCAACGGTCTCAATACCCTGAGTATCTCCGCAGCGAAGATTGACACGAATCTGCTCTTAGCCGGCAGTGTTTGGTGGGAACCGCTGGGAGGGTACGCTGAGCCCGGCAAATCGGTAAACATGTACGACGATTATTTTTCCCAGAAAAAGGTTCGCATTAGACTTGGTACGTCATTTACAAGATCACGCGAAGATCGCTTTTCAAATCTCGATCAATCAGCTCCTGATAACACTGCGATATACAATTCTGACGGCGTTCTTGCGTTCTCGACCGGAGCGTTTGCGCCAGGCGTAACCGTCGACAAAGCTCTCTACAAAATGTGGGCCATCGATGGCGGCCTCAAATACAACGGGCTTGCGATCAACGGGCAATACTTCATGCGTTGGCTAGGCGATTTCGAAGCTGACGGGCCGCTGCCGGTTTCATCAACATTTGACCACGGCTATGAATTGTCGGCGAGCCATTTTGTCGTTCCTAA
>Ga0070690_100001382_pt1 | contig 12647 bp, 7 predicted proteins | sample KBSS33HmetaG_FD_64671 | JGI IMG/M metagenome (GOLD analysis project Ga0070690, IMG submission 64671) | Switchgrass rhizosphere microbial communities from Kellogg Biological Station, Michigan, USA - KBS S3-3H metaG | ecosystem: Host-associated > Plants > Roots > Rhizosphere ... | reverse complement strand
CCTGTCATGATGAGCGCCTGGGCTCAGTGAGATCTCATTAAGCCCCTGACGGAAAAGTGCACCTAACCCCAGCTGGCTTGGGGGGCATGAGAACAGCCCTATGGCTTCGAGTGCAAAGGGTAAACACTCCTTGCCGGTTGCGTCGTGCCATCGTCTAGGTCGACACGAACACGGGTTCGCTTGAACGCGAACCTGCCGGCGCTGGGCTGACCGCGCCGGCAGCACGACACCCGAGCCGCGTTACCACACGGTGCGTTCGGTCGACGCCGTGGCGTTGGTCGCGGCCGAGGCCGTGCTACCGCCGAAGATGTAGAGGAACGGGGCCTCGACGACCGCGCTCAGCAGCACGCGCGGGATGTTCGGCGTGCCGCCGCCGCCGTTGTTCCAGTTGGTCAGCGTCGGCGGCGTCGATCCGCAGCCCGTGGTCGGGCAGAACGTCGTCGAGTTCGTGTTCTGGATCGTGAGGCCGGAGTTCCAGCCGCCGACGGAGAACAGGAACCCGGCGATCGTGGCCGCCCCGGCGCCGCCGACGGGCGCCGACGAGATCGTCGCCAGCGTGCCGAGGTCGCCGGTCGTGCTCGCCGGGGTGATCGAGCCCACGACCATGCCCGACTTGAGCGCCAGCGTCGTCGCCGGCTTGTCCATGCCGGAGCCGAAGTAGACGTACGTCGAGCCAACCGGGATCTCGGCCTTGATCGTCGTATCGGCGGAATACGCGCTCAGGAACGCTCGGCCACCACCGATCGACGAGGTGGTCGCGCCGACCTTGCCGATGGTGAACGGGCTCACGGTTTGCGAGCCGTCGGCGACCGCGATGTCGACGCGCGCCCACTCGTAGGTGTCGAGCATCCCCGCCGGCGTGAGCGCGACATTGCCGGCGCCCCCCGCGGCGTACAGGAACCACGTATCCGTGTTGGCGTTCGACAGGCCGTGCGCGATGGCCGCGGCGGCGCCATAGCGCGGGGTCGTGAGGCTACTGACCGCGTTCCACTTGCCGAGCGAACCGATCGGCAGCGGCGTCTGCGCGGTGGTCGCGGCGCCCGTATCGTCGAACGTGACCATCGCTCCCGCCGCCTGCGGCACGTTGGCGAGAAACTGCACTTGCGTCACGCCCTGGCCCACCGCGCTGGTCCGGTAGACGTTGTACGAGGCCACGTTGGTCATCGCCGGCCAGGACAGCGTCACCTTGACGAGCGGCGTCGCCGTCAGGCTCGTCAGATCGGGGAGCGTCACGTTGAGCGGATCGGACGGCAGCGTCTCACCGCCCGGATCCGACGCGAAGTTCGCCGCGCGCACGCCGCTCACGCGGTAGACCCAGGTCCCCGCGGCGAGGCCGGTCGCGCTCGGCAAAAGGTCGATGCCGGGCAGCGCCGGCACGTCGAGCGGATCGAGGATGCGCGCGCGCTCGACGCTGCCGAGCGCGGCGGTGCCGTCGAAGCCGCCGAGCGCATAGAGGAACTGGCCGAGCCGGATCGTCGCCTGGCCGGTACGCTTCGCCGTCATCGCGTTACGCTGCGGGGTCCACCCCAGCATGTCTCCGAGCGGGCTCAGCTGGGTCGAGATGACCTCGTTCTTCGCGTTGGCCTCCGCGCCATCGTCGCCGCCGAGCGCGTACAGGAACCGGGTCTGCGTGTTGACGTGTCCCGCCACGACGCCGAGCCGCGTGCGCGGGTTCGGCAGCTGCTGCACGTCCTTCGATGTCGCCGACGACTGGATCCACGTGCCGAGGTTGCCCGAGCCGTTCACCGAGGCGACCGCGGAGAAGTCGGTGAACGGCAGGCACGTGCCGCCGATCGGACACGGGTTCGTCGCGGTCGCCGGCGCCTGGGGCGCGCCGTTGACGATGCGCAGCACGCACACCACGCCGGCCGCCATCGTGCTCGCGTTGATCGTGACGTTCAGCTGCGTCGGGGTCGCGCCCGAGATCGCGGGCAACGCGAACGGGGTGACCGGCGTCACGACGCCGGCCGGCGCCGAACACTCGCTCAGCCACGCCGTCGGCGTGGTGCCGACCGCGAACCCGGTACCCCTGACGACGAGCGTCGCCGTTTGTGACGAGATCACCGTCTGCGGCGTCACGTCACTGATCACCGGCGGCGACGCGATCACGTGGAAGCCCTTGGCGAGCACCCCCACGTGCCCGCCGGCGGCGTCGAGCGGATCGAGGACGATGACGTCATAGTCACCGGCCGGCAGCGCGTTCCTGGGCACCACGGCGGCGACCGAGGTCGCGGATTGGAAGCTCACCGCGGACAGCGCCGTGGCCTTGCCGCCCGACGACAGGAACACGCGCGGCGTCTGGGTCAGCGCGTAGCCGGACGTCGTGACGGTGATCGCGGTGTCTTGATCGGGAGCGCCGAACGGCGGGTTCACGCTCGCGATCGTGATGTCGGGGGTCGCGACGATCGTGAGCCCCTTCGGCAGGGTCGCGGTGCACACGCCGTCGGTGACGCTGACGTCGTACTGGCCCGCGCCGAGCGTCCCCGCGGTGACGGTCGCCTGCACCTGGTTCGGGTGCCCGGTCACAGCCGCGACATCTGTGAGCGCCACGCTCGGGTTTGCGTTCGGCATCGTGTTGCTGGGCAGCTGGACCGACACCGACTGGATCGTGGTCGTGAGACCCGACATGTAGACGTTCATGCGCGCGGTCATGTTCGCGCCGAGCACGTTCGGGTCGACGAAGAACATGAGCGGCTTGGCCTCGCCGGTCAGCGTGCCCATGGCCGAATTCTTGTCGGGATTGGTGACGGTGACCGTGTGGTCGCCTCCGGTGGCCGTGTTGGAGGCCACCGTCACCATGATGTCCATCGCGTCGGTCACGATCACGTTTTGCACAGCGTTGCCGTCGAACGTGACGACCGCAGCAGGATCGAAGTTCGTACCCTTGATCACGAAGGTCGTGCCGTCCGAGCAGATCGGATCGGGCATGATCGACGTGATCGTCGGCGGTGGCGCTTTCTTTTCGGAGGAACAGCCGATCGCGGCGAGCATCAGCAGGCCGCTCAATGCAGGTAAGCAAGTGGGTAGACGCATGGTCCCGCCGTGAATGCAGCAGCCGTGCCCACCGCGCATGTCGCGTTTTGCGAGAACTTCACGCGCCGTCGCGTGTTCGCGTGTACGGCCTCGTACAGCCGAGCGTACGAGGCCGTACGTGGCGTGGCGCTCGACACAGGCGCTCGTGCCGCGCGGCGATGGCTGCGAGCACGAACACGAACGCCGCGTGGACGACATCGCCGCACGCCCACCGGCCGGACCAAGGATCCATGCATCCCTTTCGGCATCGAGCCGGGTGGGTTACTCTACTGAACGAGTACCGCTATTGAGGTTTCGGGCACACTGATTGCACTGCTGTCGAAGGATGTTTTTCATGCGTCATCTATTATGCATATGCGCGTTCCTCGGCCTGCTGGACGCCAGGGCCGCATACGCCGACGACGCGCACGCCGAGATGGCGGCGGCGCTTGCCGCGCAGGCCGATCTGCATCCAGCGCCGATCTCGTTGCCGAACACCGCTGCGGCGCCCAGCCACGCCGCGGCGCCGAGTGCCGTGAAGCGCAGGTTCAACCCGCACGGAGCTGCCGCGCCCGACCACGCGCGTGCAGCAGCCGCGCAGACCCAGTCCCAGGAGCAAGCACAGGGAGCATCGCAGGCGCTCGCGCATCAGGCCCAGGCGACCGCGGCAGCCGCCGCGGGGCAGACCCAGGCGCAAGCAGCCAAGGACCGAGTATCCCACCCTCGCCCGGAGAGGTAGCACGCGATGCGCTCGCTGTGGGTCGCCGGGATCGTGCTTTGCGTGGCCGCGCGTGCGCGCGCCGACGAGGCTCGACCCGCCGCGTCCTCCACGATGGGCCGGCACCTCCTGATGGGCGTACGTGCGTTCAAGGACGGACGCTACGAGGAGGCCCTCGTCGAGCTCCGCATCGTCGCCCGCGCGCCGGATGCGCCTGCCGATCTCGCGTTCTATCTCGGCCCGACGCTGTACAAGCTCGGTCGCCACCGCGAGGCCCTCGCGACCTTCGTGACCTCGCGTGCGGCGCCCGACGCCCTCACCGACTTCTACCTGGGAGAGGCCTGCTACCAGCTCAAGCTGTATCGCAAGGCGCGCGCGGTGTTCGCGGGCCTCCGTACGCGAGGCCTCGGGCCGGTGCTCGACGAGGCCGCGGCGCGCTACGTCGGCATGATCGACGCGGCGTACCAGGCAGAACCCGGAAATTCCACCATCGACTACTACGCAGACCAGGGGCTCGAGCTCGCCGGCGGCGATCCCGTCGTCGCGGCCGAGTACCTCGACGAGGCCCGGCAGGTTGAAGCGCTGGCGAGGACGCGCTACCGCCACGCCGAGATCGTCGCCGCGCTCGGCAAGGCGTGGAATGCCACCGGCCATGCGCATGCGGTCGTCGAGCTCCTCGCGGGCGAGCCATCGCCGACCGCCGAAGCCAGCTGGCAGCTCGCGCGCGCGTATGCGGCGCTCGGCGATCGCGCGCACGCGCGCCCGCTGCTCGAGGCGATCGTGAACGCCCGGGCCGCGAACGCCGCCGAGGCCGCCGCCTTGCTCGCGAACCTTCGGCCGTGATCGCCTTCGCCGCGGTGATTGCCGATCTCTGTGCGGCGGCGCCGGAATCGCTGGCGCCGCCCGATCCGGCCGAGAGCGCGGCGTATGCGCAAGCCGGCGACGAGGCTCGCCGCGCTGGGGACGTGCGGATCGCGGCGATCGCGTATCGCAAGGCGGTCGCCGCCGATCGGGACAACGCGCCGGCCAAGGACGCGCTTGCCGCGCTGTGCGAGGCCGACGCCGCCCCGGATTCCGACGCGGCGCTGCTCGAGGCCATCGCGCGGTTTCGCGCCGGCGATCTCGAGGGCGCTCGCGCCGGCCTCGTCCGGCTGGCATCCGGTGCGGGCGCATCGGCGGCGAGCGCGCACTTCTTCCTCGGCTTGATCGCCTTGCGGCGCCACGACCGGACGCGGGCCGTGCGCGAGCTCGAGATCGCGGCCCGCGATCCCGCGTACACCGAAACCGCGACCGCGATGCTTCGGCTGGCGCGCCGCGACGGTCCGCTCGCCGCGGTGGTGCTCGCCGAGCCGGAGATCGATACGAACCCGCAGCTCGTGCCGGACACCCCCCCCACGGGCGCGCTCACCGGGCCTCCCACCACCGATGAGGATCTCCTGCTCGTCGGCACGATCACGGCGCGGCCGGCGCGCTGGCTGGCCTTCCGCGATGTCCTGGCGTGGCGCAAGCAGCGTCAGCTGCAGGAGCTCGACTTCCTCGGTGAGACCGCGCAGGCCACGATCGAGCTCGAGAGGCGCGCAGATCACCTCTCGCTCCGCTACGATCTCGATTACGACGTGCTCAAGGGCACCTCGTACCTGCTCGCGCACCGCGGCACCGCCGTGTACCGACATGATATCGGTATGGTCACCGTCGGCGCGAGCTACTCGTTACGCCACCGCGAGTACTTGCAGCCCATCCAGGCCGGCTTCACCGGTTGGGTCCACGCGGCCGATCTCGGTGCGACCCTCCACCTCACGCCGCAGCTCGACATCGACGTGAGCGCGCTCGGCTGGCGCGAGCTCACCGGAGATCCTGCGTTCAGCGACGTCGCTGGGGGCGTGCAGGCAACCGTGCGCGCCCGGATGTCGTCGCGCGTCCGGATCGCGGCGTCTGCCAAGGTGTGGGCTGCGGTCTACGATGGCGCGGAACCCGACGGCGCGCTGCGCCGCGACACGCATGGCGAGAGCACGCTCGACGTCGAGATCGATCTCGACGATCACGTGATCGCGGTCGCCGGCGCGAGCATCACCGGCAACCAGTCCACGCTCGAGGACTTCCGCTACTGGAAGCTCGTCGCGCGCGTCGGGATCGCGCTCGCGTTCGGAGGGCCATGACCCGGGGGCGAGCGCTCGCGGTGTTCGCGGCGGCCGCGGCGCTGCTCGTCGCGCTCAACGCCCTCGTGTACAGCTTGTATCGCAGCGAGGTGCGTGCGGTCTCCGCGACCCTCTACGATCGCCTGACCGCGCTCGGCGCCACGACGGCACGATGGCTCGCGACCGGCGGCGATGCCGGCGCGCTCCTGCCGGCCCTGGTCGCGGAGAACCACCTCGAAGACGCGTACGTCGTCGACGCGGGGCTGCGCGTGACCGCGGGGGTGCGCACGCACGCGGGCAGCCCGCTCAACCTCTTGCGCGTCGATCAGGACCGGCTCGGCGCCGCGATCGACGGCCACGCCTCGGTGGGCACCGGATACTCGGTCGAGAACGCGCAAGTCGAGACGGCCTACTTCGCGATCGCCACGGGCCGCGTCCTCGCGCTCGAGGCCGGCGCCGAGTTCCATGCCCCGACCGAGCGGCTGCGCACGACCTACCTCGTGACCGTGGGCGTGTCCGTGCTCGTCGCCCTGCTGTTCGGGCTCGGGCTCGGGCTCGCGCTCCGCGCCCTCGAACGGACTCGGCTCGCCCACGGCCGCGCCGAGCGGCTCGCCGCGGTCGGACAGATGGCCGCGATGGTCGCGCACGAGGTGCGCAATCCGCTCGGCACGTTGCGCGGCCAGGTCGAGCTCGCTCGCGAGAAGCTCGATCCCGAGGCCCCGTTCCGCGAGCGCGAGCGGTTCACCGAGATGCTCGACGAGATCGACCGGATCAACCGCCTGACCGAGGAGTTCCTCGGGCTCGCGCGCGACCTACCGCTCGACCTGTCTCCCGTCGAGCTCGGCGCGCTGGCCGCTTCGATCGCCCAGGAGCTGAACGCGTCCACGCGCGGTGCCGACTCGCGGATCGAGGCGGTCGCGCCGCCTGCCCCGGTCCTGGCATCGGCGGACGCCGACAAGCTGCGCCAGGCGATCTACAACCTCGTGCTCAACGCGGTGCAAGTCGGGGGGGCCGGCACCCGGGTGCAGATCGAGGTCGGCGCGGACGGCGAGCGCGCGCACGTCACGGTGGCCGACGATGGGCCGGGGGTACCCGTGGAGCTCGCGACGACGCTGTTCGAGCCCTTCGTGACCGCGCGGCCCGGTGGCAGCGGGCTCGGGCTCGCGGTCGCGCGCCGCGTCGCGGAGCGCCACGGCGGTACCCTCATGCTCGAGTCGCCCCCGGGCAGGCGCGGCGCCCGGTTCTCGATCTATCTTCCGGTGCAGAGGAACTGATGGCGCGGATCTTGATCGTCGACGACGAGCCGAAGCTCGGCCGCGTGCTGGCCGAGATGCTGGAGGGCGCCGGCCACGACGTCGCGCACGTCACCGGCGGGCGCGACGCGATCACCCGGATCGAGGGCGGTGGGCTCGACGTGGTGCTCACCGATCTGCGGATGCCGGGCGCCGACGGCATGGTGGTCTTGCGGGCGACCCGGCGGAGCTCGCCATCGACCGACGTCGTGCTGATGACCGCGCATGCGACCGTACAGAACGCCATCGAAGCCATGAAGGAGGGCGCCGCGGAGTACCTGATCAAGCCGTTCGCGATGGAAGAGCTGCGCCTCCGGATCGCCAAGATCGTCGAGCGGCGCGCGCTCTCGGCACGCGCGGACGCGCTGGCGCGCCGGCTCGACGCGCGCGACGGGTTCGGCCGGATCATCGCCGATAGCGCGAAGATGCGCGCCCTTGTCGCCCAGGCGAAGCAGGTCGCTGCGACCAACGAGACCGTCCTCTTGCTCGGCGAGAGCGGGACCGGCAAGAGCCTGATCGCGCGCGCGATCCACCACGCCAGCCGGCGCGCGGACGGCCCGCTCGTCGAGGTCCACGCGGCGGCGTTGCCCGAGTCGCTCGTCGAGGGCGAGCTGTTCGGCCGGGACAAGGGCGCGTACACCGGCGCGACCGAGGCCAAGCCCGGCCACGCCGAAGTCGCGAGCGGCGGCACGCTGTTCCTCGACGAGATCGGCGAGCTCCCGATGGCGACCCAGGTCAAGCTGCTGCGCCTCCTCCAGGATCGCACGTTCAGCCGGCTCGGCTCGACGCAGCTTCGCAAGGCGGACCTCCGGATCATCGCGGCAACGAACCGCGACCTCGCCGCCGCCGTGAAGGCCGGGACGTTCCGCGAGGATCTCTACTATCGGCTCGCGGTGTTCCCGATCATCGTACCGCCGCTGCGCGAGCGCCCCGAAGATATCCGGGCGACCGCGCTCGCGCTCCTGGCAGCTCGCGGGCTCGGCCCCGAGCGCATCACGGCCCTGGCGCTCGACGCGCTGGCCGCGCACGCGTGGCCGGGCAACGTGCGCGAGCTCGAGAACGCGATCACGCGCGCGATCGTGCTCGCCGGCGCGGAGCAGATCTCGGTCGAGCACCTGCCCCAGGTGTTATCGGGGCGCGCGGCGCCGGCCTCAGGGCTCGAGGATCTGCTCGTGCCGGGGTTCTCGCTCGACGCGATCGAACGCGCGCTGATCGAGCACGCGCTCGTCAAGGCAGGCGGCAACAAGGCGGCCGCGGCTCGCCTGCTCGGGATCACGCGGCGCCGGTTGTACTCACGCCTCGAGAGCCTCGGACAAAAAGATTCCGACGACGACTGACCGGCCGTCCCCCTCGGGTCGAGGCTCCCCGGCTAGCTACGGCGACTCGACGACGAGCTGGCCTTCACAACGGCGGGCAACCTGGTCAGTTACCTGGACGATGCTGTTCTCGTCGAGGAGCATTAGCTCGCGGCCATCACCTCGGGCTGGACGCGGCGGACGCCGCGGGCGATCGCCAGTGCGAACCCTGCGGCGAGCAGGCACATCATCCCCGATGACACGAACGCGAAGCGGTAGTCGCCGAGCTGGTCGCGCACGATCCCGGCGCCGAGCGCGGCGACGCTGGCGCCGACCTGGTGCGCCGCTACCACCCAGCCGAACACGATCGGCGCGTCGCGCGGGCCGAACGCATCGGCCGACAGCTTCACCGTCGGAGGCACCGTCGCGATCCAGTCGAGGCCATAGAACACGGTGAAGATCGACAGGCCCTGCTGCTCGAGCAGCGCGCGCGGCAGGAAGATGAGCGACAGGCCGCGCAGGCCGTAGTACGTGAACAGGAGCCAGCGGCTGTCGATCCGGTCGGACAGCCAGCCCGAGCCGGTGGTGCCGAACAGATCGAAGATCCCCATCGTGGCCAGCATCCCGGCGGCCGTGACCTCGGGGATGCCGTGATCCATGCAAGCGGAGATGAAGTGGGTGCCGATCAGGCCGTTGGTGCTGGCGCCACAGATGAAGAACGTGCCCGCGAGCAGCCAGAAGTCGCGGGTGCGGGACGCGCGGCCGAGGACCTGGAACGCGATGACGATCGGGTTGCCGGCGCGCCGGGGCGGGTCGGGCGCGTCCGCTGCGGCGCCGAGGGGCCGCAGCCCGACGTCGGTGGGGTGCTCGCGGATCAGCAGCAGCGCGAGCGGTACCATGAGCAGCGCCGCGCCGCCGACGGCAACAAGCGCCCAGCGCCAGCCCGGGCCGGCGGCGAGCTTGGCGAGGATCGGCAAGAACAGCAGCTGGCCGGTGGCGGTCGCCGCGGTGAGCGCCCCCAGGACGAGGCCGCGGCGCTGGCTGAACCACCGGGTCGCGACCACGGCGCCCAGGACGTTGGCGGTCATCCCCGTGCCGGTGCCGACGACCAGGCCCCAGAGTACGACCAGCTGCCACGGCTCGTGGATCTGCGTCGCCAGCAAGATCGCCGCCGCGAGCATCGCCATGGCGGCCGCGATCACGCGCCTCACGCCGAAGCGCTCTGCGACCGCCGCGCAGAATGGTCCGGCGAGGCCGTAGAGCAGAAGGTTCACCGACACCGCCAGCGAGATCATCGTGCGCGACCAGCCGAGGTCGTGCTCGAGCGGCACCATCAGAACGCCGGGCGTGGCCCGGATCGCAGCCCCAACGAGAAGGACGACGAAGGTTGTCCCGGCCACGATCCATGCGTAGTGCAAACGCCTCGGCATGCCTTGATATACTGGGGGCTCGGGCCGCTGGCTCGCGGATCGCGGCCACGAGACGCGTGATCGGGCGCCGGCCGGGTCAGCTGTGATCCTGCCGGCCGTGAGGATACCGGTCACGTTGCGCGTGCGAAATACGACACAAAATCGCCGTGACAGGGCGCCACGTACGCATCACGGCCGCCTGCGCTCGTTCAATCGTTGCCGTAGTACACGAGGCCAGCCCAATTGCGTGCGGAGCGATCGGCCTTGCGTTGGTCCGCCTGCATGTGAGCGAGTGCGGTCGCCGGTGATTCGGTCCGCAGGCGCTGATACAGGGCCGTCATGACCTCGACGGAGGGTTCGTCTTCCACCGGCCACAACGACGCGATCACGCCGCGTACGCCGGCGTCCAGGAGGGCGGTCGGCAGACAGATCCGCTCGCGCCCTGGCAATCGGGCACTCTCCGCCGAGCGGCATGTCGCGAGGGTCGCGAGCTGCATCCGCCGGAGATCCAGCTCGCGCAATTCGTGCAAGGTGAGCGTCCCGTAGCCATTGTCGTCGCGAAGCAGCACACCGCTGTCCGCAGGATGGGTGTGGTCGAAGATCCCGTGTGCCGCGATATGCAAGTGGGTCGCACCCGGCAAGGCCGCCCGGACGCCTGTGCGGGTCGCGGCGGCATCCATGTACGAGTCCGCCGTTCCCATCCCGAGCGCCGTCGCGACGGCACGTGCCTCGTTCTCCGTCTCGGGTAGGTCGCCTTGGCCCGAGCCGGCGTAGCTGGATAGACCGACGGTCACGAACCGACCGACCGCGCTCCGCCGCCCGCGGCGGCGCAAGCGAGACAGCCGATCGAGCTGGGTGATCGCGACTACCTCGCATAGCGCGCCGCCACGCACGGGTAGGACCGCAAACGGGATATTCGCGATCGCATCGTGCGGAACGATCACCAGGCGGCGGAGGTCGCGAAACTTGTCGAGCGAGTCCGCCACGCCGAGGTGCGTGGCGAGCCAGCGCAACTGCTCGCGATCATCGACCAGGGCGCGCGTGTCCATCCGGAGATGGACGCGTCCAACGGGTAAGATCATCACGTCGAGGTGACGCCGCGCGATCCGGAACAGGTAGGTCCGATCAGGGAGCACATGATAGTGCAGTACCAGGGTCCTCGCCGGAAACCACCACAAGCTCACCGTGGATCGCAGGGCGAAGCCTCGCGATGAGCCCGCGCGGGCGGACGCCGATGACCGCCGCTCGGCGAGCCATTCCAGCACCATGTCCGAGGTCGCGTTGCCCGCGAGCTTCCTGGCATCGTCCGCTCCGAACGCATCGTCGATCGGCCAGTGCGTGAGATCATCGATCTGTCGAAACACCTGGAGGATCTCGCGCCGACGCGGTTGCCGAGGTCGATCGCTGCCATCGGCGAGCAGCTCTCGCATCCGCCCGGCGACGAGCTCGTCGCGGCCGTTCCACTTGTTCATCAGGTATGCCGTGCGGGTCGTGGCATCGAGCTCGCCGGCGATCTCGTCGATGATCGACGCCGCTCGGCGCGCGAGTTCGACGTAGTCGTCGGTTCGCCCCAGGCGTGCCGAGGCCCGCGCCGCAAACCGAACCGCCTGCGCCTCATCGTGCCGGGCGCCGATCGCGTGCAGCGCCTGGGCAACCTCGAGCAGCTCCGCGAGCGTCGTCTCGTCGGGGCCACGACAGTACTCGATCAGCGCCGCCGACAACCGCACGCGCGCCGTGATGTACCTCGACTCGACACCTCGCGTGATCCGCTCCAGCTCGCCATGCTGGGCGATCGCCGCCGCGAGCTCGCCACGCTCCAGGGCGACGAGCACGCCGTTGGCCGCGGTCGTCCAGGCCGCGGTGAAGCGCGAGCCTCCTGCCGACGAGGCATCGAACCCATGCAATCCGCTGTCCTCGAAGGCCGCGGCATCGACCGATGGAAGAACCGGGAGCTCCCACAAGGCGATCGCCGAGCGACGCCTTGCCGCCGCGCCGAGCTTCGCGTTCTCCAGCAACGTGACCAGCGGCCTGACGCCAGGTTCATCGCCGAGCTTGCCGATCGCCGCGGTCGCGGTCTCGGCCGCAGCGGTGTGCAGGTTGAGCTCGAGCTGAACGGCGATGCGTAGCGCGGTCGCGTAGGCGAACAGCGCGGGCGAGGTCACCGGCGCGGTATCGAGGAGATCGAGCTGCGAGATCGCCTGTGCGAGCCGTCCCCCCAGCAAGGCCGCCCGGCCACGAACCACCGCGGCGCGGATCCCATCGACGCCCTCGCCGAAGCTCGCCTGCGCCAGCCGGCGCTCGGCCTCCGCGAGCTCCCCGGCGGCCAGCAGCCACTCGACGCGCAAGAGCTCGACCTGCTCGCGGCGGATCGCGATCTCGGCGTCCCCGAGCTTGGCCTCGATCGCTTCGATGAGCGCCAACGCCGACTGATACTTGCCTTGCTCCGCCCACAGCTCCCCGATTGCCATCGCGGCCTCGACCTGCAAGACCGCGACGTTCTGCGCCGGTCGATCGCGAAACCGCAACGCCTCCAGCCACGCGACCATCGCGGCAGATCGCTCCGGCGCTGGTGGGCCGAGCGGCAGGTCGTCGTCGTGGCGAAGCTCGGATAGCAGCCGCTCGGCCGTGGCGAGGTCCGGCACCGCACACGCGACCCGGGCCCGTGCGACGTCCATGCGAAACACTCCCGGGCGATGATCGACCTGCTCGGCCACCTTGCGGGCGACCAGCAGCGAACGCTCCGCCGCCGCGAAGTCACCAAGCTCACATTGCAGCCGCGCGAGCCA
>Ga0070690_100001375_pt1 | contig 12661 bp, 15 predicted proteins | sample KBSS33HmetaG_FD_64671 | JGI IMG/M metagenome (GOLD analysis project Ga0070690, IMG submission 64671) | Switchgrass rhizosphere microbial communities from Kellogg Biological Station, Michigan, USA - KBS S3-3H metaG | ecosystem: Host-associated > Plants > Roots > Rhizosphere ... | reverse complement strand
GGTGGTCGGCTCGCTGCTCAGGATGACGGCCTGGGACGCCCCCTCATCCCGCCCCTCTCCCGTCGGAAGAGGGGGAAGCCCCGAGAGCCACGCTGGAGAGGGACCAGGGTCCGTCCGGACTTCTGATTTTCGCGATTCTCCCCAAAATATCCGGGCCGCCCGTCCGTCTACAGGGATGTGGAAGAGACTTTGACCATGGACCACGCGAGGGGCGAGCAGGACCGCCGCATCGCCGAAGCCATCGAGCGCGAAGGGGCCCGGCTGAGAGGGTTCATCCGGAGCCGCATGGCCGACCGGCTGGACGCGGAGGACATCCTGCAGGACGTCTTCTCCGAGCTCGTGGAGGCCTATCGGCTGATGAAGCCGGTGGAGCAGGTCGGTGCGTGGCTCTTCCGGGTGGCGCGCAATCGCATCATCGATCACTTCCGCAAGAAGAAGCCGGACGGATTCGCCGCCGGGACGGCGATCGACGAAGAGGGCGAGACGGGCCGGCTCGAGGATCTGCTTCCCTCGCCGGAGGCCGGGCCGGAGGCGGCATACGCCCGGACGGTGCTGTCCGAGGCGCTCGCCGACGCCCTGGAAGAGCTTCCGCCCGAGCAGCGCGAGGTCTTCGTCGCCCACGAGATCGAGGGACGGAGCTTTCGCGAGCTGGCTGCCGAGACGGGCGTCAACGTCAACACGCTGCTCTCGCGCAAACGCTACGCGGTGCTGTTTCTGCGCCGGAGGCTCGAGGACATTTACGCGGACTTCAGAAAGGGATAGGAGCGAGAAAATGAGCGAACGCTGGGTACTGCGCATCTTCGGGTTTCTCTTGCTCGTCTTGATCGTCATCGCCGGATTCGGCCAGGCGGTTCTGCAGCTGTGGAATTGGCTGATGCCGAGCATTTTCGGGCTCCATGCGATCACGTTCTGGCAGGCCGTCGGCCTGATGGGCCTGAGCTGGATCCTCTTCGGGGGACTGCGAGGCTTCGGCATGGTGCGCGGGGGCGGTCGCCATCGCGGGCACTGGCGCCGCGGCATGCGGGAGCGCTGGGAAGGGATGACCCCGGAGCAGCGCGATCAGTTTCTCAAGGGGATGGGCGGCCGCTGCGCCGAGCCGCGACCCGCGACGACGGAACCGAGTGCGTGAACGGACCCGCCGCCTCGAAGGCGTCGCGCGCCGGGATGCCCGGGGTCACGGCGCCGCGGCGGGCGGCGGCGCCGGCTTCAGGACGAGCAGGCAGGCGGTTCCGTCGGTGAAGAAGCGATCGCCCGCGAAGTTTCTGCCGGCCAATCGACCCGTGACGGGCAAGCGGGTCATGGATTCCACCTTTCCCCCCGCCTCCAGGTCGTGCCGGACGTACTCGCGCTGCGCATCGATGTTCGGGTCGATGGAGTGAACGGGAACCAGCGCCGACGCGCGCTTGAAGCCCTTGTCGAAGTGGGTCGTGGCCACCCAGATCGGCCTGCCGGCGTCGGAGTTGACTCCCGCGTTCCAGAGGTGAATGTGGTGGCGCTCGCTGATCGTGTTCGCGGGAGTCGACTTCTCGAAGGCGATCAGGTTCGGTCTTCCGTTCCAGAACGACGGCGTGCCGGGCTGCTCCGGGTAGGGAGCCTTGCGGGCCATGGCCATGAGCTCTCGCCGGAAGGAGTGGAGGCTCAGCGGATCCGCCGCGCTCCAGCCGGCCTCCAGGAACGCCGTCCTCACCTGCTCCTCCAATCCCACGATGACGATGTTGACCGGCTCCATCGGCCGGCCGGAGATGTCTTCGCTCGCCTTCGGCAGGGTCTCGAAGAGCCGCTTCGGGACGTCGGTCTCCGAGATGACGGGAACCACGATCGGCACGACGTGGGGCTGCGGCAGCGGCACGGACGCGTAGAGCACGCCGATCGCGACGATCCAGAGCGCTGCGAGGAGAGCGACCAGCCGGTGTCGGATCTCAGGGGTGAACAGCGCTCCGTGAGAGTCCGGGTCCCGATCCAGAAGGGAGAGCGGCGTGATGGTGAACGCCAGCCAGACCGTTCCCGCCGCGAAGCTCGCGAGGACGTCGGATGGCCAGTGGACTCCCAGATAGACGCGCGAGAACCCGACGACCAGCACGAGCAGGAGTCCGGACAGGGCGATCGCGCTTCGCACCGCGCCGCGAGCCGCCCGGACCAGGACGAAGGTGGCCAACCCGTAGAACACGGTCGCGACGAAGGTATGCCCGCTCGGAAAGCTGAAGCTGCTTTCGAACGTGAGCGCGTTGCCCGGCTCCGGGCGCGCGCGGTGCACGTGCGTCTTGACGAGCCAGATCGCGGCGTCGCCGAACACGAGCGTGAGCCCGAGGGCGACGATGTCGGCCTTGCGTCTCCAGAGGAGGAGGCCGAGGCCGAGCGCGATCGCGCCGGCGGCGATCCCCTGCCAACGGCCGAGGTCCGTCGCGAAGATCATCACGCGGGTCACGGCGGGCGTACGGAAGATCTGAACGAGGGAGCTGATCCGCAGGTCGGCCCGGATGAGCGGGGTCTGGTTCTCCAGACCGGAGAGAAGCCGCGCGAAGAAGAGCGAACAGACGGTCGCGACGCCGAGCCCCGCCGCAATCCGGGCCGCCATCGCCCAACGCGTTTTCGACACCGAGAGGGTCACTGCGCTTCCGGAGGAAAAAGGGAATCCGCGCGGCGCCGAGGAAACGCAAATCCCCTCTCGTCGCCCAACGGCTCGAGCCGCGGCCGGAGTGTATCGCGCGGCCGGCCCGTCGCCGCGGGCGGGATCCCATAGGGCCGATGGGGCGCGGGCCGCGAGCGCGGTTGAGGAGCGGGGTATAGGAGCAAAAAAAATGAGGCCCCTAACGGGGCCTCGGTCACGGACCTAACGGCCCGTCGGAAACGCTCTACGTGCGAACGTAGGAAGAGGTGTTCTCGAAGTTCTCGATCGTCGGAGTTCCATTGATGAGGGTCGTGAGCCTGGCGAGAACCTTCGGGTAGGTCTCAGTCTGATAGGTCTCGGCGCTCTTCTTGTCATCCCAGAGGCTGATGGCGTGCGCGCCCTTGGGGTTGACGAACGTCAGTTCCTGCTGAAAACCCGCCTGCTTCCGGAGCATCGGAACGACCTCGTTCTCGAACACCCCGGCGAATTCCTTCTCTTTCCCGTTCTTGATCTCGAAACTGATCTCGCGTGCGAATCTCATGGCTGAATCTCCCGTGCCCTTGGTGTGGATGCCTCCGTCGGGAATCCCCCGACTTCGAAGGAAGGACGGCGACGACAAGGTTTCGAGGCCGGCTGGTTCTCTGAAGGAACTCCACCGTATCACACGAGCGCGAGGCGTGCGGGAGAGTTTGGGATGAATGCTTGCAATCAAGGGATCCTTCGCTTCGCTCAGGATGACGGCACACTGACCACGAGACGCCGTCGAGCGAAAGACGCCGTCATCCTGAGGAGCGGAGCGCTAGCGAGCGGTCCTGAGTCGCGAAGCGACGAAGGAAGGATCCCGTGCTTTCTCGCCGTAGTCGCAATCGAGTCCGGAATCCCTCGCTTCGCTCAGGATGAAAGCGAATTCACCAGGCGACGCCGGGGCTGGCGCGCAGGAATGTGTCGTCATCGAGCTGATCCAGCATGAAGGCGGCGACGTCGGCGCGGGAGATGCGAACGGTCCACACGAAGCTGCCGACGTTGGGCGCGCACCGGTAGACGCCCCGCTGTGCGCCATTGTTGAGCGATCCCGGCCGAACGATCGTCCATTCCAGTGCGCTCGCTCGGATCACCTCTTCCTGCCGTCCCTTGTCCCAGTAGTAGAACGGAAGGATGAACGGAATGACGAAGACCGTGTAGTAGAGGCCCAGTCGGCCGATGCTGTCTCCGACGCCGAGCGAGGTCTCGCAGACCAGCCGCCGGACGCCCCGCACGGCCATCGCATTGACGAGGTTCGCGGTTCCCATGGACAGGATGCGCGTCGGATAGAGCCAGCGCTTATGACCGAGTGCACAGACGACGGCGTCTTGACCGGCGACCGCGGACTCGAGCGACGCGGTGTCGAGGACGTCGCCGGCGACGATCACGAGACGGTCGTGCCGAATCTCGAGCTTCGCCGGCTGCCGCGCGACCGCCGTCACATGGTGGCCGCGCGCGAGCGCCTGGCGGACCAGCTCGCGCCCCGTGCCACCCGTCGAGCCGACGATGACGATGCGCACGACACCTCCTTCACCGACGACGGATCGACGGGCGCCGCGAGGCAGAGCCCTGCGGCGCTCGGGTCTACCGCGCCTGCGGCGCTCCGAACTACTTCGCCTGTGGCGTTCGAATCTGCTTCAGCATCGCGGCAACCTGGTTCATGCGGCGGCCCTCGGTCAGCCCCGCCGGTGCGGGGCCCGGCCGCGCCGATCCGCCCTTGAACGAGCGACTGTCCGCAGACCAGTGACGAAGCGTGACTCCCGGATTGACCCGACTGATCGAAATGCTCATGGTCAGCTCCTCGGAATTTTCGCGGAGACCTGCACGGTGAACCGGCTGTCGCCGTCGAGGTAGCGGCGGGTTCCCGAAATCGTCCAGCCGGGCTCCGCCACGTTCAGGCGCGTCTCAAGGTCGGGGCCGCCCATGTACGCGTCGCTGTATCCGTCGACCGTAGCGCAGCCCGCGCAGACTTCGCGAATCATCGCCGCGGGTTGCTGATACCGCCGCACGTAGTCGATCACCGCCGCCTGCAGGGTCTCCGGCGCGACGCCGGTGCCCGAGGCCGTGGCGAGGTAGCCCAGGCCGGCCACGATGGCCGGATCCTCGCTCACCGCACGTCGCATCGCGGCGATGAGCCTCGGCGCGATCCCCCGCATGTCGGCCGGGGACTTGCCCTCCTGGACCTGGAAGACGATGTCGAACACGATCTCGCGAGAGTTGTTGGCATAGTGCGGATACTCGTTGTCGACGAGGAGCGCCGACGAGCCGAGCGCGCCCTGGAAGACGTACAGGCGCTCTCGCCGGTTTGACGTCGGCATGGCGGCGTACTTGTCCTCGAACACGTAGCCGGCACGCTGAAGCCCAGCCTGGTCGGTCGCCTGCGCCGTGACGGTCTGGGGGATGCCTCCCGCCAAGACGGGCAGCGGCCGCAGTTTGCTCTCGGAAAGAGCAAAGCTCGCGAAGAGAACGAGTCCCGCGGACAACAGGAAAAGGACGGAAAACCTACGCATGGAACACCCGCTTTCTGCCGAAGACCGGCGGCGGGCGTTCAGATCTTGTGCTGGGTCGGTCCGTCGAGGGGATCGGAACCTGACTCTATCACCCTTTGCCAGGCCGGGCGACGTGAGCCGCTACGGCGTTCGGTACGAGTACTCCAGCGTGAAGGCGCCGATGTGAGCCGGGAGTCCAGGAGACGGGTCGTGCGGACCCGATTTCCGCATAAGTCAGAATGCCCCCATGCCGACGCCGCCCACCTCACATCAAGCTCCCTCCTTCTCCTCTCTCTCGCTCGATCCGCGCCTCCTCGCCGCGTTGACCGCGCTCGGGTACGAGGAGCCGACGCCCATCCAGCAGCAGTCCATCCCGCCGCTTCTCGAGGGCCGCGACGTGCTCGCGCAGGCGGCGACCGGGACGGGCAAGACGGCCGCGTTCGCGCTGCCGATTCTTCATGCACTCGCGGCCGAGAAGACGAAGGGGTCCGGCCCCGCCGCCCTGATCCTCGTGCCGACCCGCGAGCTGGCGATGCAGCTCGCCGAGGCGGTGCATCGCTATGGCAAGACGATCGGCGTGCGGGTGCTACCGGTCTACGGGGGCGCTTCGATGGAGTCGCAGCTCCGCGCTCTGCACCGCGGCGTCGACGTCGTCGTCGCGACGCCGGGCCGCGCGCTCGATCACCTCAACCGCAAGTCGCTCAAGCTCGAGGGGATCCGCACGCTCGTGCTCGACGAGGCGGACGAGATGCTGGACATGGGATTCGCGGAGGATCTGGAGGCGATCCTGGCGGCGACGCCCTCTGAGCGGCAGACGGCGCTCTTCTCCGCGACGCTGCCGCCGCGCATCGTGTCGATCGCGGGCAAGCACCTGCGCAATCCCGTGCGGATCACGATCGCGCGCGAGGCGACGGGCGCGGGCAAGATGGCGAAGGTGCGGCAGACGGCGTACGTCGTCGCGCGCGGGCACAAGCGGGCCGCCCTGGGGCGCGTGCTGGACATCGAGTCGCCGGCGGCGGCGCTCGTCTTCTGCCGGACGCGGCTGGAGGTCGACGACCTCACCGAGGCGCTGAAGAGCCGCGGGCTGCGCGTGGAGTCGCTACACGGGGGGATCTCGCAGTCGGAGCGCGACCGCGTGATGAAGAAGCTGCGCTCGGGAACGCTCGAGCTCGTCGTGGCGACGGACGTCGCGGCGCGGGGGCTCGACATATCTCACCTGTCGCACGTCGTGAACTACGACGTCCCCTCCTCCCCCGACGTCTACGTGCACCGGATCGGTCGCACGGGCCGGGCGGGGCGGGAGGGCGTGGCGATCACGCTCGTCGAGCCGCGCGAGCACTGGCAGCTCAAGAACATCGAGCGGGCGACGAAGCAGAGGATCGAGATCGGAAGCGTGCCGACGGTGGCGGACCTGCGCGCGAAGCGGCTCGAGCTGACGCGCGCGTCGCTGCGGGAGGCGCTGCTCGGCGGCGGGTTCGAGAGCTACCGCGTCGTCGTCGAGTCGCTCGCGGAGGAGTTCGACCCGCTGGACGTGGCGGCGGCGGCGGTGAAGATGTCGGATCCCGCGGCCGGTGCGAGCGGCGCAGAGGACGAGCACGAGATCCCACCGGTGGCGGTCGCGCCGGCGCGGGGGCCGCGAGGCGAAGGCGGGAGCGGCGTCGAGCGCAAGGGAAAGAAATGGGTCCCGCGGGGTCCGGCCGAAGGGAACGTCAAGGTCTTCATCGGGGCCGGACGCGGCGAGGGCGTCAAGCCCGGCGATCTCGTCGGCGCGATCGTGAAGCTCGCGAAGCTGCATCCGCGCGAGGTCGGCTCTATCCAGATCGCCGAGCGCTTCTCGCTCGTCGAGGTGCCCGAGGCGATCGCCGAGAAGGTCATCCGCGCGCTGCGGACCTCGGGGATCCGCGGAAACAAGGTGACGGTGCGGCTCGACAAGGATCAGGGGCGCTGAGCGAACGCCCTGCGCACCGCGGTATCACCGCCCCTGCGGCGAAGAGACGTCGGGGGCGCCGCGCCGGCGCCCCCGAGTCAACGCATCAGGGCCGGCCCCTCAGGAAGAACGCCGCCGCCGCAACCAGCAGCATTCCGAGAATCGCGAGCGCCGGCCACTGGAGCGTCGGGATCGTGACCGGTTGCCCCCCGGGTCTCGGCGTCGGTGTCGCCGTCGGCGGCCCGGGCAGGGGTGTCGGGGTCGCGGTGGGACCCGGGACGGTGACGGTCGGGGTCGGCGTCGGTCCGCCGCCCGGCTGAAGCTCGAACGCTCCGATGTCGCACGCGACGCCCTGCGGGCGCGCGATGCCGCGCTGATCGACGCCGGGAGGAGGACAGCTCTCGGTGTTGGCGTCGATGGCGGGACTCCCGACTCCGAGCGCCATCGTTTGCGTGGGTCCGCCGTTGTCCGCGAGCGCACCGAGCAGCGGATCGGCCGAGGTGATCGACGCGCCGCAAGTGGCTCCCGGGAACTGCAGGTTCGTGCCGCTGTCGGTGACGGTTCCGTCGCAGTTGCCGCCGGTGTTGTTGGCGACGATCGTGCCGTTGAGCGACGGCGCCTCGCCGATGTTTTCGATGCCGCCGCCGACGTTGGTCGCCGTGTTGCTCGCGATCGTCAGCGTGATGAAGGTGATCGTCACGCCGTTGTTGAAGAAGCCTCCGCCGTCGGTCGAGCTGTTTCCGCTGATCGTGCAGTTGGTCATCGCGATGCCGTTCCCGTTGTTGTAGATCCCGCCGCCGTCGCCGCCGGTGGCGCTATTCCCGCTGAACGTGCTGGCGCTCACGGTCTCGTTGATGCCATTGATGTAGAGGCCCCCTCCGTTGCCGCCGGGAGCCGAGTTACCGCTGATCGTGTCGCTCGTGATCGTGGAGCCGTTCCCGTTGTCGTAGATGCCGGCGCCGTTCCCGCCGCCGGCGGTCGAATTCGCGGTCACCACGCTGTTCACGAGGGACAAGGTGCCGTCGTTGTAGATACCGCCGCCGTTTCCGCCGCTGGTCGTCGCGTTTGCGGTGACCGTGCAGCCGTTGAGGGACACGAGTCCTTCGTTCAGGATCCCGGCACCGTTGTCGCCCGCCGCGGTGACGCCGCCGCGAATCGTGATGCCGGTCATGCCCACGAGGCTGCTCGTGAGGATGTGAAAGACCCGGTCCAGCCCGCCGCCGTCGATGATGGTCGTCGACGCACCGGCTCCGCTGATCGTGACGGCGTCCGTGATGTCCAGATCTCCGGTGGCCCCGGCATCCTCTCCCGCTCCGGGAATCGTCAGCGTATACGTGCCGGCCGGCACCTGGATGAAGTCTGCGCCCGGGTTCGCGTTGGCGGCGATGATCGCCTCGCGAAGCGAGCAATCCGCGTCGCATACCCCGTCGTTGGTGTCGGCGGTCTTCGTGACGAAAAAGGTTACGCCTCGCGCGAATGGCGCGAGGGAGAAGAGAAGAACGCCCGCGAGGATGGAAAGGAAATGACGCTTCCACATGCCGAGAGACCTCATGTCCGCCTCCTCCATAAAGAAGCCAGCAAGGGGAAACCGGGGTGGAAACCGTCCGGGAACGCGAAAAAAGCTATCACGAAGGGGCGAGGGCGGCCGGCGGTCGCCCGCACCGCGTCCCGAAGACGCCGGGAGAGGGGGAAGAAGGGCCGCCCCGCCTACTCCCCCATCCGACCGTCGGCGCGTCGAGGGTGCCCTTCGCCGCGTTCGACCAGCAAAAAAAAGAAAGGCCCGCGCAGGCGCGGGCCCATTCGACCGCAGGAATCCCCGGAGCGCGCTCTACTGCTTGGTGTAGGCGAACGCGTTGTTCACGGCCTCGCCCTTGGAGTTCGTTCCGGTCTGGGTGATCATCATGGTCTTGCCGTCCGCGGCGACCACGACCTTCGCCGTGATGGTCGGCTTGCCGGCCTTCTTCCAGGTGTTGGTGTAGCTGTGGTCGTCGACCTTGGTCGGCGCGCACACGTCGGCCTCCGGATTGCCCTCGTACGCGACGTCCTTGCCGTCGAACTTGGACACGTAGGCGCTGTGGGTCGCCTTGCCGTCGGCGTTGACGCCCTCGCTCGAGAACTTGGTCCCGGCCGAAGTGGCTTCCCACTTCACGTCGAGGCTCTTGGGCGCCGGTCCGGGGCTGGCCTTGGACTTCGAGGTGTCCATCTTCCAGCTGCCGATCCAGGCATCGGCGGCCAGGATGACGGAGCTCGACAGAACGAGGGCGCTGCATACCGTGAGGGAAATCCGAAGCAGGTTCTTTCGCATGACTCGTCTCCTTCTTACCGGGGGACTGAAAAATGAGGCCCCCTTCGGGGCCTCGATGAACGGGCGTCATCGCCCGTCGAAAATTGCGGCATCGTTAGACGCGGGGGTAGGAGGTGGCGTTCTCGTAGGTCTCGACCACCGGCGTTCCGTCGATGACGGTGCTGAGCTTGGCGAGAACCTGCGTGTACGCGCCCGTCTTGTAGGCCTCGGCGCTCTTCTCGTCGTCCCAGAGGCTGATGGCGCGCGAGCCCTTCGGGCCGAGCAGCGTCACTTCCTCCTGGAAACCGGCCTGCTTGCGAAGCATCGGCAGGACCTCGTTCTCGAACACCCCGGAAAACTCCTTCTCCTTGCCGGCCTTGATCTGGAACTGGATGGTGCGTGCGTATCGCATGACGGAAACTCCTGGGTCCTTGGGATCGATGGCCTCCGCCGGGGAACGCCCGACTTCGAAGGGAAGGACGGCTACGACAAGGTTTCGAGGCCGGCTGGTTCTCTGAAGGAACTCGACCATATCACACCCCGCCAAGGGCGAACCGGACGCACCTGTCCTCCCGAGGAGCGCAGTGAGCCTGTCATCCAAGAGCGCAGCGACGAGGGATCCCGGACTCGATCGCCACCGCCGCGTTCGCGCACGGGATCCTTCGCTGCGCTCAGGATGACGGCAGAGAGTTCCCGGACTCGATCGCCACCGCCGCCTTCGCGCACGGGATCCTTCGCTGCGCTCAGGATGACGGCAGAGGGATCCCGATCGCCACGCTCGCATTCCGCGCGGGTCCCTCGCTTCGCTGGGTATGACGCCTCTCCCCCACCCCAGCCCGGGATCGTGAAAGACTCGCGGCGGAGGCTTCGATGACTTCGCGAAGAGGCTTCGCCTTCCCGATCCTCGCCGGGCTCGCCGCCGGCGTCCTGACGCTCACCGCCCCGGCCCGCGTCGATGCGGCCGATGCGTGCGAGCCGCTGAACAAGGCGGTCGATCGGATGATGGCGGGGCCGACGCACGCGTACTCCCGAAACTCCCTATCGGGCCACGAGTCCGAATCCGAGACGATCTTCGTGGACGGGAAGACCTACGTCAAAGTCCGCGGCCAGTGGAAGGTCAGCCCGCTGTCGCCCGCGGAGCTGGCGAAGCAGCGCAAGGAGAACCTGAGCCACAGCACGGTCTCGTGCCGCGTGGTCGGCGAGGAGACGGTCGGCGGCTCTGCGGCGACGGTGTACGAGTCGCACGCCAAGACGGAGGCCGGCGACTCGGACGAGAAGCTATGGATCGCGAAGAGTTCGGGTCTCCTCCTGCGCGAGGAGGAGACGCTGCGCGACACCGCGAACGACGTGACCCGCCGCAGCGCCCGGTACGAGTACTCCGGCGTGAAGCCGCCGATCTAGACCGGGGAACGGAGACAGACTTCGGACGCGCGAACGCTTGTGTTGACCGCGGATTGCGGTAGGGTTGCGCCGTGAAGAAGAAGCCGGCGAAGGCGACCACGAGCACGGGCGCGAAGTCCTCCGCGGGTCGGCCGCCGCAGTCGGAGGCCGCGAAGGAACGCGTTCGCCGCCATCTCGCGGGGCTGAGCCCGCTCTCGCTCGATCCCGCCGAGGCGGCCGGAGCGCCTTTCATCTCGCCCCAGGACAGGGCGAGGGCTCGCTACGCCCAGATGAAGCAGGAGAAGGAAGCGCAAGCGGACGCCGCCCGGCGCCGCAGCAAGAAGGCGGATCCCGCAGCGAAGTAGGGTCGGAGCGAATCCCGGCTCGCCTGAGAGGACGGCCCTTGGGTGGCGCGAGCCACGAGAACGGAAGGCCCTGGGGAGTCCGTGGCACTCCTCTTCCATCGGGCCGTTCGCCGCTAAATCGCTTTGCCGCCGCGCCGAAAGGCGTATGCTGGGTGGCCACGTGCAAAAGATGTTCGTCGGCCACGTTCGCTTCGCGGCCGATGGCGCGCCCGAGTTCGCCACGGGCTGGAACGAGACCCAGGTGCCCAAGGTCCGAATCTCCGCCGACAGCCGCCCCGCCCTCCTCAACTCTCGCGGCTGGTTCGACGCCTACTCGACCTCGAGCCGCGTGGATCCCTTCGCGATCGAGTCGTGCCGCTGCGGCGCGAAACGCATCGTGCGCCGCTGAGCGCCAGGCGCCGGATCAGCGCCGGGTCTCGGATCGCGGAGGGCAGTCGTCGAGTCGTTTCGCCCTGATCGGCGTCACGGTCACCGGCTCACGCGAGGCAGCGTCGAGTCCGGATGTTGCCGATCTCGCGGCAATCCCTTCAGCTGCTTCTTCGCGATGCGGGTGAAGAGGGCGGTCATCACGATCGTCGCGACGACTCCGACGCCGAGAACCGTCCAGCCCAACGGGCTCAGGTCGCCGTTCTCGCGCAGGCTCTTCCCGGCCGCACCGAGATAGACGTAGAAGAAGAGTCCCGGCAGAGTCCCGACGGCGGTCGCCGCGATGTAGGGAACGAAGTCGACCGCGCTCAGACCGAAGAGGTAGTTGGAGAGCGAGAACGGCACGACCGCGCAGAGGCGGAGCAGGCCGACCGTCTTCCAGCCGTTCTTCCCGACCGAGGTATCGAGTGCGGCGAGCTTCGGATGACGCCTCGCCAGCGTCTCGACGGAGCGGCGCGCGAGGTACCGGGCGATGAGGAATCCGAGGGCCGCCGCAGTCGTCGCCGCGGACCAGCCGAGGGCCATGCCGCCGGCGAGTCCGAAGAGGTATCCGGCGCCGAGCCCCAGGATCGAGCCGGGCACGAAGACGAGCGACGCGGCGACGAAGACGGCGGCGTAGAGGACCACGCCGAGAGCGCCCATGCCGTCGATCCGCTGCTCGAGCGCCGTGAGCCAGTCCTGGAGCGGCAGGAAGTGCCACGCCGCGATGAGCGCCAGAATGGCGGCGCCCGCGGCGATCGACTTCGACTTCCAGGCGGAGCCGGATTCGACGGTTTCGTCGTAGGACTCGTTGCTCGCGGTCATGGCTTCAATGGACATGAGCGCAAGAAGCTTGCCGGGAGGAGGACCGCAGTCCCGAAAAAAGGAGGGCGGAACGGTCGGCGGGGCCGATACGCACGGGATCCGTTCGTCGCGCCCTCTCGCTTCGCTCGAGGTCCGCTCCTCAGGATGACGGCTTGGTCCCGAGGCAACGGACGACTCTTCATCGCGAGCGACCGGCGGCTCTTCGCCAGTCATCCTGAGGAACGAGCGACCGGCGGCGCTACGCCGTCATCCTGAGGAACGAGCGACCGGCGGCGCTACGCCGTCATCCTGAGGAACGAAGCGAAGCGAGTGACGAAGGATCCCGTCCGCTATAGCCGGTAACGGCGTTCAGTCACG
>Ga0070690_100001374_pt1 | contig 12665 bp, 14 predicted proteins | sample KBSS33HmetaG_FD_64671 | JGI IMG/M metagenome (GOLD analysis project Ga0070690, IMG submission 64671) | Switchgrass rhizosphere microbial communities from Kellogg Biological Station, Michigan, USA - KBS S3-3H metaG | ecosystem: Host-associated > Plants > Roots > Rhizosphere ... | reverse complement strand
CCTAGCTCAAAAAAGACAGGCGCAAAATCTGCGCCTGTCTTTTCTCTAAGCATAAGGGCGCGAGAAGAGTTGCCAAGCGTGGGCACCACATCTCGTAACAAACCAGAGCAAAAGCTCATGGATCTTGTCTTGAACGACCTAGCCAAACCACTGTGCTAGTAAAAGCAGACAAATTAGAAGACAGTCCCGTGCCTTTTTTAGATACCTTAGATGCCGGCTAGGCTTTTGGGGCGGATATGTTAACCATCCAAAAAATGCCGAACTTATCAACACACATGCCGAAAGTATCTCCCCAGGGAGCTTTTTCGAGAGGTTGCTCGACTTTGCCGCCTTCGACCAACTTGTTGTAATATCCGGTTAGTTCTTCCGCGTTGTCGCCACCGATCGATATGCCTATATTAGTTCCGGCTACGTATTCCCTAAATCCCGTAGCCGCATCTGAGGCCATGAGTGTGATGCCATTGTCCGCCACGAGTGCGGCGTGCATAACTTGGTCTGGCTTGACACCATGATCGGTCATGCCCGCTTCTCCAAAAGTAGATATGTCTAGTTTTCCACCAAAGACGCTCTTGTAAAACTCCATAGCTTCACGGGCGTTACCCTCAAAACTTATATACGGATTAAGTTTAGATTGCATATGCTGCTCCAGACGATTAGTTTATGTGTTGGATTATACTCTATCGGTTTGAGGCGCGGATCGAGTTAGACTGTAAGGGTCTGGGATCATCCATTGTGGCTAGTGTGCAGGCAGCTATACTACATAAGAGTACTAACATGTAAATCCATAGTGGTGGGATTTTTTATGGGGTCAGAAACGAATGCTTTAGAGATTTATCCGCGCGAAAGCATGCTGACGTACGCGGTGCTGCTTGGCCAACAGGCAAGAAAGCGGGACCCTTACGCGCTTAGCGCGCAGATAACAGACCTGGCTATCAGGGGATGCCTGTCTATTCAGGAATCCAAAAACAAGTCGCACGATTCCAGCCTATCGATCTCTCCCTACAGTAGCGATGCCTCCAAAGAAGAGACCCTGGAAGAAGAGGCATTGTTTATAGGAATGTTTCGGGATAGCACGCCCGACAATGCCAACGGCGTGGGGCTCGATGGACTCACCGCCAACAAGGAGCTTACAGCCAGCATGCCCGTCTTATGGGAGCGGGTGGTCATGATGCATCACGTCAGCTACAACAAGCACCGGCCCTTATATAACACCGATCCCACCCTGTCGCTAAAATGGCAGGGGGCTATAAGAGTGCTGGGCGGTTTTTTGGCTGCCGCATCGGTGTATGCCCAGCCCGGCTGGCAAGGTGTCGTCGGTGGGTTAGCGGCGATATTGGCAACACGTGAGGTACCAAAAATACTTACGGACACCGGGTACGGTCGAGCCCTAAAGCGCGAAATAGGGGCGGTTCGAGGGCACATGCTTCGCCTGGCAAATGCGGGCGAACTGGATGCTACCTCCCTTCCAGCGTATGAACGAGCGCTACCCTTCGCCTTTCTAGTCGACGATGACCTTACAAAAAAATGGCCCGACTTCCTCAGCCAGCACTATACACAGTACCCGCCGTGGCTCATCCCAGCCCGGCCTGCCGGTAGCGTGGCTCTCCGCCAGACGCACATTGCGTCAATGTTGCGCGCCATTAGTACTGTACATTTTCCAGCACACAAGCAGCGGGCAATCCCGAGGTAGCCATCGCTTCAGTAAATTGTGGGTTTATGCCCAGGGGTATTGGCTTACCGTCGGAGCCCGCCACCTCAGCCCGAAAAGAGTACGGATCATCCTCAACTCGTTGTAGGGTTATTTTGCAGGGCTTTTCCGGATCTGGCTGCCCGGACGGATGGCCGGTGTACTCGCAAGATATCTCATCCGTAACAGGCTCTTCGATACCGGTCACAGGATCGCGCGCAAACGTCAGGCACTCTACCGGAAAGCCGTGCTCAATTGCGAGCCTAGTTAATGCAGGAGGGGCGGGCGGCGGTATGTTGAGTGGCTGGGGTCCTGGTTCGTGGGTCTGCAGGTAGTTTACGCCAATGGGAAGGGCCAGACATACCAGACCGAGCACCACCCCGCCCACCGTGAGCCATCTCTTTCGTCGCGATATGATCGGCTTCTCCCCAATCTTTGGCAAGCGCCTGGACGGTGCTGGCTCAATCTCACCCATAATCCCCCCCTAAAACAATCAGCTCATTATGGCAGATAAACAAACGGTTATCTAGATCTCGAGCAAATCAAAGGACCCATCTTAAAGAGAGGCTACTGTCTTTCGCATCTTGCCAGGCATAAGAAGTGATATATGCACGTATCTAGTTGTCGTTATTAACCGTACACTTAGAGTGCACCAACAAATCAATAAGGGGGACAAGAGCTATGCAGCGAATTTCACAATGGCTTCATAAGGGAAAATATGCGGCCGTAGCCATAGCAAGCGTCGTCGCGCTCGTTATAGCACTGGGGCTTACGCCAATAGCACCAGCCGGAACCGCATCGGCCGTAACGTGCCGGGTATTCACGCCCGCGCAAGACTTTTACGAAGCTGGCTCGGTCGCTACGGCAATATACTTTGTGCCGGGATCATCCGTGTCGGGCTGCAGAGACATTAATGTGCGCAATATTAAGAACCTAAACGTCGCCGGTGACTACTGTGCAACGTTCCGGGTACAGATGTTCCCCGTTGGTGGCGGAGACTTTTACACCAACCCAAAGACCGTATGTTCGCAAGATCCTGACGGCACAGGGCCTGCTAACGGTCCGGTCGTGCCCATAGCGACTAATGTCATAAACGGTACCAAGTATCGGGTCTGGTACAACGTCGAAAACCTGGGGTGGACACACACCTTCCAAATCGTCGACTAAGCACCACCCCTACAACGGCGAGTTAACACCACCCATTGGGGGTGGTGTTTGCTTTGATATGTAAATCGTTGCAGGTATCGTTGAGTAAAGCTTGAGCGTATTGCTGGGTCGTGATATATTAAAATTGTATTAAATACAGGAGGGGTAGTATGGTATTAACTCAAGCAATTCACCAGGGTCGGCGCCTTATGCCACAACAGGGATGGGCGCGCATGGCATCCGCGCTTGTAGTAGCGCTCAGCATGACGGTGACACCGTTTTTTGCGCAGTCCGCTTCGGCTCTCAACAATAACTGCCTGTATGCGCCACACAGTTCAACGGGGACATACGTCAGTGATTATGGCCCAGGCATAATAATGGCTTACACCAACCGTATAACCGTTCCGTCAAACTCCAGCTGTACCGACATACGCGTTGCATATACTGACTACCCTGATAATATTGGTGCATCATACATGCGCATCCGATTCTACCCGACTAGTGGTGGCAGTTGGACCACCAATATCGTTACCGTATACGAAGGCTCAAGTACCTATGTAACATTGGCAACGAATGTAATCGACCATACCGCTTACCGCATTGAGTCGACCAGCGCCGGTGGTTTCACGACTAGCGTCTCCATGTAGTTCTGCTCGCGGCGCTTTCGAAAAGCACATCTTTTCGAAAAGCTTGATACGCATAAAGACTTCCTGCTTCGTTATTCGCGGCAGGAAGTCTTTTGATTGGCCATACCCGCCCGCTATAACAAGTATTGCGCAGCCAAACGCAGTACAATAAGGTTTATGTCTAAAAAGCAGGCCGGATTGGCACACCTGGGACTTGTGTTGGTTGTGGTACTGGCTGTGACCGGGGTCGCCCTCGCCGGTTGGCAAGTTCGCACATTGCAGCACAACGCCAATCGTTCGGCGGCCGGCATGCGGCATGGTGGCACCGCTGCGCAGGGTGACCAGCCGCTGCTGCTCAAAAGCATCGGCTTCAATCTGGACTATTACGACCCCGCGACCAATCACGCCGGCGATATGGTCTTTACCCACGAAGATCACGACCTGAGCGGGGGCTTCCACCTGATATTTGCTGACTTTGGCACCCAGGACCCCCGCTCGCCCGGCGACACCAGCAAACGCAATCCCCAACCCACGTTTGTGCTGCCGCTCGGCACCAAAGTCCACTCGCTGGTGGACGGTGTAGTCGTGAACATAAAAGACCTGTATAGCGGCGATCAGACCATCTGGGTGGCATCCAGTGCCGACTCCAAATACATCTATGAAACCGAGCACATCAACAAGCCCGTGGTCAAAAAGGGTGACCGCGTGAAGGGCGGCCAGGTAATTGGCGAGGTCAGCTCGCACGATTCACAATACCACCCGGGGTTTGGGATCGTAGAGATTGGCATTTTGCACTCCAGTTCTGCCCAAGCCCAGCACATTTGCCCGTTCCACTACCTGGACCCGAGCATCAAGGCCGAGATGGGCAAAAAGATCCTGAATGTGCACCAGGCCTGGATGGCCTACACCGGCCTGCCAAATTTGTATGACGACGCTGCGGCAGCCGAGCCGGGCTGTTCTGTGCTGAACCCGGTGAACGGGTAGGCGATCCAGGCAAAGTCACTAGCAGTAGTTCTGTTCCACACCTTGCCAGGCTTTGGCATGCTCGGCGGCCACATGCGCGTTCGTGCTGCCCAGGAATATGGATCCGGCTGCCGCCACTGTTCCCGCCGCAGTACCCAAACGTAAACGGTAGGCCCTTTGTACCAAGTACTATTGCATGAAGCTAAACTTCGCGTAGCGGTCGCCAGCTCCTTTGACAAGCGATTGGTAGTCTGGCGCACATTTCTGGTCGACTTGGGCATCTTCTTCGGGGCTTATACCGCGCAGCAGGGCTGTTCCTGCGGAGGAAGTAATGGTCACCGGATTGAAGCTGGTTTTGACGCAGTAGCTGGTGAAGGGGTAAGCCTCGGCGTCTGCCGTTACCGCCACCACTCCGCTGCTGGCGTTATAGTCCGGCCCCTGGCCATCTACCGAAAAGTTGATGTACGCCCGCTGCCCGGCAGCCGACTGCGAGTTTTTCCAGCTCAAAGCAGTTTCGTTGGCAGCACACGTCTCGCCATTTTCGGCGTTTATCACCCGCAAACTACCCTTGGGGTTAAACACCCCGCCCTGGTTACGGTAACAGGCACTTATAGTACCGTCGCTTGCCGGTATGGCTGCCTTGACCATAACGGTAGCTCCTAGCAACACTACGGCTACGCTAGCCATAAAGACATAGCTCTTTTTAATTACAAATATGCGCATCTCGGGACCCTCCTACTTTATGCGTTTAGTATAGCAAGCGTACTTTGGCAGTAATTTGTCACCGTCATAGTCGAGCAAAGGTAGTTGGAGGTAAAGTAGGCGCGTAACGCTCCGATCCGGACGTAAGTAGTGGTATAGTGTACACGGATCAGTATACTACGATCATTAACTTAGCTATAAAGAAAGGGCCCACATCATGGACAATCAAAGCTACACGACCTCATTTGTGGTGGATCAAACGCCGGAAGAAGTTTTTGACGCCGTCACCAATGTTCGGGGATGGTGGTCGGAAGGCATTAAAGGTAACACCGCCCAGCAAGACGACGAATTTACGTTCGAGGTTCCGGACGTCCATTATTCGAAGCAAAAACTGGTAGAAGTTATTCCGGACAAACGGGTTGTCTGGCTGGTTACCGAAGCAACTATGACATTCCTAAAACAACAGGATGAATGGGTAGGGACAAAAGTCATTTTTGACATCTCTAAAGAAGGCGAGAAGACAAAGCTGACCTTTACACACGAAGGTCTGGTGCCGCCCATCGAGTGCTACAAATTTTGCATGCCGGCATGGAAGCAGTATGTAGAAGACAGCTTATTTAAGCTCGTTACCACGGGCAAGGGAACACCAAATCTCGAAGGCAAAACAATCGATAAGCCCGAGGCTTAAGAACGTATAGCGCTCGGCTTTTACAAAGAAAAATAAGTGCAGCGGCTAGGCTGCACTTATTGTTATGACCCACGATATACTCTCCTGGCAATCAGCCCTGCACAAATACGGCTGCGGCCAACCCATGCCAGCAACTAATTTTGCCAGGCAGCAGGCTATTACTCCACGCTAGATGGAGAGACCGGGATCGACTAAACGGCTGACATTTTGAAGGTCAGCCGCTTAAGACTGCGCGTATTGCATACGGCGAGCATCCCGCCGTCATCATCCGTACGTCCGCAATGCGCAGTTATTTTACCAAGGGCTCGGCTGTGCTTCGCCAGTGACAATAAGCTGGTGCAAATTGCCGGCAACGAGTGCATCCCAAGCGCTGGAACAGTTACCGTAGCATTCGAACGACGGCACCAAGCCGAGGTGAGAAAAGTTTACTTCGGTCTTATCGCCCTTCTTAGAAATTTCAAAGGTGATGTTCGTGTCGTTCCATTCGTTCTTGGCTTTCGTAAAGCTAAGTTTGCTGTCCAGTACGTGCCAGACGACTTTCTTGCCGGGCACCAGCTCGGTAACTTTTTGCTTGGACCAGTGTGCGCCGGGGACTTCGTAGGTGAACTCGTCACCAACCTTATTAGCGTCGCCCTTGACGTTGCCAGACCACCAGTCGCCAACCCGCTTAATAGCCTCAAAGACTTCTTCGGGGGATTGATCGACGGTAAAGCTGGTAGTGTAATCGTTCATGCTTGCCATGCTATGCTCCTATATACTTATTACTTATGTTTAAAGCGCCAGCGATAATTTGTCAACTGGCTCTGAAGCCAGCGATTTGGCGTGACGGCTTAGGTCGTCGACCAGCACTTCGCTTTCACCCTTCTCGAGTGCCTCAAGCGCGGCGTGCACAACTTCCTTGGGGTCGTGCTTAGGTAGGTCGAGCGCCCTAACCATATCTGTGTCGATAGGCCCGGAGTGCACACCCACAACCTGTGTGTCTTGCGGCGCAAGCTCCAGCCGCACGGAGTTGGTAGCTGCCAAAAGTGCCGCCTTGGATGCTCCATACGAGCCGCCGGGCAACCAAGACATAGCCGAGTTAATAACGATTATAGCGCCACCGCCGTTTGACTTTAGAACCGGCGCCATGACCTGGAAAAGCTGCAGCGGCCCGAACATGTGTATTTCGAATTCGGTGCGCACGTCGGCAATCGGCGCGTCCATAATGGACGGGTGCAAAAATACACCTGCGTTGCTGACAATCAGCGTGGTGTCGGGGGCCAGTTGAGCCAATTTCTGGATAGACGCAGGATCTTCAAGATCAAGCGAGAGATTCACAACGCGTGGATCGTTGAAATCGTGCGGCTTGCGGGTCGCGGCATAGACCTTGTCCGCGCCTTGCGCCAGCAATTCATCCACGAAAGCGCGGCCAAGGCCACGGTTCGCGCCAGTTACCAAAGCGATGCTGTTTTGTACTCTTTTCATGGTGCTCCTTATTAAGAAATCGTACACACATAGTACACAGATCTGTTTACCTTTGCAACTCTATTTGTTATACTATTCGTATGAAAACAGCAAGCAGCAGACCACGCGACCGGATTGTTGAGACTTCGGCAAATCTTTTTTATGCCCACGATGCGCATACCGTCGGCGTCGACACGATCTGCGCGGTCGCTAACGTGTCTAAACGCACACTGTACAAGCACTTCCCGGCCAAAGAAGCCCTGGTTTCCGCGGCACTCAGCAAACAGGTCGAATGGTGGTTCGATGAATTCCAGAAGATTGATGCCGCTGACCCCACCGAACGGATCATGAGTGTATTTGCCATACTTCAGCGCAATGCCGGGGCAAAGCAGTTCCATGGCTGCCCCATGATGAACACAAGCGTCGAACTTCGAGGTTCAAAAGCCCCAGCGGTGAGCATGGCCCAGTCCTGCAAGGCCAAGCTATATGACTATTTCAGGCAGCAGGCAGCTCTACTGGGCGCGGACGAACCAGACGATTTGGCTCAACAACTCTTGGTACTGTTCGACGGGTGCAATGCCTGGATCGTTATGCGAGGCCAATACCCAGCAGCGGTAACGCCTGCCGTGCGGGCCTTGATCGCTGACAGCAAGCCCGAGGCATAAACTACTCTCAACCTCGGCTGTGGCGGCAAAACCGCGCGGTGCAAGAAACAAACTTCGAGCATGCCAACGCGAGTCCAAGGACTCACGTTTGCTATGCGGGCAGTGAGCACCTATAGTTATAGACATAAGCGGGAAACGAATATTATGAATATAAAATTGATCGTACTTTTAGTACTTATGATAGTTTCGGGGGTGGCTGGCTTCTTTGGTATCCCCGCGATGCTCCATTTACAGGAGGCGCTGCGGGCGCAGCCGCTGGCGTTTTTGGTTATCGGCGTGGATGTGGCCATGGCCGTGCCTGCTGCGGCGACGATTTGGTTCCTGCTGTCCAGTCAGCACGCCCTAACAGCGACCACAAGGGTGGCCTATCGTATCATCGCCGCGGGGGTGTTCTTTTACTCTCTGACGCTGCTGGCCCAGCTGGCTCTAGTGATCGTACTGATCCGCTTCCCGAGTATCTCTATCGGGAGCGTAGCTACGAGTATTATCTTTGCGGTACCGTTTATCTTAAGCACTCTTGAATTGTATATAGGTGTGCGGCTGCTTACGCGACAGCTGGGGATACGGCTGAAATGGATGTCGATATGGGTAATTCTCGCCTCTGCGGCGGCGGTAGCGCTAGCTTCCGCGCTTATACCCCACACGCCCAGCCCTGACCCTAAAGATGAACTTATTACCAAGATTCTCTTCGGCGCCGTCGCCTGGGCAGGTGTGTTTGCGGCGTTCGCGACCGCGGGCGCCATCCGCATCAAGAACACCATCATCTCCAGCTATCATGGCGCTATGGCCTGGCTGGCACTGGCGCTGGCCGCGACCACCTTTGCAATTCTTCACGAAATTGTCTTTAGGGACACTAATCTCTCCAGTTCATCCTACTCGATACATGGCTTTGTGCTATGGCCGTACCTGCTGGCGGCGATTTTGTTCATGAAGGCCGGCCAGGTATTCAAGGAGGCGACATTCAAAAAATTGCCCGAGCAGGCCACCTACGTAGATGCCGTAACGTATGCCGCCGCGCTGGTCACAGACGTGCGCGCTATAGATATCACACTGGATAAACTTCGCCAGATAACGGCGAACGTCAAGCCTGGCGAAACTCCCAATTTGACTGCTGACGACAAAAAAACGCTGCTTGGCGTTTACCGGACTATCGAGGACTACTTGGTGACCAAAGAGCCGCTGCGTCAAGTGACACGACAGGCCCTGCGGGCGCGGCTGCCGGCAGATATTCAGGCGGACCTAAGCGAATCATAGATAAGTAAAGTAGGGGGGAATTATGGTAACCAAACATCGGCTAGTTTGGAGTGTATGTTCGGCAGTTATCGTCTCGCTGGCAGCGGCTTTTGCACCGCTCCGAGCGGTCGTTTCGGCCGACGCCGGAACGCTCCAGCAAGACGTAAACGCCTTGCAAAACGCCGGGAACGCAGGCGTGCTCGCCGAAGTGCAGCAAGGTGGGCGGATAAGTAGCGCCCGCGCCGGACTGGCGCAGATCGGCGGCACCGATCCCGTGCCGCTAAACGGACGCTATCGAACCGGAAGCGTTACCAAAACATTTGTGTCGGTAGCGTTGCTGCAACTGGTGGGCGAGGGTAGATTGTCACTGGACGACACCGTTGACCATTGGCTGCCGGGCGTCGTAACCGGCAATGGCAATGACGGCCACCTCATTACGGTGCGGCAACTCCTTAACCACACGGCGGGCTTGTTTGATTACACCAACGACGACGCATTTTTTGCTACCGTGGCCACGCCTGCAGCGTTCTATGCCAATCGTTACAACCACTACTCGCCCCAAGACCTTATTGCCATCGCCCTCTCGCACCCACCGGCATTTGCCTCCGGCACCAGCTGGGGCTACTCCAACACCGACTACATCGTCGCCGGCGAGATCATCAAGGCCGTGACCGGCCATACCTGGGACACCGAGGTCACCAACCGCATCATTACGCCACTGGGGCTGACGGGCACGCGCGCGCCGGGCGACGACGCTACCATTTCCGGTCCGCATGCGAGCGGCTATCACATCTACACCAGCAGCCCATCTAATCGCGTGTATACCGACACGACCGAAGACAACATGTCCTGGGCCGATGCCGCGGGCGCGCTGATTACTACCACCGCGGACGAAAATACATTCTTCTCAGCTCTGCTGTCCGGACAGTTACTGCCGCCAGCCCAGCTGGCTCAGATGCAAACCCTGGTACCGCTAGGTTCAGGCGTCGGCTACGGCCTAGGCATTATCGGCCAGCAGCTGCACTGCTCGAATCAAATGATTTGGTGGCACAACGGCGGCACCGTAGGCTACAGCACTTGGGCCGGGATAACGGCCGACGGCCAGCTCGGCCTGACACTGTCACTTTCTACCACCTCTTTCGACGACGCCACCTTCCTGACAAATACCGGCAACCTGACCAGCAAACTTATCCGCCACGTCTTCTGTGGCTCGCAACAAGCTAGCGACGACAATTTTCAGGCTCCCCACGCCCGACTTTTTTAGCCAGCCAATAGGCTATCAAGCAGGGATGGATCGCCTAAGCGTTGGAAGAGTGCCACTGCGCGCCTCTTGAACGTGGAGTGCTTCCACGTGCGACGTAGTTCCACACCAGATCATGGCGTCGTAGCACAGGCCAGGGGAGGTTGGTACGTACACTTCGTTGCTAGGGTTATACACCGCGCCAATGGCACGATGGCCGCGCGCGGTTACCAGCCAGTCGTCGTTACTATCGGGGAATAGGAACAGCGCGCGCTCCGCTTCCGCCGGCGTGGCTTTTTCCAATAAGGCCTCGAGAGAGCCGGGACGAGGCGCGGCTACGTCCATCACACTCATCGCCGCACCGCGCTGGCGAGCCGCCATCACACTGCCACTACCACCTGTCATGCCGACAAGCAGGACAGAGTCTTGTCCGTAGCGCTCACGAACCAGCTGCCCAAAGCTGGGATGAGACATATTAGTACCGCTCGCGTCGCCGACGTGCGTGTTATGGGCCCACACGACTGCCCGAGATTGTCCGCCTTGATCGTCAAGCAGGGAACCGAGTGTCTTCAGCCAGTGCACCGCCCGCCCTCGATCGCCCTTCAAAAACAGATCGTGATAATACGCTGCAGCACTGGCCGCCTCTTCGGTGGGCACTAGGCTCGCCAGACGAGCAGCAACAGCGCCGATATACTGACGGGGCACCATGGGCGCATCGAGCAATGGAGCGTCTAGCGACTCATTGACCCAGGTCGGCGGCCAGCCAAGTTCTTTCTCCAGATAATCCAATGCACCGGCTGTAGCGCTCCACAATGGGTAAGTGTCTAGGCCATACCAACCCGCGCGACCCTCAGACGGCTGTTGACTATTGTGTTCTCGCAGCCACCGACAAAAGTCCACCGTGTCGGTGTTCGCCCACAGCCAGCTAGGCCAGTGACGCTGTTCGCGCAGGATATCCTCGGGATCGGCCGATGCGCCTGTCGCCAGCCGCACACTACGGCCGACGGGTTCGCAATCAGGCGCATCAGCTTCGACGGCCACCACGGAAAAACCGAGCCGGGCCACCAGCTGCCGGGTAATGGTCGCCCGCAATGCGTAGAAATCATGCGTGCCGTGACTGGCGTCGCCAATCAGCACCAACCGCGCGTCGGCAGCACAATCGAGCAGTGGATCTAAGTCTGAGGGCAACCCTAAGGGATATGCATGCTCCCGCGCCTGTGAAACAGCGGCAGCGAACGCCGGCCCCTCTGCACTATGTCTCATCATTCCTCTCCTTTCATATCAATGTGTGGTTAATGTAGGCCGATACATATCCAACCAGATTTCCAAATCGAGCGCCTGGTCCAACCCATACCGCTCGGGAAGCGTCAGGCTTTGGGACGGTGTTTTTTGAGCAACGCCCAGCAACCACTCCCGACCGATGAGCTCAAACGCCCGGTGCGAGGGCCGAGAAGCGAGATCGAGTGCCTGGCGCTGAAGCTCCCTCAGATAACCGGGGTGCGGCGTGCTAGGATATGGGCTCTTCTGTCGATTTATAACAGATGCTGGCAGTAGTCCAGCGGCCGCCCGTTTAAGCAACCCCTTCATGTCGCCTCCTGGCGCCTTGATATCCCAAGGCGTGTTAAATACGTACTCCATAAGGCGGGGATCACAAAAGGGCACACGCATTTCCAGTCCGACTGCGGCGGATAAACGATCGGTAAAGTCCAGCAGAATCCGAATACGCCGCGTAGCCTCCAGGTAATTTATCTGACGCAGGCGGTGCTCGCGCGGGGATTCGCCTGCTACAAGTCCTATCTCGCGGACGGCATCAGCATACATATCGGCCGCGTAGGTTTCGACGTCCAGCGCGCTCCGGAATGCAGGATTAAGATTTTGGAGTTGGTCGGCATGCGCCTCAGGGGCGTAGAGCCGCCAGGGCCAGCCGTCGCCCTCCAGCGACCTGGAGTCGTAAAAAATGGGGTAGCCACCGAACAACTCATCGGCCATTTCGCCAGATAGTGTCACCGTGGAGTGCTGACGTATTCTCTCAAACAGCAGCAGCCGACTGGCGTGACCGTCGATGGCGCTCGGCATCATACCGCGTATCCGGACCAGCCGTTCGCGCAGGGCCCGCGAGGCAAGACCGACCGAGTCGATAACAAACCGCGTATGGTCGGTGTCCCACATCGCCGCAACCTCCTCGGCAAATGGCGCGTCGTGACTCGTCTGCAGGACGTTTTGGTAAGAATCTTGAGCCTGCCCGGTCAGATCTATGGCGTAGGTGGCTAAC
>Ga0070690_100001373_pt1 | contig 12670 bp, 7 predicted proteins | sample KBSS33HmetaG_FD_64671 | JGI IMG/M metagenome (GOLD analysis project Ga0070690, IMG submission 64671) | Switchgrass rhizosphere microbial communities from Kellogg Biological Station, Michigan, USA - KBS S3-3H metaG | ecosystem: Host-associated > Plants > Roots > Rhizosphere ... | reverse complement strand
CTTCTTCGAGGATATACCTGCAACCGGACATCGACGGCGACTCGGTCCATGATGCGATCCTGCTGACAACCTTCGGGCACGGAAATTTTTCCCGCCAGGAACTGTTCGTTTGCCTCACGTCGTCGCCTCACCACGTGATGCATCTCGAGGTGGGGCAATGGCGCGTTCGCATCGCGGACCAGATGAAAGTGATCGATGGAAAGATCGTGATCACCGGCAAAAAGTATGGCGAGCAAGATGCCTCGTGCTGTCCTTCGTTGACTTATACCTCCACCTTCGCCGTCACTGCCGGCCGGATCCAGGAAACCCCTTGATTTCCGGGGCGAATTTCGCGCCCGTGTCCCCTTGTAAATCCCCTGTTTTGAGATATCATGGATACGGTTTTGGAAGGGTGGAGAATCGCTTTCAACGCGAGTTGGAAGAGGAAAGTCCGAACACCACAGGGCGCGATGCCGCGTAACCCCGATTTTATCGGGGATACACGCGGGCGGAAAACCGAGAGGTCTTCCGACGGACAGTGCCACAGAAAACAGACAGCCATCGGCGAAAGCCGGCGGTGATGGTGAAAAGGTGCGGTAAGAGCGCACCGCGCGAAGCGTAAGCGACGCGGCACGGAAAACCCCATCGGGTGCAAGGCCAAATAGGAAACCCAGGAGCGGCTCGCTCCGCGTTTCGCGAAAGTGAAACGGGTTTCGGGTATCGGCTGCACAGACAAATGATTCTCTCCTCCGAAAGCTTTCGGAGCAGACAAAATTCGGCTTACAGCCCTTCCAAAACCTTTTTTATTGAGGATTTACGATTTACGCCACGGGTAAATCTACTTCGATCGCATGTCCTGAATCACCTTCCGCCGCCCCGAGGCACGGTTTGTCCCGGTTCCCAGGTCAGCACCGTCGGAACGCTCACATTCCCGAACCGGTCCACCGCGCTCACGGCGACGACATCCGGCGTCCAGCTTGAAAACGTACAGCCTTTTTGCGCGCCCGACAGGATCTGCGTCGTCCATTGTCCGTTCGTCCCGTGCGACTGTACGACCCAGGATTTCAGTACGACGTTGGTCGGCGCGGACCAGTGCACCGATAGACCGCGCGTATCGGGCGACCCCCAAGCCGTGGGCATTTCCGGTGCCGACGCATTCAACCAGGGCATCGGCGGCGGCACAGCCGGTTCCCGGTTGTCGATCCTGACCAAACGGTTCAATTCACGGTCGTCGACCAGGTCCTGGAGATGAAAGAAGATCTCGCCGCCGGCGCCTGCCTGCGCGCGCGTGAGACGGATCTGCCGGTCGATCTCGCTCGCGGGGAAGCGCTCACCGACATTGGCCGCGCTTAACGCGCTCAGCACGTTCCGTTTTTTTGGGTTCTGTTGCGCCCACCAATTGAGCAGGGCCGAAAAATTCTGTTCCGGCGCATCCACGCGCCAATATAACTGCGGCGCCAGGTAATCCACCCAGCCGTTCGACAACCACGTCCGCGCATCCGCATACAACGTCGCATAGGCATCCAGGCCTTTGACCGAGGGCGGATTGCCGGGGCGCCAGATGCCGAACGGACTGATGCCGAATTTCACCCACGGTTTTTCAGCCTTGATGCCGGTGTACACACTGTGGACGAACTGGTTCACGTTTTCGCGCCGCCAATCGCCCCTGTCTCCACCGTTGCCGTAACGCCGCCACGTCGCCGCGTCGGGGAAATCACCGGCCGCCTTGTCATAATACGGATAAAAATAATCATCGAACTGCACGCCATCGATGTCGTACCGCTTCACGACATCCATGATCACGCGCAGCACATATTCGCGCGCGGCGGGTAGACCGGGGTCCAGCCAGATCTGGTCGCCGTATTGGCGGACGTAATCGGGATGCGTCCGCGTGACATGATTCGGGGCGACGGGCGACTTGGCAAAAATATGATGGGCGCGGAACGGGTTGAACCAGGCGTGCAATTCCATGCCGCGTTTGTGCGCCTCCTGGACGGCGAAAGCCAAAGGATCATACGCCGGCTCCGGCCCCCTGCCCTGCGTGCCGGTCAGATATTCCGACCACGGCTCGATGCTGGAGGCATACATCGCATCGCATGCCGGGCGCACCTGGAGGATGACGGTGTTGAGATGCAGTTCGGAAGCATGGTCGAGCAACGCGACCAGTTCGGCTTTTTGTTGCGCGACCGGCAGGCCGGATTGCGACGGCCAATCGGCATTGGTGGCGACGCAGGTGATCCACGCGCCGCGGAACTCCCGCGTCAACGCCGGCGGCGTCAACGCGACCGGCGGATGGGCATCGACGGCCGCGCAAGACGTGGCCAGCAGCGACAAGAGGCTCAGCATTCCGATCGGTAAATTCATCGATGGCCTGCAATTTAAACCCCTTCACCGGCAAAAAACAGGATTAACGCTCACCGATTCCCATCGCCTTTTTTTATGTTGCATATGCGACACTAAAAAAGGCAGGCCAATTTGACAGTCCCGGGCTTTTATGTTTCACTTTTTGGGTAGCAGCCTAAATCGGTTTGCCTTCCTGCAAGCCGATGCGGGAGACCCAAATTCCGGGAAACCGGACGGGGCGAACGGGACCGGGTGACCGGTGCCAAGGCCACTTTCAAGGCCGAGCCCGACAGCTAATCTCGCAGGCGTTTGGAAGGGCGATTCTGGAGCCGCACGGTGCGCCTCCACGTTCACCCAGGATTAAACGCAGAAACTATGAATGTGTTTGAAGCGGTGAAGAACGTGGTGATCGGCCGCGCGCGAAATCTTTCTGACGCCAGCCTTTTTCATAAAACATCCCTGATCGCCCTGCTGGCCTGGGTCGGACTTGGCGCGGACGGTTTATCCTCATCCTGTTATGGTCCCGAGGCGGCGTTCCTGGCGTTGCAGGACCATCATTTCCTGAGCGTCTTCGTGGCCGCGGCGGTGATCCTGACGATCGTCGTCATCTGCGCCAGCTATTCGCAGATCATCGAACAATTTCCCAGCGGCGGCGGCGGCTACGTCGTCGCCAGCAAATTGCTCGCGCCACCGGTCGGGGTCGTCTCCGGCTGCGCCCTCATCGGCGATTATGTCCTGACCATCGCCATCAGCGTGGCCAGCGGCACGGAAGCGTTGTTCAGCCTGTTGCCGACGTGGGCGACGACCCAGAACAAAATGGAATTCGCCGCCGGCGGCGTCGTTCTCCTCTCCATCGTCAACCTGCGGGGGGTCAAGGAATCCGTATTACTATGGATGCCGGCATTTTCGTTGTTCGTCGCCTCATTCACCTTCACGATCATCTACGGCATCGCGACCCATATCGGCGGCGTTCCGGAGATCATGCACGGCGTGGCCGATGATGTCGGCGCGACGACCTCCAGCGTGGGGGCGTGGGGATTGGTGATGGTGATCTTGCGCGCCTACAGTTCGGGCGCCGGCACGTTCACGGGGATCGAAGCCGTCAGCAACAGCATGGTCTCGTTGCGCGAACCCCGCGTGCAGACCGGCAAACGCACGATGGTCTATATGGGCACGTCCCTTTCCTTCGTCGCCGCCGGCCTGTTATTGGTCTACCTGCTTTATCACGTCACGCCGGTCGCGGGCAAAACCCTCAACGCCGTCCTGGTCGAAGAGATGACGGCCCACTGGCCGGGCTGGTTGGGAAGAGGTTTCGTCATCGCTGCGCTGGGGTCATCCGCCGCCCTGTTGTTTATCGCGGCCCAGACGGGTTTCCTCGGTGGTCCGCGCGTGCTGGCGAACATGGCCGTCGATCGCTGGATGCCGACGCGTTTCGCCAACCTGAGCGATCGCCTGGTCACGCAGAACGGGGTGTTGTTGATGGGCGCCGCCGCCCTGGCGGTCATTCTCTGCACGGAAGCATCGATGGATATGCTCATCGTGCTCTACAGCATCAACGTGTTCATCACGTTCAGCCTGTCCCAGCTGGGCATGGTGCGGCATTGGTGGCTTGATCGCGCCAAAGAACCAAACTGGAAACGTAAGATCGCCATCAACGGCTTCGGTTTCCTGCTGACGACCGGCATCCTGGCCTCGCTGTGCATCGTGAAATTCTTTGAGGGCGGCTGGGTGACGTTGCTCGTCACCGGCATCCTGACCATCGCGGCGTTCGGCATCAAACATCACTACGCCCAGACCCAGAAACAATTGCAACGCTTGAACGACCTCGTGGCCGCGTCGGAAATCGATACCGGCCACACGGCGCCTCCGACGTTGGCCGCATGCAATCCGAATGATCGCACCGCGGTGTTCCTGGTGAACGGATTCAATGGCCTTGGCCTCCACACGTTGCTCGCGGTCGTCCGCATGTTCCCGAAAGTGTACAAAAATTTCGTGTTCCTCCAGGTCGGTGTGCTGGACGCCGGTACCTTCAAGGGCGCGGCCGAAGTGGAGAACCTGCGTGAACACGCCCGGCGCGAAGCCGAACGTTATGCCGATTATATGCGCAAACAGGGATTTTGCGCGGAAGCACGCATCGCCCTGGGGACCGACATCGTGGACGAAGCGGCCACGCTGTGCGACGAGATCGCCAAGCGTTTCCCGCAATCGCAATTCTTCGCCGGCCAGTTGGTGTTCCAGAACGAGAACCTGCTCACGCGGTTCCTGCACAACCACACCGTGTTCGAATTGCAACGCCGGCTGTATCAACAGGGCTGGCCGATGTTGATCTTGCCGATCCGGGTGTGAACTTTTCAACGTGTGTTAATGCGTTGAACAGCAAGTTATTCGAAAGGTCGACATGAACGGTTTTTGGAAAATCGTCCAAGCAGCTTGCGACAGACTTAAGGGCAAGCCCCCGATGGCCGGTGATTAAAGGCATCCGGGTTTGAGCCTCGTCACCTCGGCTGCTGCCGAAAGATTCGGGCGGCGCGGCAGCGCCGCCCTACCCCAGGAATATTTGGGACGGCGACACGCCATCCCTGCCAAACAAAAAGCAAAAACGCGCTGGAATTTCTTCCAGCGCGTTTTGAATTCGTTCAGTCAGCTCAGGCTGTCGTGGCCATCTCCGGCTCGGGCGTATCGAGGAAGCCCTGCAGGTGACGCACGCGCGTCGGGTGACGCAGCTTGCGCAACGCCTTGGCTTCGATCTGGCGGATACGTTCACGGGTGACGTTGTACATCTTGCCGATCTCTTCGAGCGTGCGTTCGTAGCCGTCGAGCAGCCCGAAACGCATCTCCAGGATCTTGCGTTCGCGCTCGGTCAACGTGGTCAACACGTCGCTGAGCTTCTCGCGCAACAGGCTGTAGCTCGTCACGTCGGACGGATTTTCCGCCGATTTATCTTCGATGAAATCGCCGACGCTGACGTCGCCGTCGTCACCGACGGGCGCGTGCAAGGACACCGGTTGTTGCGCCATCTTGAGCAGCGCGTGGATGCGCGCGACCGGCATGTGCATCTCGTCGGCCAATTCTTCCGGTGTCGGTTCGCGGCCAAGCTCCTGCGTGAGCTGTTTCTGCGCGCGCCAGAGCTTGTTCATGATCTCGATCATGTGCACGGGGATACGGATCGTGCGGGCCTGGTCCGCGATCGAACGCGTGATGGCCTGGCGGATCCACCAGATGGCATAGGTTGAAAACTTATAGCCGCGGCGATATTCGAATTTCTCGACGCCTTTCATGAGGCCGATGTTGCCTTCCTGGATCAGGTCGAGGAACGACTGGCCGCGGTTCGTGTATTTCTTGGCCACGGACACCACGAGACGCAGGTTGGCTTCGGCCATGTGCGTCTTGGCCTTGAGCCCGCGATCGGCGGCGGCTTTCAGGTCAGAGAACGATTTGAAAAAGTCTTCGCGCGGCATGCGGACGAACTGTTCCAGCGTCTGGATCTTGGCCTTCTCGGCCTCGATCATCTGCCGGCGTTCCGCGGTGGTGCGCAAGCCTTCCAGTTCCTGCAGGTGGCGCAGGCTGGACTGGAATTTTTCATGGACGTTGCCGGCCACGACGATCATCTCTTCGACGACCTTCTGCTTGTAATAAAATTTCGGGAACAGCTCCTGCACTTTGACACCCATCTTCTTGAGTTCGCGTGCGAGCTTTTCCTTGCGGCCTTTTTGGGCGGCTTTCTGCCAGCCGGCGTATTTGGCATCCACCTTCTGGTCCAGCGCGTGGATCTTCTTGATGAGCTTGCGCAGGTCGCGCAGGTGCCCTTCGCGATTGGCGATCTTTTTATCGACGATCACGCGGTCGAAACGCTCTTTCGGCGGTTCGGACAGCAATTTTTCCGCGATGGCGATGTGTTCTTTGGCGGTGAAGCCGAGGCTGTAGACGATGCTTTTCATCGCCACTTCGGCTTCTTCGATCTTCTTGCAGATCTCAACTTCCTGTTCGCGCGTGAGCAGCGGGACTTTGCCCATCTGGTTCATGTACATGCGAACGGGATCGTCCAGGATCTCGAGGCGGGCATCTTCGTCGGCCGCTTCCTCCTGGTTGTTGGTGGTGTCCGGCTGCTTGGCACGCTCGGCGCGCTCGGCTTCGGCCTGGTCCATGACGATCTCGACGTCCAGGCTGCGAAGCTTCGACAGCAACGCGTCCAGGTCATCGGGACTCAGGTTATCCGGCAAGATATCGTTGATGTCGTCGTAAGTGATGTAGCCGTGCTCCTGCGCGAGGTGCAGCAGGGTCTTGACGGTTTCCGTCAGGTCCACCGACGATTGCATCGGCGCGGGATGCGCATGGCCGTTGCCGTTGGCGTGGCCGTTCTGCAGTTTTTCGTTGGCGGCGGCGATCGTCTCGGTCCGGGATTTCCCGTTCGCATCGGCCAGCTTGCCGGCATTGCGTCGGGCACTACTGGTGATGACAAAACGGCGACGCACCGGGGGAGTTTTAGCCCGGGGGACCTTTCCGGCGCGCTGGCTCTTACGGGCTGCGCTGACCGGGGACGCTTTTTTACGTTGCAACATATTTAAATCAGACCTAAATGACTCGCTTTGGTTCAGAGAAATTCAATGAATTTGCGAACGCCGTCCTGTGCATGTTCAACCGCGCACTCGCCTGTGAGTCTTGGAATACCTTGAACACCAGAAGCCCGACGCGGCTTAACTTTAACTAATTTTGCCCACAAATCAAGCAGAATCGTAACGTTATCGGAACCGACTTAATACACGGTAAATACAGCATAAGCAGCTTAATATGAAGCTACTAAGTGGTGTTAATTAAATATTATCGCGCACTTTAGCTACGTCCATGGCGATTTGGTTTTGAAGTTCCACAGGTGAGTCAAAACGGCACTCATCCCGGAGTTTTTCGCCCAGTTCGACCTCCAATTCTTCGTCGTAAAGGTCGCCTTTGAAGTCCAACAGATGGGCTTCCACGCGCAGTTCTCGCGTGTCTTTTGCGACGGTCGGGCGGGTCCCGATGTTCAATGCCACGGGATAAAAACTTCCCTTCCATTTCGTGCATCCGGCGTAGACTCCGTTCGGCGGCAACGCCCGTCCCGAAACGTCCAGGTTCGCCGTTGGAAATCCAAGTCGCTGGCCGATCCGGTCGCCCGCGGCCACTTTGCCGGCGATGGCATAGGGCCGTCCCAACATCTGGCTCGCGGCATCGATATCCCCCTGCTGGATCGCCTTGCGGATCCGCGTGCTGCTGACCGTCTTGCCATCGAGGGCGACCGCCGCCAGGCCGTGCACGTTAAAACGCAGTTCGGCGCCGAGCTTTTTCAACAGCGTGACATCGCCCGCCCGTTTGTGACCAAAAACAAAATCGGCCCCGACGCAGATGCTGTGGATCTTCCCGAGGTCGCGGACCAGGTTCCGGACAAAATCTTCCGCCGCCTGCTCGCTGAATGCTTTGTCGAAGGGGATCAGCAACAACGCGTCAGCGCCGAGCGACCCGATGGCGCGTAATTTTTGCGGCAAGGAATAGACCAGGGGCGGAACTTTATCCGGGGCGACGACGGTGTTCGGATGCCGGTCAAACGTCAGCGCGATGGCGACGCCGTTATGCTGGCGGGCGTCGGTGATGGTCTGGCGGATGATCTGCTGGTGGCCCAGGTGCACGCCGTCAAAAAAACCGATCGCCAGGCAAACCTTCTTGCCATCGACCTTCAATTCATTGGCGGTACGGATGATGTTCATCAACGGGATAACGAATACGATCAGGGGTAAGATTATGACGAACAGCCCATAATCGTAATCATAATCTTATTCCCGGCCCCCCTCTAAGCGGAGGCCAGCTTGAGGAACGGGATAACTCTTTTTTCCAATTCTGCCGTGCTCAATTTCAACACCGCATCCAACGGCATCGCATCGGCGACGTCGAACTTTCCCGATACGCTGCGTCGCAACGTGGCCAGGTGCGCGCCGCAACCGATCTTCTGGCCCAGGTCGTGCGCGACACTGCGGACGTATGTGCCTTTCGTGCAGGCCAGCCGGAATTCTCCGAGCGGTTCCACGTAGGTCGTGAACCGGAAATTGTAGATGTGCACCAGGCGCGGTTCGCGTTCCACTTCGATGCCCTTTCGCGCCAGTTTGTACAACGGCACACCATCCTTCTTGATCGCCGAAACCATGGGCGGCATCTGCATCTGGTCGCCGATGAATTCCGCCGCCAATTCGTTCAACCGGTCCGCCGTCAGCGCCGGCACCGGTTTCGTCTCCAGGATCTCGCCGTCGGCATCGTAGGAACTGGTGCTGGCCCCGAACTTCATCGTGCCTTCGTACACCTTGTCATCGCCCATCAATTTCTCGGACAACTTGGTCCCGCGCCCCAGCACGATGATGAGCAGCCCGGTGGCATTGGGATCGAGGGTGCCGCAATGGCCGACCTTTTTGATGCCGAACTTGCGGCGGATGGCGTCGACGACGTCGTGGGACGTCGGGCCGGCGGGTTTATCGATGAGGATCGCGCCGTCGAGCGCGGTGAATTCTTGCATGGGGATCACTTCGCTGCTTTGAGCGCGCGTTTGATGGCGGCGACGACCTGGCGCTGGACGGAGAGCGGTTTGCCGGGGATGCGCGCACCGGCTGCGGCCGGATGGCCGCCACCGCCGAATTGCGCGGCGATCTCGTTCACATTGATCTTGTCGCTCTTCGAACGCAGGCTGATGCGGGTCAGTTCCGGCTCCAGCTCTTCGAACACGCAGGCCACCACGACGGGTTCAATGTCGCGGATGTGATCGATCAGGCCTTCGGTGTCGTCGCTTTCGGCGCCGGTCCGGGAAAAATCTTCTTTCTTCAGCCACAGGTAGGCGATCTGGTCGTCGGCCGCGAGCCGGAACTTGCTGTAGACGTGCTTGAGCAGGCGGGCGCGGGACAGCGGATACGATTGATAGACTTCGTTGCAGATCCTGGCCAGGTCGGCACCGCGCGTGACCAATTCCGCGCCGGTGTGGAACGTCCCCGGCCGCGTGGTCGGATACTGGAACGAACCGGTATCGGTGGAAACCGCGGCGAACAGCAGGTCCGCGATGGGCTTGGTGATGGGCCAATGCGCGGCCTTGAGCAGGCGGAAGATCAATTCGCCGCATGACGGCTCGCGGGCGGAGATCCAGTTCACGTCACCATAACGCGGGTTGCTCTCATGATGATCGATGTTGATGAGGATCTTGCGATTGGTCGTGTGTTTGCCGGCGGCGCCGAGGCGCGCGAAGCTCGCGCAATCGGTAGCGATGACGCAATCGAATTTCTTCCCCGATTTCGGCTTCTGGAACAGTCCTTCGCGGTCCAGGAACTTATACTTCTGCGGGATGGGATCTTCATTCCAGCAGGTGACGCGTTTGCCTTCGTTCCGCAGCGCCAGGGCGAGCGCGAGCTGGGAACCGACACAATCGCCGTCGGGCCGCACATGGCCGACGATGCAGAAAGTCTTGTGTTCGCGGACGATCTCGACGATGCGATCGATGATTTTAGGGTAGCTTTTCATTTCAGGCCCTGGTCGCCTGAAAGGCGAAGCCAGCGTAGTCGCGGGTGACGCCCGCAGTGGATGATCCCAAGAGGTTCGTTCGCCCCGGGAGGGCACGCTGCGTCCGGCGACGATGGCACAGGCCTCCAGCCTGGTCACAGCGAGATCCTTCCGCGTTGTAGGAGCGAATGCTCATCATTCCTTGCCCGTTTCACCGAGGGAAGATTGTTTTTCCAATTCCTCGATGATCTGCAGGACGCGATTACCGCGCACGATGGAATCGTCGAACACGAACTTCAGCGTAGGGGTGAACTTCAGGACGACGGCTTTGCCGACCAGACCCTGGATGCGGATACGATGTTCATTGAGCAATTCGATGCCGCGCTTCTGCTGCGCGGGATTGCCGAAGATGCTGATGAAGACGATGGCCGACTTGAGGTCGCCGGCGACATCCACGTCATTGACCGAGACCAGGCCGGCTTCATTGACGTGGAACTCGCGGCGGATCGTCTCACCGATCTCACGCTTGAGAAGTTCACGGACACGTTCGTGTCGAAGATTGGGCATACCAATTTTAATTTTGAATTCTGAATTTTGAGCTGAACTAAAAATCCAAAACTCAAAGCTGAAAACTTCGCGTCATAATTTCGCGGCGATCTTTTCGATCGTATAACACTCGATGGCGTCACCGACCTGGAAATCACCGAAGCCTTCGATGCGGATACCGCATTCCATGCCGGCGCGGACTTCATTGACTTCGTCCTGAAACCGGCGGAGCGATTGGGTGACACCTTCGTAGATGATGTCCTTCCGGCGGCGGATGCGGACTTTGCCGCGGACGATGCGGCCGTTCGACACCATGCAACCGGCCACGGGGACGCCCTTGGACAATTCGAAGATCTTCCGGACTTCGGCCGAACCGACGATCGTGTCCTTGGCGACGGGATCCAGCAACCCGGCCATCGCTTCTTTCACCTGGTCGATCAATTCATAGATGATCGCGTACAACTTGATCTGCACGCCTTCGCGCTTGGCCTTTTCGGCAGCGGTGCTGTCGACCCGGGTATGGAAACCGAGGATGACGCCGGACGATGCGGAGGCCAGGGCCACGTCGTTCTCCGTGATGGCGCCGACATCGCTGTGGATGATCTCCAATGAGACTTTATCGGATTCGATCTTGTGGAGGGCGTCGACGATGGCTTCGACCGAACCCTGGGTATCGGCTTTGACCACCAGCTTGAGCGCCTTGCTTTGGGCGGCTTCGAGCGTGGCGAAAAGATTTTCGAGCGTGACCTTTCGTTCTTCCTGGCCTTCAGCCTTGGCCTCCAGATGTCGTTGTTCGGCGACCTCCCGGGCATCCCGTTCGTCTTCGACGACGGAAAATTCCAGGCCGGCATCGGGCACCCCGTTGAGACCGAGGACACGGACGGCGACCGACGGGGCGGCTTCCTTCAAACGCTTGCCCTCTTCATTGATGAGCGCACGGACGCGGCCGTAATATTCGCCGCACAAGATGATGTCGCCCAGGCGCAGCGTGCCCTTGCGGACCAGGACCGTCGCGGTGGGGCCGCCGGGTTCAACGCCGGATTCGATGACATTGCCTTTGGCGCGACGATCGGGATTGGCTTTAAGTTCAAGCAGGTCGGCCTGCAACAGGATCATCTCGAGCAACTTGTCGATGCCCTGTTTGGTCAATGCCGAGACATCGACGAAGATGGTATCGCCACCCCAATCATCAGGAACCAGGCCCTTGTCCTGCAATTGCTGGCGGACTTTCATCGGGTTGGCGTTGGGATGATCGATCTTGTTGACCGCGACCAGGATCGGGACTTTGGCGGCCTTGGCGTGATTGAGCGCTTCGAGCGTTTGCGGCATGACGCCGTCGTTGGCGGCGACGACGAGCACGACGAGGTCGGTGACGTTGGCGCCGCGGGCGCGCATGGAACTGAACGCGGCGTGACCCGGGGTGTCGAGGAACGTGATCTGCGCGAGTTCGGTTTTGCGTTCCGGATGCGGGACAGAAATGGTGTAGGCGCCGATGTGCTGGGTGATGCCGCCGGCTTCACCGGCCGCGACATTCGCCTTGCGGATGACGTCGAGCAACGACGTCTTGCCATGGTCGACATGGCCCATGATGGTGACGACGGGCGCGCGCGGCTTGAGTTCTTCGGGCTTGTCCTCGATGTCGAGTTCGACTTTTTTGACGGGGGCGTGGACGACGCCGCCGCCGCGCTCGCGTTTTTCAACCTCGAAGCGGAAGCCGTATTTGGCACAAAGCTGTTGGGCGATCTTTTCGTCGATGGCCTGGTTGACCGTGGCGAACACGCCGAGCTTCATGAGATCGCCGATGATGATGAACGGCTTTTGTTTCAGGGCAGCGGCCAGTTCACGGACGATGATCGGCGGTTTGATGACGATGGTCTCGCCGCTTTCGGGCGCGACAAATTTCGGCTGTTGCGGGGCGGCCGGCCTGCCGGCATCACGCGGTTGTTGCAACGGGCGGCCATCACGACCGCGTTGGAACGGCGGACGCGAATCACCGCGCTGGTCGCGTTGCGGCGCCCCCGGGCGGGAAGGCGGTAATTTGACGGAGCCGACCTTTTCGCCGATGCGCGGCGGTTGCGGGCGCTGGGGCAATTGGATGAATCCGACTTTTTCGCCGACCCGCGGTGCGGGCGGCGGCGGCGGTGACGCCGGGGCCTTTGGCTTTTCGATCACCAGCGCACCTTCGCCCGGCTTGGGCGCGGCGAGCGGCGGTGGCGCGATGGCGACAGCGGGTGCCGGCGGCGCGACTTCGACTTTGGCCTCGACCGCGACCTGGGGCACGGGTTCGGGCGGCGGCGGCGGG
>Ga0070690_100001365_pt1 | contig 12686 bp, 5 predicted proteins | sample KBSS33HmetaG_FD_64671 | JGI IMG/M metagenome (GOLD analysis project Ga0070690, IMG submission 64671) | Switchgrass rhizosphere microbial communities from Kellogg Biological Station, Michigan, USA - KBS S3-3H metaG | ecosystem: Host-associated > Plants > Roots > Rhizosphere ... | reverse complement strand
GCTTAGGCAGAAAGGGGGACAGGGTCCCCTTCCTGACCTGTCAATTATCGAGGACTCGTTGCAGGCATCTCAACTAACGGCCCAACTCAGCGCCGAAGAGCAAAAACTAGTGGCGTGCGTGCACTGCGGCCTGTGTCTGGAAGCCTGCCCTACTTACACCCTTACCGGTAACGAGAATGACAGTCCGCGCGGACGCATCTACCTAATGCGCGCTGTCAGCGAAGGCAAACTGCCAGCAACATCTTCCTCGTTCCAACTTCACATCGACCGCTGTCTCGGGTGTCGCGCGTGCGAACCGGTGTGCCCGGCAGGAGTCGAATACGGACAACTGCTGGAGGCAAGCCGGGCAGAATTATTCGCGCAGGAGTCGGGCCATGGCCTGAGCTACCGGCTGCTGCAACTGACGCTGCGACATGTGTGGCTTCATCCTGGGCGCTTGCGATTTGTCTTCTCGTCCGCTCGGATTCTGCGCGATACAGGTTTACCGGCGCTTCTATCCAAGTCGGGTTTGGTGCGCATGGTCTTCGGTCGCATTCAGTTCGCTCTCGGGCTGCTTGCCAGTTCGGCTCCTCAACTTGATCGTGTCAATCATGAACGCCAAGAGGTTGTAGAACAGAGTCGCGATGCGGTCGAGACCGTGTCGTTGTTCAGCGGGTGTGTTACTGCTGGTTTGTTTGAGCGAGTGAATGAAGCGACAAAAAGGGTTCTGCAGGTGAACGGGTTCTCAGCGCAAGTACCTTCCAGCCAGGTCTGCTGCGGCGCGCTTCATGCGCACGCCGGCGATCTTGAGGGAGCCAGGGTGCTGGCACGGCAAAACATCGAAGTCTTTGGCTCGGATACTTCCGCAGTCATAACTAATGCCGGTGGATGTGGAGCGATGCTGGCTTCGTATCATCACTTGCTTGAACACGACGAGCAGTTTGCGCAAAGCGCTCGGTCCTTTGTCGCGCGGGTGCGTGATGTGAGCCAACAGTTGGAGAGTCGAGTCATCAAGGAGGGCGCTAAGCTTGAGGGAGAGATCGTGACTTACGACGCTTCGTGTCATTTGTTGAATGGTCAACACGCGACCGAAGCACCCTTGAAGGTGTTGCGCGGGATTCCGGATCTTAAGTTTGTCTCGCTCGAGGGCTCAGAGCGTTGCTGCGGCGGGGCTGGCGTCTACAATTTGCTGGAGCCGAACATGTCTGGCGGCGTTTTGGCTGAGAAGCTGGGTCACATTCGCGACACCGGCGCGTGCTTGCTCGCCACCGGCAACCCTGGTTGTCAGATGCAGATCGGCGCTGGCGCCCGACTCGCCAATATGGACCTGCGGCTTTGTCATCCAATTGAATTACTTGATGAGTCTTACCGGCGAGCAGGAATGTACGGCGGGATTGCCGATTGACGATTGCCAATCGCCCACTGAGATTTCCGATTGCCAATTGCCAAGTGCCGATTGGTTTAGTAAGCCACAGATGAACACAGATTTACACAGATACATACGCTAGTAAGAGTTTCGTCACCCGTGTCGGTAGTATCTCTTGATCAGTGGAATCCGTATTCATCTGTGGCTAGTTCCTTCCGTAGCTACGAGCATTGGCAAGAAAAATTGGCAATCGGCAATCGGAAATCGAACATGACCACTTCTCCCCTTCGCAGACACCTCGCTTTCGCCGGTGCACTCCTGTTCTTTGCCGGAATGATCACTGGTATCTGGTCGGCGGCGGCGCTGAGCGGCACTGTTGTTGTCGGCATGCCGCGCCTGGCTCTGGTTGCTCATCTCAACGCATTACTCGGCGGGCTATGGTTGCTCGCCGTAGCCTGGTCTTTTGAGTTTCTGCACTATGGCGAAAAAGGATTGCGTCGTCTTGCTATCGGCGTGGGGATTCCAGCCTGGGCGAACTGGCTGGTAACACTCTTCGCTTCGTTCATGGGTGTGACAGGTCTCAAGTACACCGGCAACCACGCGAATGATGTAATCGCGTTTCTGCTGCAGGCGCTAGTGGTTGTGCCAACTTTGATTGCCTGTGGGTTCTGGGTCTGGGGTTTCAGGCGTAAGGGCTGAGCGGACACGGGGACACGGGGACACGGGGGAAATACATTAATAATTTTTCGGTGGTGAGTTTTTCTTTGAGAATTCTTGGCGTCTTTGCGGCTTGGCGGCTTGGCGTGACACCAGATCCCAAAATGATCTTATCAGTACCGCCTGCGGTAGCGGGCGGGTCTCTAGACGGAAGGCGTGGAGCTAAAACTCAAACACAAGTTGTCCGCTAATGATCGTCACCTTTACTTGTCCATCCTGATCAATCCCCACAAGATCAGCTCGTTTCCCCACCTCAATCGAACCGCAATCTCTATTAATGCCGAGGAGCCGCGCTGGATTCGTCGCAGTCATCCGCGCAAGTTCGACTTCGGATGCCCCCAGCGATAACATGGTCTTCGCCGCATCGAGCATAGTGATCACTGAGCCCGCAATACTTCCCTTTTCATTGCTTGTCCTGCCATTTCGCACTGCGATCGTCTCCCCCCAGATCTGGTAATCGCCATCACCCTGGCCTGCGGCAGCAATCGCGTCGCTGATCAAAGCAAGGCGTTCCGATCCTTTCAGTCGCATTAGCACTCGCAGCATCAACGGATCCACATGCACTCCGTCGGCTATCAGGTCGCACGTTACCTCATCGCGGGCCAGACCCCAGCCGACCGGACCGGGTGCACGGTGATGTAGTTGCGGCATCGCATTCATGAAATGCGTCATGTGATGAGCCCCTGCGGCAAAAGCTCGATCCAATGTCTCCACATCAGCGCGAGTATGACCGAGGGAAACTATCCAGCCGCGACCCACAAGCTCCCGAATGAGTTCAATCCCGCCGTCCACCTCGGGTGCAACTGTCATCATGCGAACCGCGCCGGCCACTTGCGGCGTCGGCAAATCATCGAGGTCTGACGACGATCCGAACGCCTTGAAGTGAGCGCGGTGCAGCGCGCCACACTGTGAAGCATTCACAAACGGCCCTTCGTAATGAACGCCGAGAACCCGCGCTCCAGTGCTAACGGCTACTTCCGCCTGCTGTTCGTTCATCAACCCTTCAATTGCACGAACGGCGTTTTTGTAATCACCCGAAGCAGCAGGAACAAGAGTCGGCATCCAGCCGGTAACACCGCTTGCCGCAAGAAAACGGGACACGCGACTCAGGTCTTCCTTACTTGCCGCCATCGTATCAACACCGACCCCGCCATGAATGTGAACGTCAATCATGCCTGGATACAACGTAAGACCGCTCAGGTTGTTGCTTGCGGGGGGAGCGGTTTGTTCCGTTTCCGACGGAGAGACACTCGCTATCAGTCCCTCTTCGATGGAGAGCGCTGAGTTTCCGACCACGCGATCGGGGAGCACAACCCGAGCGTGTTGGAGGACGCGGGAACTGTTTCTCGTCGCAGAACTCATGGACGAAGCATTAAGCGGAAGCAGAGTGTTGTCAAACTAAGTTTCAGTGAAGTTAATTCCCAAACTAACAGTTTGCGTTACATGAGTGTGCCCGCGCTTGTTCAAAAGACAATCGCGGGCACAGACGTTAGCCGAGAGCTTGAAACTAGAAATAAAGTTTCAGGCCAAACTGAAACTCTCGGGGCAAACGAGTTCCGGTGGGACGTCCAAAGGTCGCCGGCGTTTGAAATGCGGCGCCAGTACCGGTGAACTGCGTATGGTTGAAAACGTTGTAGCTTTCCGCGCGGAATTGTAGATACCGTAACTTTTCACGGTCAAAGTAAATGTTCTTCGCAGCAGAAAGGTTGGTCTGGTTTTGCCCTGGCAAGCGTAGAAACGCTCTCGGCGAATTTCCATATGCACCTAATGCCGGGTTTGCAAATGCAAGAGTGTTGAAGATGTACGGCAGACCGGTGGCGTCTACCGTTCCGTAGGTACCGCCGGACAGTGGATCTCCAATCATGTCAGCCCGTGAACCGCGAGTTTCACTCAACGAGTCAGCGGTGATGCGGGGAATCGGCTGACCTGAAGCGATGGTCGTAATCCCTGACAACTGCCAACCACCCAGCACGTGACGCAAGAATCCGTTGCTGCTGTTGTTGAAGAACGGAATTTCGTAAACATAGCTGGCACTGAATACGTGCGGCCGCGAAGTGCGTGCTTCCGCATATTCAACGGCCTTGTTCAATGGGTTCTGAGGCTCATCGATCGCATCTCTATCGTTCGTGGCATCCGCCAGGTTCTTGCTGAACGTGTACGCCGCGGTCAACGAGAACTTAGTGCTGAAACGATAGGTGAACGAAGAGAGCAGTCCGTGGTAACGCGACTTGCCACTGGTTTCGCGATAGTTTATCGATCCATAACCCACATATGGCCGGACCGTATTTCGGTTGCCTGAACCAACGGCGGCTGCGGCGGCTGGCTGCGGCAGGTTAAGGTTGAGTTGCCGGACCAGATGATCGCCCTTGGTGCCGACATAGCTCACATCAAGAACGCCGTCTTTGATTACTTCACGCTGGATTCCAAACGACCATTGCTGGATTTCCGGAGTTACGAAGTCAGGCGCGCTGGCGATCAGATTGCGAATCGGAACGTCTCCAAGAATTCCACCCGAGGGAGTACCGAGCGTGATGCCGGCACCCGTGAAACTAGCGCGATTGTTATACGGCGGATTTACAAATGCGTTCTGTTCGAAGATGCCGACAAGCACCTGATCGTAATAGAGGCCATAGCCTGCTCGAACCACGGTCTTGCCGTTTTCCCCGAAGAGTGACCGCCCAAACCCTTCCTTGAAGTCAGGACTCCAGGCGAGACCTAAGCGAGGGCTGAAGTTGTTTTTGTCGGAAGGTGAAATCGCGCTTCCAAAACGTGATGTAGAACCGGCCACCGCGATTCCGTTCAACTCGTTACCCGTTCCGCGAATCAGTCCCGTGCAGGCGGAGGTCCGGCAGGTTGGAATAGCCGAAGTCCGGAATAGCGACGGATCGAAAGAGGTCAGGATATTGTCTTCATCCGTGACCGGGACGTAGTACTGATACCGCACGCCAAAGTCGAGCGTGAGATTCGGGCGAATCTTCCAGGTATCCTGTGCGAAGAATTCGCGACGCCCAAAATGCAGGTTGACGGTGATGTCCACCTGATCTTCCAAGTAGCTTGCGGCCCTGCCTTGCAGGAAGCTTGCCATCCCGACGCCAGTCTGCGTCAGCGTAATAGCGGAGCCACCCGACGATGACGTGCCATTAGAGCCGGTAGTGTCGAACGCAAAACTGCCTTGCGTAATGCCGCTGGCGTTCTCCCCTTTTTTCTCAAACGACATCTCACCGCCAAACTTAAACGTGTGGTTACCACGATTCCAGGTCAGGTTGTCGCGAACGACGTGGTTCGTGTACTTGATGGTGTAACCCTGGGTTGAGTAAAGCGATGTGATCGTGGGTCCACTGATCGCGATTGTGGGAATCGCGTCGTTGTTGTTCCCTGCGTAATACTCCGGAATCGCCGACGTGCCCGCATAATCCGAACGCCTACCCAAACCAATCAACTCTGAGCCAATCAAGTTACCGGAAAAGTTGTAGGTGGCTTCATTCACGACTGCGGGCGAAATGATGCTGGTGTAAGAAATTGCCAATACATGACCCGGCACCCTTGTATCTGTCGTTGTAGTTCCTGGATAGCATGCCGAAGTTACACCCGAGAAGAGGCCGCACGCTTCGCGCGTTTTGCTGAGATCGTGAGTGTAGCGACCGAACAGGCGATTGTTGCTGTTCATGTTGTAGTCAATGCGGAAAGTCTCCTGACGAGTATTGTTAATGTTGATGTTGGTGTTGGTGAAAACATTACCCGGACCATTTGGCAACGGATATGCAGCGAGCAGAGCCGTTGCGAGGGGACTGATGCTGGCTGCCGGAATAATGTTTCCAGCAAATGCACGACCATCTGCGCGGAAGATCATTCCCGATCGAGCTTGAACCGCGACGCCGTTGGTATCGGTAACAAACAGCGGCGTGGCTGTGACGGTTGTGCCACTGGTGTTGTTGGACTGTCTGTAGAGCGGCGCTCCTAGGCTCGCGGCAAAATCACCGCTGCGTTGTGCGAGGGTAGGCACGGTCGTATCCGCCGCTGTGGTGCCGCGCGTGATTTGGCGCGCTTCTTCTGAGAAAAAGAAGAACAATTTGTTCTTACCGCTGTAAGTAGAGTTTCCACCTTCGCCAAAGCGCGGGATGGTAACCGGGCCGCTGAGGGTGCCGCCGTAGTTGTTGTAACGCAGCTTCGGCACTGGCTGTCGCAGTGAGCCATCGGCATTCCTGCCGGCGCGGTTGTTGAAATACGTATTCGCATTGAACCAGTCGTTGCGCACAAACTCATAGAGCGAGCCGTGAAATTCGTTCGAGCCACCGCGCGTTACCACTGTCACAACACCGCCGCCCGAACGACCGATATCAGCGGTGTAGTTGGACGTCAGAACTTTGAATTCCTGAATCGAATCCACTGTAGGCGTCGACAACAAAGTGATGTTTGAACCCACGTCCGTGTTCGACACACCATCCACGAGGTAGTTCACGCCATTGCGGCGCATACCATTGATGGAGATGTCCGTACGACTCGTCAGACCGAAGCTCGACTCGTCATCGAGACTTGAGGTCACGCCTGGAACCAGCTCAGTCAGTTTTAGGAAGTTGCGATTGTTGAGGGGTAATTCCACCACCTGCGCACCGGAGATCAGTGTTTGTCCGGTGGGACTGTCCTGAATCAGCGGCGCTTCGTCAGTGACGGTCACGGTTTCACTGGGCGCGCCAGGTTCAAGACTGATATTGATTGGGCGACGATCTCTGGCGCTTAGCGTGATCGTCTGCAGGTAACGCTTGAAGTTGGGTTGTTCCACGGTGAGATCGTACTCACCCGGTGTTAGCGGAGTGATTACATAAAGGCCCTCATCGTTTGTTTGCACGTGGCGCGTTACGCCCGTGGCCTTCTGGGTGATAATTACTGTTGCATTGGGGAGGATTGCGCCGGTCGTATCAGTAACCTGACCGCTGATGGTCGCTGCTGTTTCTTCCTGCCCAAACACGATAGTGCTGCTTGTCAGGCACAGAGCCAGCATGCAGAAGATAAGTCGCGCAACTCGGAGGTGGTTTCTCATAGGAAATGTCCTTTTCATTGAATATAGAAATCGAGCGTCGGCGCAGTTAGCGGCGACGCGAATTGCCAGGAATCCGCAGCAATGCTCCAAACCTGGGAATGACTCTGAATGTGACTCTGGAACTGATCAAAGCGAAAATGCGACGAAGCGTTTGAAAGTTCTTATACACCTGCGCCGTTTGCTCCACAAGAACTAAGTTTCTGTATTGCCCAAATTTGTAACGCAAACTGTTAGGTTGCGATGAATGAATGGCATTCAGCGCGCACCCAAACTGGCAGTTTGCGCTGCGGATTGGCCCGGCCCTCGTAACGCCATCCCAGGTCGCGCTGCGGTCATCGCCTCGCCGGCAAACACCGGTTCGCCATTCACGATCACATAGCTAATGCCGCTCGGAAACTGGTGCGGTTGTTCATACGTTGCGCGGTCTCCAACCGTTTTTTCATCAAAGACAACCAGATCGGCCGCAAACCCCTCGCGAATCAATCCTCGATCACGAAAGCCAAACGTCTGAGCCGGCAATGACGTCATCTTACGCACAGCGTCTTCCAGGGAAAGCAGCTGCAGCTCTCGCACATAGTGCCCAAGTACGCGGACGTTGTTACCGTACCCGCGCGGATGGGGAACGCTTTCGTCTACCTGACGGACGCCGCTATCTGAAGCAATCATCGTAAAGGGCTCACGCATAATGCGCTGGACATCGTCCTCGCTCATGCCGTGGTAAACCATGCCCGCGCCGCCCGCCTCATACATCGAAACGATCTGATCGATTTGGTGCTGCACGTCGTTCTTACCGGTCACGAGTTTGGTGATCGCGGCAATTGATTTTCCGTTGAAGGATTTGTCAGGGTCATAACTCGCAACCATGGCATACGAGTAGTCTTTGAAACCACTGCGTTTGAGTCCTTCCTTCATTTCCTTACGGACACGTTCCCGAGTCGCATCATCAGCGAGTCGTTTTTTGGCTTCTTCAAGACCGCCCGCGCGGAGCCAACTTGGTAAACGCGAGTCGAGCGAAGTCGAGCTCGCCGTATAAGCATATTGATCGACGGTAACCATCAACCCGCGACTGCGTGCATCACGAACGAGCCCGATGGTCATGGGAGTTTGTCCCCACAGTTTCTTACTGCTGATCTTGAAATGTGAGATCTCTACAGGCAGCCCGGCTTGTTCTCCGATTTGAATGCTCTCGCGAATGGCATCGGCAACTTTCTCGCCTTCGTTGCGCATGTGCGTCGCGTAGATGCCGCCGTAACGAGCGACAACACGTGCGAGGCTCGTGATCTCGTCAGTCCTGGCATAGGTTCCGGGAACGTAGATCAGCCCGGTTGATAATCCGACCGCTCCGTCTTTCATTCCCTGCTCTACAAGTTGCTCCATCTTCCGCGATTCGTCAGGAGTTGGGGCGCGATCGTCAGATCCCATCGCCTGGCGACGCACTGATCCATGCGCAATCAAGGTTGCGAGATTTACCGCTAGGGGTTTCTCTTTTATTCGTCCGAGAAATTGAGCGATGTCGGTGGCGGACGCACCGCAATTGCCAGTGACCAGGGTTGTCACGCCCATACGGACAAAATTCTCTGCTGCCGGCAGGCTGTAGATTGATTCGACGTGTGTGTGAACATCGATGAAGCCCGGCGCGACAATCTGGTTGGCGGCGTCGATGGTCTTCGCAGCATCCTCCGCGCGGAGCCGCCCGATGCTGGCAATGCGACCGTTCTTGATGCCGATATCCGCGCGAAACCAGGGATTGCCCGAACCATCGATTACACGAGCATTGGTGATGAGGAGATCGTAAGGCTTTTCCGGCGTGATGGAGTGTGCAGCTGAATTACTCAGCAGATTCAGTGAGAAGAATACTGCGAGAGCGATCAGGCTGGGATGTTTTAGATAACGAATCATCGAGACAAATTCAGTCGGTGGCCAATTGAGCATTTGATGATGGCTCAATCAACCACCGACCCTTTAACAATTCCGGACGTTTCCTGGATCCGTTTAGAAAAGGATCCTAAACCCAAACCTTACGGCTCGGGGAGATTGATACAAGTATGGCAACTTGTAACGTATGTCGCTTCGGTCTAGCCGCGAAGCCATGCGAGCCAGAATCGCATTCAAGCTAGCGCCGCTTGTGTAGCCGTTGGCATATTGCACCTGGGTCTGTCCGAGAGCTGCGGCATTAACCGGCGCCGTGCTGGGATTCATCACGGTGTAGATTGCCGTCACGGTTGACTGATCGAAGAGGTTCAAAAAGTTGAGATCGAAAGCCACCGTGTACTGCTTATCTGAACCGAACTTATAGCGGTGCGTCAGGTTCATATCTGTCTGAGAGAAGACGGGACTGCGACCCAAATCACCACGCCCCAGGAATATCTGCGGCGTCACTGTCGACGCGCCGTAGATGGTCGTTGTTTGAGGCTGTCCAGAAGTGACAGTCTGGAAGGCTGATATTTCGGTTGAATTGGAGCGGCCTCCCATCCAGTCAATGATATACGCGCCGAAGATGTTGAAGACGTGCGGTCTATCAGTCTGAAGCCGACCGTTGTCCGTCTCACCTTTTGCCGTGAATCCGATGAAGGGCAAGTCAAAGGCGCGACTAACTCCGGGAGCGAGTCTGCCGTCGATCAGATGCGGCTCATCAGAGCTGGCTAATCCGGAGTAGTTACCGAACAACCGGCTATAGGTGTAGTTGGCATTGAAGTACCAGTTGTTGGATAAGCGCTTATCGAGTACGACTTCCAAGCCATCATAGCGACGCTGCGGGCGTGTCGACTTGGCGTATCCGAGCGCTTGAAGTGTTGACAAGTGCAAACCCCTGCCAGGATTGCCGATGATGTAAGCCTCGCTGCCAGCGGCATTCACGACACCTGCATCTTCAACAGCTTCATCGACGTTCTTGTAGGTATAACGAGCGCGCAAAACGTAGTTCTGACTCAATTGGCGTTCTACACCAACCGTGAACTCCGACTGCCGGAAGGGCCTCAGATCGGGATCGACTGCTCCATTTAGAAAAGCCGAAGCGCCCGGTTCGTTGGCATTCACGCGGAAGTTTTTCTGGCACCTACTCAGAGCACCAGAAGCGATAAAGCCGGTTGTTGGACAGACGCTCGGCCCGGTAAAGCCGCCGACCACATTTGCGATATTAAAACTGGTCGCAGTTTGCCCGGGGAAAATCTCGAAGTAGTCCTCGAGGAAAATGTCTCCTCCGAACAAACCTCTTGGAAGCGCAAACTTCACGCGGTCGAAGAACCTGCCGTAACTTGCGAAGAGTTTCGTTTTGCCGTCGCCGGAAACATCGTATGCGAACCCAAGCCTGGGAGCGATCTTGTCGCCCCAGCCAAAGTTTATTGCACTGGGAAACTCGTTGAACGAAGGAAGATCTTCCTTCTCGAAACGAACGCCGAGATTCAGCGTGAGCCGGCGAGTCGGCTGATACTTGTCCTGGATGAAAATGCCCTGGCTCAGATTGGATCCATGGCCATTCGTTCCCTGACGCCTGAAGGTGCCGGACCCAACCGCTCCAGGTGTAGGCGTTACGTTTCCACCGATGAGCGTGTTTATGGAAGTTCCGTAACTAAAGGTGATTCGTCCGTTAGTCGTATTCCCCGACTCAACATCGTTGAAAATAGTGAAGCGCTGATATCCACCCCTTAGCTCGTGCTGTCCACCGGCATTGAATATGTACGCGACCGATGACTCATACGACTGCCGAATCGAAATGTCCTTTCGAGTGATGGTATTTGCGCCAGTCGGGGAGCAGGGGAAGGCGGCGAATAGGGGTCCACAAATGATCTGAGCACCGTCAGGAATGAAATAATTCCCGAGTTTTTCGTTCAGGAAGCCGCGAGTGTAGCGCCCGTCAAATACAAGTTTGCTCGTGGCTGTGTAGACACCCCCGATCGTAAAGAGGTTGGAGCTCTGACGCCCACCCTGGAGGTCTGTAAACTCATGGCCCCGCAAAGTGCCAATACTGCCACCGAAAATCGCCGTGGGGATGCTGGCGAACCCTATAGAGGCATTACTTGCATTCGAGAAGCTGGTTGTGGGAATACTGCCGTGGTCGATCACAGGATTCCAGAGGAACGTACTAGTAAGTCTCAACTTGCTAAACGGACTCGCGTCGAGACGACCAAACGAGTATTCATATCGTCGGGTCCGTTTGTACGTGTCGCTTACGATGTAAGACCTTTGTGCAGCGGGCAAATCTGTAAAGTAAGCCGTGTCGATCGTTGTCTGAAACACTTGCGGCGTATAACTGGTAAAAAACCACAGCCGGTCTTTGATGATCTTCCCACTAAGGTTGGCAGTGGGAAAGACGTTGGTTCCTCTTGCCTTCACTGGCTGGAAATACTCAGCAGTCTGGATGAAACTCGGCGAGTCTCCAGCTCCTGAAGTGAACCGTCTAAGAAGTTGCCGGGGCTCGCCGTTGAACTGAGGAACTTCAAACTGCACGCCAAACTCGCCGTGATAGTCGTTGCCGCCCGAACGCGTAACAACACTAACCACGCCTCCCGTCGCGCCACCGTAGATGGCGTCAAATCCGCTCGACTTCACCTGAACTTCCTGAACTAGCTGGATCGGGACATTATATGTTTCGTTCAGAGTGCCGGTGCGGTAGTTGGTCACTTCCTGACCGTCGATAACGAAAACGTTTTCACCGCCTGACGCCCCATCGACAGAGTATCCTCCCGTGCGGCTTTCCTGCCGGGTTCCAGGTATTGTTTTCAGAAGGCTGGCAAAACCACTCCCCTTGGGAAGCAACTCGATTCTCTGCGCGTTGATGGTGGTCTGAATTGCGTTATTGCTCGTATCAATCAGCGCCGTTTCCGAGGTAGACACGTCTACGGTGACGGCGGTGCTTCCCGGAGAAATCGTTACATCTAACTGCGTAGCTTTTCCGATAGCGACCACAACGTTTTCATACCTTGCTTCGCCGAAGCCGCTTGAAGCTGTTGTGACTACGTCATAGTTTCCCGGCGGAAGTTGCAAGAGACGGAAGTTGCCTTCGTCATTGGTCGTGATTGACCGTTTGAAGGCCCCTCCGGCACCGGTGGTCGTCGTGGTAGTGGCGCTCTCTTTGGCGGACGTAACTGTTAAGGTCATGTTAGGCACCACCGCTCCGGTTGCATCTCTCACTGTGCCTTCGATGCTTCCAGTTGTTTCCTGGGCGATAGCCAACGAGCCGGTGGTTACTACGATTGCCGCGAGAAGAAACATCCTAACGGCCTTAAGCTTATTCATGGATAGACTCCTTATCGAGATAGAGACAGAATTTTTGGGCAAGGGATGCAGGCTAAAAGCGCTCAGGCGACCCTTTCGAATCATGCTCCCAGGGGAACCCTCTGAAGTTGAACTCCGAGACCGACCGATTCCTTGTTGGATAACGAAAACAAGATGGTGCTCAGCATCCAGAAGTCTCCTTCATCGATGCGAGCTACTATTTCGCTTGGTTAGAATAGAGCGTAAAGAACTGATGAACGCCCAGTTGGTTGCCGACCAGGTGCCAAGTATACGGTCGGACGGGGAATAATGGTAGCTAAAGATTCTTATTCAACCGATAAATCTTTCTGATGAGGCAAGACTCAGGTCTCA
>Ga0070690_100001364_pt1 | contig 12690 bp, 9 predicted proteins | sample KBSS33HmetaG_FD_64671 | JGI IMG/M metagenome (GOLD analysis project Ga0070690, IMG submission 64671) | Switchgrass rhizosphere microbial communities from Kellogg Biological Station, Michigan, USA - KBS S3-3H metaG | ecosystem: Host-associated > Plants > Roots > Rhizosphere ... | reverse complement strand
AGCGGCGCCCACCCGTTCGCGCTGCTCGGCTTCGATCCGATCGAGCTCTGGTCGCGCCTCAAGCACCACTACCGCCCCTGACGCGTCGCTGTTGCTAGGGCGCCCGTACAGCTTCACCATGAGCACGTGTGAGGTCAGATGTCAGGTGTCGAGCTCACGCGTGAGATCGATGTATCCGACAGCTCGTAGGCGTCGTCGCAATGGCTGCAGCGCACGCGAAGACCCGACGCGGGGAGCGTCTCGCCGCAGCGACATGCCCAGCCGACGCGACGCGCCGGCGTACCGACCATCAGCCCGTGCGGTGGCACGTCGTGCGTGATGACCGCTCCTGCACCGATCATCGCGTAGGCGCCGATCGTGATGCCGCACACGATCGTCGCGTTCGCCCCGACGGTCGCGCCGCGGCCGATCGTCGTGGGGGCGTAGGCGTGCTTGCGCGAGACGTGCGCGCGAGGATGCTTGACGTTGGTGAACACGCACGATGGCCCGAGGAACACGTCGTCTTCGAGCGTCACGCCGTCGAACAGCGAGACGTGGTTCTGGATCCGGCAGCCGCGACCGATTGTAACGGCGCCGATGTAGCAACCCTGACCGATCGAGGTTCCGGCGCCGATCACCGCGCCGCCGCGCACGTGAACCCAGTGCCAGATCCGGACGCCATCGCCGAGCCGCGCTGTGCCTTCGACGATCGCCGTTGGATGCACCTCGGAGATCACGCAACGCAACCTGGCACGCGCCATCGTGGCGAGCAAGCTGCGCTTGCGACGATGGCTCGAGCACGAGGCCCAGACCCGCGTTGCCAGCGAGCGTGTTGGCGATCAGCACAGTGTTTGCGATGACGCGGGTCCGTCGCCGACAGCCCCGCGGCACCAGCGTCAGACCCGTTCGCTAGACTTCAGAGGCGTGCCCAAGCGCCCTCCACGTGCCGTCCGCGAGCTGCCGGTTCCCCACGATCTGCGTGGTGATGGTCCTACCTGTGCGCTCGTGGTTGGAGGAGACCCGGGCTCATCCGTGCGCGGCGAGCTGTGGCATGCCGATGTCATGGAGCTGCTGGGCAGGCTGGCCGACGGCTCGGTCGATCTCGTCGTCGCCGATCCACCGTATGCGATCGCGAAGGCCGATTGGGACGAGTTCGAATCTCTCGAGGCGTACCTGGAGTGGTGCGATCGCTGGCTCGCCGAGGTCGCGCGCGTGCTCGCGCCGCACGGCTCGGCCTACGTCTGCGGGTTCTCCGAGAACCTCGCCGATCTCAAGGCCAGGAGCGCGCGGCGGTTCGCGAGCTGCCGCTGGCTCGTCTGGTACTACCGCAACAAGGCGAACCTCGGCCGCGACTGGGGCCGCTCGCACGAGTCGATCCTGCACCTGCGCAAGGCCGACGCGCGGATCGACGTCGATGCGATCCGCATCCCGTACAACGGTCACACGATGAAGTACCCCGCGCGCGTGCAGGCCGTCTCGTCGCAGTACGGCGGCGCTCGCGCCCGTCGCGATCGCTGGGAGCCGCATCCGCTCGGCGCCAAGCCGCGCGACGTGATCGAGCTCCCGGTGATCTGCAACGGCATGGCGGAGAAGACGCTGCACGCGACGCAGAAGCCCGAGGCGCTGATCGAAAAGCTCGTCCTGGCCTCGAGCGCTCCCGGCCAGCTCGTCGTCGATCCGTTCGTCGGATCGGGCACGACCGCCATCGTCGCCGCCCGGCACGGCCGATCTTGGGTCGCCGGCGATGGCGATCCGCGCTACGTCGGCCTCACCCGCGAGCGCCTCGCGGCGAGCGGCGGCTGACAGCGCGCCGCGGGTCAGGGCAGCCTGGGAGTCAGCCCCATCTCCTTGATCAGGTGGTCGCCGCCGTCGAGCAGGTCGAGCGTCCAGATCATGTAGCGCGCGTCGACCGAGATCGAGCGCGTCGTCGCCGGGTTCCACACGACGTCGGAGGCCACGCCGTCGAGGGTGCCGTCGAACAGGAGCCCGACGAGCTCGCCCTTGCCGTTGAGGGTCGGCGAGCCCGAGTTGCCGCCGGTGGTGTCGAGGTCGGTCAGGAAGTTGATCGGCAGCTCGCCGCCGAGCGCCGGATCGGCGTATGGGCCGTAGTGCTTGGCCTTGATCGCGGCGAGCAGCTTGTCCGGCGCGTTGAACGGCTCCTTGCCGGTATCCTTGGCGAGGATCTGGTTCGCCACCGTGAACGGCCAGTCCGCCGGATCCTTCGACTCGGGCTTGAACGACTTGACCGTGCCGTACGTGATCCTGAGTGACTGGTTGGCGTCGGGTGCCAGCTGGCCGCCGAGCACCTGCTGCATCGCGGAGACGTAGGACGGCGTGACCAGCAGGAGCTCGCCCTCGCGGGCGTCGAGCTTCTTGTCCTCGGCCTTGACGGTCGGCCAGATCCGCTGCGCCGCCTGGAGGAACGGATCCTTCGAGGCCTTGAGCCTGGCCAGCGTGCCGGTCTCCAGGAGCTCGACGCGGAGCTTCTCGTCGGCGAGCGTCTGCGCGCCGTACCAGGCGTCGAGCGTCTTGTCGATCAGCGCCTCGTCGAGCTTCGCGCGCGGCTTGGCGTCGAGCAGGACCCGCAGCCACGGGCGATCGGCCTCGGGCAGCTGCAGCGCCCGGACGAGGCCGAGCCGGCAGAACGCGCGATCCAGCACGCGATCGAAGGCCCGCGTGAGCTGCTTCTGCGCGCCGCGCGCCTGCTCTCGATCGCGGTCCTGAAAGCCGGGCCTACGCTCCGCGTCCGGCTTGGCGCGCTCCTCGGCCCACCGGGTGAGCGTCACGGCCGCGCCGAGCAGCCGCGAGCCCTCGAACGCCGCACGGCGATCGAAGTCGACGCGCGCCGAGCGACGCGCCTCCGCGTTGATCTGCTCGAGCTTGTCGATCGCCTGCCTGGTCGCCTCGTGGCCCGGCTGCGCGGCCCACGCCTTGATCTGCTTGTCGAGCGCGTCCTTCTGCGCCAGCAGATCGCCCTTGGTCAAGCCGGCGAGCACGCCCTGATCCTTGGCCAGGCCGTTCTGGATCTGCTGCTTGGCCACCGTCGCCTTGGTGCCGGTCTCGGTCTCGTCGGCGACGTGGCCCTCGGCGATCGCGTAGCGCTCCTTGGCGAACGCGATCCGGTACGGCAGGGTCCACTCGATCTCGTGGTGGATGTCGGCCGCGGTCCGCGTCCGCCTGGTCGAGCCGGGGTAACCGACGACCATCACGAAGTCGCCGGGGGCGAGCCCCGCGGTCGTGACGTGCAGGAAGCTCTTGGGATGGAACGGGACGTTGTCGGGCGAAAAGTCCGCCGGGCTGCCGTCCTTGCCGACGTACGCGCGATAGAACGACCAGTCGCCGGTGTGGCGCGGCCAGTTCCAGTTGTCCTTCTCGCCGCCATAGTCGCCGACCGAGCGCGCCGGGGCGTAGACCAGCCGCACGTCGCGGATCTCGAGGCTCTCGGTCTGGATGTACATGTCGCCGCCGAAGTACGGCCGGACGCTGCAGCGAACGCTCGGCCGACCCTGCTCGCACGCGGCGAGCAGCGCCTTCAGGCGCTTTTCGGACTCCTCCTTGCGAAGCGCCGGGTCCTTGATCTTGTCGAGGCCGTCGCGCATCTCCCGGGTGACGTCCTTGAACGCCTGCGCGACGAACACGCGCTGCGCCGGCCCCGCGGACTTCTCGTCGGCGGTGGTCCTGGCGAGGAAGCCGTCGACGACGTAGTTCTGGTTGGCCTTCTTGTTGGTGTTGACCTGCAGCGCGTTCTGCACGCAGTGATGGTTGGTGACGATCAAGCCGTCGGGCGACACGAACGACGCGGTGCAGCCGCCGATCGAGACCACGGCGCCCAGCGGCGCGGCGAGCGGGTCCGACAGCGTCGTGGCGTCGAGCGGGACGCCCAGCTTGCGAAACGTCTCGACGTGCACCGGCAGCGTCATCTGCTGCGGCAGCCACATGCCGCCCGGATCGGTGTACTGCTGGCGAAACCCGAGCGCCGGATCCGGTGCGACAGCCACCGGCGGTGCGGCCGGCGGCGCTGCGACCGGCGGCGTGGTTTCGTGCGACGTGCCGAGCACCGGCTGGGAGCTCGGGCCGCTCGCCTGGCTGCCGCAAGCCGCGAGGACGAGCCCACACAGAATCGCCTGCTGTTTCATGCCCGACTCCATACCAGAATCCGATCCGGCTCGAATGCACCTCAAGTCACAAGCTGCCAGCGACGCCTGACGGCCCCGTCGCGTGGCCCGGCAGACACCGTCGCCTGCACGGCTGGAGGAGTAGCCGGCGGCTTTGTCTTCTCCGGTAGACACTGAATGTGTCTCGCGAGGCTACCTCTTCGTCTTTTCCGTGACTTGGAGGTGGTACAGGTGGTGCACCTACATCGGGCATGCGGATCTCGGCCCTGTCCAGCACCCTCTTCCTCGGCACGCTCGGCACGCTCGCCACGCTCGCCACCCCGGCGCATGCAGACCACAAGGCGACCCGCGTCGCGGAAAGCCGGGTCGCGGCCATCGGCCCCACCCATGAGGATCGGGCCCGGCCGTCTGAGGATCGGACCCGGCCGTCGCTGACCACGGGCGATCTCGCCCTCACCGGCAAGGCCGGTGCCGCGCCCCAGGAAGCGCTCCTGTCCGCTGGCGAGATCACCGCGCTCGTGGCCCCGCACGCTCCCGAGATCGAGCGATGTTACCTCGACGGCATCGGCGCCTCGCAGCGCCCCGGCCACCTCGACCTGACGTTCATGATCGGACGCGACGGCAACGTGTTCTCGCTCAAGGCGGCGGCTGCCGGCGTGCCGGCCAAGACCGTGGCCAAGATCGAGACCTGCATCCGCGCCGCGGTCGACGGCATCCAGTTCCCGGTCCGGCGCAGCGACACAACTGCCGTCGTCCCCTACTTCTTCCAGAAGATCAACGCGCCCAACGCCGGCCCTCTGATGAGCTGCTGGAATCCTAAAGGCTGCTGATGGGGACGCTTCCAACTAATGAAACTAGCACTCGCTAAGCGCGCTAATTTCTTGGTTGAGAGCGTCCGACCTCGGCTGTCGAGCAAACGCGGCCCCCGAGGGAATTGCGTACTTGCGGCGCGCTAGTTTCATGAGTTGGAAGCGTCCCCGCGCGAGGAATTGCGCACTTACGGCGCGCTAGTTTCATGAGTTGGAAGCGTCCCCGATCATTCGTCGATCGCGAGTGACGCGAAGAAGTTGCGCACCTCGTCGGTCGGCACCTTCTGGCGCGCTTCTTCGGCGATGTCGCGCACCTCGAGGAGCTCGTCGGGGATCTCGAGCAGGAACCGCGATGGCGTGCGCGGCACAGAGCGGCCGCGCTGGACCCGCGTGCACGCGCGAGTCAGATAGAGCTTGCGCTGGGCGCGGGTGATCCCGACGTAGCACAGCCGGCGCTCCTCGCTGATGTCGGTGGCGTGATCGGCGTCGAGGACGTCGGTGGCCTGCGGCTGCAGGGTCCGGATATGGGGCAGGAGCTCCTCTTCGAGGCCGATCATGAAGCAGACCGGAAACTCGAGGCCCTTGGCGCCGTGCAGCGTCGTCAGCACCACACGGTCGCCAGACTCCTCACGCTCCTCGGAGGTCTCGAGCGACAGGAGGCGCAGGTACTCGGCGAGCGCCTCGCGGCCCTTGCCCTTGTCGCTGAACCGCTGGAGCGAGGCCAGGAGGCCCTCGACGTTGTCGATCCGGCGCTGCGCCGCGGCGAGCGAGCCGGCGGCCGCGCGCAGGTCGTCGTAGAGCCGGATGTCCTCGATGAGCGTCCGCGTCGCGCTGACCACGTTGGTCCCGCCCTCGATCGAGGCGCCGAGCTCGGAGACGACGTGGACCAGCTCGATGATGCCGTTGCGCGCGGCGCCGCGCAGATCACCGACGTCGACGTCGCGCGGCGCGGGGTCATCCTCGTCGGGCGGCAGCACCGTGCCCAGGCCCGGCAGCGTGCCGGTGCCCCCGGAGCCTGTGATCGCACCGCGCAGCGCATCCCACAGCGAGGCGTGCTTGGCGTGGGCGGCAGCCACGAGCCGCTCGACGGTCGTCGCGCCGATGCCGCGCGCCGGATAGTTGATCACGCGGCGCAGCGCGAGCTCGTCGCGCGTGTTGAGGGCGACGCGCAGGTACGCGATCACGTCCTTGACTTCCTTGCGCTCGAAGAACTGCTGCCCGCCGTACATCACGTAGGGCACGCTGGCTTGCCGGAGCTCGTCCTCGAGGAGCTTGGCCTGGAGGTTCGAGCGATACATCACGGCGATGTCCTGCCAGCGCTTGCCGTCCTTGTGGAGGCCGGAGATCTCCTGGGCGACCCAGCGCGCCTCGTCCTCGGCGGTCGCCGCCACCGCGTGGGTGATCGGATCGCCGCTTGCGTGCTGCGACCACAGCTGCTTGCCATGGCGCTGCTTGTTGTTCGCGATCACGTCGTTCGCCGCCGTCAGGATCGTCTTGGTCGAGCGGTAGTTCTGCTCGAGCTTGACGATCTTCGCGCCCGGAAACAGCTCGGCGAACCGCAGGATGTTGGTCGGGTCCGCGCCGCGCCAGCTGTAGATCGACTGATCGTCGTCGCCGACGACCACCAGGTTCTGGTGATCCGTGACGAGGTGCTTGACCAGCCGGAGCTGCGCGGCGTTGGTGTCCTGGAACTCGTCGACCATGACGAACCGGAACCGCTCGGCCCACCGGCGTAGGGCCTCGGGGTCGCGCTCGAACAGCCGCACCGGCTCGACGATCAGATCGTCGAAGTCGAAGGCCGCGCACGCGCGCAGCATCTCCTGGTACTTGGGGTAGACCTGCGCCGTCTGGACGTCGTAGTCGTCGGCGGGGTTGGGGGCATACGCCTCGGGCCCGACGAAGCCGTTCTTGGCGAGCGAGATCCGCGTGAGCAGCGCCTTGACGTCGTAGCGCCGATCGCCGTCGTTTTGCGTCCGCATGGCCTCGCGGATCGCGCCGAGCTGATCCGACTGGTCGTAGATCACGAAGCCGCGCGGCAGGCCGAGCGCCTTGCGCTCGCTGCGCAAGATCTGGAGGCCGAGCGCGTGAAACGTGCCGATCGTCAGCTTGTGCGCCGCCTGACGATCGTGGAGCAGGCCCGCGACGCGCCCGCGCATCTCCTCGGCGGCCTTGTTGGTGAACGTCATCGCGCAGATCGCCGTCGGTGGGATGCCCATCGCCAGGAGGTTCGCGATGCGGAACGTGATCACGCGCGTCTTGCCGGATCCGGCGCCCGCGAGCACCAGGAGCGGGCCGCCGCCGTGGCTCGCCGCCTCACGCTGCGGCGGATTCAGCTTGGCGAGATCCCCTCCACGGGGGAGGCCCGCCGCCCCGCCGGCAATGCCGTCGGGGTCCCCCCCCGCGCTTGCGCTTCGCTTATCGGCCACGGACGGTGCACGCTACGGATCTACACGCGGATCGTCAACGCCATCGTGCAGGGCGTGCCAACTCCCGCTACGATCGAGCGGTGACTCGGGGTGTGAATCGCTATGACGCGCTGGTCGAGGCGTTGCGCGCCGAGTTCCCGGGCTTCCGGATCATGCGCAAGGATCGTTCGCCTTTGCACAAGGCGATCCACTACGCGCTGTGGGCGCTCACGCTCGGCAGGATGACGTCGTACCTCGACGCGTTCCAGACCACGATCGGCCGCACCGTCTACGTCACGCCCGACTGGGACGACTGGGACCCCGACCGCCGCTACGTCACCCTCCGTCACGAAGCCGTCCACCTCCGGCAGTTTCGCACGTACACCCTGCCCGGAATGGCCGTGCTCTACATCCTCCTGCCGTTGCCGATGGGGCTTGCGTGGTTTCGCGCCGCCTTCGAGAAGGCGGCCTACGCCGAGAGCATCCGCGCAGCCGCCGAGGTGTGGGGGCCGGCCTACCCGCACCGCGCGGAGTATCGACGGTACGTCATCGCGCAGTTCACCGGGCCGGCGTATGGCTGGATGTGGCCGTTTCGCGCCGGCCTCGAGCGTTGGTACGATCAAGTGTTGGCCGGTCTTCCGGCACCTGGGTAACGCTTCGTGGGAGCCACTTGAACGATCCGATCGTTGGCATCGACCTTGGCACCTCGAACTCCGTGGTCGCGCACGCGGAGGCCACGGGGATCGTCACGGTGCTCTCCGACGAGGCCGGCGGCAAGGTTCACCCGTCCGTGGTTTCGTTTCACCCGAGCGGCGGTGTCGTGGTCGGGGCGGCGGCCAAGCAGCGCAAGGTCATCGATCCGCAGAACACGATCTATTCGATCAAGCGGCTGATCGGACGATCGTACCGCTCGGCCGAGGTCCAGACCGCCAAGGCGCGCTCGCCGTTCAAGATCAAGGAAGGGCCGAACAGCGCGCCGATCATCGTGACCCGCGCCGGCGAGTTCGCCGTACCCGAAATCTCGGCGATCGTGCTCGATCACGTCCGCAACATCGCCGCCGCGCGGCTCGAAGGTCCGATCAGCCGCGCCGTCGTCACCGTGCCGGCCAGCTTCAACGACGCCCAGCGCTCGGCGACGGCGACCGCCGGGGCGATCGCCGGCCTCACCGTGGTCCGCGTGCTCAACGAGCCGACCGCCGCTGCGCTCGCCTACGGCCACGCGCGCCGGCTCCGCGAGACCATCGCGGTCTACGACTTCGGCGGCGGCACGTTCGACGTCACGCTGCTCTCGCTCGCGGACCAGGTCTACGAGGTGCTCGGCACCGCCGGCGATTCGTTCCTCGGCGGCGATGATCTCGACGAGCGGCTGGTCGAGAAGATGGCCGGCAAGTTCCTCGCCGAGAACCGCATCGACCTGCGCGCCAACCCGGTGGCGATGATGCGGCTGCGCGCCGTCGCCGAGCAGACCAAGATCGAGCTGTCGCGGCGCGCGCGGGCGGTCGTCCGGGTCGACGAGATCGCCCACGGCCCGCGCAGCGTGCCGCTGAACCTGCAGATCGAGATCACGCGCGACGAGTTCGTCAACGACGTCGCCGATCTGATCGACCGCACGTTCCCGGTCTGCCGCGAGGCGATGGCGCTCGCCAACCTCACGATCGATCAGATCGCCGACGTGATCCTCGTCGGCGGCACGACGAAGGTCCCGTACGTCCGCGACCAGGTCGGCCGGTTCTTCGGTAAGCCGCCGCGCACCGACGTCAACGCCGACGACGCCGTCGCGGTGGGCGCCGCGCTCCAGGCGACCTCCCTCGAGCGCATCCTGGCGCGCCGGCCGTCGAGCAGGAGCGCGGCCCGGCCGCCGCCCCCCGAAGCCGCCGAGGAGACCACGGCGGGGGGGGCCGACGTCCTCGAGCTCACCGGATCGGGCGCGCTCCCGACGCCGCCGGAGCCGCCGCCGGACCCGGACCGACTCACGCGATCGACCGCGAGCCAGGCCGGCGTCGCGCCGAGCAGGCGCGACACGAGCTACTCGGTCACCCGTGCCGGCCTGCGCGACGCCGTCGCGGATCCCGAACGCTACCCCGTGTCGCCGCCGCCGGCGCCGCTGCCCACGGCGCCACCGACCGATCCGGCGGGCACGGAAGGCACCACGCCGGCGACGTCCTCGCAGTCACAGTCGCAGCCGCTCGCACGCATCATGCGGCCGGTCGCCGCGGCAGCGCCCCCGATCCCGCACAAGACGATGCTCGGCGTTCCCGCCGCGCCCGGCGCGCCGCCGCCGATCCGCGGCCCTGGGCCCGGAGAGTGGCCGGCGTCCGCCAGCGCGGCCGAGACCAACCCCACGACCTGGGCGGTGAAGAACCCGGCGACCACGCAACCGATGTCGCCGACCACGCCGATCGCGCCGCCGACCGCACCCAGGCTGGTCGCGATCGCACCCGACCTTGCGGCGGCCACCACCGCGCGCGGCATCGGGGCCCAGGCGCTCGGCACCGAGCCATCGCCGGCCACCACCACCAGGGGCTTCCAGCCGCCGCACAGCTATCAGATCCAGCAGCAGCAGGCGATCCAGGCACCGCCGCCGCGCCCCTCGCCGGTCCTCCTCGAAGTCACCCCGCGCGGCCTCGGCATCGCCACGGTCGCCGGGTTCTGCGAGGAGCTGATCCGCCGCAACTCGCGGCTGCCGACCGAGATCCGGAAGCTGTTCACGACCTCCCGCGATCAACAAGACCTCGTCCGGATCGTGGTCTGCCAGGGCGAGTCTCGCCGGATCGACCACAACACGGTGATCGGCGATCTCGTGCTGCAGAACCTGCCGCCGCGGCCGCGCGGCGAGACGTCGATCGAGGTCACGTTCTCGCTCGACCCCTCGGGCATCCTCCACGTCCGCGCGCGCGACGCCCAGACCGGGCTCGAACAACGCGCGACCCTCGACCTCGTCGGCGGGGTCGCCGAGGACAACCTCGCCGCGTCGCGCGATCGACTCCAGCAGCTGCGGCGCTGACTCGCAGGTCCGCGCCGCCGAGCGCGGCTACTGTCCGCCGGAGTCGGGATCGTCGGCGTCGTCTCCCTTGTCCTTGTCCTTGTCCGCCTTGTTCCCCTTGGACGGGCTCGCCTTCTTGGCAGCCGGCGCCGCGCCGGCCCTTTCACCGGCGGTGGCCTTGCCGCCGCCGCTGCCCGTAGCGCCGCCGCCGGCCTCACACCACGGCATCTTGAACGTCTTCAGCTCGGCGAGCGTCTTCGCGTCGAGCACCGCGAGCTCGCCGAGCCGCGGGCCGCGCAGGAGCGCCAGGAAGTTCTTGGAGCCCTTGACGGCGTCGGCGCCGATCAGGTGCGCATAGTTCTTCGTCACGTAGTCCTTGCACTTGGGGGCCAGCGTCGCCGCCGGGTCCTTCCACATCGCATCGAGCTCGTCCTTCTTGCACGCGCTCGCCGGGAGCTTGCGAACCACCTTGGTGCGCTTGCCGGTGTCGATCTCGTAGATCGTGAGCGCCGAGAGCCCCTGCTCGGAGATCGCGACTTGCTTGGGGTCGAGCAGCACGAACGATCCGTTGCGGGTCGAGAGCAGCGCCTTGTCCTTGGCGCCCAGCGCCTCGATCGGCCCCACCGGGATCCCATCGGGCTTGAACACCCAGACCCCCGACGAGTTGACGTCGCCGGCCTCGATGAAGATCGCGTCGCCGTTCCAGTGCAGCGCGCTCGGGTCGCTCGTGACGCCCTTGTCGCCGCGGATCGAAAAGCTCGTCTCGTGCGCCTTGGACGCCGCGTCGAAGATGTGGACGTTGTCACCGGACAAGACCGCGACCTTCGAGCCATCGAGGTTCCACGCCATCAGCGCCACCGGATCGGCCGGCACCTTGGCGTCCTTGGGCAGACAGTAGCCTCGCGCGCAGCGGTCGTCGAACATCACCGAGAGCCCGCGCCCGGGGAGCGGCGACGCGGATTGATAGGTCAGCGCCCCCGGCGTAGCGCCGGTGAGCTCGACCTTCCAGCACGCGACCGGACCGAGCAGCCGCGTACGTTCCTGATCGATCGCGCACACGACCGCGACGCTCTCGATCGCCCCGAGCTCGAGGCGCGGCGCGTTCGGGTTCTTGAGCTCCGGAGGCAGGCACGGGCTGCCGTCGGGAACGATCGCGATCGCCTCGGCGTGGCGCTTCTTCTCGCGCTCCGCGTCGGTCTCCGGCGGCGGCAGCGGCGGCTTGACCTCACCGGCGGACGGGTCCTTCGGCGTGGCGGGCTTCTTGCCACCGCCACCACACGAAAGCAGCGCGATCGGAGCGAGAACGCGAATCATTGTCGCCGGATGCCAGACCATGCGACGTTTGTACGATCGGTGACCACCTGATACAAGGAGGCGTGGCGCGCACCGCTTCCATCGAGCGAAACACCCAGGAGACCCAGATCAGCCTGGCACTTGACCTCGACGGCGGCGCCGGGCATGCCCCACCTGGCCATCCTGCCTTACCGGCGGCGATCGCCACCCCGGTCCCGTTCCTGTCCCACATGCTCCACGCGTTTGCGCGCCACGGCGTGTTCGGCCTCGCGGTCCAGGCCACCGGCGACGTCGAGATCGACGCGCACCACACCGTCGAGGACGTCGGGCTCGTGCTCGGCACGGCGTTTGAAGAGGCCCTCGGCGACCGCGCCGGCATCGTGCGCTACGGCTCGGCCACGCTGCCGATGGACGACGTCCTGGTGACCGTCGCGGTCGACTTCTGCGGGCGCCCGGCCTTCGTCTGGAAGGTCGACAACCTCGACGGCAAGTGGATCGGCGACTTCGACTGCGAGCTCGCCAAGGAGTTCTTCGCGGCGTTCGCGACCCGCGCGCAATGCAACCTCCACGTGGTCCTGCACTACGGCGGCAACGCCCACCACACGATCGAGTGCATCTTCAAGGCGTGCGCGCGCGCGTGCGACGCCGCCACCCGCATCGATCCGCGGCTCGGCGGCGCGGTGCCGTCGACCAAGGGCACGCTCACGACGTGATCGCCATCGTCGACGTCTGCTCGGGCAACCTCCGCTCGGTCCAGCGCGCGCTCGCCCAGGTCGGCGGCGACGTGATCGTCACCCGCGATCCCGACGTGGTTCACCGCGCCGACCAGATCGTCGTGCCGGGGCAGGGCGCGTTCGGCGTGTTCATGCGGGGCCTCGGCGAGCGCGGGCTCGGCGAAGCCCTGCGCGAGGCGATCGCGAGCGGCCGGCCCTACCTCGGCATCTGCCTGGGCCTCCAGATCTTGTTCGACGAGAGCGAGGAGCAGGGCCCATGCCCCGGGCTCGGGGTGATCGCCGGCCGGGTCGAGCGGCTCGCCCCGACCGACCCACGCCTCAAGGTCCCGCACATCGGCTGGAACCAGCTCGTGTTCCGACGGCGCGATCCGC
>Ga0070690_100001363_pt1 | contig 12693 bp, 11 predicted proteins | sample KBSS33HmetaG_FD_64671 | JGI IMG/M metagenome (GOLD analysis project Ga0070690, IMG submission 64671) | Switchgrass rhizosphere microbial communities from Kellogg Biological Station, Michigan, USA - KBS S3-3H metaG | ecosystem: Host-associated > Plants > Roots > Rhizosphere ... | reverse complement strand
GCGGTCATAGGCCGCCGCAGCGTGTTCCAGCGGAAAGGTTTCAACCATAGGACGGATGCCGGTCAACGCGCAGAAGCTCAGTGTTTCTTCGGAGTCACGCCCAGTTCCCGAAGGCCAACCTTGGATCGAACGTCGGGCCAGGATGAGTTGAATGGGAGTGACCTTGATCGCCTCGGTGGAGGCCCCCACGACAAGCAGCTTGCCGCCGACTCCGAGGCCGTCAATGAGGTCCGTCATGGCTTGGCTGCTCGGTGCGGTGGCAAGAATAACGGAGGCTCCGCCCATGCGGGCAAGCTCGTTCGCCGCGTTGACGGCTTCCGTATCGAGGTAGCGTGCCGCCCCCAATGTGAGGGCCAAGGCCTCTTTGTCCTTGCCCCGGCCGATGGCCACCGTGTGATAGCCCATCTTACTGGCAAATTGAACACCCAAATGCCCGAGGCCCCCTAACCCCTGCACCGCGACCAGGTCGCCTGCCCGGGCTCCGCTGTGGCGCAAGCTGTTGAACGTGGTGATGCCTGCACACAGAATGGGCGCAGCCTCAACCGGTGACAAGGCGTCGGGGATGGCCGCAACCGCTTCACTTCTGGCGATCATGTACTGCGCGTATCCGCCGTCCTCGTTGAATCCGGTGACCTGAAAATTCTGGCAACCCATAAAGTCTGCCCTTCGGCAGGGGACACAGTGCCCGCAATGACCGCCATGCCAGCCGACTCCGGCCCGCTGGCCTTTCTTCCAATTCGTGACGCCAGGACCGACGGCATCGATCACACCGGCGACCTCATGGCCCGTGACACGCGGATAGACGAGACCGGGCCAGTGCCCGTCCTTGGCGAAGGCATCGCTATGGCAGACGCCACATGCCTGGATCTTGATCCTGACCCTATTGGAACCAGGTTCCGGAACCGGACGTTTGACAACTTCGAATGCCCCGTTGGGACTGGTGATCTGTACGGCTATCATCTCTGACATGAGCGCCTCCTTGGTCGCAGAGCAGTAAGGAAAGCCTAGTCCTCCCGGCGGGCCGGTAGCAAGCTGGGAAAAGAAAGAGTGAGGCGAAGGCGAATGGGGGAACGAGGCTCAAACACAAAGGCCGCCTACAGAGGCGGCCTTCTTTTTCTTTCCACGAGGAGCCTCGATAATGGGCGTAAGCAGGTGGCCAGCGGGTGCCAGATTTTTCATTTCACCGTTGAAAAGTGGGATAGTGCCGCCCGGACTCGCGAGTTGTGCGAAGGTTCGGGTGACCGCGCTTGCCGGAAGGGTGCGGCCGAAGGATGAGGACTGCGGCGCATGTTTGAGCTCAGGTCGAACGTCGCAGGACCTGAATGAGTTTGCGCCGCTGAGCAGCCTGAGGCTGCGCACGGTGAGTCCGAGCGACCTAAACCCAACTACGTCCCCATTTCCCAGGATGCGAGATATTTTTTCTGCTCCGGTGTCAGCGCATCGATCGCCACGCCCATTCCGGCCAGCTTGAGCCGCGCGATTTCCTTATCGATCGCAGGCGGGACCGGGTACACCTTCTTTTCGAGGTGCTTATAGTTCTTGACGATGTACTCGGCGCCGAGTGCCTGATTGGCGAAGCTCATGTCCATCACGCTCGAGGGATGACCTTCCGCCGTTGCCAGATTCACCAGACGGCCTTCTCCCAACAGGCTGACGCGGTGAGCGTTCTTCCGGAGCGTAAACTCTTCCACGCCTGTCCGGACGATGCGGCGCTTTGCCGCCTGCTTTTCCAACGCGGGAATGTCGAGCTCCACGTTGAAATGTCCGCTGTTGCACACGATGGCGCCGTCCTTCATCACAGCGAAGTGCTCGCCTCGGATCACGTGAATGTTGCCGGTGACGGTCACGAAGAAGTCGCCAATCGGAGCGGCTTGTTCCATCGGCATGACCCGGAAGCCGTCCATCACGGCCTCCAGACCCTTTAACGGGTCGATTTCGGTTACGACGACGTCCGCCCCCATCCCCTTGGCCCGCATCGCAATCCCGCGGCCACACCACCCGTAGCCGACCACGACAACCACGGAGCCGCACACCAGCCGGTTGGTCGCGCGCACGATCCCGTCCATCGTCGACTGTCCCGTGCCGTATCGATTGTCGAACATGTGTTTGGTGTCTGCGTCGTTGACCGAGATGACGGGGAACTTCAGCACCTTTTTTTCGGCCATGCTGCGCAGGCGAATGACGCCAGTGGTCGTTTCCTCCGTGCCGCCGATGACGTTCTTGAGGAGGTCTTTTCGCTTCGAGTGCAAATGCGAGACGACGTCCGCTCCGTCGTCCATGGAGAGATGGGGGCGATGGGCGATGGCGGATTCGATATGCCGGTAGTAGGTCGCGTTGTCTTCGCCCTTGATGGCAAAGGTCGGGATCCCTTCATGCTGGACCAATGCGGCAGCGACGTCATCCTGGGTGCTGAGCGGGTTCGAGGCGCACAGCCGCACGTCGGCCCCTCCGGCCTTCAATGTGATGGCCAGATTCGCCGTCTCAGTCGTCACGTGCAGGCAGGCCGTCACCCGTACCCCCTTGAGCGGCAGTTGCCGCTTGAAGCGTTTCCGAATCAGCCGCAGGACCGGCATGGTCGCTTCGGCCCATTCAATCTTGAGTTTGCCCTGGTCGGCCAGCTTGATATCCCTTACGTCGTAATCCACGAATACCTCCCGTAGGATGAACAATGAACGAGCACGACGACGAGTCCGGCGAGTTGTCAGAAAAAAGGGGACGGGCTCTGACCGTCCCCTGTTCGTTCTTCAACGATGTCGGAGCCGGTTAGATGCCGGCTTCCTTCCGTAAAATCTTGGCTTTGTCGGTTTTCTCCCACGTAAACTCGGGTTCATTTCGTCCGAAATGACCGTACGCCGCCGTTTTCTTGAAGATCGGGCGCCGCAGCTTGAGGTGCTCGATGATGCCGCGGGGCGTCATCGGGAAGTGCTTGCGCACCAGCTTGTCGAGATTGTCCGCCGACACCTTCTCGGTGTTTTTCGTATCGACCAGGACGGAGACAGGATCAGCCACCCCGATGGCATAGGCCAGCTGCACTTCGCATTTGTCGGCCAGGTCGGCCGCGACGATGTTCTTCGCAATGTAGCGGGCCATATAGGACGCGGACCGATCGACCTTTGTGGGATCCTTGCCCGAGAAGGCACCTCCGCCGTGGCTGCCGTGGCCGCCATAGGTGTCGACGATGATCTTGCGGCCTGTCAGGCCCGTATCCCCCATCGGTCCCCCGACCACAAACCGGCCGGTGGGATTGATGTGATGTTTGACGTTGGTCGGATCATACAACCCTTTGGGCATGACCGGGCGAATGACTTGTTCCATAATCCCGCGTTCGATTTGCTTGTTCGTCACATCGGGGCTGTGTTGGGTGGAGACCACGATGGTATCGATCCGGATCGGTTTGCCATTTCGGTATTCGACGGTGACCTGGGACTTTCCGTCGGGCCGGACCCAGGGAAGGATGTTTTTCTTTCGCACGTCGGCCAGCCGGCGCGTGAGCCTGTGGGCCAGTACGATCGGCATCGGCATGAGTTCTGCCGTCTCGTTGGTGGCATAGCCGAACATTAAGCCTTGATCGCCTGCGCCGCCTGAATCCACACCCATGGCAATGTCGCCAGATTGCTGGTGGATCGACGTCAAGACCGAGCAAGTGTGGAAATCGAACCCCCATGAGGCGTCACAATAGCCGACATCTTTGATGACGTCGCGAATGATGTCGGGAATCTCCACGTACGCCTTCGTGGAAATTTCTCCGGCGACGAACGCAATACCCGTCGTCAGAATGGTTTCGCAGGCCACACGGCTATATTTGTCCTGGGCGATAATGGCGTCAAGAATGCCGTCTGAGATCTGGTCGGCGATCTTATCCGGATGCCCTTCGGTGACGGACTCGGAAGTAAACAGATAGTTGTTTCTCATTGCCACTCCTCAAAAAAGTTCAGCGGGCGATTGGTGCTCGATCTCAGTAGGGGATAACGGCCCTGAGTGAGAAGGAAGCCTCGATGCGGAAGCCGGGTGAGATCATAGCGATAATCGCCTGATTTGTCTATTACTTCTATCGGAAGGGGCGCTGACTTTAGTCTCGAGGTGCTTTGCTTGACAGCCCTTTTCCGGCGCTTGTAAGATGCTTCACTTTTGAAGAATTTCCTCCCGATCTGCGACCAGGACCACGCACTGTCCGGATAAGGGAATCGCCTTCCAGCGCACGACCGTCCCTCGCCCAATCTGCCGTGTTTCCGGGCCGTAAGGGTCGTGTGTCTGGAGAGGGAACTGGAAGCGTCACGCCATGAACGGCCGGCCCGAAACATTGTCCGAGCAGGATACTCCCCGCACTCCAGCCCCGGGCGTGGGATGGGAAGAGTTTTCCCGCGAGTTGGTCGAGTTTTTCGCCTCAATCAAGCTGGCCATGTTCTTGTTCCTGTTCATCGCGATGACGGCAACCATCGGAACGGTCATCCAGCAGGGCGAGCGGCCTGAAACCTATATCCAAGAATACGGAGAAGACGCCTACCGCTGGTTTCTCCGGCTTGGCTTCACCGATGTGTACCACACCTGGTGGTTCACCAGCCTTCTCGGACTCCTCTGCGTCAACTCGCTGACATGTTTCTACAAACGCTTCCCGGCCGTGTGGCGGTCGATGAAGCAGGACAAGGTCAACGTGTCGCTCAGCTTCGTCAAAGGGATGAAGCAGCAGGCCGAAGTCACCGTGCCCGGTACCAAGGAATCCGTGGCTCAGCGGTTGGCGCAGCACTACGTCGAGAAGGGCTATCGCGTGTTGGCCAAGAATGAGGGCGGAGAAGTGACGCTGTACGCCACGAAGGGCGTGATGGGTCGGGTCGGCGCGCACATGGCGCACTTGAGCGCAACCGTCATCGTCCTCGGTGGATTGCTCGGCAGCTACTATGGATTTCAGGAATTCGGCGTCTGTCTGGAAGGGCAGACTTATCACATCCCACGCGGAAACTTTGATTTGAAGGTCGACAAATTCTGGATCGATTATCACGAAAACGGGTCGGTCAAGAGCTACAACAGTACGCTGACGGTCGTTGAGGGCGGTGAAGTGAAGATGACGAAGACGATCACCGTCAACGATCCGCTGGTGTACAAGGGAATCTGGTTTTACCAATCCAGTTATGGCGACGCCTGGGATCAGATCGAAGTCGCGCGCATCAACATCAAAGACAAGGAAACCGAGAAGATCGTGAAGACGATCGACCTGGAATGGCAAAAGGAACAAACCCTGTCGGATTTGAAGCTGAAACTGGCCATTACCGACTTTGTGGCGGATTTTGCATTCAATTCAACGGAGAAAAAGGTCTATTCGAAGACGATCGAGCATGCCAACCCGGCGATCAAGCTGACAGTCAACGAGCGGAGCACCGTGCAGGCGACACCGTGGATTTTCTACCAATTTCCGGACTTATTCGAGATCAAAGACTCGAAGTATCAATTCGAATTAGTCGGGTACAAACCGAAGAAATACACCGGACTTCAGATTGCCAAGAATCCCGGCATCAACATCGTCTGGATCGGCTCGACGATGATCGTGGTCGGCATCACGTTGTCCTCGTTTATCTATCATCGCCGCCTCTGGACAAAGATCATCCCGGGAGCCGACGGTGTCACGGTGCATATCGGAGGGACGACGCATAAGAGCTGGATCGATTTCCAAAAGGAGTTCCGGAAACTGACCCAAACCCTGCGGTCGTTTCAGGCGTAGCTCAAGGCTCTGCAGTGGCTAAACGGCACCGGTCTTGGGTATGATAGACGGGGGGTTCGACCGAACCCGACGCGATCGACGGAGGATATGATGGCCCGATCACTGTTCCTGTTCGATATGACGTTCTGGCTCTACCTTGCTTCACTGACCCTCTACATTGCGTACCTATTTGCCCGCCGCCCCGCAATGGCGTTCGCGGCGGCTGGATATCCCGTCGAGGACTACGATGAACGGGACGGGGCCTGGGCCGCACAATTGGGCCAGGTGGCCACGCTGGTCACGGTGTTCGGCTGGATGGTCAATACGGCGGCGTTGCTTACCCGTGCGTTTGAGCGCCTGGAGCACTCAGGGACCTTCGCACCCTGGTCGAATCAATTCGAAGCGATGGCGTACGTCTCGTGGGCGATTATTCTCGGGTACGTCTTGCTGGAGCTGCGATATAAGATCAAGGCAATCGGCGCGTTCGTCGTCGGCATCGGGTTCATCGCGATGGGCGCCGCCTCGCTTCTGCCGTACCGGTATCAGACGGCAGAACCATTGGTGCCTGCCCTTAACAGCTATTGGATTTACATTCACGTCTCGGTCACGTTGACCAGCTACGCCGCCTTTGCGATGGCCGGTGGCCTGGGAGTCATGTACCTCTTCAAGGAGCGAGCTGAGCAGCGGGGCAGCACCTCCCGGTTCTATGCCGCGTTCCCCGATCTCGAGACGATCGATGAACTGGGATATAAGGCCATCATGATCGGGTTTCCGTTGCTCGCTTTCGGCATTATCCTTGGCGCCATGTGGGCGAATTACGCCTGGGGCGGCTACTGGAGTTGGGACCCCAAGGAAACCTGGTCACTGATCGTGTGGTTAATTTACGGTGCATACATTCATGCGCGGATGACCAGAGGATGGGAAGGCCGGCGCGCGGCAATCTACGCCGTCTTCGGCTTCTTGATGGTCATTTTCTGTTTCTGGGGTGTCAATTTCTTGCTGTCCGGTCTGCATGCCTATGCCTAATCGGATACTGAAAGCAGTCTCCAACTTCATTCTCGGTCGCTCGCTCCTCTCAACGTACGAGGCAAGCCTACCGGAGACAATGAAACTCCCCGCTCGCAGCTGATCGAAGCGAGCGGCTCAAGCGAAGCTTGGTATGTACCTCCTCGGGTTCTCGCTCACTGCGACCTTCTCGGTGAACGACGCGTCTCGGCGCGTCGGGGTGGGTGGGTGAAGATTGTGATCGGCGCGTCCCGGGACATCGATTACAAGCAATCGGTGGGTCGAGAGAATCGCCGGGGCGGGTGGATTGACGACCGTTTTGAGCATACAAACCAGAGAGTAGCGGAGAATCGTTCATGACAGAGCAGTCGATTCCAGTCTCAGCTCCTGCACAAGGCAAGTCGCGCCTTCTGATTCTTGGCGTCGGCATGTCCATTCTCATTGCGGTCTTCACCCTCGTGTGGATGCAGAGCGCCAAATATGAGCCCCTTGCCGTGGGCAAACCGGCTCCCGACTTTGCGCTCGCCGATCTGAACGATAAGCCCTATCGCCTGTCGGATTTCAGGGGGAAGGTGGTCTTCCTGAATTTTTGGGCAACCTGGTGCAAGCCGTGCCGTGAAGAAATGCCGTCTATGGAGATCCTGAACAAGAATTTCGAGAAGGATGGACTGGTCATTTTAGCCGTCAGCATCGACCGGGTGACGACCACCAAAGACATCCCGCCGTTTGTCAAAGGGATGAACCTGACGTTCCCTGTTCTCATCGATTCATGGGGAAAGACGGACAAGCCGTATAAACGTATGGGAGTGCCGGAAACCTTTATCATCGATCAAGAGGGCATTATCCGGGAGATTGTGATCGGCCCGCGTGACTGGGCGAGGATCGACAGTTTACAGGTATTGACCAAGCTGCTGAACGTGACACCCAAAACGGCCCGACAGAGTCCGCCACCGGAGGAACAGGGATGAGCAGGGGGGTCGTCGTGATAGGACTCTTGCTGGTCCTGGCAGCGGTGACCGGCTATTCGACAGCCTACGCGGACGGCGCGGTGTCGATCGCGCAACGTGGCATCGTCAAGCCCGGTGAGCTCGCTCCTAACTTTCAGCTCCGGGATATGGATGGGCGCATCGTGTCATTGTTTGATTTGCGTGGCAAAGTCGTGCTCTTGAACTTTTGGGCGACGTGGTGCGGACCCTGCCGTGTGGAGATGCCGGCGATGGAGCGCCTGTATCGAGCCTACGACCGGAAGGACTTCGAGATTCTGGCCGTTTCAACGGATGCCCAGGGCGTCGCGGTAACGAGACCATTTCAGCAGGAGAATAAGCTCACCTTTCCGATCCTCCACGATGCGGACTTCCGGGTCGGCTTGTCCTATGGTGCGCGCACGCTTCCCATGACGTTCATGGTCGACCGGCAGGGGATCGTGCGGCATCACATCTTCGGCGCTCGCGATTGGGAAGCCCCTGAGGCACACCAGTTGATCGAGATGTTGATGAAATCCTAGCGGTAGGCAAATCTCGTGTCGCAATCACTCACTCATATCTCGCTGATCGCCGCATTTTCGGCGGGGCTTCTCTCCTTCGTCTCGCCGTGCGTGCTTCCGCTGGTTCCCTCCTACATCTCGTACATCACCGGGCTGTCAATCGAGCAGCTGACCGATGCGAATGCACGATCCCAATTCAAAAAGGCGATCGTGCTGAACGCCCTCCTGTTCATTGCCGGCTTCTCGGTCGTGTTCATTGCGTTCGGCGCCTCGGCCAGTTTCATCGGCCAAATCCTGATCACCTACCAGGACCACATCCGGCGAGTCGGCGGTGTCCTGATCGTGGTCTTCGGTCTGTATCTGCTGGGAATCCTCAACATCAATTTTTTACAGATGGAGCACAGATTCCAATTTCGGAACCGGCCGGTCGGCTACCTCGGATCGTTCCTGATCGGGATTGCGTTTGCCGCAGGCTGGACTCCTTGCGTCGGTCCGGTGCTTGGGACCATCTTGCTGTATGCCAGCACGACCGATTCGCTGCTCAACGGTGTCCTCCTGTTGACCAGTTATTCAGCCGGGTTGGGTCTGCCGCTGTTTCTGACCGCGCTGGGCGTGGACCGTTTTCTGGCCTATTTCAAGCAGGCCCGGACCTATCTTTGGGGGGTCTCGACGGTCAGCGGGGTGCTGCTGGTCATCGTCGGGGTGATGATTTATGCGAACTCGCTCACGATGATCACGAGTTTCCTTGAGCGGTATGGCATTGGCTGGTATCTGGGCCAGTAAACGGGATGTTGAAAAAGGCCTGATCGCACCCGCCCGACCCTGGGCGCCAAGACGCGCCTTTTCCCCGCCGTCGTTCTCGCATCGCTCGGACGCTCGACGTACCAGGAATGCCCTCGCGTACGTCGAGCCTCGGAGCGATGTGAGAACAAAGCTGGAAGGGTTTTTCAGACGCCTGAATTAGCACCAGGCGCCGAGCCGGCAGTTGACAAATCCCTGCCCCATGGCGGTCGCCGAAGGCAGCCGCATCAGACCGTTCGCAACTTGTGGGGTGACGCCTCCACCAGGTGCCGAACGGTGGGTTTCGGGGGTGGCAGAAAGTGTGGGGGCCGGGGGGGACGCTTCGGGTTTTTTGGCGACCACCACGGGTTGGGATTTTCCGATCTTGGCGAGCAGCCGTCGGCCTTCGCCGGCATGCGTGCTGTTCGGATACTTTTCAGCCAGCAGCGTCAATTTTTCACTGGCCCAATCATCCGCGCCGAGATCGTGGTAGCTCAGCGCCAAAAAATACAGCGCGTCCGGCGCGACGGATTTGTCGGGGTAGATCTTCATGATCTGCTCAAAACGATGGGCCGCGGCGAGATAGGACTGGCGCCGATAGTAGAACTGTCCGACAAATAGATGCATCTGCGCCAACAGATCGTGGCACTCCTGAAGTTTTTCTACGGCCTGAGCGTCATAGCGGCTTCCCGGATAATCTCTCTTCAGCCGTTCGAACGAATCGATCGCCTTCTGGATCGGTTCGGGATCCCGCTCGATGCCTTTGGCGCGCTTCATCTGACTCTCGCCGATCCTGAAGGCCGCATAGGAAGCGAGCATGTGATTGCGGTGAAGGTCGAGAAAGTGGTTGTATTCGACGATCGCCTCGGCGAATTCCTCCTTTTCGAAGAAGGCTTCCCCGCGCTTCATAATGACGTTGGGATCGTAATTTTTCTCAATCGTGTCGCCGAGAAAAATCGACTCGTCGGTTCCGCTCAAGGCTTTCTTGGAGGTGGGATCGCCGGTCTTGGGCGAGCTTGAACAGGCCAGCAACAGGCAGAGTGCAGAGGCGCTCAGGGTGAATGTCAGGCCGTGCCGCTGAAGAGAAAGCATCCGTAACCGCTTGACGTTCAAGATCTCTGGATCCAAAAGTAGCAGGAGAGCACTACAAATGCAATCTTTCCCCTCCTTGGGTTGACCCCCGCGTGCCTGAGACCTATAATCCCGCGGTTCGGTGCAACCCATTGGCATTTCAGCGATGATTCGATCCAAAGTTATCGGAACCGGCTCTTATCTTCCGGAACGCGTGATTTCTAATCGGGAGGCAGGAGCCGCTTTACACGTCGATTCCGAGACGATCTTCCGGCTCACCGGTATTCAGGAACGCCGATGGGCGGACTCCGCGCAGGCCTCGTCGGATCTGGCCCTCGAGGCAGCTCGGGCGGCGCTTCAGGCGGCCGGCCTCCAATCGACCGACGTGGACGCCATCCTGGTCTCGACCACCTCTCCGGACATGGCATTTCCTTCGACGGCCTGTCATCTGCAGCGGAAATTGGCCTGCACCGGGGTTCCTGCGTTCGACATCGCGGCATCCTGCTCGGGGTTCTTATACGGTCTTTCTATGGCCGATGCCATGATTCGAAGCGGCCAAGCCAAGACCTGTCTGGTGGCGGCCGCCGAGGTCAAATCGCGGACGCTCGATTCTCACGATCTGGACACGGCATTCTTGTTCGGCGACGGCGCCGGTGCCGTCGTTGTGCGGGGAGAGCGCGAGGCCAACCAGCCCAGTCGCGGCCTCCTCGGAATGCGTCTCGCTGCGGACGGGGCGCGTCATGATTTGATTCGCATTCACGCCGGCGGATCCCGTTGGCCTTCGAGCCAAGCGACGCTCGAGGGCGGGGACCATTTCTTGCGGATGAAAGGCGCGCCGCTGTTTCGCTTGGCGGTCAAGCGACTGGAACTGGTGATCCGCGAGACTCTCAAGGAATATGGCGTGGAGTTGCGAGACGTCGCACAATTCGTCGTCCATCAGGCGAATGGAAGAATCCTTGCGCAACTCGCGACGCGTCTGGCGGTCTCTCCTGACCGACTCTGTTCCGTCATTGAGCGGTTCGGAAACACCTCCTCGGCCTCGTTGCCGATTGCACTGGACCATGCCGTGCGTGCCGGCAAGATCCGTCCTCATGACCTCGTGGTGCTGGGCAGTTTTGGCGGCGGACTGACCTGGGCTTCCGGTCTGATCCGATGGTGAATGGTGGAGATGTGCAGATGAACGAGGGGGGCGCCGTCCCTAGAGAGGAATAATGATGTTTGGCTTGATTCCAAGAGAGGAAGCCTTCTTCGAATTGTTCAAGAGCGCCGCGCACAACATGATCGAAGGCAGCCGTCTGTTGAAAGACATGATGGAGCATTACCAATCCCCGGTCGATCAGGCCAAGCGCATCAAAGAGGTGGAGCATGTGGGAGACAGCATCACCCATGACATCGTCCTCCGTCTCAACCAAACCTTCATCACGCCGATCGACCGCGAAGACATCCACGATTTGGCGAGCGCACTGGACGATATCTTGGATATGGCGGAGGCCATCGCAGACCGCTTCGTGCTGTACAAGATCACGACAACGACAGCCCGAGCCGTAAAGCTGGCCGACGTACTGTATCAGGCGTCCGTCGCCGTTGGGGCGGGCGTCGACCGGTTGGGATTGGCGCACCCCGATATCAAGGAGTGCAGCGTTCAAGTGAACAGCCTCGAGAACGAGGCCGATCGGATTTCCCGTGACGCCATCTCCGAGCTGTTCGAGAAAGAGACGAATACCCTGACCCTCATCAAGTGGAAAGAGATTTACGAGGGATTCGAAGCCGGCACCGACCGTTGCGAGGACGTCGCCAATATCCTTGAGCGCATCGCGCTGAAACACCACTGACCTGATCATGAGGACGACTGCGATGAGTGAGACGCTATGAGCCTCGAGTTGGATGTGTCTCGGGACAGGTCGCTCAAGGGTCCGCCTGAATTATCACCCTTCACCCCTCAGTGATTGCGACCCTCAATGCCTGAACTCACCGGGATGCTGTTTCTTGTCGTCGTGCTGGCGTTAGTGTTCGATTTTTCGAACGGATGGCATGACAGCGCCAATGCGATTGCCACGGTGGTGTCGACACGCGTGATCAGTCCGCTCGTGGCCGTCATCGGGGCCGGTCTCCTGAACGTGGCTGGTGCGTTCATGTCCACGGCAGTGGCGAAAATGGTGGGTTCAGGGATCGTCGATCCCGCGAGTGTGACACAACACATGGTGGCGGCGGCCCTCGCCGGCGCGATTTGCTGGAATCTGTTCACGCTGTTGTTGGGATTGCCCACCAGTTCATCCCATGCGCTGATCGGAGGGTTGGTCGGAGCGGCGGTGACGCACGGCGGTTGGGAGACCGTGAAATTGACCGGCCTACGGGCCGTGCTGGAGGCGATGGTGCTTTCGCCGTTCTTCGGGTTTGCCATCGGCCTGAGCTTCATGGTGTTGATCAGTTGGGTGTTTTTTCGCGTGACCCGCTCGGTGGCGACCCGCCTTTTTAAACGGCTGCAGCTGGTCTCGGCCTGTTTCATGGCGTTCAGCCACGGCGCGAACGACGCCCAGAAAGCCATGGGGATTATCACGCTGGCCCTGCTGTCGGCCGGTCAAATATCCTCGGCCGAGGTGCCGACGTGGGTGATCGGCGCCTGTGCGGTAGCGATGGGCTTAGGAACAGCCGTCGGCGGTTG
>Ga0070690_100001360_pt1 | contig 12697 bp, 10 predicted proteins | sample KBSS33HmetaG_FD_64671 | JGI IMG/M metagenome (GOLD analysis project Ga0070690, IMG submission 64671) | Switchgrass rhizosphere microbial communities from Kellogg Biological Station, Michigan, USA - KBS S3-3H metaG | ecosystem: Host-associated > Plants > Roots > Rhizosphere ... | reverse complement strand
TCGAGAGCAGCGGGCGCAACCCCCAGCGCGCGTAAGCAGCGCCAGACGAACTCGAAGTGCTCGGCGTATACGCCGTCGAAATCCGGTTCGCCCGAATCACGCCGTGACATCGCGGAGGGCTTCAACACGTCACCCCACCGATAGGTCCCCGGCCCTCCCGCCATCCGTTCGAAAAAACGAAGGCGGAATCAAAAAAAGTATTCCAGACCGAGCGCGAACCGGCCGTCGAGGCTGGCCGCCCGATGGACGCGATCCGTGGGACCGATGACGAACTCGGGGCGTTGAAGGGGAGCCGCCGCGCCGCCCCGCGCCACTGCCGCAACCGGTCCTGACAACGGCACTGCCACCCCGACCTCGACGGTCAGCGCCTCCCAGGTGGTGCTTCCGAGACGCGGCTGCGAAACGCCGACCCCCTCCCCGGACAGCCGTCCCAGCTCGAAGCCGGAGCAGCCGAACAGCGTGGGTCGGCCCAGCTCGCGTTGCAGGCAGGCGAGAAGCGTTCCGAAGCCGAGTGTGAACTCGCCCCCGCTGCCGCTGGCGAGGCGCTTTTCCTGCGACGCAAACAGCGCGCCGCGCGCCACGATGCGGAAAGACGAGATGCGGAGGACGCCGCCGAGCTCGACGCCGATTCCGGCGCCGGGCAGCGCGCCTTCGTCGGCGAGCGCCATCGCCGTCAGTCCGACGCCGATCCGGTGGTCCGCCCTGGCGGGCGCGCCTGCGGGAGCGACGACGATTACCGCCTCCGCCGGGTGCGATGCTTCGGCCGCCGGTGGCGACGGCGGCGGCGGCGGCTTCGCCTCGGGGTTGTCGTCCGGTTTCAGCGCACGGACCGACATCGCGATGGCGACGGCGGCCGCATCGGCGAGCTCCGGGCAGGTTCGAGCCGTCAGCTCGCGCGACCCTGCGGGAACGGTCTGCCCGCCGTCATGTTTCCCGACGGCGGTGAGCCGAAGCTTCCATCCCTGGCGCGGCGCCGGCTCGATGTCGACGGTGAAATCGACGTCCGCGACCGAGGCCAGCGGGCGCCCCAGCACCACGCCCACCTGCTCGGCGAGCTGGCTCGCGTCGACGCACCCATCCGGCGCTCGAACCTTGACCTCCGCCGCGTTGGCCCCGCCCGCCGCAAACCCAAAGACCAAGACCGCCGCACACCCCGCAAACCGTCGCTGCATGCACAAACAATACGCGCGCCCAGGCGATGCCGAACTTCAAAATGCCGTGCCTCGGCTCGCCACGCCCTGCCTGCGGCGCCTTCCCGAATCGTACGCCGCTGAGACGCGATTTCCGAAGAATTCCCAGTGCCGGGGGCGGGGCTTGAACCCGCAAGCCGCTTTCGCGGCAGCGGATTTTAAGTCCGCTGCGTTTACCATTTCGCCACCCCGGCTTTCGTGCTGGCTCTCGGAGAGATTACCCCGCTTTCGGAGTAGCCTACGACACGTGCGGATCGCCCCGCTCGTCGCCGGTCTCGCTGTCCTCGCGGCGGTCGGCGCGGCGGCGTGCCGCAAGGCTGCCGCGCCAGCCGCGCCGATCGAGTTGCCGAAGCGGTGGGCGGAACTGCATCTCCCCACCGACGGCATGCTGAAGTTGGACCCGCGCACCGACGAGCACACGTTCGCGGCGAACTACCCGGGCCGCAGCGATGCGCCGTTGCTGGCGAAGGTCGCGGAGGCCCTGCAGCGCGCCGGTTACTCGCGCGGGTGCACCTTGTTCGACGGCCACGTGCTGGGATTCAGCAAGGGAGACGACCAGCTGGTGGTCAACACGATCAGGCTCGCGCCGCCTCTAGCCCCGCCCGAGGGTCTGTTGATTCTGAAGATCGTCGATCAAAAGGCGCCGGAAGCCAATATTCACGACGTCTGCTTCGGCAGTGTCAGGCTTGGCCCACCGACCAAGCTGTACGGCGGCGCGCTGGAGGCGTATCCCGTCGAACCGGCTGGTCGATCCGAGCAAGATAGGCGACAGTGATCACCGCCTGAATGGACGCGCGCGCCCTGACCCGACGGATCTCTGAGTGGTTCTTCCGCCCAGCGGCGTTGCGCGAGGCGCGCCGGGCCTTGCCGGCCGCCGGCGCTTCGCGGGCGGCCGCGGCCCGCCAGGCGAAACTGGTGCTCGAGGTCGCCCGGCGGACTGCGGAGCCGGCGGAGGCGCTGCCGCCCGGCGGGCATGAAGCGATGCTCCTGGGGATGTATCGCGACGCGATCTACTGGGCGCTGGCGGCGAAGCGCACCGACGACGCCGAACCGCCTGCAGACCTGCGCGCGCTGTGGGACGCGTCGAACGCGCAGCTTGCCGCCGGCTCCCCGCCCGACAACGAATCTTCGGCGGCGCTCCGGAAAACGCTGCTCGACGACTACTCGCTTCGCTCGCTGAACGTGACCGAAGAGGACGTCGGGCGCGCCCGCGCCTTCGCCGAGGCGCTGGTCTGGGACCTGGACGCCCCGCGCCGCGCGATCGAACGGGTGCTGCTGCAGCGTTGGGTGCGGGTCGCGCTGGCCGCGGCGGTGCTCATCGCGCTCGTGATCGGTGGGCGCATCCTGATGCTGGGACCGAACCTGGCGGACGGCAAACCGTTCCGCCTGAGCTCGACCTGGTCCGGGTGGGCGGGGTGCGTGGCGAACAACGGCTGCAACGGCCTGATGCTTCACACGGAGACCGAAAACAACCCCTGGGTCGAGATCGATCTCGGCGCGCCGACCAGGGTCAAGCGCATCGAGGTGATCAATCGCGGCGACTGTTGCGCCGATCGCGCCACGCCGCTGGTCGTCGAGGTCAGCACCGACCGCGCGGCCTGGACGCAGGTGGCGCGCAGCGACCATGACTTTGGATCGTGGAATGCGAACTTTCCGCCACGGACCGCACGCTATGTCCGCCTGAAGGTGATGAAGCGCAGCGTGCTGCACCTGCAGGCAATCGCCGTCCGCTGATGCGCGGCGGCCGGGGTCAGGCCGGTTGCGCCTGCCCCTCCTTCTCGTCGGGACGCGCGATGACCAGCGCCGCGACGACGAAGAACGCCAGTTGCAGCGCCAGGTGCAGCTGCGGGGTCAGCAGCTTCGCGCCCGGCGTGGCGAAGAGGCGCCGGTCCCCGCAGATCGCAAACAGCCCGAACCCCAACAGCGACCACCGGTCCGTGCGCTGCGCGCGCAGGAACAGCAGCAGCAACAACGGGTAGGTGCTGATCAAGTTGTAGTCGAAGCTGGTGCTCTGAATGTACGTCGAAACCGCGAGCGATCCCGCAATCGCGATCGCGACCTCACCGCGCGCCAGCATGCGCCGGATCGCCCACACCCACGGAAACAGGAGGCCGACGCCCAGCACCTTGCCGTAGTGCTTGAAGCCGTCGCCCACGAACGACGGGATCGAATGGGAGTACTCGGCCGCATAGGACAGTTGCTTCGCGTATACCGGCAATACGTCGAACAGATAAGTCTTCGACTCGCGGAAGAAGACCAGCAGCGTCAGCACGAACGCCATCAGGGCGCCCCCGCTCCAGCGAAGCCAGGTCAATCGGCCGACGTACTGCCGCCCCCACAGCAGGCCGCCGGTCATCACGATCACCGCGACGGCGGGCGACAGTCTGAACCCCGCCGCCAGGCCGGCCGCCATCCCGGCGAACCAGACATGGCCGCGCACGAACAGGTAAGCGGCGAGCGTGTAGAACAGCACCACGACCGTGTCGGTGTTGCCGCGCTCGAGCGCGAAGACGAAGGGATACTGGAACAGCAGGAGCGTGCAGAAGGTCACCACCTCGTGCCGCTCGCCGCTGGGGGGCTCGCGCAGGATCTTGCGGGCCCAAACGTAGAAGATGCCGGCGAACGACGCGAACATGAACGCCGTCCAGATGTACATCGTCGTCTGGAGCGTCAGCGGACGAGCCCAGCGGAAGAACGCGAACAGGAACGGCGGGTAGTAGAACGGCCGGCCTGCAACGTCGCCGCACGTCGTCGCGTCGACCTGATAGGGCGACCGTCCGGCGACGCATTGCTGGTAAGCGTGGACGTTCTGCAGGTCGGCGCCCCACGGCGCCATGAAAGGCATCGTGGACAGCGCCGCCGTCCAGATGATCAGGATCGCGACGAGGATCAGGAACTTCGTCCGCCGATCGATGGTCATGGGGAGGGACATGGCCGTCAGCGGCGCCCGAAGCGATGGGCGACGGCGATCGCGAAGATCCCGCGCAACGACGCCCAGACTTCCGCGAACGAGGTGTTGCTGGCGCCCCGTTCGCGGTTGCGGAAGCAGATCGGGAACGAGCCAACCCGGCGGTTCGCCCGCAGCACGTGGGAGATCGACTCGGACAGGTAGATGTAGCCACGGTGCTTCTGCTGGTGGGTCAGCAGCTCCTCCACGACCGCCGGCCGATAGAAGCGAAAGCCCGTCGTGTAGTCGGTGATCGAACGATCGATCAGCAGGCGCGCGAGGCCGTTGGCGAAGGCGCTGAGCACGCGGCGGCTGGCCGGCCAGCCGATGATCGTGCCGTCCGGATAGCGGGATCCGATCACGACATCGTAGCCCTGGTCCAACACCGCCAGACCCTCCGGCAGCGCGCTCGGCGCGTGCGAGAAGTCGCAATCCATCTCCACGAACGCCGCGTAGCGCCCGCGTCCGATTCCCCATTCGAATCCTTCGCGAACGGCGCCGCCGCGCCCGTCCTTCTTGTCGCGGACGATCAGGTGCACGCGTTCGCTCCAGCGCGGCCGGCTGCCGGCCGCCTCGCGAACGCAGGCCGCCGTTCCATCCGGGCTCGAGTCGTCGACGATGCAGACGTCGTTCCCCGGATCGACGTCGAGGATCGCGTCCGTCAGCTCGACGATGTTGAGCCGTTCGTTGTAGCTCGGAAGGACCACCAGTATCGCCACGACCGCGCCCGCGACTATGCAAGCGTCAGACCACGCCCGCAACTCGAAAATTCGCGGATTTTGCCGACGCGCATGCTCTCAGCGCGCGGACGTCGCGACATCCGTGTCACGCCCGCCGGTCGGAGCGGAGCGCGCGGTCGGATCGCCTTCTTCAGAACGAGCGACGACCACCGCCGTGACGACGAGAAACGCGAGCTCGATCGCCAGGTGAACCTCCGGGCTGAGGAGCGTGCCGTGCGGATGATCGAACAACCGCCGGTCGCCGCAGATGGCGAACACGCCAAACACCAGCAACCCCCACCGGTTCGTCCGCTGCGCCCGCAGAAACAGCAGCAACAGCAGCGGATAGGTGCTGATCAGGTTGTAGTCGAAGCTGGTGCGCGGAACGTAGGTCGAAACCGCGAGCGCGCCCGCGAACGCCATCGCGGCGTTCCCGCGCGCGGCCGCCTTCCCGCCCGCCCACATCCAGACGCCCAGAAGGCCCGCGATCAGCGCGCGCGCGACGTTCGGATACAGCGGGCCGACGAACGTAGGGATCGAATGTCCCCAGATCGTCCGGGGCGTGTACGTGTCGGAGTACTTCGGCAGGACGTCCAGCAAATACGTCTTCGCCTCGCCGAAGAACACCAGCAGCGTCAGCGCGAAGGCGGCCAGAGCCCCCGCGCCAAACAGGAACCAGGTCCAGCGTCCGGTCTTGCGCTGTGTCCAGAACAGCGCGCCGGTCATCACGACGACCGCCACGACGGGCGACAGCTTGAATCCCGCCGCGATGCCCGCCGCCATCCCCGCCAGCCAGATCCGGCGGCGAACGAACAGCAGCGTCGCCAGAGTCCAGAAAAGCACGTTCACTGTGTCGGTGTTGCCGCGCTCGAGCGCGAACACGAACGGGTACTGCACGGCGAGCAGCGCCCAGAAGATCGCCGCCTGGTAGCGAGGCCCGGGCGAGGCGTCGCGCGCGATCCTCCGGGTCCAGACCAGGAAAATGACGGCAGACGACACCAGCAGGAACGCCGTCCAGATGACCATCGATGTGTGAAGCGTGAACGGCCGGGTCCAGACGAAGAACGCGAACTGGAACGGCGGGTAGAAAAAGGGCCGGTTCCACTGGTCCCCGCAGACGCGCGCGTTGATGAGGTACGGTGATCGGCCGGCCGCGCAGTGCTCGAAGATGTGGATGTTGTGCAGATCCGCGCCCCACATCCGCAGGACCGGTATCGCCCGCAGCGACAGGACGCAGGCGATCATGAAAAGGACCAGCAGCAGGAACTTGATGCGCGGGCTGACGTCCTTGAACTGTCGCAGCCCGAACATCACCGACGTCCGATGTTCAACCGTTCATCGTAGGAGGGAAGGACGACCAGCGCCGGCGTCGGTGTCCTCCCGTCGGAGGGCACCGTCAGACGCGCCGGCGTCCGCGCCGGCGCAGGAGCGCCGCCGCCAGCAACGCCACGCCCAGCGAGCCGCCCAGCGTCGGCGCGCCTGCGATGCTGCAGCCGCCGCCCCCGCCACCGCCGCTGCCGGCGCTCCCCGTCGCCCCGCCCGAGCCGGTGCCGCTACCGCCCGAACCAGTGGATCCGGCGCTGCCGGTCGAGCCGCCCGAGCCGGTGCTGCCGCCCGTGCCGGTGGCCGGCGGCACCGTGAAAGAGCAAACGAAACCGTCGCAGGTCGCGCCGAGCGCGCGGCACTTGCAGTTGGCGGTCTGCGCCGCGCCGTTGGAGTCAGCGCACCAGCCTTCGGCTCCGGAGATCCCCAGGGTGCCCTGGTCGACGCACCGGATGCCGCCCGAGTCATGGGCGCAAACCTGCGAGCCGCAGGCGGTGCCGGGGCAGTCCGTGTCGACGTTGCAGGTCGTCTGCGCGGAGGCGCGCCCCGCGGCCAGCAGAGCCACGAACCCAACCAGAAGAGACCATCGAGCCTTCGCCGTACTTGCGGTCATGGTGCGGAACCTCCTTGATCGCGCGGGAGCCTAGCCGCGCCCCGCCCGCCGGTCAACGCGGTTGCGGAACCATCGCCGCGCGTCACGACGTGCTCTGCGCGATCTCCCCCCACCCGACCTGATCCGGAGGCTTGACGTGCCGCCTCGCCTCCCGGCTATAACGGTCAGCAGTGAACAACCTCCGCGCCCTCGCCTCGCGCGCGTACTCGCTGATCCGGCCGAGGGTGGAGACGCCGTTGCGGCTGGTGCTGCGCGAGGATCGGCTGCTGCTCTGGGGGACGATCGGGCTGTGGGTGGCGGGGCTGATCCCGCTGTTCATGACGCCGTTCCTGCCGTTTCCGGACATGCCCAACAACGCGGCGGCGGCATCGCTGATGTTCACCGCCGGGTCCGGCCACGGGCCGGTCGCCGAGGCGTTCAAGGTGAGCTGGTCGCCCACGCCGTACCTGATCGTGCACGCGCTCCTCGCGGTTCTCGGACCGCTTTTGGGGGCGCTGCTGGCAGCCAAGGTCGTCGTCGCGCTGCTCCTGCTCATGGTCCCGCTCGGCGTCATGCGGCTGCTCGTGACGTTGCGGCGCGATCCGCGCCTCGCCCTCTGGGCGTTCCTGCTCGGCTACGACCACAATCTGTTCGCCGGCTGGACCTCGTTCGTCGCCGGCATCGGTCTGGTGATGTTCGTGATCGCCTGGACGCTCGAGGCGCGCACTGTGCGCGAGGCGCTGCGCGTGTCGCTCGCCGCGGCGCTGGTCGGGCTCGCGCACATCCAGGCGGTCTGGCTGATGATGATCGCGCTGCCGCTGCTGGTGTTTTTCGGCCGGCCCTTCAAGCAGCGCTTCCTCGTGCACCTCACCGCGGGCGCGGGTCTCGCCATCACGATCCTGCCCTGGTTGGCCTCGCGCCTGTGGACGAGCGGCCACCCGGGCGCGGGGCAATCGTGGGCGTACGAGTTCCACAACGCCGACTACAAGATCAGCACGTTCTACGCGTACACGCTGGACAACTTCTGGAGGCCGCCGGCGTCGCGCGTGGCGGCGCTGGCGTTCGTCGTGGTGCTGCTGGGCCCGCTCTGTCTCAGCCTGCTGCCCAGAAAGGCGACCGGGGACCGGACGTTCGCGCCGCTGCCGCTGCTGGCGACGGCCACCGGCCTCTACGCGTTCCTGTTCATGTCGATCGAGGGGCCGATCATCCACTGGTACACCTACCCGCGCTACGCCACGGTCATGCTGCTGTTCTGGCTGCTGCTCCCGGCGCCGCGCCTCCGGGGCCGCTGGGCGTTGGCGTTGCTGCCGGGCGTGCTCATGGTGCTCGCGCTCGACTACCAGATCACGCGCGCCTTCCGCAGGTTCGGCTGGCGAACGGACCAACTCGTCGAGGTCATCAAACACGTGAAGCCGGAGTCGTCCGTGCTGCCGCTGCTTTTCGACGACGAAGAAAACGATCCCGACCTGAAGCAACCGGCCTATCACCAGCTGACGTCGTACATCGCGGCGTGCAGGCGCGCCGTCATGCCCAGCCTGTTCGACTTCCCTGCCCTGCCCCTCGCCTACCGCCAGGAAAAGCGCACGCCATGGCCGGGCTGGGACCTCGCCGCCGAGCGAGCGTTCACGATGGAGCAGTACGGCAATCACTATGACTACGTCGTGGTGCAGGGCTGGGAGCGGACCGACCCCCTGGCGGCGCTTCAGAACGGACCTCTGCCGCGCCCGCGCCTCGTGATCGAGGCGGGACGATGGCGGCTGTACGAAATGCAGCACTGACGGTAGATTTCCCGGGCCGTGCTTCCCGAAATCCTCACTTCCGTCCTCGCTTGCCCACGCTGCCATGGAGCGCTGTCGGGACAGACAGAGCTCCGTTGCCAGACCTGCCAGCTGGTCTACCCGGTGCACGACGACATCCCGCGCATGACCAACGGGACGGAAAAGCAGGACGAACGGATGGCGGCCGAGTGGGAAGCGCAGCAGCACGCCCACGCCATCTACGTCGATCCCGAGTACATCATGAACGACTGGGAGCGCGAGGTGCTTCCCCAGCTCGCCGACTGGATGGGCAGCGCGCCCGGACCGATCCTGGACGTCGGATGCGGGATCGGGAAGCTCGGCACCGCCTTGACCGCGCTGGGACGCACCGACCTCCAGATCATCGGCGCCGACTTTCAGGCGACGCTGCTCGAGGAGGCGCGCGTCGGGTACGCCGCGCGCGTGGAAGCAGACGCGCATCACCTGCCGTTCCGCGATCAGGCGTTCGTGGGCGCGATCGCCTCGAACTCGCTGCACCACTTTCCCGACCCGCTGGTGGCGATGGCCGAGATCGCGCGCGTGCTGAAGCCGGGCGGCGTGCTGGTCTCGTACGATCCCCGCTACGTCACGCCGCTCGAGAAGCTGAAGAAGCTGCTGCGCCGGAATGACAGCGCGTTCACCAAGGACCACAAGGCGTTCCGCGTCGACGAATACCGCGAGCTGCTGGGATCGAGCGGCCTCCAGGTGACCGAGGTCCGCACGGTGGATCCGGTGGGGCCGCTGCTGGCCACCGGCCTCGACTATTTGAAGGTCGGCAAGCTGGGCGTCGCCCCCAGGGTGGCGAAGATTCTCGTCGCGACCGATCGGCTGCTGTCGGGCGCCGGCGGCAACACCCCGTTCGGCCTGATGCTGGCCGGCCGCGCGGTCAAGCAGGTCTGACCGCGCCTGCGGCGCGGAGCGACTAATTGCGGCGCGCCCAGGTCTCCCAGCCGTTGCGGCGGGTGACCAGGTCGTAGCCGTCCTTCGTCGGCAGGCGTGACCGGCAGGCGCTCTCGATGAAGATGAACCCGACGTCCTTCTCCAGCTCGAGGAATTCGGCCGCCGTCGATGGCACGGCGTTGGGAGAGCCAATCACGTCGTCGACCTCGACCAGCGACACCCGGCGAGCCACCTGACATCCCAGGATCGCGACCGGGCCGTAGGGACGATCGGGGGGCGGTGTCGCGCGGAGCGCTCCGACCATCGTGCCGCCCGAGCCGTGGGTCCCATCCAGGTACCGGGTCGCGTATTCGAAGAACACGGCCTCGTTCTCCCACCTCTCGACCAGCCTCATCGGCATCCACAACAGGTGCGTCACCCCTAAAGACCGGAAGAGCTCCCAGGTCGCGCGCGGTGACTCCATCCGGCGAAGGCTGATGGCGCCCTGACTCCCCCGCGCATCGCTGAGCGCCGGCCGGCCGACGCCGAGCCTCAGGTGTTCCTCGTGAATCAGCACCCGGGCGTCCCGAGGAAGCGTCTTCCCGACGGTGGTGAGGCCGCTGTAGTCGTAGTCATAGCGATCCCTGCCTGGATTCGTGAAGCCGCTCGCCAGAAGATCGATCACGACCTTCAACGGCATGCCGCACATCGCGTGCGAGGGCAGGAAGTAATGATCGCCGCCCCAGACCACCTGAAGCCCGACCAGCAATACGGTCAGCCCGCGCAGGATCCAGCCCGATTGCCAGAGCCGCCAGAGCACCGCGGCGACGAACGCGGCCATCCAGGGCACCAGGGCCTGAAGGTAGCGGTCCTGGTGAAACGTCCAGTACCAGAGGAAGACACCGGCCGCCGCGGCCGCCGCGAGCGCACGCAGGCGCCAGGCGCGATCGAACAGCAGGGCGAACGGCAGCAGCATCGTGAACAGGAATCCGACCACCGGCCAGTCGCCGTGGGCAGTGGGCCAGTCGTGCGCCTTGAAACCGAAGGTCGCGACCGACTTCGCCGACTCCAGCGCGCGGTGGTCGAGGGTGCCCTCGACCTTGAAATGAAGATCGTGATGGAAGGTCGGTTCGGCGTCGATGTTCCAGGGACGAAGCGTGTGAAGCGACGCGTGCATCATCGGGTACATGGGGTCGCCGTACCAAACGATGTTCTTGAGCCAATGGATCGAGGTGATCGCCAGGAATACGCCCGCGAACACGCCGGCGCTGGCCAGGGCGGAACGCACGGATCTTGCCCGCCACGTGACGATGACGGTCCGGGCGAACGCCGACGCGACGGCGCGCACGGGAACGGACCATGCCCGCCACACGACGGCGACAATCCGGGCGAATACCACCGCGACCACCGGGATCACCATGTAGAGGGACTGGTACTTGGTCAGCGCGGCGGCGGCGAGCATCGCCGCCAGCAAGCCCGCGTCGCGGCGCGACCCGATCCGCCAGAACCGGCCGAGCGCGAGGAAGATCGGAACGCCCCAGAACGCCAGCACGTGGTCCGCCGCCGCGCTCAGCGTCCCGTCATAGACGAAGATGCCGGGGAACAGGAACACCGCCGCCCAGGACATCGGCGCCGACACCCCGCGCAGCAGCCAGCGGACCAGCAGCGGCACGCCCGCCAGCGTCGCGAGGAACAGGACCATCTCCAGGTGCGCGGCCAGCTCGATGCGCAGGAACAGCGTCCCACCCGGCAACATGAAGGCCCACGTGTAGATGAGGCTCGCCAGGTGAGGGAGCGTGCCGGGGAACCACCCTTCGGGGAACCGCCGGATCGCGTGGTCGGCCGCGTAGTGCTCGGCCATGCCGAGGTGTGCCCAGCGCGCGTCGTAGGCAGTGTTGTGAGGCGTCAGGATGTTCAGGTACAGGGCGACGATCGCCAGCGCGCCCAGCGCGAACACGGCCAGCATTCCCGCCGTGGCCATCCAGGGCGCGCGCGGGCGCGGCTGCCGTCGGGCATGCGCCACCAGCCGCCACACGCGCCGGCCGTCGCGCCACAAGGCCGGCCCTCCCACGGCGATCATCAGCAGCGGCCAGGCCACGAACGTCACGGGGTAGAGCCCATGCGCGAGGCCGATCAGGAAGATGCCGAGTGCGAACGCGAGCACACCGGTTGCGAACGAAAACAGCAGATGCGTGCGCAGCGGGAGCGTCCAGCCGAAGAGCCGTCGCAGGATGAGGTGCCCGGCCGACATGCAGGCGAGGGCAAACACGGCGCACAGGGCCCAGATGTAGAGGTACGGCCAGAACAGCCAGCTCCGGATCGGATAGAACCCGTCGAGCTGCCGGGCCGCGATGACGACGGCGACGACCAGAAACAGCCCGGCGAGGATGCTTCGCAGCCGGGCCTTCATTGCGCCCAGCACGGAACGAATGGGATGAGTTCCGCAACGCCGCGCATCGAGAGAACGCGGTCCGTTTACCACGGCGCGTGGGGGGTTGTCAGCCTCTCGACCCGACCCGGGACGGTCGGCTATAAACAGGGCGTGCCGGATCGCGCTGTCCAGGTCTCCATCGTCATCCCCTGTTACAACGAGGAGGCGACGGTTGCGCGGCTGTGCGCGGCGCTCGACGACGCCGTCGCCAAGCTGCAGGCGGGCGGCCGATCGTCCGAGGTGCTGATCATCGACGACGGTTCGAGCGACGACACGTTCCCGCGCCTGAAGGCCGCGGCTGCCAGTCGGCCCTGGATGCGGTTGGTTCGGTTCCGGCGCAACTTCGGGCAGACGGCGGCGATGGCGGCCGGATTCGATCTGGCGCGGGGCGACGTGGTGGTGCCGATGGACGCGGACCTGCAAAACGATCCGGACGACATCCCGCTGCTGCTGTCACGCCTCGAGGAGGGCTACGACATCGTGTCGGGCTGGCGAAAGAACCGGCAGGACAAGGCGCTCAGCCGCCGGCTGCCCTCGGTGATCGCCAACTGGCTGATCGGCCGCGTCAGCGGCGTCCGGCTGCACGACTACGGGTGCACGCTGAAGGCGTATCGCCGCGAGGTGCTGGCGCCCGTGCGTCTCTATGGCGAGATGCACCGGTTCATCCCGATCTACGCGAAGTGGGCGGGCGCGAAGATCACCGAGCAGGTGGTGCGCCATCACCCTCGCAAGGAGGGGAAGTCGAAGTACGGCCTGGCGCGCACGCTGAAGGTGCTGCTCGACCTCACCACGGTGAAATTCCTGGGCGACTACTCGACCA
>Ga0070690_100001357_pt1 | contig 12719 bp, 9 predicted proteins | sample KBSS33HmetaG_FD_64671 | JGI IMG/M metagenome (GOLD analysis project Ga0070690, IMG submission 64671) | Switchgrass rhizosphere microbial communities from Kellogg Biological Station, Michigan, USA - KBS S3-3H metaG | ecosystem: Host-associated > Plants > Roots > Rhizosphere ... | reverse complement strand
CCCGAAGCTCATCGGGTATACGCGCTCGGTTTGCACTTGAGCCTGCGGCTGGATGAAGCAGTGGCAGCCTACAAAAAGCTTCTTGAGATCGACCCAAACTCAAGCGCAGCACGCAACAGTCTGGCTGACCTGAATCGTGGGATTGGTAAACCGGATGAAGCGCTCGCACTGTATACAGAACAGCTGAAAGCCGATTCAAAAGACAAGACCGCTGCCAACGGCGCTATTCTTTCACTGCTGGATCTTGGCCGCAGCGACGAAGCCAACACTAAGCTCGACGCCGCGCTCGCGGAAGAGCCCCGGAACCTCGCGCTACTAACTGGCGCTGCCTACTGGTTTGCTGCACACGAAAAATACGAGCGGGCGTTCGAGCTTGCGCGCAAGGCAGTCGAGATCGAGCCGCGTTACACGTGGGCTCATGTTGCTCTTGCTCGTTCATTGAGAGGTTTGAAACGACCTCTCGATGCCGAGAGGTCTTTACGATATGCGCGGCAGTATGGAAAGTTTCCGACGCTCAATTATGAACTCGGGAGCTTGCTCGGCTCGATGGGTCTTTACGACGAGGCGCTTGAGGTGCTGCGTGAATCGTTTGTTGTTAGTGAGGGTCAAATACAAACGCGTCTTGCAGCACGGTTCCCAGCCACCAACGGAAACTTTATTGACCTGTTGGCGCCGGAACGTCGCGGAAGCATCTATCAAAACACGGCAGCCGATTCTCCGCTCGATGCAAAGGTTTTGAAAGACTTAATCGTCTTCTCAAACGCAACCACCTCGGCTTCGGATTCGCAAAAGATAGATGAAGCAGCCGCGGTTGCAGCTGCGCGAGAGTTCGCATCGGGAACCGACAACATGCGCGCGTTCCGTCAACTGTACGCTGCGAGTCGTTTGCTGCGAAACAGTGTTGGATATGAGAGTGCTTTCGAATTAGCGGAGGAGGCCAAGAAGTCTGGAGAAGATGCACTCGACATTCCCTTGCTAACGCTCGCGGTTCAGGCAGACGAATTTCGCGAACTGCGAGCCACTGCTATCGCTTCAGGAAACGTTCCCGGTGTCGCGGATGCTCCGCGCAATGTGCTGAGTAGTATTCTTCGCGGACGCAGTGACGATCTGATGGGCTGGTCGCTCTTCAATCAAGCGAAGTATGAACCGGCGCTCACTCATTTGAAAACGGCCGTGTCTGTATTGCCGAATGGTACACCGGCATGGCGCACGGCGACCTGGCACTTAGGTGCAGCACTCGAGCAATCGGGTAACGATGCGGCGGCACTGGAGAATTACATTCTCAGTTATAAAGCTGGTGCGCCCGATAACATCCGCCGTGTAACGATCGAACAGGTTTACCGGCGCGTCAACGGTTCGCTGCAGGGTCTCGATGAAAAGCTCAGCGGGGCCGACGCCACAGCCGCCTCCAACCAGCCTGCTCCATCGTCAGGAGCTGCGCGTGAACCGAATGCTGTCACTCCATACTCAACTCAAACGGCGGAAAAAGCATCAACCTCATCTTCTTCTGAAACGAATCGCGTTGATAGCAAACCGAGTGACCCAAACGTGACTCCCGTGACTCCTAACAGCGCGCCTTCAACTCCTCCAGACGCAGCGCCCGCAGGATCAGGTGAACCTCCACGCAGTAATCCAGCAACTTCGTCTCCTGAAACGTCAACTTCGGGATCTACAGAAGATTCGGCGCGAGCAGCCGCATCACGCCTGCGTTCGATTATCAAGATCTCTGGTCGTGTTGTTGACGTAAACAGGTCGGGTATCGCAAACGCAGTAGTCGTGTTGATTAGTCCATCTGGCAGCGTCATCGCCGCGACGACAGATACGAACGGCAACTATTCATTCACAGTCGCCGCCTCTCAGAAATCTTTCCGGCTGATTCCGTCCAAAGACGGCTTCATCTTTACTCCCGTCGATCGCACGTTTGCAGGCCTGTTCGATGATCAGAAAGACATCGAATTCGTGGGCAGCGCTGGGCGTCAGTAGGACTTATCTGACTTCATCAAGCCGCATTTTTGCCTCAGCAATCATCGCGCGGAATTTTGCCAACTCATCGAGTGTCAGCGATTCCGTAATCTTGTCGCATATGCCTGCGGTTAACGTCACCGCGATCCCTGACCGCGTTTGCCGGAACACTACGAGCTCCAAGTCACCGAGTGTTTTGTAACGCGCTTCAAAGCCAACGAACCGGGTGTCCGTTTCTCCGACCTTCGATGCCGCATCGATTGCTCTGAGAAATGGATCTATCTCTTCATAGTCGATGAGAGCACGAGCATCCCGCGGTCGTTCCCCACCTTCCCTTATGGAAATCACGATGCCCATCGCTCTCGCTGACGTTCGCATGTCACGAACGTCGACGGCGTCGATTCTGACGTTGTTAATTTCAACGGTTGTAATGCGCGTGAACCCTTTGACCAGGAGTGTTTCGTACTTAAGGTCGAGCGCTTCAAGCTTATTGCGCCCCTCATATGGTTCACAACTGAGACGTCGCCAAAACTGTGGACCGGGTTGCTGGGCGTACGCAGATCCACAAACCAACAGAAAAAGGGCCGAGAGGATAAACAGTCGCCTGAAGCGCATGTGATTAGGTCTCCTAGCGTTAGGGTTTAAGCGTATTGCAAAAGGGAGAGGGAAATGCATTGAGTTCACACCTGAGCCGTGCCTGAGTTCCCGAAAGGTACGGTATGATTTTCGGATTTGGTGCTTTGAACCAATGCTCGTTTATGACAACGTATCACCGACAGTGAGCACGCCAACTGAAATGTGCAACTGCATAAGGTTGAAATCCGAACCGAAATCCCAAATCCGAAATCGTCTCAGTATTGGTATTCTAGTCTCATGTTCGATCGCGTCCTGATTCTGTCTGCCTCCGCCGGTGCGGGGCACATTCGCGCAGCAGAGGCACTGAGAGCGGCGTTTATGAAGCTGAATGCCGCCCGCGAGATCCGCCACGTCGATACTCTTGATTACACCAACAAAATCTTTCGTCACCTCTATTCGCAAACGTACCTCGAGATGGTTAACAGATCTCCCGAAATGCTCGGGTGGTTATACGACTATCTCGATCAGCCCTGGAAAAAAGAACGACGGCGGCTTGCGCTTGATCGCTTGAATACACGCCCGTTCGTGAAGCTGTTGAAAGAATACAAGCCTGACCTCACAGTCTGCACGCATTTTCTGCCTGCCGAGATCATCTCGTGGTTGAAAGCAAAGGAACGAATAGATAAGCCGCCCGCCATCGTCGTGACCGACCTCGATATTCACGCCATGTGGCTTTGTCATAACTACACTCGTTACTTTGTGCCAATCGAAGAGACGCGAGTGCACCTGGAGCGTCTTGGTATTCCACAGTCGAAGATCTTTGTGTCAGGCATTCCGATCGATCCTGTCTTTGCCGAGCGCAAAGACAAATCTGAGATGCGACGTAAGCATGGCTTAAGACTGGATCGAACGACGATACTAGTCTCTGCGGGTGGTTTCGGCGCTGACTCAATCGAGCATGTACTCACCTCCCTGATGGAGCTTCAACATGAAGCACAAGTGGTCGCGATCGCCGGGCGGAACGAAGAGCTTCGGACCCGCTTAGACTCTCTAGTCCACAAAAGCAGAGGCAGATCGAAGGTGTTTGTAAAGATCGTCGGCTACACGACTGAGATGGATGAATTCATGTCTGCCGCTGATCTAGTTCTGGGCAAGCCCGGGGGTCTCACGACGTCCGAAGCTTTAGCGAAGGGCTTGATAATGGTGATCGTCAATCCTATTCCCGGTCAGGAGGAACGAAATTCAGATCACTTGCTTGAAGAGGGCGTCGCGATCAGATGCAATAACCTCCCGGCTCTTGCGTTCAAAATTGACGCGCTGCTTGATGATCCGAAGCGGTTGGACCAGATGCGACGGAACGTGAAGCGAGTGGCAAAGCCGAATGCGGCGAGCGATATCGTTAAAGAACTAAGTGCACACTGACTCTACTCCCGAAAGAGTGAGTTGAACCCATTGCCAATTGCACCGCTTAATAACAAAGGGGCGCCGACGAATCGGCGCCCCCGCAATTCTTCAGCTTGAAGCAAACTTACTTGTTCTCACTACCTCCGATCAGCTTACCGTCCGCGTCATAAACCTGAACGATTCCATACTTCGCCAGAACGTCGCGAGCTTTCGACGCATCGCCAACTGCAACCACTTGCAGATGTTCTTTGTCGAGATACTGGTTAGCTACGCGCTGAACGTCGGCGGCAGTCACGGCCGCAACTTTCTGAGGGTATGTATCCCAATAATCGGCCGGCAAGTTGTAAAGCTTCTGCGTGACGATGTTCGCCAACAGTGATGTCGGTGATTCCAACGACAGCGCAAAACTGCCAACAATTGCACGCTTTGCATTTTCCAGCTCTTCAGCTGTCACTGGCTCAGCGCGAAGTCGATCGAGTTCATACATAAACTCCTTCATTGCGCCTTCGGTTACATCAGTGCGCACTTCGGAGCTCGCAGTCCAAGTACCCCTATACTTGCTGCCTCCAAAACTGCTGTAAGCTCCGTAGGTGTACCCCTTGTCTTCGCGCAGATTTAAGAAGAGTCGGCCCGTTGGTCCACCGCCTAACACTCGATTGGCGAGCAAGACGGCAAAATAGTCGGGACTGGTCCGTTCGATTCCTAACGTACCCAACTCAATAACCGTCTGCACAGAACCCGGCCGATCGATCAAAAAGATCCTGGCGGCCGACTGCACCGGCGCCGCAGGTATCGTGGTCGCGGGCACGTCCGCCTTCTGCCAATCGCCAAACGCCTTTTCGATCACCGGCAAAATGCTCTTCATCGTTACATCGCCAACAACAGTCAACATCGCGTTGTTTGGCCGATAGTAAGTTGAGTGGAATGTCGCCAGGTCTTTGGTGCTCAGCTTCTTGATCGATTCAGCAGGCGGAGAGGCTAAAGCCGCTGGATGATCTCCGTAGATAGCTTTGCTGAACTGCTCATCCGCGAGAAATTGCGGGCTCGATCTTTGAATCATCAAATTAGCGAGCGTCCGCTTCTTGTACTTTTCAATCTCATCCTGTGGAAAGGAGGGGTTGCGAACGACATCAGCGAAGATGTCGACGATCTGATCGAGATTGTCGGTGAGCCCGCTAACTGTCACAGTGCTTGTCATTGACGACAGACCCGAGCTGGAAAACAAAGAAGCTCCGATTGCCTCCGTCTGCTCGGCGATCTCTTTGCTCGAACGTTTGGTCGTGCCTTCGCGAAGCAACGTTGCGGTAGATGAAGCGAGACCATGGGAGTCTGCGGAATCGGATAGACCACCGCTGAGTACAACCATCTGCATGGCGAACGTCGGGATCTTATGACTCTCGAGCAGAACCACTCGGAGTCCATTTTTCAGTGTTGCTTCCTGAGCTTTCGGCAGTTGAACCTTAAGGATGTCCTTGCTTACTGGCGCCTTCCCTTTGATAACTGCGCCTTTCGTTGTGGTCGGCGCCTGCCCGGAAACCTGACCAAAGACGACTGACGACATCAGGCCAATTAAGGCTAATGTCATCGCGACTCTTCTCTGATAGTTATTGATTCTCATTGCTTACTCCTTACTGCCCGGAGGCGCTGCTGGTGGACTTGGGTTTTGCCGGCATCGTGATGACAACCGTACGGCTTGTGTCGACAAGATACTTGTTGGCCACGCGCTGCACGTCTTCCTTAGTCACAGCCTGAACTTTTTCGAGTCGCGTATTGATCAAATTTGGATCGCCGTAGTAAGCGATTAATTGACCCATCTGAAGCGAGCGCTGAAGCGAACTCTGAAGACCTTCAATGAATCCTCGTCTGGTGTTGCTCTTCGCTTTTTGTAACTCCCAGTCGGCGATTGGCTCTTTCTTCAGCCGCTCTATCTCAGCGTAGATTTCACTCTCAACATCTTCTGTTTTGATGCCGGGCCGAAGCGTCGCCGATGTAATCAACGCGCCGACACCTCGCCTCTCATCGATGCCGCCAAAAATGCCCGTTACCATCTCTTTTTCCTTGAGAACCTTTTGATATAGGCGAGAGCTTTGGCCGCCCTCCAACACTGTCGATAAAACTTGCAGAGCGTAGAAGTCCGCTGAATTACCCGGCACAGCCTTGTAGGCAATATCCACTCTCGCCGCGCGAGCAAGCACATCGTCGAGAGTCGCGCGACGTTCACTCTTCTGTTGCGGTTCGGTCAAGTCAACTGCAGGCGGATCCGGTTGACGCGCAATGCCCTCGAAGCTTGTGCGAATCTTTGCGAGAGCGTCAGCCGTCTTGAAGTCGCCTACCAAGACGAGTACCGCGTTGTTTGGCGCGTAATACATCTTGAAGAACGAAGCGACGTCGTCAACGCTCGCTGCGTTGAGATCGTCCATCGAACCGATCGTGGAGTGTTTGTAAGCGAAGTTGTCGTAAAGCAGCTCGAGTCGCTTCTCGAATGTTCTGCCATATGGTTGATTATCAACTCCTAAACGTCGTTCTTCCTGAACAGCGTTTCGTTGGTTGTCGAGATTGTCCTTGGTGATCGCGAGGCTGCGCATCCGATCGGCCTCGAGGAAGAGTCCGAGATCCAGTTGGTTTGCCGGCAATGCTTCGTAGTAAACAGTGCGGTCCTGGTTCGTAGTGCCGTTCATATTCCCGCCGTTGTTGAAGACGAGCAGCAAGTGTTCGCCGGAACCCACGTTCTCAGACCCCTTGAACATCATGTGTTCAAAAAGGTGTGCGAAACCGGTGCGTCCTTGGCGCTCATTCGCCGAACCGACTTTGTAAGTAATCGAGAGTGCGATTACCGGGGCTGAGTGATCCTCGACGGTAATAACGCGGAGGCCGTTCTTCAAAGTGGTGTCTTTGAAGTCGACGCGCGGGTTGCTCTGTGCCTGGCCGTTCAGAACAGCAAGAGCGCAGATTAAGAGCGGAAACAAAAGCTTTGAGACGCGTCTCATAAACAAACTCCTTCTTGTGTATTAGCGATTGTTGATTTTTGATTGCCGATTGGCGAGTCCTGATGCGCTGGTAACTGTTCCGAGGGTGCGAATCAATCGCCAATCAAAAATCAACTATCGGTAGCCGACAGGTCGGCGCGCTCCGAGGGTATAGACGGTTCTCAGGCGCACACGGGTGGCTGCCGAATCAAAAGGAGGGAGACTACTTTAATCGTTGGAGTTCACCGGGTGCGGCTCGCGGCCATCCGCGGAATCCAATCGACGCTCGCTGGCGTGCGAGCCGACTGTATGCCCTCGTCAAAGGAGTGTCAAGCGAGCGCTCCCTGGGTTCGGCCTTTGGTCTTTGGCCTTTGGTCTTTGGCCTTTGGTCTTAGTCTTAGGTCGGTTACGAAGGATCATGTGAGGCGCTCAACGGACTCGTCAAAGAACTAAGACCGAAGGCCGAAGGCCAACGGCCAAAGACCTAAGGCCTAACGCCAACAGTCGGTACAACCGGCCACGGCGAATCACCATCCAAAACAGTCGAAAGAGCACAGGAAAGCCCGCCCGTGGGTCCCATCGAGCGAGCCTTAAGAACCAATAAATTGCTCTCTCAGTAACGGGTTGAAACAGTACTCGCAGGGGTGACGCCTGCCAGTAGAACGGCTGTATAATCGTTCGCAGACCACGAAACGCTATGTCAAGAATCAAGTCTATAGTCCCCGCTCTAGCAAGTTTGGCGCTCTTGTTAACCGTTTCAGCGGGGATTAGTGCGCAGCAACCAGCCCCTCAACAGGCCGCCAGCCGCTTTGACGTAACCAACTATCGTATCGAGGCGCAGATCATTCCCGACCAGCACATGCTTCGGGCCGGGGCAGACATCACGTTCGTGCCTCTCGACGCCACTCGTTCAGTCGTGTTCGAGCTAAACGGATCATTAAAGGTCGAGAGCATTGAAATGAATGGAAAGGCCCTGACGGGGTTCGTTCAGGACAATGTTGGTGTGGGTTCCATCGGCCCGAATGTTCGTGTTGACCTCGGCCAGGTGATGCCTGCCAATCAGCCGATAACTGTACGCGTTAGATGGAGCGGCGCGCTGGTTTCGCCCGAGGGCGGTCCGCTCGCGACACGCCGTTTGGCTTACGTCGGCACTGAAGGGTCTTACCTGATGTATGCCTCGCGCTGGTTTCCCTTTCATGATTACGCAGCTGATCGCGCAACGTCTGACATAACGTTCATCGTTCCCGCTGGACTGCAGGTCGCCGGCACAAGCGACGATCCGGTTGTCGCACAGCCAGCACCAAAGGAAGGCGCGATTCGCTATAAGTTTGTGCATCGTCACCCGGTGCTCGTTGGGAATTTCGCCGCTGGTCAGTACATCAACAAATCACTGACATATGGCAATTATCAATTGAATCTTTACGCGATGCCGGGCAGCGAGCGGCGCATCGAGACGTTCGCCGAACTGACTGGTCGTGTTCTTGAGTTCTACACGAAAAAATATGGTGATGCAGGATTTGGAAATCGACTAGTCATCGTCCAGATCGATGATGAGAGCTTAGACACCTACTCGGGACCGGGAATGATCTTCCTGTCCACGAAGATGTTTGAATCCACGCGACCTGTACCGGAAGAGAAGCTGGAACGTGAAATCGCTTATCAATGGTGGGGTCAAAGCGTTGGGCTTAAGTCGTTCGACGATGCGTGGCTGTCTCAAGGTCTGGCGGAATGGAGTGCGTTTGCATTCCGAGAGTCGACGCTCACGGCCGGTGGTCTTGACGCGGCGCAACGGGAGCAACAGGAACGAGCACTAACATTCGAGCAAACCGCATCTATCGCACGTGCCCCAGGTGCGCTCGACGATCAATCAGCGGCCTATCAATCGATCGTTTTCTACAAGGGCTCGATGGTCTTCCGAATGCTCAGAGAGACCATGGGCAAGGACAAGTTTGATCAGTTGCTGCGAAATTACCTGGAGCAATTTCGGGGAAAGAATGCGTCAATTGATGACTTCGAAAAACTGGCTTCGAAGATTAACGAGGAGAGTCTTCGCTACTTCTTTGCGCAGTGGGTAGAAGGCACAGGCGTTCCTGAATTCACAGTCGACTATCAGATCATCCGAACGCGTGCCGGTAAGTTCCGCACCCGCGGTACTGCCAAACAGAACCTGGAAAACCTCAGAATGCCAGTCGAGCTGTTGTTACGGGCCGAGGGTGATAATCAAACCACGACAATTCGAATTGAAGGTCGCAGTGAAGATTTCGATTTCGAATCGAACGGTCAGCCGCTTGAAGTCGTCGTCGATCCAAACAATAAGATCCTGCGCATGTCAGATGATCTGCGGGTGTCGATCATTGCGCGACGTGGTATCGAGCAAATGAAGGAAGGCGTTTACGCTGAAGCGCAACAGCAGTTCGAAGCGGCGTTGAAGCTGGATCGGTCAAACTCCTGGGTCTACTACAATCTTGGCCTGCTGTTTCTCGAGCAACGCAATTGGCAACAAGCGCTCGACAACCTTGAGGCATCGCTTCACGGCACTCTTAAGCCCGCCTGGATTGAAGTTTGGGCACACATCAAACGTGGCAATGCGTACGATGCGAAAGGCGAGCGGCAACGTGCAGTGTTGGAGTATCAGAAAGCAGTTCAGTCAGGTGACAACTACGACAACGCGCAGGCAGTAGCAAAGCGTTACCTGGCAACGCCGTACGATCCGAAGGCGGGCACCACTGCCGAGTCCAGGCAAGCGAATTAAGCCTAAGCCGCAGATATACGCAGATAACGCAGATAAGAATAAGAAAGGGACGCTGAGTAACGTAGTGCTTCAGCATCCCTTGTTTAATTTTTATGTGTGTTATCTGCCGGAAATCTGCGGCTCAAATTTGCGGCTTATACGGCTACTATCGCGATCTTCTTTTCATTCGCCAATCGAATCATCTCATCCCGATCAAACATCAACGTCTTTCCCGCAGTGATACACAGACAAGTCGCGCCCGCAGTAACCATCGCTTGAATGGTCGGAACGCCGACAACCGGCACATCAAAGCGCATGTCCTGATCAGGTTTCGCAATCTTCACCACAGTTAGGCGGCCGTGAGCGAGCGTGCCCGCACGTCTAATAGTCTCGTCCGTCCCTTCCATCGCTTCTATAGCCACACACGCTTTTGCACGAACGACGATCGTCTGGCCCAAGTCGAGACGCGCGATTTCGCGCGCGATCTCCAGGCCGTACTCGATGTCTTCATGTTCACGATTGTCGGGTTGCCGGCGCGTGAGTGAGCCCGTATCAGGCAGATAGTCCTGGAGGAAGAAGGTCGAGTCGATTAGTTCAATTCCTTCGCTCTGCAACTCCGAAGCAATGGCGCCAATCAGTGAGTCAGTATTACGCCGTGGCAGTTTCAACAATACCTTGAGCATTCGCACGTCCGGAACGGCACGGCTGAATATCTGCGCATGCTTTACCTGCCCTGCCATGATCGCCTTCTCAACGCCTTCGTCTTTGAAAAAACGAATCATGCGACCGAGCTGGCCAATACCAACCCAGGTACAACGATCGGCTAACTGTTCAATTTGCGGATCGGTCTCTTCGCGGATAGCAGCGACAGCCACCTGAGTTCCAGACCGGTGCGCACCCTCCAGAACCATGAAAGGAAACTTACCGTTGCCGGCGATCAACCCCAACTTCATTTGATAACGCCGCGTTGCGAGCCTTCGATGAACGTTAACAGGTAGGAGACTTGTTCAGAACCACTCAATTCGTTGCGTATTTGTTCAACGGCCTGAGTGGTATTGAGCTTTGCGGAGAGTAGCAGGTGAAACGCGTGATGGAGCGAAGCGATTACATCCCTACCGTAACCACGTCGTTTCATGCCAGTGATGTTTAGACCGTAGCACTTCGCGTGGTTACCGACAGTCAACGCAAATGGCAAGGCATCTTTAACAATGACCGAGTAACCACCGACATAGGCCTCCCGGCCGACACGACAAAACTGATGCACGCCGGAATAGGCACCAATGTTTGCCCGATCTTCAATTACCACGTGTCCCGCGAGCGTTGCGGCATTCGCCATGATTACGCCATCACCGATTAAACAATCGTGCGCGATGTGGGCTTGCGCCATGATCAAACAATCGTCGCCTGTCTTTGTGAGCATTCCACCACCTGCCGTGCCACGGTGAATGGTGACGAACTCGCGAATTTTATTTCGTTTGCCAATTCGTGTTTCCGCCGGTTCGCCTTTGTACTTCAAATCCTGAGACGCAAGGCCGATCGAAACGAATGGAAATACATGCGTTCCGTCACCGATCCATGTTCGGCCGTCGATAACGCAGTGCGATTCCAAACGCACGCCATCGCCCAATTGAACTTCGTCACCGACGATCGAGTATGGACCAACAAAGCAGTCATAGCCCAAACGGGCATTAGGACTGACCACGGCAGTCGGGTGGATATTGGTCGGATGGGTAGCAATTGACATGGTCTAATCGGGAGAGTGTCAGGTGTTTCCGTTTCCCATGTCTCGACTGGCGACGATGCTCATTATCTCTGCGTCCGCAGCGAGCTGACCGTCAACCTTGGCTTCACCGTGCATTCGCTGCACGCGTGAACCAATGCGCAAAGCAGTGACCTCAAGCACGAGCGTATCACCCGGCACAACTGGCCGGCGAAAGCGCGCCTCTTTAATCCCCGTAAACAGCACAAGCTTTTGATCTCGATCTGCAATTTCGCGTAGGGCTAACACAGCGCCAACCTGGGCCAACGCTTCAACAACCAAAACTCCGGGCATCACAGGTGCACCGGGAAAGTGGCCCTGGAAGAATGGTTCATTGATGCTTACCTGCTTGATGCCCACGATGCGCTCGCGCGGGACAAGTTCGACAATGCGATCGACAAGCAGGAAGGGAAAGCGATGCGGAAGGAGTTTTTGTATTGCCTGGGAATCGAGAATCGTTTCCATGAATTCATTGCCGATTGCCAAGTGCCAAGTGCCGATTGGTAGTGCTTAAGGTCGTGCGTGCTAATAATTCAATAAGTCGGTGGCACATGTTTTTTAATCGGCAATTGACAACCGGCAATCGGCAATGTGCTTACGGTGTTGTAACTGCTGTTGCCGGGTTCTTGGTGTTGAACTCTGTGATGAAAGCGCGCGTGATATCGATATTGTCGGCTGCGTACAGCAAGGGCACTTGAGCCGCATCGATTATCGCAGTGATACCCCGAGCTTTCGCGAATGCCTCAAGTGCTTTCCCGATCTCATCTTGAAGTGGGGCAAACAGCTCTTGCCGTCGCCGGTTGTAAGCTGCCTGAGCATCTTCACCTTTGCGCTGAATGTCTTTCTTCAGTTGCTCCAACTGATCAATTTTCGCTTGCAGTGATCGCTGATCTATTGGAGTACCAGCCGGCGCCTCTCGCAGCTTATTGATTTCTGCCTCGAGGCCGGTAGCGCGGGTCTGCATCGCAGTGATTTCATCCTTGAGTTTCTGAAACTCGGCGTTCAGCTTGTTCACGATTGTGGTGAACTTAGCGATGCCGGTTTTTGCATCCAGAAACATGTCCGTATAGATCACGGCCATCTTCGCTGTCGGCAACTGAGCAGCCGTTGCTGGGGCAGCAGCAGACGGTGCGGGGGTTGGTTGTGCGGCCGGAGCAGTTGGACGCTGCGCTACAGCCGAAATACTAATCGCCGCAAGTAATGCGGCGGCAGGAAGGAGAAGATTCTTATTCATATGTCAGACCTGAAGCGGCCCCGGAATACAATTCGAGGCCGCTCAAAATTTGCCAGCGGTTAGGGCCGCGGCGTTACGGAGGCAGTC
>Ga0070690_100001355_pt1 | contig 12739 bp, 9 predicted proteins | sample KBSS33HmetaG_FD_64671 | JGI IMG/M metagenome (GOLD analysis project Ga0070690, IMG submission 64671) | Switchgrass rhizosphere microbial communities from Kellogg Biological Station, Michigan, USA - KBS S3-3H metaG | ecosystem: Host-associated > Plants > Roots > Rhizosphere ... | reverse complement strand
GACGGCGACGTCAAAACCCAGAACTTCAAAATCGCGCAGCGGTAAGAATTAAGAATTTGGAATTTGGAATTTGGAATTAAGAATTCGTACACGCGTTCGGACGTTCGGGAGATCCGCTACGTGACTGATTCTCCGAGCCTTGCGATCCGCTGCACGAATTCTTAATTCCAAATTCCAAATTCTTAATTGCAGCTTTTTGTTACAAGTCGCCCCAGAGAAACTGGAGGACGCTGATGGCGGCGACCGGGATCGCGTCAGCGCGCAGCGTGCGGCGGCCGAGCGTGACGAGATGGATGCCGCGGTCGCGGGCGGCGGTCCATTCGGTGTCGGTCCATCCGCCTTCCGGGCCGATGAACAGCGTGGCGTCGGACGGCGCGGCAAGCTTCTGAATGGCCGATAGCGGCTCCACGTCCCCCTTTGCCCCCGGCTCGACCAGCATCAGCCGCAGCGCCGACGCCGGCTCCTCGAAGAAGGTCTCGATGGTCAGCGGCAGCCGGATGTCGGGCAGGACGGCACGGCGCGACTGCTTCACCGACGCCAGCGCCACGCGCCGCCACCGCTCGAGCCGCGCGCCTTTCAGCAGCGCCGCCACCGTCGTCTCGGTCCGTCTGGTGACGATCGGCTGAATCGCCGCGACGCCCAACATCACCGCATCGCGGATCACATCGTCCATCTTGTCGCCCTTGAGCACTGCTTGGGCTACCGTGATCGCCACCTGCGGTTCAGCCGCCGCGTCGGTGCGCGACACGAGCTGCACGCGCACATCGCGACGCAGCACGCTGGCGATCTTTGCGATCCACTCGTGGCCGCGGCCGTCGAACACCGCGACCATGTCGCCAACGCCGAGCCGCAGCACCCGCGTCAGATGCTCGCCTTCGTCGCGCGGCAGCAAAACTGTTTCGTCACCCGGATCCAGCGCCGGCGCAAAGAACCGATGCATCGGCCGGAGATTAAACCACAGAGCCACAGGGGCTATACTCGCGCCCGGATGTTCTTCCGCGGACAACTGATCGGGAAGTACAAGATCCTCCAGTCGATCGGCAGCGGCGGGTTCGGCACCGTATATCTCGCCGAAGACACCTGGATCGACAAGAAGGTCGCGCTGAAGGTGCCGCACCGCCAGACGCTCGACTTCAGCGAGCTGCTTCGCGAACCGCGGCTGCTCGCCAGCCTCAATCACCCCAACATCGTCACCATCCTCACCGCCGAACGTCAGGACAACATCTTCTTCATCGTCATGGAGTTCGTTCCCGGCGAAACGCTGGAGACGATCATCGCCCGCGACGGTCCGCTCGACGTCGCCCGGGCCCTCGACTACACCTGCCAGATCGCCAACGCCGTCGATCACGCCCATCGCCACGGCGTCCTGCACCGCGACCTGCGGCCGTCGAACGTGCTCGTCGCCGAGCGCGGCCTCGTCAAGGTCGCCGACTTCGGCACCTCGCGCTTCCTCGAGATCGCCGCCCACGGCACGACGGTGATCGGCAGCCCGCCGTACATGGCGCCGGAACAGTTCCAGGGAAAGGCGGTGTTCGCGTCGGATCTCTACTCGCTCGGCGTGACGATGTACCAGATGCTGACGGGCGTGCTGCCCTACGACACGCCGTCGCCGGCCGATCTCGATCGGCTGATGACCGGCGAACTGCTCACCGCGCCGCGGCTCAAGAACCCGAAAGTGCCGAAGGCGATCAACGACATCGTCCTCAAGGCGCTGGCCCCCGACGTGCACGCGCGCTACCAGCGCGCCGCCGAGTTGCTCGACGCCGTAATCGCGGCGCGCGCCGCCACCCGCGTATCGCGTCCCGACGGCGCGGCGCCGAAACCGGCAATCGCAGGCAACGACGCGCAGGACATTCAGCTGCGGCTGAAAGCACGCGAAGCGCCGCAGCCGCGCTTCTGCTGGCACTGTCGCAAGCCGCTCCACGCACGCTCCGACCGCTGCCCCTTCTGCGGCGAAGCGCAGTAGAATTTGATCAAGGAGCGCGTCGATGAGTTTCCCCGGCACAGGCAAGATCTGGATGAACGGCAAGCTCGTCGAGTGGAAGGATGCGACGATCCACGTCGCCTCGCACGTGATCCACTACGGCAGCGGCGTCTTCGAAGGGGCGCGCTGCTACGCGACGGCGAAGGGCTCCGCCTGCTTCCGGCTCGACGCGCACATGCGGCGGCTCCAGCTGTCCGCCAAGATTTACCGGATGGAGTATCCGCTCGATCTCGCCGGCTGGGAGAACGCGGTCCTCGAGACGATTCGCGCCAACAGCATGAAGTCGTGCTACATCCGGCCGATTCTCTATCGCGGCTACGAGTCGCTCGGCGTCAACCCGTTCACCTGCCCGGTCGACGCGGCGATCATGCTGTGGGACTGGGGCGCCTATCTCGGCAAGGAAGCGCTCGAGCAGGGCTGCGACGTCAAGGTGGCATCGTGGTCGCGGATGGCGCCAAACACGCTGCCGGCGATGGCGAAGAGCGCCGCCAACTACGCCAATTCGGCGTTGATCAAGATGGAAGCGATCACCGATGGCTATTCGGAAGGGATCGCCCTCGACGTCTACGGCAACGTCAGCGAAGGCAGCGGCCAGAACATCTTCCTCGTCCGCGACGGCGCCATTCATACGCCGCCGCTCGGATCGTCGATCCTCGGCGGCATCACCCGCGATTCGATCATCACGCTGGCGCGCGATCTCGGCTACGTGGTCAGCGAGTCGGTGATCCCGCGCGAGGCGCTCTACACCGCTGACGAGATGTTCTTCGTCGGCACCGCTGCAGAGGTGACGCCGATCCGCTCGGTCGACAAGATTCAAGTGGGCGCCGGCCGCCGCGGCCCGGTCACGGCTGCTCTGCAGCAGGCGTTCTTCGACGTCGTCCATGGCGAGGTGCCGGACAGGCACGGCTGGCTCACCTACGTGTATCCCGAGGAGAGCTCGCTGCGCTCGCCGCAGGCCAGCACAGCCGGGGCTCGGGGCTAGGGCTCGCCGTCGGGCCGCGAGTGGGGACTGGGGGACGAGGGGACTACGGCCGATAGTCGAGGAGATGTGCGTAGTCCCCAAGTCCTCTAGTCCCCGAGTCCCCGACTCCGTCAGCCTATGCATGTCAACGATCTCCTGAAGATTGCGGTCGAGAGCGGGGCGTCCGACCTCCACGTCAAGGTGGGCAGCCTGCCGATGATGCGCGTCCGAGGCGTGCTGCAGCCCGTCAGCCAGGAGAAGCGGCTCGACCACGAAGACGTGATCGCGATGAGCGCGGCGATCATGTCGACCTCGCAGCGGCAGAAGTTCAAGGAAAGCCAGGAAGTCGACCTCGCCTACAGCGTGCCCGGCCTCGGCCGTTTCCGCTGCAACATCTTCCAGCAGCGCGGCACGGTCGGCATGGTGCTCCGCGTCATCCCGATGACCATCCGCACCATCGAGGAGCTCGGGCTGCCGGCCGTGCTCAAGAAGGTGGCGGAGGAAGAGCGCGGGCTGGTGCTCGTCACGGGGACGACCGGCAGCGGCAAGAGCACGACGCTGGCGGCGCTGATCGATCACATCAACCGGACCCGGTCGTCGCACGTGATGACCGTCGAGGACCCGATCGAGTTCCTGCACCGCGACCATCGATCGATGGTCAACCAGCGCGAGGTCTCGGTCGATACGCGATCGTTCGCGCACGCGCTGCGCAGCGCGCTGCGCCAGGATCCGGACGTGATCCTGGTCGGCGAAATGCGCGACTTCGAAACCATCGAGACCGGGCTGCTCGCCGCCGAGACCGGCCATCTCGTCTTCTCCACGCTCCACACGCTCGATGCGACCGAAACGATCAACCGCATCATCGCGGTGTTTCCGCCGCACCAGCAGAAACAGATCCGCCTGCAGCTGGCCAGCGTCCTCAAGGCGGTGGTCTCGCAGCGGCTGATGCCGCGCGCCGACGGCAACGGCCGCGCGCCCGCCGTCGAGGTGATGATCAGCACGCCGTTCATCCGCGACGCCATCGTCGACAAGGAGAAGACGCACCTGATCCACGGCGCGATCGCCGCTGGCACGTCACAGTACGGGATGCAGACCTTCGATCAGTCGATCTTCGGATTGTTCGAGCAGGGGCTGGTGTCGTACGAGGAAGCGCTGCGCTGGGCGAGCAACGTCGACGAGTTCAAGCTCAAGGTGCAGGGAATCGCGACGACCTCGGATCTCAGCCGCGACCAGATGGCCCGCGCGGCGATGGCCAACCCTGAAATCACCCGCTTCGGGTCATAGATCGCACGTCCATACGACCGTAGCGCAGCCCTTCAGGGGTGCCCGTTACATGGCCCCTGAAACGTGGGCAGGCATAAGAGTGCGTTTCGGAATTACGAGAGGCCTTGTGTAGCGCAGGCCTTTAGGCCTGCAAAACGGCCGCGGGCAGCTGAAACGTGGGCAGGCCTGAAGGCCTGCGCTACGGGTGTCCCTGGAAGACGCCGAACAGTTTGCCGGCGATCGTCACCACTCCAGCGCGAGCGTCGCCCGTATTCGGCGCGACCGTCACCTGCACCGCTCCGCTTCCCGACCCCGACGCTGGACCGGTAAACGTCACCCACGGCAACTGGCTCGTCGCCGTCCACGCACAGGTCGGCTGTGACGCGGTGACTGTCACCGGCACGGTTGCGCCGACGGCGTCGAACGTCTGCGCCTCGGGCGCGATCGAAAACGTGCACGGCGGCGGCGCGGCCGCCTGCGTCACCGTGAACGTCTGACCGGCGATCGTCGCGGTCCCCGCCCTCGCGTCGGCGGGGTTCGCGGCAAACGACAGCGTGACGGTGCCGCTGCCCGTTCCTGCCCCGCCCGCGACGATGGCAATCCACGCGGCGTTCGAGGTCGCGGTCCACGGGCAGGTCGGCGCCGATGCGGTCACCGTCACCGTCGCGCCGCCGGCATCCGGCCCGACGTCCGCGCCTGGCGGCGCGATCGTGAACGTGCACGGCGGCGGTGGCGGCGGCGGCGGTGCCGCGGCCTGGTTGACGGTGAACGTCTGACCCGCGATCGTCACCGTGCCGCCACGCGGGGCGGGATCGGGGTTGGCGACGATGCTCACGATCACGGCGGCGCTGCCAGTGCCGCTGGCGCCGCTTGCGATGGTCAGCCACGGCGCGTTCGACGTCGCCGTCCACGCGCAGTTAGCGGTGACGTTGACAGTCGCGATCGCGGCATCCGGGCCGACGCTCGCCGACGAAGGCGCGATCGCGAAGCTGCAGGTCGGCGTCGCCGCCGCCTGGTTGACGGTAAACGTCTGGCCGGCGATCGTCACCGAGCCGCTGCGTGGCGCAAACTCCGGATTGGCCGTCGCCGCTATCGCGACGGTGCCGGTGCCGGTGCCGCTCGACCCGTTCGTGATCGACAGCCACGGCGTGGTCGTGGACGCGCTCCAGTTGCACGATGCCGCCGAGGCGGTGACGGTCACCGTCGCAGTGCCTGCCTCCGCGCCGAGGTTTGCCGTCGTTGGTGCGATCGTGAACGTGCACGGCGGGGGCGGCGTTGCCGACTGCGTGATCGTCAACGTCCGGCCGCCAATCGTCAGCGTGCCCGACCGGTCGGCGCCGCCGTTGGCGGCGACGGTGAAGCTGATCGTCGCATCGCCGCTGCCGCTGGTCGTGTTCAGCGTCAGCCACGGCACGTTGCTCGCTGCCGTCCACGCGCAGCCGGCGCGCGCGGCGCCGACCCGCACCGTTCCGCTGCCGCCCGCGGCGCCGAAATTCTGCGATGAGGCGGTGACCATGAACGTGCACGGCAGCGCCTCCTGTGTGATGGTGAATGTCTGTCCCGCAATCGTCAGCGTACCGGTGCGCTGGGCCCCGGGGTTCGTGGACGCCAAAAACGCGACCGCCCCGTTGCCGACGCCGGATGCACCCGAGGTGACCGTAATCCAGTTCGCGTTCGACGTGGCCGTCCACGCGCAGCCGCTCCCCGCCGATATGGCGACATTGCCCGTCGACACGCCGAAGCCCACGAAGGTCGATGTCGAGGCGAGCGTGAACGCGCACGTGGGCGACGGCGTTGGGCTCGGCGTGGGCGTGGGCGTCGGGGTTGGCGTCGGCGTCGGCTGGCCGGGCACCGGCGGTTCGGGCACGATCGTCCCCGCCTCGGTGACGACCACCGACTGCCCGGCGACGCGGACCGTTCCGGCACGTTCGGTTCCTGGATTTGCTGCGGCGCGGAGCGTGAACACCCCGCTGGCGGTGCCGTTCGCCGTGCCGGCAATCGTCAGCCACGACGCGTCGCTGACCGCCGACCACGCGCAGCCGTTCAACGTGTCGACGTTGACGGTGACCGAGCCGCCGCCCGCTGGAACGCCCGCGTTCGCCGGCGCGACGGTGAACCGGCACGGCGCCCCGTCTTGCGTCAGCGAGACCTGCGCATTGTTGACCTCGATCGTCGCGCGTCGAACGATGGCGTCGGGGTTCGCCAGCACCTTGTAGTTGATGGTGGCGCTTCCCTGGCCGCTGGCGTCACCGCCGAGCTGCGTCCACGGTGCGTTGCTCGTTACGGTCCAGGTGCAATCGCGGTTCGTCGACAGCTCGAGCGTTCCGGATGCACCCGCGGCCGGGACATTCGTGGAAATCGAGTTCTCTACTGAAACCTGACACTTCACTGCCGACGGCGCGGTGACGCCAATCGACGTAGAGGTGCACGAAATTGCCAGCAATGCAAACACGGCGGCAAGGCTGGCGCGGGTCGTCATCTCAGCGGCGTGCTCAGCTGCAAAATTGGCGACGTCAGCAAAAAGCCGCCGCGGTCCGTATAATCCGCGGTGCCGCCGTCGGTGACGCGAGACTCGCGGCGCGCAGCCATGACGACCACCTACCAGGACGGCCTCAAGATGCTCGCCCGCCGCGAGCTGTCCGAGATGCAGGTGCGCCAGCGGCTTGCCCGCAAGGGGCACGACCGCGACGCGATCGACGCGGCGATCGCGCGCCTTCGCGAGGAGCGGGCGATCGACGACACCCGCGTCGCCGAAGCGATCGCCCGCACCGAGACGTCGGTCCGCCGGCGCGGCAAGCTGCGCGTCCGCATGCAGATTCAGCGTGCCGGCATCTCGAACGCCACCGCAAAGCGTGCCGTCGACGAGATGTTCGAGGGGATCGACGACGAAGCGCTGATTGAAGCGTCGCTGGCGAAGCGGCTCCGTGGCCGCGACACCATTGCCGACGATCGCGAGTTTCAGCGTCTCTACCGCTACCTGATCGGCCAGGGGTTCGAGTCCGATCGGGTCATGAGGATCCTTTCCGGACGGCGATCGCGGTGAACCAGTTCTCGCTGCGGAGTCAGGTTGCGCTGGTCACCGGCGCGAGCCGCGGTGTTGGACGCGGCGTCGCCACGGCCCTCTGTCACGCCGGCGCGATTGTCTATGCGACCGGGCGAACCGTCGACGCCGCCGACCTCGAGCCGTCGGTCGTCCGTGTCCCGTGCGATCACACCGACGAGGCGGCGGTGAGTCGCGTATTCGAACGCATCCGCGCCGAACAGGGGCGCCTCGACATCCTGGTCAACAACGCGTGGGGCGGCTACGAGCAGATGGTCGACGCGAACGGCCGCTTCACGTGGCCGCTGCCCTTCTGGGAGCAGCCCGCCGTGCGCTGGGACCTGATGATCGACGCCGGCGCGCGCGCCGCGTTCGTCGCCAGCCAGCATGCGGCGCGACAGATGGTCGCCGATCGACGCGGCCTGATCGTGAACATTTCCTTCTGGGCGGCGCAGAAGTACCTGCGCAACGTGATCTACGGGATCGCCAAGGCGGCGACCGACAAGTTCACCTTCGATGCGGCGCAGGAGCTTCGGCCGCACGATGTGACGATCGTGTCGCTCTATCCTGGCCTCGTCAAAACCGAAGCGGTGATTGCCGCCGGCGTGTTCGATCTCTCGCGCGCCGAATCGCCCGAGTTCGTCGGCCGCGCCGTCGCGGCGCTGGCTTCGGATCCCGATGTCGCGCGATGGTCGGGCCAGGTCGTCGTCGCCGCAGCGCTCGCGCAGCACTACGACTTCACGGATATCGACGGCGCACGGCCGCCGGCCCTCACACTCGCCGACGTCTGAAGCGAATGCAGAGAACGGCAATTCGCGCGATCGGCGTTCTGGCGTTCGTCTTTGCGACCTCTGTTTACCTCGGCGTCCTCGTCGGGCAAGGACCCTACGATGTAATCGTTCGCCACGGCACCGTCATCGACGGCACCGGCGTCGCACGTTACGCGGCCGACGTGGCGATCGCGAACGGCTTCATCGTCCGCGTCGCCGATCTCGAAGACGAGCGGGCGGCGATCGACATCGACGCGCGCGGCCTCGACGTTGCGCCCGGGTTCATCAACATCCACAGCCACGCGACCCCCGATGCGCTGCCGACCGCCGAGAACATGCTCACACAGGGGGTCACCACCGAAATCGTCAACGCCGATGGCGGCGGCTTCACCGACATCGCCCAGCAGCTCACCGATACCGCGCGCGCCGGGCTGGCGGTCAACGTCGGCGCCTACATCGGCTTCAACAGCGTCTGGTCCACGGTCGTCGGATCGGCGGATCGCCGTCCGGCCGACGCCGATGTCGCGGCGATGCGGCGGCTGATCGTCGCGGGCCTCGAGCACGGGGCCTGGGGCGTGTCCGCGGGCCTCGACTACAAGCCGGCGTATTACGCGCAGGTGGAAGAGATCGTCCGCGTCGTCGAACCAGCGATCACGTGGCGGACCAATTTCCCGAACCACGATCGCCTGACGCCGGAGACGAACTTCAGCTCGCAGATCGGCGTGGCCGAGACGATCGCCATCGGCAGCAAGGCCGGTCTCGTGCCGGTCGTCACGCACATGAAGTCGCAGGGCCGCGAACAGGGTCGGGCCGGCGAGCTGCTGGCGATGATGGACGCCGCGACGAAGCGCGGGGCATACACCGCCGCCGACGTCTACCCGTATCTCGCCGGCCAGACAGGGCTCGGCGCACTGACTATCCCCGCGTGGGCGCAGGACGGCGGCCGCGAGGCGATGCTGGCCCGATTTCACGATCCGGCGCAGCGCGCCCGCATCGTCAAGGAGACCGAGGCGGCAATGGACGCGCGCTTCGGCGGCGCGAGCGGCGTCTACCTGCCGGCGATCAAGCGCGAGCTCGTCGACATCGCCCGCGAGCAGCAGGTGTCGCCGGGCGAGGCGGTCGTGCGCATCCTCGAGGAGCGCAACGAGACCGGGATCATGCGGTTCGGATCGGAAGAGGATCTCGTCAGGATCCTGAAGTACCCGGCGGCGTCGATTGCCTGCGACTGCGGGGCGACGCTGAACACCCGGCAGCATCCACGCGCCTGGGGCAGCTTTCCGCGCGTCCTCGGACGCTATGTTCGCGAGCAGCGCGTGCTCACCTGGGAGGATGCGATCCGCAAGATGACGGCGCTGCCGGCGAACACGATCGGGATGATCGATCGCGGGTTCATCGCGCCGGGAATGGCCGCCGATATCACGGTCTTCGATCCGAATACCGTGATCGATCGCGCGACCTACGAGGATCCTGCGCAGTTGTCGGAAGGCATCCGCGACGTCATCGTCAACGGCGCGGTCGCGCTCCGCAACGGCAAACCGACGGGCGAGCGCGGCGGTCGAGTGCTCGCGCGATCCGCGCATATGCCGAGCCGGCCGATGAACGGCGTCACCGCGCCGCGGCGGTTCGCCGCGCGCGGCACCATGGCCGACGGACGGCGCGTGACCCTCGATCTGGCGCAGGCGGCCGGCGCGCCGCGCGCCACCGGCACCTTCCGCCTGGTCGATGCGCACGGCGCCGCCCTGATCGACGTCGCCGGCCTCGGCGTGCTGCAGACGATGAAGGATTGGGCGAGCATCACGGGTACAACCCGCAGCCAACCCGCCGGCGTGCTGCGGCCGTTCACCGCGGTCGTGGAACAGGCCGACCCGTTCGCGCCCGGCACACCGCGGACGTTCAGCGTGGAGGTGGCCGGCCAGCCGCCGCTGACCGGTGTTCTAAAATAGCCGGATGCGCGCGAACGATATTCGCTCTTCCTTTCTGAAGTACTTCGAGCAGAACGGGCACCGCGTGGTCCCCAGTTCGCCGCTCGTCCCCGGCGACGATCCGACGCTGCTCTTCACCAACGCCGGGATGAACCAGTTCAAGGACGTGTTTCTCGGCCGCGAGAAGCGCGACTACACGCGCGCGACGACGGCCCAGAAGGTGATGCGGGTCAGCGGCAAGCACAACGATCTCGACAACGTCGGGCCGTCGCACCGCCATCACACCTACTTCGAGATGCTCGGCAACTTCTCGTTCGGCGACTACTTCAAGAAGGAGGCGCTGCGCTACGCGTGGGAGCTGCTCACCGGCGTCTGGAAGATGGATCCGAACCGTTTGATCGTCTCGATCTTCAAGGGCGAGAACGGCATCCCGCGCGACGACGAAGCCTACGAGGTGTGGCGCGCGCTCGGCGTCCCCGGCGACCGCATCCTCGAGCTCGGCGGCGACGACAACTTCTGGCAGATGGGCGACACCGGCCCGTGCGGCCGCTGCTCGGAGATCTACTACGTGCGCGGCGGCAGCGGCCACGACCCGGAGATCGAAATCTGGAACAACGTCTTCATGGAGTTCGAGCGGACCGCCGACGGCGTCCTGAAGCCGCTGCCGGCGCCCTCGATCGACACCGGGATGGGGTTCGAGCGGATCACGGCGGTGCTCCAGAACAAGGAATCGAACTACGACACCGACGTGTTCACGCCGCTGCTGGCCGCGCTCGGCGAGCTGTCCGGCCACGCCTATGGCGGCTCGATGAGCCCGACCGATGTGTCGATGCGCGTCGTCGCCGATCACATCCGCTCGACGACGTTTCTGATCGCCGACGGCGTGATTCCGTCGAACGAGTTCCGCGGCTACGTGCTGCGCAAGATCATGCGGCGCGCGATGCGGCACGGCAAGCATCTCGGCTTCACCGAACCGTTCCTGCACCGCCTGGTGCGGGTCCTCGATCGCGAGATGGGCGACGCCTATCCGGAGGTCCGCCGCAATCGCGAGATGGTCGAGAAAACCATCCTCGCCGAAGAGCATCGCTTCGAAGCGGTGCTCACCGAAGGCCTGCCGCGGCTCGAAGCGGAGCTCGCGAAGGTGTCGGGGACGAAGTCCAAAGTGCTGTCGGGCGACGTGGCGTTCCGGCTCTACGACACCTTCGGCGTGCCATACGAGTTCATCGAGGACACGGCGACGACCCAGGGCATCACCGTCGACAAGACAGGGTACGACGCGTCAATGGAGGCGCAGCGCGACAAGGCGCGCGCCGGCAGCGCGTTCGGCGCCAGGAAAGGCGACGACTTCGCGATTGGCAGCGACGCCGCGGCCTCCGCGTTGAAGGGCGTCGGCGATCACTTCGAAGGCTACGCGACCACGCGCGTGAGCGGCGTGCCGATCGTCGCGATGTTCGACGATCGTCGCCATCCGATCGAGGCGCTCGGGATGGGCGCCCACGGGTTCGTCGCGCTCGCGAAGACGCCGTTCTATCTCGAGGCGGGCGGTCAGGTGTCCGACTCGGGCCGGATCGTCAGCGAAGCGACCGGCGCCACGGCAACCGTGGAAGGGCTGGCGCGCATTCAGCCGGGGCTGCCGCGCGCGCATCGCGTCCATGTGACGAACGGAGAACTGCACGTCCGCGATATCGTCACCGCCGACGTCGACGCCGACGTCCGCAACGCCACGCGCCGCAACCACACGGCGACGCATCTGCTCCACGCCGCGCTGCGCTCGGTACTCGGGTCGCACGTCAAACAGGCCGGCTCGCTGGTCGCGCCGGATCGGCTGCGCTTCGACTTCGTCCACTTCCAGCCGGTCACACGCGACGAGCTGGATCGGATCGAGCGCATCGTCAACGAGCAGATCACCCGCAATACGCCGGTGACCACCGAGGTGCGGTCCACGCAGGAAGCGATTGCCGCCGGCGCGATGGCGCTCTTCGGCGAGAAGTACGGCGACCAGGTGCGCGTGGTCAGCGTCCCCGGTTTCAGCATGGAACTGTGCGGCGGCACGCACGTGAGCGCGACCGGCGACATCGGTTTCTTCGCGATCGTCGGCGAGAGCGGCGTCGCCGCCGGCGTGCGCCGGATCGAGGCGTTCACCGGCGCCGGCGCGGTGGCCTGGGCGCAGCAGCAGCGCGCGTCGCTGGCGGCGATGCTCGAGACGCTGCACGCGCCCGCCGATCAGGCAGTGGACGCCATCGAAAAGCTGCAGGGCGAGGCGAAGCGCCTGGCGCGGGAGCTGTCGCAGGCGAAGACCAAGCTCGCGATGGGCGGCGGTGCGTCGGCCGGCACGTCCGACGAGGCGGTCGATGTCGGCGGCGTGAAGCTGGCGCGGCGGCGCGTGGCCGACCTCGACAAAGACGCGTTGCGCAATCTCGCCGACTCGCTGAAAGGGCGGATCAAGAGCGGCGTCGTCGTCCTCGCGTCGGAGAACGACGGCAAGGTGCAGATCGTCGTCGCGGTGACGCCGGACCTGACGCAGAAAATCAAGGCCGGCCAGATCGTCAAGGAGATCGCGCCGATCGTCGGCGGCGGCGGCGGCGGACGGCCCGATTTCGCCGAAGCCGGCGGCAAGCAGCCCGAGAAAATCGACGAGATGCTCGCGGCCGCAGAAGGCGTCGTCAGGAAACTGGCCGAGGCTTAGCGAAGCCGCAATCCCCAAGCCCCAAGCTGTTGCCGCGTGCCATTCTGTGCAACGCCGGGGGGCTGCAGCGCGCCTCTCCAGGCGCCGATAACTTAAGCTGTTGAACTCTGCCG
>Ga0070690_100001353_pt1 | contig 12746 bp, 13 predicted proteins | sample KBSS33HmetaG_FD_64671 | JGI IMG/M metagenome (GOLD analysis project Ga0070690, IMG submission 64671) | Switchgrass rhizosphere microbial communities from Kellogg Biological Station, Michigan, USA - KBS S3-3H metaG | ecosystem: Host-associated > Plants > Roots > Rhizosphere ... | reverse complement strand
GCGGCAACGTACAACCAGAACGGCAATGGCGACATGACCGGTATCAACTGGATCAAGGAATCCGGCTTTCTGGAGGGACCGATTCTTTTGACTGGGACGCATAGTGTGGGCACCGTGCGCGACGCAGCGATTCAATGGCAACTAAAGAACGGACGCGAGCTTATATTCACGTATCCGATCGTCGCTGAGACGTTTGATTTTTTGAATGATGCGAACGGCCAACACGTGAAGGCGGCCCACGCATTCGAAGCGCTCGATCGTGCTAAGCCTGGCCGCGTCGAAGAAGGCGGAGTGGGCGGCGGCACGGGAATGGGCTGCAACGGATTCAAAGGTGGCATTGGCACCTCGTCACGCGTGCTGACAGTCGCCCAGGGTGGGTATACGATCGGTGTGTTGGTGCAATGCAACTACGGTGGCGACCTGCGAATCCTCGGCGTGCCAATTCGTCCGGAGATCACCGACCTGCGAACCTGCACTGTGCTTCCGCAACCGTTGAGCAGGCCCTGGACTTCATTCATTCCGCCATGCCCCGCAACCGGACGTGGTGCAAGGGCTGACGGAAGCGTTGGGGAGCACGAAGGTCGCGGATCGATCATCGTTATCGTTGCCACCGACGCGCCCTTGCTACCCCATCAACTGGAGCGCATTGCGCGGCGAGTCAGCCTCGGACTCGGACGGTTGGGTAGTTTCGCAGGTAATTCATCCGGTGATCTGTTTCTCGCATTTTCAACAGCCAACGCCGGCGCGGCCAAACCGGACGGTACTCCCTCGCTAGTGATGCTGCCCAACGACCGGATCGATCCACTCTTTCAAGCAACGATCGACGCGACTGAGGAAGCAGTGGTCAATGCGATGCTGGCGGCACAAACGATGACAGGCGCGGACGGCATTCGCGCTTTTGGTTTGCCTGGCGATCGCGTCGTCGCGGCACTGAAGAAGTACAACCGGATGAAATAACAATGATGAATGATGAACGATGAACCGAAGAACCGAAGAACGAAGAACGAAGAACGAAGAATAAAGACGAAGAGCAAAGAATCAAGAACAAAGAACCTGGAACAAAGAATTCATCGCTCATCGTTCTGACTTCATCGTTAATCACCGGAGCGCGCTATGACAATGAAACCTGTCATCCACAGCTTTGCCTACTGCCTCGACTTCCTGCACGAACAAGTTTCAGAGGTTCAGGCGGCTGACATGGTCGCGCAACCAAACGGGATCATGAATCACCCCGCCTGGGTCATCGGTCACCTGACGCATGCCTGCCAAATGTTGGGCGGTGTAGTTGGGCTAACTCCATGGTTGCCCAACGACTGGGCAGGGCGTTTCGGCACAGGGAGTGTGCCGGTTGCTGATTGCGCACTCTATGAAACAAAAGAAGACGCACTGCAAATACTCCGCAACGCTCAATCTCAAATCACTGAGGCGGTTGGGCAACTGGACGATGCTCACTTGGATCAACCCTTTCCCGATGCATCGTATCGCGCCGTTTTCCCAACCATTTGCCACGCATTAACGCAGGTGCTGGTTGGTCATACGGCTAATCACATTGGACAGGTTTCCGTTTGGCGGCGGGCGATGGGCCTGCCCCCGATGAAGCGACCGTTTGAGTGAGAGCGAGAACAGAATTCAGTGAGCGCTCTTGTTGAAGCGCTGCAGTACGATTCAACCGAAGAAAGGCACCCTTGAATGAATATTAATTTACGCGCTGGTAAACCCGACGATGCAGCAACATGCGGAACAATCTGCTACGAAGCATTTAACAGGATCGCGGATCAGCACAACTTCCCACATGATTTCCCCAACTCGGAAGCGGCAATTGGCTTGCTTACCGAGCTTCTCTCTCGCGGCGACATCTATTCAGTTGTCGCGGAAGTCGACGACCGGGTAGTCGGTAGTAACTTCCTCTGGGAGAGTGCGGCCGTTGCCGGCGTCGGCCCAATTACTGTTGATCCGAATGTGCAGAATGTTGCCGTGGGAAGGCAACTGATGGAGCGCGTAATGCGCAGGGCAAAGGATTGTTCTTTTGCTGGAGTCAGACTAGTACAGGCTGCTTATCATAATCGCTCGCTGTCTTTGTACACCAAGCTCGGGTTCGACACGCGCGAGCCTCTGTCAACTATTCAGGGGCCAGCTGTCGGCCTGACCGTACAAGGATACGATGTTCGTCCTGCAAAAGAATCCGATCTGAGCAGTTGCAACAAATTGTCGTTCAAGGTACATGGACTCGAACGCGGGGCAGAGCTCCTGGACGCAATCAAACAAGGCACGGCAACTGTGGTCGAGCACGACGGTCGCATCACGGGTTACGCAAGTCTCGTTGGCTTCTTCGGACATGCAGTGGGCGAAAGCAATGAGGATCTAAAGGCGCTCATCGGTGCGGCCCCAGCATTCCCGGGCCCGGGTTTCTTGCTGCCTACACGCAACAGTGACCTTCTGCGTTGGTGTTTAGAAAAAGGTTTGCGGGTGGTACAGCCGATGACGTTAATGAGTACAGGTTTATACAATGAACCTGCGGGAGTATTTTTACCATCAGTTGTGTTCTGAGTTGCGATGTTGGAAAAGCAACGGTGAAGGCGGAACGATGGCCGAGAAGGAGGAACTGTCACCCTCTAAGCAACTCATTTACCCGGTCGCTACTAAGACTTCGACAAGTATCAGCAGTGCGTCAGGTCTTTCTTAAATGCCGGAGTTGACGCACATTCAGGTGGTGGTCCCGCACAACAGCGAGCATAATGTAGTTGGACCGGACTGAAGCGAAGAGATGAAGAGCCTCATCTTTACTAAGTCGCCGCTCCGTTTGGAAAAGCGATTACTCATTTCAGTACGAGAGTGCACCAATTAACTAATACCTTCTCGATAATCGTGTAGCATGCGGAAGAAGCAAACACCCATCACCTCAAACACCTCGCCCAAACGCCCTTCGTGATCGCTGTGATGTGAAGTTGCATGTCAGCACTCAAAGTCTCTGCTCGCTGAAGCGACGCCGTGATCTGTTTGTGAGCGGCCACCAGTGCCCTTGAGTGCAATAAGGGAGCAGTATTCCGGTCAACAAAAATCCAAACAATACGGAGGAACGCATGATGTCTAAAGTTGTCGCCTCTTTCTTTCTGTCATTGGTATTCTGCTCTGGAACAATTGTTAGCGCTCAGGTCAGCGACAAGCTGACAAGACAGGGCCATCATTCGTCGCCGGGTGAGGCCGTGCCAATGCCCGCAGCCTCACCAACGCCAGACCTGATTTCACTTCGAAAACCGGACGGTCTCATCTTGTCCACAGGGAATGTGTTCTTCACGTCACATGACGCCGCCGGGGCCACCGTGTGGAGGACGTCGCAAACCTCAATTCCGGGTCAGGAAACGGTACTTTTTTGGGAGCCGGGTGCGAGATTCGGCGACATCGTTTTCGCCCAGGTAGATGGCGCTTTTTTCGGATATTTCTTCGCGTTGAAACAGAACGTCCTCACGATTAGACGCGTTCCATTAACGGGAGGCGCGGCTACCGTTCTGGCGACCATACCGAACAACGTGGACATTGCGAATAGCCATCGCAACCTCATCACGGACGGCGTGAATATCTACTGGCAGGACGACGTTGCCATCCGCAAAATCCCAATCCGAGGCGGCCCCATGACAGTGATCGACCCTTCCAATCCAAACACTCCTCTTGCTGGCCTCGCGTTCCAGAATGGAAACATCGTTTACGCGTCCGTGGCGGAAATTCGGTTCGTACCGCCCAACGGCTCCAGCGACCCTCCGTCATCGAGGATCATCGTCACGGCAGCGAGCCGGGTCGTGTCTCTCCACGCCGTCTCGAATGGCGTCTATTGGGGGGACAACAACGGCGCTGTGAAACGAAAGGTGGGCGCTAACACGTTGACGCTCCAGTCTACGGGCGGCTTGGCCAGCTCGATTTCGTCGAGCGGACCTGCGGCTGGCGGAACCGAAGCTTGGACGGAATGCAGCGGATCGCAATGTCGGCTGCACGTGAAGTTTCTCTTCTTCAGTTTAACGAGGCCGGTTGCCGACAACCCAATTGGCGTGACGGTAATGCCTGGAAGGAGGATCTTTTGGGGCGACGCTGCCGGCGTACATCGAAGGACATTTTGAGCGAGATGCAGGAATCACGTGAAGTAGCAATGATGAATGATGAATTAGGAACGAAGAACAAGTAACAAAGAATTCATCGTTCATCGTTCTGAATTCATCGTTGGCCCACCGGAGGACACCTCAATGAAGATCCTGCTTCTATCTCTCTGCAGTCTCCTCATGGTTTCCTGCACGAGACGAGCGGCAGAACCCGTCAAGCCGGAGCCCATTGCGCGCGGCGCCGAGGTCTGCAGATTAGATCCCGCCAGCTGCGAGGCAACATGCGCCAGCTGCGCCGACAAAGCCGCGTGCTTCGCTAATGGTGGCGAATGCAAGGCTGGCGAAATTTGGTTTAATGATACCGGCGACATCGCTGCTGACATCTGGACGCCTGGTTGTCACTACGAATACCCAAATCAACAGTGTGTCAGCGGCACGTTCTTTCTTGGAGACGTCTGCAGCAGCAAGAGCCCTGTGGTGCTGATCGAGTGGACGGTGAGTGTTTGTCACCCGCCTCAAGGTGATCGTGAGGCATACGACTGCGACAAGGAGTGTCTCCGCGTGCAGCGAGGACACGGGACGTGTGTGGTCATTCCCAACGCTTGCGCAAACAAGCCGAGTGCTTTTTGTCGTTGCGAAAAGCCTGGCCCAAACGGGTAAGGGAAATCGACAGTTAGAAACGGAGGCAAAGATAGTGACCAAACATATCGGCATCGTCGCCGGTAGCGCAGAAGGTGCAGCACTTTGTTACCGCACGATTTGTCTCGAGGCGCAGGCACTCATGGGTGAACACAATCATCCTGAGATAACCATGAACTCGATCGCCATGGCTAATCACATGCCCCACATTCATGCGAATGATTGGGAGGCAGTGGCGAATCTCATGGCAGCATCGGCGCATAAGCTCGCGAAGGCAGGCGCCGACTTCGCTATCTGTCCTGATAACACCTACCACCAGGCGTTCAAATACTTAATCCCGCAATCACCAATTCCGTGGCTACACATCGCAAAGGCAGTCGCCGAAGAAGCAAACAGTTCTGGCTACAAGCGGCTCGGCATTCTAGGCACGAAGTATCTGGCGGAGAGTAGTGTCTACCCCGAGGCGTTGGCGGAATTCAACATCGAGCGGGAAATACCTGAAGAGGCTGACAGAGAAAAGATCAACGAGATCATTTTCAAGGAGCTAGTCAATGGCATCTTTCCGGAAACCTCCCGGTTGTACTTGAACGAGGTTGCGGAAAAACTTAAGCAGCGTGGTTGTGACGCCGTCGTGCTCGGTTGCACTGAGATACCACTCATCGTGCGCCCGGACGACTGTCCGCTTCCCACGCTGGATTCGACGCGCTTGCTGGCCAGGGCAGCGCTGAAGAGAGCGGTTGGAGACCAATGACGAATGATGAATGATGGTTCCGGCAACTCTAACCTTGAGCGTTTTACGATGACATTCAAGCATACGTTATTGACGATCACGACAGCTGCTCTGGTCGTTGGGCTTTGCGGTTGCCGCTTCATCGCGAAGTGTCCGGCCAACACAAGTGCCAACTCGGCGAACGCTTATGCCGGCCTATGGGCGTATCCCGGAGCAGCGGTTTGGATCAAGATCCTGCCAGATGGTCGAACTTTCCAATGTCGCATTTCCTCCAATCGTACAGCTCTGCGTTCTGCTGGTGTATTTCGTGAAGGGCAAATTAATTGGGAAAGGTTGTGGGGAACTGACACAATCACACGAGACAAAACCACCATCACACTGTGTGGCAGATTCGGCACCTTTACGTACACAAAGACTGAAGGCGAAATGGATGCTAGCTGCCAATCGCCTTTTTGAGAAAGCGACACGCTGAGGCACTCATTCTCCGTCACAGTATTCGTTCATGCGGTGTTTTTTATGTAAGGAGACTTCATGTCTAAAAAACTTGTTGCCTTAGTCAGTCTAATCTTAGTTAGCGCGGTCCTTGCTTCCGGACAAGAGCGCGCCACACCTCCAGAAACAATGGCCCGCGCTGAAGTGCTTGTACTCGGCACTTATCACATGGCCAATCCCGGACGCGACATCTTCAACACGCAAGCCGACGACGTGCTCGCGCCTAAGCGCCAGGCCGAAATCGCACAGCTGCTCGAGGTGTTGAAGAAATTTCAGCCGACCAAGGTGGCTATTGAATCCGATCCGGGCGGCCCGCGCGTGGGACAGTATTCTGAGTACCTGGCAGGCAAACGTGAACTCACACGCAATGAGATCGAGCAGCTAGGATTTCGTCTAGCCAAGGAGCTTGGTCATAAGACGATTTACCCGGTGGACGCCGACGGCGACTTCCCGTATCCGCGTCTCGTCAACTACGCGAAGGGCAGCGGCCGCTCGAAGGAGCTCGACGCAATGATGGCTGGGATTGGTGAAAGGGTTAAGGCGCAGAGTGCGTATCTCGCTTCTCATACGATCCTGGAGACCTTGCTCTACATAAACGCCGACGATTATGTCACGCAGGATGTGGCTTTCTATTATCGGCAGGCGCGCTTCGGCGAGCCTGGTGATTGGGCAGGCGCTGACCTGCTTTCAGAATGGTTCAAGCGCAACATACGTATCTACAGCAATGTCATGCGACTCGTTGACTCTCCCAATGAGCGCGTCCTCGTAATCTTCGGCTCCGGACATCTTGGCTGGCTGCGACAAGACTTTGGCGGTAACCCTGACCTGCGGCTGAGAAAACTTGCTGAGTTTGTCAAATAACAGTAGACGGTAGTCAGTAGACAGTAGTCAGTGAGCAAGACGCGACAAAGCAACTACTGTCTACTGTTTTATGGTCATCACCGCTGCCATCGTCTCTATCCCATCCCAAAGGTTTTGTAGGCGAAGGTTCTCATTCTCGGCGTGCTGGTTGTTGTCGTAGTTAGCAATCGGAACGGTTACGGTCACGGTGCGAAGGCGATCGCTAATGACTGAAAGCGGCAAACTGCCGCCGCCTGTTGGCAGCCTGACGATCGGTTGGGCTGAAGTGGCTTGCACTGCGGTGACTATTGCCACTGAAACAGGAAGGTCCATGCGCGTGCGTTCCGCGTTGTAGCCGCCGGGTCGAATGGTCACTTTCGCAATTAGCGCATGTTGCTTTCGTTCGTCGTCCGTCGGATCGCGATCGATAACAAAGAAACCCTGCTTGCGAATGTGGGCCTGCAGCAACTGAACCTGTTTGCGATGGTCATTTCCTTTTACCAGTCTCAGATCGAGCACGGCCGTGGCCGTGGTGGGAATGATGTTGCGAGCCAGATTGCCCACGTCGCCGCTGCCGATACCATTGATGTTTAGCGAGGGTAGGTTGATTAGCTCGAGCAAACTCTTTCCGGCGCCTTCCGCGCGCGAGAAACCAAGTTGTGATCGCAGTTCGTCGTCGTAAGCGGGCGCCTCAGCGATTGCGCGTTGCTCGGCTTCACCAAGTGGCTCAACGCCGTCGTACCATCCGTCGATCAACACGCGTCCCGCATCGTCTTTCATCGAAGCAAGCAGGCGTGACAGGGTCATTGCCGGATTAGGCGCCCAGTTTCCGTAGTGGCCGCTGTGTAGAGGACGCTTGGCGCCATAGACGGTCAGGTCAACGTTCTCGTCCCCACGCACCCCAAAGACAACTTGCTTGCGGCCCGATTGGTGGACCGGACCATCGCAGATGATCCACGCATCCGCGGCGAGCAACCCCTTGTTGAGATCGATGATCTCGCCGAGATGAGGAGAGCCGGCTTCCTCCTCGCCGTCGAAGAAGAACTTGACGTTCAGCGATGGCGCAATGCCCTGGGCCCGCAATGCGTCGAACGCGGTGAGAATCGCCATCACCCCCGCTTTGTCGTCCGAAGCTGAGCGTGCGTAGAGCCGCCATTCAGGATTGATCGGTTGGCCCTCAGCAGGCAGCGGAAGAATCTGTCCGCCTGATTCCAACGCGGCGGATCGCCATGTTGGCTGCCAGGGCAGAGTCCCAGTCCATTGCTTCGGATCGGTAGGCTGACCGTCGTAGTGCGCGTAAAGAACGATCGAGTGAGTTGCGCCCGGTGCTTTCCATTCGCCGTACACTGCTGGCGGCGACGACTTGGAAGCGGTTTCAAGCAGGCGAGGACTCAGCCCGCGTCGCTGCATCATCTCGCGAATGAACTCGGCATTGCGCCGGATGTTTTGCGAATCAGAAGCAACGTTGGGAATCTCAAGCAGGCGCGCAAACTCCGCAATGATTTGCCGCTCATGAGCACGGCGATATTCGCCTATGCGCGTGGAAATAGATTGCGCTCCCACAGTCACGGCAAGAGCAAGAGTTATCAAAAGTGAAATGAGTTGTTTCAACTTTGTTCCTCGAAGGGAAGCGATGATTAGGAAAAGCGGCCACAAGTTACCATTGCATCAGTTCTTTGTCTTGGTCTTGGGAAGACGGCATCGATGACGGACTCTTAGGGCAAACCCTTCCGGAACAAAAATCCGCTCGCGAGGTCTAATGCAATCAAGGAATCCCAGACTCCGCAAGCTGCAGTTGGGGAGGTGTCGATCATCATGAACTGGAAAGCTCTCATCAGGGTAGGTGTAGTGGCCGGTCTGGCTCAAGTCGTCGCCGGAGTGGCGATGTATCTTGCGGGCGTTTACTTTGCGCCATGGAGCATGTTCGTAAGTCTGCTCCTGCTGCTGCTCTGCATTGTCGTGGGAACGAAGTGGTATGCGACTCGACACCTGAACGGAAAGATAACTTACTTCCAGGCGCTAAAGGTGGGAATCGCAATCAGTGTCGCCACTGGATCGATTTACGCACTATACAATCTGATCTCAATTTCATGGTTTTATCCAACTTTCCTGGACGACGTAGCGCGCTTTCGCATGGCCCAACCGATGATTGCAGGGACTCCTCCCTCGTTCGCTGAGGCGCGCGCCGAGGTTAGTGCTCTGGGAATTGCTATTCCGAATCTAATTCGGCTTTCAGTATTCGGCTCAGTCCTGTCACTCCTGACTTCGTTGTTCCTGAAGCAACGAACCTGATCGTGCGATATCTTCAATAGGTTAGCCGAGGGTTGACGAAAGAGTTGGCGCGTTTACGCGCCAGCCCGTCAGGCCAATAGGCCAGCCGTTTTACGGCTGGCTTTACTGCGATTAAGTTGCCTCAGGCCGCTTCAGCGGCCGTACAGGAGAAGGCCGTTTGAAACGGTCTATAGCCCAGTCGCTGTGCCACCGAACCAACCGTAAAACGGCCTGGCCTATCAGCCCTGTGGGGTGCCTCGTGAACGAGGCACATCGCCGAAGCGGGCAAGCCCGACCTCACATTCGGCGCAAAGCCTTTTCTATCTCGATGAACTGACCCATTGAATTGGCTTGCAGCTCGTATTTAGGAAAACTCCGAACTTCATTGCTATCCTTTTCGTCATCTTTCCGAAGAGTCGAACACGAGTTTACTGAGGTCTTATAGATGTATTGCCCAAAGTGCAGTCAACAACAGGTTTCTGATGAATTGCGCTTCTGCTCGCGCTGCGGGTTTTCGCTCATTGCGGTCAGGGAGTTGATCGAAAGCAGCAGCGTGCCCATTGACCCCGGAGCAGCTCAGCTCGCTCGGAAACAGAGAGTCATTCGCAGAGGAGCGTGGATGATGCTGGCGAGCCTGGCGCTCACAGTTTTTGTGGGCTTGCTGACGGCAATCGATGACGACTTTGTTGTTCTTATGCTCTTTCCCGCCCTCTGTTTTGTGCTTGGGTTCCTGCAGGTGCTCTACGGAGTTTTCTTGGCAGATAGGAGAGCAGCGCGACTGAAACAACCGCAACCAGTCACGCCTGCGCAACTGAACACCCCGCCGGCCAGGCCTGAACTGTATGCGCCACGAGTTGGACCGGTCGAGAGTTTCAGCGGGCAGCGGGTGAAGACCGCCGAGATGGTTCAGCCTGCGAGCGTGACGGAGAACACTACACGACTGCTCGACGAGGAGTCCGATCCGCGACGCCAGTAAGTTGAACCTCCCCTTGTCATTCCCAGATGAGTCTTGAGAAGCACATTCTCCTGCCTGACGGTCGCAAGCTGACCTACGCGGAGTTCGGTAAACCTGATGGCCGTCCCGTTATGTACTTTCACGGCGCACCTTCCTCTCGAATGGAGCCGTTGCTGATAGGTAACGAGAAGTGGGTCCAATCCGGTTTGCGAGTGATTGCGCCCGACCGCCCCGGAATAGGCGGCTCCGACTTCCAACCCAATCGAGGCTTTTCAGATTGGCCCAGAGATGTGTTAGCACTCGCAGACTCTTTGGGGCTGGATCGGTTTCCTGTGCTAGGTAACTCGGGAGGCGGTCCATACGTGGCCGTCTGTGCGGCGAGAATTCCGGAACGTCTTACATCAGCAGTCATTGTCTCAGGCGGCTGGCAGATGAATCTGCCGGAAGCGAAAAACAACATGCCTTTCGTCAATCGAATCTTTTTGCTCCTCGCGGCGCACGCGCCTCCCTTGCTCCGTGTCATGCTCAAAGCGATGGGAGGATCATCTGTCGGCGAACGCGACAAAGAGTTGGCCAAGTTAAAAACAAGAGTACCCGCGGCAGACTATGCTGCGTTCGCAGAACCTGGCCGCATTGAGGCGCTCCACGAAATGATGCGTTCCTGTATGCAGAACGGCACGAAAGGCGCTGCCTGGGATTTGGGTTTGTATATGCGTGACTTTGATTTTCAACTACATGAAGTCCAAATGCCGTTGAAGTTGTTTCATGGCGAGCTGGACGTGAATGCGCCTATCGCGCTGGTGCGGAGCATGGTTGCTAAGCTGCCGGGTGCACATCTCGTTACCTACGAAGATGAAGCGCATTTCTCAACTCTCTGCAACCACTTTGATGAGATTACCCTTGCCGTTGATAATCAGTGACGTCGCGGAATCAAAAATATCGAAGTGAAAATGGCGAGGTTCAAGTTAGATGACGACGCTTGATGCGGCAAGCTTTAATCTGCAGCTGGTAAAAGGCTTTTTTGACGAGCGGCAATGCGGTGAGATCCATCACCGCGCTCTCGCATGTGCCCTGAGGACCTTGCTACGGTATTCGGACTCGGCGCCTCAGCTTCTGTAGACCAGAGGGTGCGGAAGGGCCACGGGGCTCATGCCTGAGGCGGAGACGGTTGAGATCGTCAGGCGCCGACTCTCAATGATTTGGGGAAGAGGTCGGGGCCCTTGAGTTTCCTTGGGAGACAACCCACGAAGTGGTGCCGATTACTCAAGGAGACCGGTATTCGATCGCCAGTTGGTTCGGGTGAGACACGGTTATCGTAGAAAAGGAGTTTAATTTGAAGAGAGTTGTTGTGTGGGTCGTCGTCGTAATAAGCATGGGGTTACCGATTTGCTGGGGACAAACTCTCCGGAAGGCCGAAGACTATTATCACCGCGGTCTCACCCGACAGGAGCAAGGCGATGTAGATGGAGCTATTGCCGATTTTAGTAAGGCGATCGAGATCTTTCCCAAATACTCCGCCGCCTATGACAGTCGCGGCGCAGTGAGAAAAGCCAAGGGAGATGTAGAAGGCGCCATAGCAGATTTCAGTAAGGCTATCGAGATAAATCCCGATCTCCCCTTGTCATATTACAACCGTGGATTTGTCTTCTTAGAAAAACAGGATTTTGACAGGGCCATTAAGGACTTTGATAAGGCACTCGAGATACAACCGAACCTGGCAATCGTTTACGGAAATCGCGGCGACGCCAAAAGAGGCGCAGGTGATCTCCCCGGCGCATTGTCCGATTACAGTAAGGTCATTGAAATCGAGCCGGAGAACGCTGAGGCTTACTTCAATCGCGCGACTGTCCGGCAAGACACCGATGACATTGACGGAGCCATCGCGGACTTTAGCAGAACTATTGAAATCAACCCGCAGCACGCTGAGGCCTACGCTGCTCGTGGTTTAGCTAGGCTTGCTAAGGGTTTAGATACTGAAGCCCAGAGAGACTTCGACAAGTGTCTGGAACTGAACGGCAACATGAAGGGCCCACTTGAACAACGGATCAAGTACGCAAAATATCAGCGTGACAAGAAGCGCAAGTCGTAGTTGAAAGTTGAACCTACTTCGAAAGGAACTTCCATGAGTAGTGAACATGAAAGCATGATGGGCATTCTCAAACTGTATGAGTTGAGATCTGAGGAGACCATGCGCAAGGCTCGGGATTGGTTCGCCACAGGTTTCCACCCCGAAAGCATGCAGGACATTCTTCAAGTCTTAACCAGCGAACACAGCGCCAAATTTCGAATGGTCGCTTCGTACTGGGACATGGCGGCGGCCTTCGTTATTTTTGGCGCCATCAACGCTGAAATGTTCAATGCCATAAACACAGAGCATGTACTCGTCTACGCCAAGCTGCAGCCATTTCTGGAGGAGATTCGTGCGATGCCGGGTATTCCGCCGTATCTCTACCTGAAACATCTCGAGCCCGTGGTGCAGCGCATACCCGACGCCGAGGATCGAGTGGCAATTATGCGTCGTTACATGAAGAGTCGCCGAGAATCACACGAGACAATTAAGTAAACACAGCCGCTTTGCAGAAACAGAAACATCCAGAACGGGTGGGCGAGGTACGTAGGTATTTGAGCAACGCCTCGTGCGGCCAAAAGTCTGCGGTTGGTGGGTCGTCGGCTATACCGCCGCACATCCGGCGGCAAAGCCGAACTAAGACGGCTCAGGACTTTGAGGCAG
>Ga0070690_100001352_pt1 | contig 12752 bp, 13 predicted proteins | sample KBSS33HmetaG_FD_64671 | JGI IMG/M metagenome (GOLD analysis project Ga0070690, IMG submission 64671) | Switchgrass rhizosphere microbial communities from Kellogg Biological Station, Michigan, USA - KBS S3-3H metaG | ecosystem: Host-associated > Plants > Roots > Rhizosphere ... | reverse complement strand
AACTCGTAGCCGGCGGCGATCGCCAGCACGATGCTGAGCACGATGAAGGTGAACCACCCGCCGCGGCGGAGCGGCGTGACCCGCAGCAGCACCTCCTTGATGATGCAGACGGGAAAGAAGCCGAGCGCGAGGTGCCCGAGGCGGTCGTAGTGATTGCGCGAAAGGTGGAACGTCTCCTTCGCCCAGTTGCCGAGCGGCGTCTCCGCGTACGTGTAGGTGGCACCGTAGACCAGCACCAGCGTGTGCAGGAAGACGGCGACGTAGCAGAGGTTGCTGAGCCGGAAGCGCCGGTAGGTCGCCGCGAGCGCGACGTACCCGACCAGCGCGGGCGCGACCTCGAGCAGCCAGTTGAGCCGTCCCGCCCGGCAGAACGCCAGCGTCAGCAACAACACCGGCGTCACCAGCGCGAGCAGCGCCAGCGGGAGGCGCGCGTCGGGGCGGGCCATCGTCGCCGCCGGCGCGGTCATGTGATGTCCCGCCGCGCGCGTTCGAGGCGGGTGGCGTGCTCTTGCTCCAGGGCGGCGTTGGTGCCGGCGCAGGCGCGCACCACCTCCGCCGACCAGTCGAGGTATTCGCGCCGGCGCGCCGCCGACCAGTCGGCCGGCAGCGTGGCGACGTTGCTGCAGTGGTCCGCGAGCTTGATCAGCCGCGCGTCGGTCTCGGCGTGCCGCATGTGCTCGATCTGCAGGCGCTTGCGCTCGGCCTTGGGCAGACGCTCGTCGTCGGTGACCGCCTCGACCAGCGCCCTGACGCGCGCGCCGAACGCGCGCTCCACCTCGGCCGCCGTGACCGGCGTGTCCTCGATGACGTCGTGGAGAACGGCCGCGCTCAGCACGTCCGCGTCCTCGACGCCGCCGACGCGCGCGAGCAGAGCCGCCACCTCGATGAGGTGGTTGATGTACGGCTCGCCGTTTCCTTTTCGCCGCTGGTCCTTGTGCGCGCGCGCCGCGAAGAGCAGCGCGTCGAGCGAAGCGGCGTGGCCAGTCGAAATCAAGCGGGTTCCTTGCTAGCTTGGCACCAGACAATCACGTTCCAAGGAGGATCGACAATGAGTCTTCGCATCGGTGAAACCGCTCCCGACTTTCAGGCCGACACGACCGCCGGCCCGATCAAGTTCCATGAATGGCTGGGCGATTCGTGGGGCGTGCTGTTCTCGCACCCCAAGGATTTCACGCCGGTCTGCACGACCGAGCTCGGCTACATGGCGAAGCTCAAGCCCGAGTTCGACAAGCGCAACGTCAAGGTCATCGGCCTGAGCGTCGATCCGGTGGATTCGCACGACCGCTGGTCCAACGACATCCGCGAGACGCAGGGTCACGCGCCGAACTACCCGATGATCGGCGATCCGGAGCTGAAGGTGGCCAAGGCCTGGGGCATGCTGCCGGCCGAGCTGGCCGGCTCGTCGCAGGGCCGCACCGCCGCCGACAACCAGACCGTGCGCAACGTCTTCGTCGTCGGGCCCGACAAGAAGATCAAGCTGATCCTCGTCTACCCGATGACGACCGGCCGCAACTTCGACGAGGTGCTGCGTGTGATCGATTCGCTCCAGCTCACCGCGAAGCACAAGGTCGCGACGCCCGTGAACTGGAAGCAGGGCGAGGACGTCATCATCGCGGGGTCGGTTTCCGACGACGACGCGAAGAAGACGTACCCCGAGGGCTGGAAGGCGCCCCGGCCTTACCTGCGGATCGTCCCCCAGCCGAAGTAAGCCAGCGGTAACGCGCGAGGGGGATGGCGCCGTCTTTGAAGCGGATACCCTCTCGCGCGAGTAGGTGCGCTTGCAGCTCGTCGTGGCCGAGGCCGTCGCCGCGGATGCTGATCTTCCCGGCGGCGTTGACCACGCGGTGCCAGGGGACGTCGCTTTCGGCCGGGAGGCTGTGCATCGCGTAGCCGACCAGCCGCGCCTGGCGCGGTAGGCCCGCCAGGATCGCGACCTGTCCGTAGGTGGCGACGCGCCCCCTCGGGATGCGCGACACGACCGCGTAGATCCGGTCGTAGCTGGTCGGGGCGGCGCCCATCGGCTCGTTGTAGCCTACGACAATGCTCGACGAATACGAGGGCGTGCTGGCGCGCAACTACGACGCCCTCTACGGCGTCATGCGCGATCCGTCGGGCGACGCTGCGTTCTACCGCGCGCTCGCGCAGGAGAGCGGCGGCCCGGTGCTGGAGCTCGGCTGCGGGACGGGGCGGGTGCTGCTGCCGATCGCGGCGCTCGGGATCCCGTGCGCGGGCGTCGATGCGTCGCCGTCGATGCTGGCGGCGTTTCGCGCGAAGGAGCCGCCGCCCAACGTGGAACTGGTCGAGGGGCGTATGGAGGACTTCGACCTCGGCGGGCGCCGGTTCAAGCTGGTCACGTGTCCTTTCCGCGCGTTCCAGCACCTGCTGACCGTCGACGTGCAGCTTGCGGCGCTGGCGAACGTCAGGCGGCACCTCGCGCCCGGCGGCGCCTTCGCCTTCGACGTCTTCGACCCGAAGCTGGCGTGGCTGGCGGCGCCGGCCGAGAGCGAGCGGCTGGACGCCACGTTCAAGATCGACGGCGTCGAGACCCGCCGCTTCGCCCGCGTGACCAACGACCAGGCGACGCAGATCATGACGGTCACGTTTCGTTTCGAGCCGGCCCAGACCGACGGCAACACCGTCGTCCGCCTGCGCTGGTTCTACCGGTACGAGATCGAGCACCTGCTCGCGCGCGCCGGCTTCACGGACCTGACTGTCTACGGCGGCTACGACCGCCGCCCGTGGCGCCCGGAGGGCGAGACGGTGATCGTCGCACGCGCGCCGTGACGGCTATCGTCCCGAACAGGATTCGGTCACCAGCTCGCGCCAGCCGCGGCTCAGCGACGATTCCGCCTTTCCCAGACTGGCCGCGTCGCTGTCCAGCGGATGAGCGGAGAGACCCGTGAGATCCCGCGCCAGCGTCAGGGGCGGCCTGGCGGGCGGACAGCCGGGCTTGAAGGACGCCTCGGCGATCTCCAGCAGCTCGGCGGCATAGGCCGCGTCCGCCTCCGTGAGATCGCGCGGCCAGGTCAACGTTCCGTCGCCCAGCGTACCGGCCGGGGTCACGACGCGCCAACTGAGCAAGGTATTTCCGCTGCTGCCCGCCCCGAAGCCAGCGAACGAAAAGCTTTCCTCATCGACGCCATCAGTCTCGAGTGGAATCCAGCGAAGAGGCGCCTGCCCGACGGCGCCTTGCAGCACAGCCTCGTCGAGCTCGCCCACCTGGAGCAGCATCCAGACCGCTTCGCGGATCTCGTCGAGCGATACCGTCCCGCGCTCTCCAATTGCCTTGCGCGCGGCGTCCGTCGCGCGGTGATCGACGGAGCCATCTGAGACCAGCGCGAGGCCGCTGCAGCTGGCGACGCGATAGCTGGCGCCCGTCGCGAGGTCGAAGGCCCGCAACTCGTCGCAGAACTGGTAATGACCCCGCCGGCCCGACACCACGAACCAGCCCTGTGTCGGTTTCTGGACGCGGCCGATCCGGAAGGCGGGCCCGCGCTCCGCCGTCGCCGACAAGCACGCGCGGAAGCGGGCGAGTTGGCGGAGTCGGGGTGCGTGCTGCGCGTAGGCGGCGCAGTCCCGATCGGTTGGCCGCCGCTCGCGCTTCCAGTCGCTCAGCGACGGTCCGGAACCCCGGCCCTCGAGATACCGGGCGCGTGCGACGAGTCCGAGCGCGGCCTCCGCGCGCAACCGCCAGCCATCGGTGTCGCGGCCGCAGCTGTCGTCGTACGCGGGACAAAGCAGAGGCAACAGGCGGTGACCGCGCGCCGTCTCACGCGTGAGCGCTCGGCGGACGTCAGGGGCAACCCAGACGATCGGTGCGTTGCCGCCGAGCTCGAGTGCTCCGCCCGCCACGGAATGGCCGCCGTCCTCCCACCAGGTGCGTAGCGCGAGGCCCGACTTGGCCTCGACGTCGAGGTGGCCGACGATGCGAAAGCACGTCTCGTCGCTCAGCGCCGCGAGCTTCTTCGCGGCCGGCTCCGGATCGGCGGCGGGTGCGAGCTTGCGGATCTCGGCGTCGATTGCGTCCAGCTTCGCGCGCGCGTCCTCGTACGCGGGTGTTCCGGGACGGCAAGGGCGAATGAGCTGCCCGGCCGCCGCCGGAACGGCGTTCGCAACGACGGCGACCGCGGCGGCGAGCATCAGTCGTCGGCCCACGTTTCAAGGACAACGCCGCGGTCAACGGGTTCCGCGGCGAACCGGGTGTCGTGGGGCTCGCTAGCGGCGGCGCCTGCGGGAACGCCGCGCGGCGAAGATCACCAGCGCGCCCGCGAGCACCAGCGACGCGGGGCTGGGGGGGCCGCCGGCGGCCGTGCAGGCGGCGCTGTAGAAGCACTGGGTGGTGGGCATGCAGGTCGAGGTGCCCCCGCTCGTGAGGGCGGGGCAGTTTGCACTCCGGCACTGGATGGGGGTCGTGCAGGTCGCTCCGTCGTCCAGCGGCTGGGCGCAGAGGTCGTCGCTGTCGCTGTTGGAGTCGCGCGGATCGCAGATCAACCCCGGCGCGCACTCGTTCACGGTGCACGATTGACCCGCCGCGACGCCCGGGCCGCAGGTGCCTTCGGTCGCGCCCGATGCTTTCTGGCAGAGCCCATCGATGCATTCGAACGCCTGGGTGCAGGTGCCACCCGCTGCCACGAGGGGCGTCGTGAAGGACGCGCAGTTGGGGACGCCGCTCAGGTGGCTGGTCACGTTCAGCATCGCGCAGGTCGAGGTCCGGATCGTGTCGAGACAGGCGTCCACCTTGGACTGGTCGTATCTGCATCGCCCGAGGTCCTGCGAGTCCTGGACGGTTTGCAGGAGGCTTCGAAAGAAGTCGGCGGTCTTCGTCTCGCACTCCGGCTCGGTCGTTCCCGCGAGGTCGTTGATCGAGAACTGGTCGGGCGTGCAGCACAGGTAGGCCTTCGGACAGATGACGCCCGCGATCTGCGTCGCCGTCGTGGCGATGGGAATGACGCCGCCGCCGTCGGCGCCGCCGCCGTCCGCGCCGCCGCCGCCGTTCCCGCCAACTCCGGCAGCCGCGTCGCGGCCGCCGCTCCCGCCTCCCTTGCACGCGGGCAGCGCGCCGATCGCCGACAGAACCACCACAACAACGAGCGCTCGTCTCACGGCGTGCCTCCCTTCGGCGCATCCCACCACTTCGACAGGTTGCCCTCGGACCGACGCGGTTGGTTCTGGTAGTGCGAGACGTCGTTGAACAGCATCAGGCGCGGCCGCACCGGATCCTTGAAGTCGACGACGTTGAGGCAGGCGGGCGACTGATCCAGGCGATCGCGGTAGCCGCGGGCGTCGAAGCCGAGCAGGCTGGAGAGCAGCAGGCGCAGCGTCGCCTTGTGCGAGACGACGATGACGTTCTGGCCGGCGTGGCGGACGACGATGTCGCGCAGCACGGGCAGCGAGCGCGCCAGCACGGCGACGCCCGACTCACCCGCCTCGGGTGCGAACGTGAATGGGTCGGCCTCCCAGGCCGCGTATTCGCCGGGGAATTGCGTCTCCACCTCGTGGCGGGTCAGCCCTTCCCAGCGCCCGTGGCTGATCTCGCGCAGGCCGTCCCGCTCGATCGGCGTCAGCTGGTGGGGAAGCGCGACGATCGACGCTGTCTCGAGCGTGCGCGACAGCGGGCTCGAATACACGGCGGCGACCTTGTCGTGCGCCAGCCGCCCCGCAAGAAAGCCCGCCTGGCGCCGGCCTTCGTCGGACAGATCGACGCCCACCGATCCCGAGAAGCGATCCTCGGCGGTGAGCTGCGTGGCGCCGTGGCGCACCAGGAACAGCCGTGTCGCCGGAGTGGTCATCGCCGCTGATTGTACTGTCTATCCCCCGGTCTTTTTCGATTCGGCGGCGCGCGCCTTGACCAGGCGCTTCACCAGCGCAACGGGCAGCGGTGCATCCAGCGCGAAGCGCACGGTCCCTTTGGCCGTCTCGTAGCCCGACAGGTCGATCCGGTGGGCGCGCGCGAGCGACTCCTTGATCGGGTAGAGGCTGGTGTGGTGCCTGAAGGCGCCGTACCAGACGAGGGGCCGGCCTTCGAGCTTGAACCCGGGGATCCCGTAGCTGAAGTGCTCCGTCGCGCCCGGCGCCGCGGCGCGGATGATCGCGCGGATCTGCTGCATCCGCTTGCGCGCGGGCGGCGGCAGCGCCGCCAGGTACTTCCGCACCGCGGTCACCGCCTGGGGAGATTTGTTCGGTGCGCGACCGCGGTTCAGGGTCACATGTTTCCGAAGAATTCGGAGATGTCGAAGTACACGTCGACCTTTCGGCCGCCTCCGAAGGAGATGCCGGCGGGCGCTGTCGGCGCGCCGCCGGACGCGCCCGGTGAGGTCGTCGCACAGCCGGCAAGGAACAGAGCCAGAACGGCCGCCGCGCGCGTGAATGCCATGGACGTATCCTCGCGCGGCTCCGAGACCCGCGCAATCCACGTCGAAACTTGCGTGGGTGGAGGCAGGCGAGTATCCGGATGGAGATGAGGTTCGGTCGCCGCGCGTGGCGCCGGTGGCGCATTCGCCGGGTGCCGCTGGGCGTGCTGGCCGGTGTTCTGGCGGTGCTGCTGGTCTGGACGGTGCACGAGGCGCGCAAGCCCGGCCCGTGGCAGCGGGTGTTCGCGACGCGCGAGGGGCTGACCGGCCGGCGGCTGGCGACCGGCGGCATCATCCAGCCGGGCGATCGGTTCGTGGCGCTGCCGCACCCGTCCGCGCTGCGGCGTGACGTCGAGATCCGCTACGGGGGCCGGGCCCTCGTCGTGCCGGTGATGGACGTCGGGCCGTGGAACACCGACGACGACTACTGGAGCAACGGGCAGCGGCCGGCGGCCGAGCGCGGCCGAGGGACCTACCGCACGCCCGTGAACCGCGCGGGCATCGACCTCTCCGACGCGACGTTCGCGACGCTGGGCCTGCGCGACAACGACTTTGTCGAGTGGCGTTTCGTCCACCGCGGCTACATCCCGCTGCCGCGCCTGGCTTCCGGACATTGAATCGGGGACCCTCAAAGGGTCCCCGAACCCCCCCGCGAAGGTGCGCGGCGAGCAAAGCTCGCCGGCTCCCCACGCGCTCGCGCGATTGACACCCGCGCCCGGGCGCGGCTTAGTGGCGCCGATGCGCAGCGCGCGGGTGGTCGCGGGCCTCCTCGTTCTCGGCGCGCTGTCGTGCAGCCGGGGAGGCGGGTCGGCGAACCTGCTCTTCGGCAAGCCGCCCGCGCGCGCCGACGGCGTCACGAACCCGCAGCTGCTCACCGACGGACGGCAGGCGGGGGAGGGCGAGGACTGGAACGCGCCGGCCGCCGCGATCCTCCAGTCCGAGCAGGCGTACGTCGACTACGACCTGGGCGAATCGACGGCGATCGACGCCGCCTACGTCCAGGGCGACAACAACGACGATTATGTGGTTTCCGTCTCCGAGGACGGAGCCGCCTTTCGCGAGCTGTGGGTCGCCCGCCCGGTCGCCGCACCCGGCCTGCGCGGCCGCGCCGCGGAGAGGCTCGGCGGCCGTGGACGCTGGATCCGGCTGTCGGCGCGAGGCGGCGATCGCGTGTTCTCCATGACCGAGCTGCAGCTCTGGAGCGGCCGCCCCGCGGCCGCCCCGGCGCGCGTCGAGGGGCAGTCGCCCGCGCTGAAGGCCGGCGCGGTTCGCACGGACCTGATCCTTGTCATCGCGGCGTTCGCGCTCGTGCTGTTCGCAACACGCGAGGGCGCGCCGGCGCGGCGCACGGCGCTGCTGTGGCTGGCGCCCGCCGCGGCGGCGCTGCTCACGGCGCGCGCGATCGCGGTCGCCTGGCCGCTGGGCGCCCGCGAGGTGTCGTTCGCGCGGTTGGCGGCCGCCGCGATCGTCCTGCTGACCCTGATGCGCGGCTGTTCCTTCGCCCGCCGCGCGGCGCCCCACCAAAAATCCGTCGTCGCCACCTGCTGCGTCGGCGCGCTGCTGGCGCTCGCCTGCTTCTACAACCTGGGGCGCCCGCAGTTCTGGCACCAGGGCGAGGGCCGCCCGATGTTCGTCCACGCGAGCGACATGCGCGTCTACCAGCCGTTCGCGAAGTACTTCGACGAGCTTCGTTACGACGGCATCTACGTCGCCAGCCTGCTCGCGTTCGCCGAGGACGAGCGCGGCGGCTCGTTCGCCGGCCTGTCTGCCGTCCGCATGCGCGACCTGCGCGACTTCAGCGTGCGCCCGGCCGGCGAGCTGGCGGACGAGATCGCCCGGATCAGGCAGCGGTTCACGCCCGAGCGCTGGGCTGCGTTCAAGAAGGACATCGCCTTCTTCCGGGGCGCGATGGGCCAGGACTTCCTGACCACGATGGACGACCACGGCGCGAACGCGCCGCCGGCGTGGGTCTGGCTGGCGCGCCTGTTCGTCGGCCACGTGCCTGCGTCGGAGACGACGCTGACGATCGCGGGCGTGGTGGACGGACTGCTGTTCCTGGCGATGGCGTGGGCGATCTGGGCCAGCTTCGGCCTGCTGCCGATGCTTGTCGCGATGACCGTGTTCGGCGCGACCGAGCTCTACATGTACGGCACGAACTGGGCAGGCGCGACGCTGCGCCACGACTGGCTGGCGCTGCTCGCGTTCGCCGCGTGCGCGCTCCGGCGCCGGCGCTGGCGGCTGGCCGGAGCGCTGCTCGGGTTCGGAACGATGCTGCGCGTTCTTCCCGCCGCCGGTCTGCTGGGCGTCGCCGCGCCCGCGGTCGGCTGGCTCGCGACGGAGACGTTTCAGAGACGACGTCCGGGCCTGCGCGCGCTGGCGAGCGAGCATCGCGCGGCCCTGCAGGTGATAGCGGCCGCCGCCGCGACCATGGCCGCCACCTTCATCGTCACGGGCGCCCTCTACGGGTTCGGCGCCTGGGGCGATTGGTTCAGGCGCATGGCGCTGTGGAACCGCGATCTGGCGAGCAACGAGGTCAGCCTGCGCATGCTCATCGGCGGCGCCGACTGGATGTCCGCGGCGCTGATGCGCGAGCGGCTGCCGCTCTATCTGTTCGGCGTGATCGGCTGCGTCGCGCTGGTCGTCATCGCCGCGCGCGGGCGCGCCCTCGAGGACGCGATGCTGCTGGGGCTGCCGCTGATTCTCGTGCTGATGCACCCGGTGAACTACCACGCGCATTTTGTTTTCCTGCTGGTTCTGCTCGGGGCTGGCCCGGGGTTGCTCGCCTCGGCCGCGCCCTGGCTGCTGATGTGCATCGCCGGCTACTGGGCGGCGCAGGATCCCGATGCCGTCCGACGTTACGAGGCGATGACCGTGCTGATTTTTGCCGCCGTCGCCGGCATGTATTTCGCGGAAATCCGCTTGCGTCGCGCGCGGCCGAAATGATCTAATGGGGCCCTGACATGGGCGTGCGTGGCGTTTCCTACCTTGTTCTGGTCGCGTTAACGTTGTTAACCGCATCGCCAGTGCGCGCCCAGGCCGGTGACGAGGCGTCGCGTGCCGAGGCCCGGAAGATCGGCTATGCGGGCGTCGAGGCGTATCAGGCGGGCGACTTCGCGACGGCGCGCGAACGGCTCGAGACGGCGTATCAGATGCTGCGGGTCCCTTCGCTGGGGCTCTGGTCGGCGCGCGCGCTGACGAAGCTGGGAAAGCTGGTCGAGGCGGAGGCCCGCTACCTGGAGGTCATCCGGCTGCCGACGTCCGTCGGCGACGAGGCGATCCAGGAGCAAGCGCGCCGGGACGCCAGCAACGAGCGGACCGCGCTGGCGCGGCGGGTCCCGAGCGTCCTCGTCCGCGTGGAGGGCGCGTCGGCGAGCGAGGTCGCCGTCACCATCGACGACGCCCCGCTGGTCGGATCGGCGTTGGGCGAAAACCATCTCGTCAACCCGGGCCGTCACACTGTGGAGGGCCTCCGCGGGACGACACGCGCGCGGGTCGAGGTCAGCGTGGCCGAGGGCGAACAGCGGGAGGCCGTCCTCCGGTTCGCCGCGGCGCCCGCCGCGGCGGCGTCCCCCGGCGGGCCTGACGCGGGGCTGGGTGTGCAGCGCCCGGCCGTTTCAACCGGATCGGACTCGAAGCGCACCATTGGATGGGTCACCCTGGGCACGGGCGGCGCGGGGCTGGTTATCGGCGCGGTTTCGGGCTTCATGGCGATGTCGAAGAAGAGCGATCTGGACAAGGCCGGGTGCGGCGACGGCAACTGCCCCGCGAGCGAGCGCGGCAACGTCGACAGCTACAACAGTCTGCGCGTTGTATCGGGCGTCGGGCTCATCGCCGGCGTCGCGCTGGCCGGCGTGGGCGCGTACCTGCTGCTGACCGGGCCGGTGGACGATGCGGGCCACGAGCAGGCGGCATCGCCGCGAAGGCCGCGAACCGGGATCGGCAACGTCAGGCTGTCGGTTCTGCCCGGCGGAACCGTCCTTGGCGGGGAGTTCTAGTGCGCGCCTGGTTGCTCGGGTGCGCGTGCGCGCTGGCCGTCGGCGGCTGTCTGTTGCCGAAGTATTCGGTCGTCGAGGACGGCGGACCTTCCGGCGCGGCGGGAACCTCGGGGACCGCGGGCGCGGCGGGGACCGGCGCCGGCGGCCGTGGCGGCACCGCCGGCGGCGCGACCGGCGTCGCGGGCGGCGGCACGAGCGGGTCGTCGGCCGCGGGGCGGGGCGGGGCCGCGGGAAGCCTGGGTGCCACGGGCGGGACGGGTGGCATCATCAGCATCGCCGGAACGGGCGGGGTCGGGACCGGGGGCACGGCGGGAACGGGCGGGAGCAGCGCGGGGCGGGGCGGAACCACCGGGACCGCGGGCACGGGCGGCGGCGCGGCCGGCCGCGGCGGCACCACGGGCGGCGCGGGCACCGGCGGCGGCGCCGCGGGGCGGGGCGGAACCACGGGGACCGCGGGCACCGGCGGCGGCCAGGGCGGATCGTCAGGCCGCGGCGGCACCACCGGCAGCGCCGGCAGCAGCGCTGGGCGCGGCGGCAGCAGCGCGGGAACCGGCGGAAGCTCCGTCGGCGGATCCACGGTGGCGCCGAGCTGGCTGAACGATATTTCGGTTGTCTGGCAGTTCGACACCAACACGCCTGTCGGCGAGATCGGCGTCGAGGCGCACGGTAACGGGTCCCTCCACCTCGAGCAGCAGGGCGTCAACATTCCACAGCTCTCCTCGATGCCAGGCATCGAGGGTGGGGGCGTCTCGCTGATCGGCACGCTTCAGTACCCCTCGTATCTGCAGACCCCTCCTGGCGCCGGGTTGCCGAGCGTCTTCCAGACGGGACCGTCCAACAGCTGGACGACCGGCGGCTGGTTCCGCATCACCGCGACGACCAACCAGCAGTGGCTCGTGCACGACGAGGGGCCCACCACCTTCGATCAAGGCGGCTTCTACTTCTACGTCGACCAGCAGGTCGGCAGACTGTCGAACCGCACCGCCTACGCGTACTGCCGCCTGGGGACCAGGGAGTCGACCGGTAATTACAAGGAGGTGGCGACGGACAACACCAACGGGATCGGCGACCTCGGGACCGATACCATGGTGGGCGGCGGCTGGCTCCACCTCGTTTGCCGTTACAACGCGGCTCGCAACGAGTTGTCGATTCTGGTTGGCGGCATCATGCGCATGACCGAAGCAGGCAGCCCCATGCAGGCGGCCAGCGGTCCCGGTCCCTTCATGATCGGCTGCAACGAGCCGGGATACTGCGCGCTGCAGGGCGACGTGGACGAGGTGTTCTTCGAGACCAGCGCCCTCACCGATCTGGATGTGCTGCGCATCTACTCCTGCGGCATCGACGGGTCGCGCTGCCGCTGCAACAGTACCGGGACCGGCTATCAGACTTGCGGGTTCCTTGGTCCGGGCAATTGCGGCCTGCTGCCTCCCTGCAACATGGCCTCGCCGTGACACGGCCGGGGGCGCAGCGGGTTTGCCGCGCGCGCCCCGTCCGGTTACCGTTGTAGGCCGATGCAGGATCCTTCCGGGGCGACGGTTCTCGCCGGCAAGTACAAGCTCGTGCATCAGCTCGGGAAGGGGGGGATGGGCTCGGTGTGGCTGGCCCAGCACCTGACGCTGCATTCGCCGGTCGCGATCAAGCTGATCGACACCCAGATCGCCAATCACCCGGAAGCGCTTGCGCGGTTCCTGCGCGAGGCGCGCGCCGCCGCCGCGCTGCGCAGCCCCCACGTCGTTCAGATCCTCGACCACGGCGTCGACGACGGAACGCCCTACATCGCGATGGAGCTGCTCGAGGGCGAATCGCTGGCGGCGCGCCTGCGCAAGGTCGGACGCCTCTCGCCGGCGGACACGGCGCGGATCGTGACCCACACGGCGCGGGCGGTCGCGCGCGCGCACGAGGCCGGCGTGGTTCACCGGGATCTCAAGCCCGACAACATCTTCCTGATCGAGAACGAGGAGGAGGAGCTGGCCAAGGTGCTGGATTTTGGCATCGCGAAGTCGACGATCGTCGGCTTCGGCATGTCGGCCGTCCCGGACACCCGCACCGGCGCGTTGATGGGGACGCTGCAGTACATGAGCCCGGAGCAGACGGAGGGCGTGAAGTCTGTCGACTTCCGCACGGACATCTGGGCGATGGGCGTGATCGCGTTCGAGTGCCTGCTCGGCCGCCGGCCGTTCGACGCCGAGGCCGTCGGGGCGCTGGTGCTGGAGATCTGCTCGCGACCCCCGCCGGTTCCGTCGAAGGTGGGCGCAGTGCCCGCCGGGTTCGACGCCTGGTTCGCGCGGGCGTGCGCGCGCGTGCCGAGCGACCGGTTTCCGTCGGCGCGCGACGCGGCGACGGACCTGCGCCGGATCTGTCAGCCGAAGGGCTTCGCTGGCGACGACCGGGAACGGGAGGCGCCGCG
>Ga0070690_100001348_pt1 | contig 12767 bp, 6 predicted proteins | sample KBSS33HmetaG_FD_64671 | JGI IMG/M metagenome (GOLD analysis project Ga0070690, IMG submission 64671) | Switchgrass rhizosphere microbial communities from Kellogg Biological Station, Michigan, USA - KBS S3-3H metaG | ecosystem: Host-associated > Plants > Roots > Rhizosphere ... | reverse complement strand
TCGCGAAGGGCAAGTTTTCGCGAGCGCCGCGTGGGCGCGGCGGCTGGCTGGGCCGGTTTACCCCGGGCCGCGCTTGTGTCTACGCTGTGCTCGAGGTGTCAGACGCCAACCAAGCTGCGGTCGGGCTCGCGCGCGCGTACCTGTCTCGGTTCCTCGCGGTGTACGGGCAGCGGATCCGGCGCCGGACCGGCAGCCAGTGGGGGCCGACGGCCGAGGAGGTTGCCATCGCGCTCGGCGGTCACCTCCCGCTGGACGGCGATCCGGGAAAGGACCAGGAGGTAGCGGCGGCGCTGGCCACGCTCAAGGAGGCGATGGCGGCCAAGCCCGAGCCGCTGCTGGCCCGGCTGGTCCGGGTGTTCAGGCTGTCCGAGACCGACCTCACGATCGTCTGCATGCTGCTCGCCCCGGAGCTCGATCACGAGCTCGAGCGCGCCTACGCCTACGCGCTCGACGACTTCACCCGCAAGCGCGGCGACATCGGGTTCATCGCCCGCCTGATCGCCGCCGGCGACGCCCCGACCATCGATCGCGTGCTGCTGCGGTTCGACGATACGTCGCCGCTGCGCCGGCACGGCGTGATCATGGTCGGCCATGTGGGCGACGAACCCGCGACGATGCGCCCGCCGCGGCTCGCCGACCGGATCGTCGGGTTCTTGCGCGGCCACGACACGGTCGACGAGCTCGCCTTTGGCCTCGTGCGGATCGGCGAGCTCGCCCCGCAGCGCAAGGACGTCGTGATGGACCCCGAGCTCGTGCAGCGGATCGCGCGCGCGCTCGACGACCGCGGCAACCCGCCGCGCGTCTTGCTCGCGGGGCCCGAAGGTGCCGGGCGGGGCCTGGTCGCCGAGGCGCTGCTGGGCGAGCGCGGCCGCTCGAGCGTCCGGATCGATCTCGGCGGTATCGTCGCGGAGGGCAAGATCGCCGAGCGGGTCGCCGCCGCGCTGCGCGAGGCCGCCCTGCGCGATGCCGCGGCGATCATCGATGGCGGCCCGATCGACCGCGACGCCCCGCGCGCCGTGATCCACGCGATCGCCAGCAGCACCGCCGATCTCGCGGTCCCGGTGGTGTTCACGTTCACCGCGCACCCGAGCTGGCTCGTCGAGGTCGTCCCCTCGCTCATCGAGCTCGACGTCCCGCCCCCGACGTTTCGCGAGCGGCTCGAGCTGTGGCGCCGCGCGCTCGCCGGCCCGGCCGTGGCCAAAGGCGATCTCGAGGTCGTCGCCAGCCGCTACGCGTTCACCGGCGCGACGATCGCCCGCGCCGCCCACCGCGCCGTCCAGGCCGCGCGGCTGCGCGATCCGGAAGCGCCGCGGGTCACGCTCGACGATCTCGGCGACGCCGCGCGCCTCATGTTCTCGCACCGGCTCGGCACGATGGCGCAGCGGATCCCGATCGGGTTTCAGTGGAGCGACCTCGTCCTGCCCAGGGACACCCAGGACGCCGTCCGCGAGGTCGTGCGGTTCGCGCGCTACCGGTCGTTCCTCCTCGAGGAATGGGGGTTCTCCGCGAAGCTGCCGTACGGCCGCGGCGTCTCGGCGATCATGGCCGGCCCGCCCGGCACCGGCAAGACGATGGTCGCGCAGCTGCTCGCCAAGGAGCTCGGCTACGACCTCTACCGGATCGATCTCTCGCAGGTCGTCAACAAGTACATCGGCGAGACCGAGAAGAACCTCGCCAAGATCTTCGACGAGGCCGAGACCTCGCACGCCGTGCTGTTCTTCGACGAGGCCGACTCGCTGTTCGCCAAGCGCACCGACGTCAAGTCGTCCAACGATCGCTACGCCAACCTCGAGGTCAACTACCTCCTGCAGCGCATGGAGACGTTCGACGGCGTCACGCTGCTCGCGACCAACCTCGAGCAGGGGCTCGACGACGCGTTCAAGCGCCGGGTGCGGTTCTCGATCCTGTTCGAGCTGCCCGAGGAGGCCGAGCGCAAGCAGCTGTGGATCAGCATGTTCCCGCCCAAGGTGCCCCTCGCCGCCGACATCGACTGGGACCTCATGGCCAAGCGGTTCGAGATGGCGGGCGGCTACATCAAGAAGGCCGCCCTGCGCGCCGCCCTCATGGCCGCCGAGGCCCACCGCCCGATCACGACGGCCGATCTCGTCGAGGCCGCGCGCCAAGAGTACCGCGAGATGGGCCGCATCATCTGACAGGGAATTGAACTGTAGGCCATGCTGGGCTAGCGTCCAATCATGAGGGACGGGAAGGCAGGCGGGATCCCCACGATCGGGTCCCGGGAGGGCGTTGGTGCGACGGCGCCCGCGATCGGTAAGCGAACGCTGGTGGAGCAGATCCAGAGCGCTCCCGGACCACGGCTCAGTGAGCCGGGCGCCAACGACGCGGCGCACGACCAGCCCTCGGCAAACGATCTAGCTCCTGAACCCCGACCGGGAGGCTCCTTGCAAATGCACCACGGTGAAGTACCTCGGTTGCAGCTCGGCGACAGCCTCGCGATCGCGCGGTCCGCCACTGCTCCGCCGCCCGCCTCAGTGCCTCCCGCCGTCTCCGCCACGCTGTCATCCGCGAAGGGCGCACCGCTGCCGAACCCAGAGCAGTGGTCGGCGCGCGTCGGTGCGGACGTCAGCGCGGCCCGCGTGGTGACCGGTGAGGGCGCGCCAGAGGCCGCAGGTGCGATCAGCGCGCGGGCGTTCACGGTCGGGAACCGTGTGTTCATGGGCGCCGGAAACGACGCAAGCACGGACGGCGGCAACCTGCTTGCGCACGAACTGACCCACGTTGCGCAGCAACAAGGCACCGCGCCCCCAGTCTCCTGGGATCAGCTGCCGTTCGTCGACCATGGCGATCACCGGGAGGTCGCTGCACGCGCTCACGACGGACAAGGCCACGGTTCGGCCGAGCAAGTGATCGCCCGCGATACGGCCCCAGACGTGGATGCGGCGACCTATCGCCGCACGTTTGCTGCCCAGGTGGGCCAGGAGGTGCTCGCGTTTTTTGCGGCGCATGATCTGCCGACCGGATCGCGATTCGTCACTCTACCGATACCAATGCTTGCCGCACCTGCGTTGCTTGATGCTGGCGCCGCAAGCATCGAATCCAAGCTCGATGGCTGGCTTGGCCGCGAGAGGGTCAATCACCTCGTGGACAAGGCGCGTGTCAAGGGTCGCGTCGAGGTCAAGGACAGCAAGGACAACTCCTGGGTCGCGGACAAACTCGGCTCTGGCCCACAGCGCTGGTTTTCCGACGTCGCAGTCGAGCTAGGCGCAGCGCTACAGTCGTTGTTGCGCGAATCGCTCGACCGGATCGTGCCCCGCTTCATCGACGCGACGGTCGCGACTGCCATCGCCGACGAACAGCATGCCAAGCACAGTCTGATCGATGCACCGAAGCCGAGCGCGAACGCGATCATTCCGAGTCAGCCGATCGATGTCTCCGTGATCAACGCGCTGATCACACACGCTCGGTTCGACTACCAAGGGTATCGGCTCGCCAACCCGGCTGAGAAGGGGAAGCTCGGCGAACTGCGGCATTTGACCACGCGATGGGAGGCGCCCCGCAACGGTACGTATTGGCTGCGGGTGCTCGCACCAACCAACCCGACGATCGAAGAAGTCGCCAATACGCTCTATGGCTCATCGCTCAAGACCGATGCTATCGTTGTGGCTGCAGCGCCGCTCTTCGGCCTTAACAGCGCAAACGGGTTACTCGACCAGCATACACGATCGCTTCACACGCTCGGCGCCGACCTGACCAAGAGCGGAGACGCGCTCGCCGAGGGCACCTCCGGACCTCTCGCCGACGAACTGGCAAAGAACCAGGGGGCACAGCAAGGCTCGAAGGCTCAGACCAAGAACGATGTTCTGCGCTCGCTCGACGAAAGCCTCGAGATCCTGCCGGCGATCGAGAAGAGCGGTGCGGTCTTCGGGATGGGCAAAAACCCGACGGTGGCTTCGCTCGCGCCACTGCGCGCGAAGCTCATCGCGCGACGTGCCAAGATCGCGACAGCGACCAGCGACAAGGACGCGCTGGCATGGGCGGGTCAGGTCGATGCGCAGCAAGGGATCCTGACGGAGGTATCGTTTGGCTTCGATCGACATGCCAAGCGCCTCGCTGACCTCACGAAGATGGTTACTGACGCGACGGTCAAGTTCGGCGGCTTCAACCTCCCGCCACACGTGCGCGAGGCAATGATTCATGTCGCCATGGGCTATGCCGATGTGGCGCTGTTATCGGAGTTGCCCGGAACTGCATCGCCCAAGCTGGCTGCCGCCGAAGCCGAGGCAGGGCTGCTTCCGGTCACCTTTCTCGAAGGCACGCTCGAGACGATTCAGCGCACCATCGACGACGCACGCGATGCCAAGCATGACGCAGCCGAACATGCATCGTATGGCGTGGACGACATGCGCGCGCGCCAGCAGGCGCTCAAGGTGCGGCTCGCCGCGCTGCGAATGCGCATCAAGACGGATCCCGAGGGTGCGACCAGAGAGCTAGGGGACATTGGCAAGCTCACCGACGAACTCCAGCAGGAGAGCGAGATCGTCGGCAATCTGGACTCGATCGACTCCGCCTGGAGCGCGCTCAATGACGGCGTGAGCTGGTTCTGGTCATTCCCGACGACATACGCCAAGGCACAGAATCTCAAAGCCCAGGGGGACGGCTATCACGCGCGGTGGAAGAAGATCTTCACCGGCTGGAAGATCAAAGATCCGGACAAGCAGAAGCAAGCGAAGGCGGAACTCGACGTCCTGCGCAGGGAAGAAGGCTTCCGCGAATGGTTCGGCACCGTTGGCGACGTGGTCAAGGATGCCCGCACGCAGGCGTTGGTCGGTAAGCTGGTCATGCTTCTGGTGATCACCGTGGTCACCGTCGGCGTTGGCGACCTCGTCGCAGCAGGTGCAGCGGGTTGGGAGCTATCTGCCGGTACGACTGCAGTCGCCGCAGGCGGGGCGGAAGCCGCAACGTTTACCGCCCTCAATCAGGTCTTTCTCGACGACGATCACACCTTCGGCCATATCGCTTACGAATTCGGCGCCAACTGGGCAATGTTCGGCGTGATGAGGCGATTCCAGGCATTTGCCGAGGTCGCGGAACTCTCGAAGGTCAAGGCCATGGGCGGTTCAACGCTCATCATGGCTGCCTCGACGTTTGCCAAAGCGGATCTCGACAAGATGATCCACGAGGGCAAGCATCTGAACAGAGAAGACATCAAACAGATCGCGCTCCAGGGCATGGTCATGGCGATCGCGATGCACGCGATTGCACCTCTCACCAAGCCCGCGTTTGCCGAGCTTGAAGGGGGAGCGTACTCATTTGCCGCGCGCATCAAGGCCAACAACCGCACGCGCGCCGCGCTCGCAATGCAGGCCGAGGGGCTGAAAGGCACGCGAGACTTCAAACAGGCTCAAGCGTATGTCGCCAACGAGAAAGCGTGGCTCGAAGAGAAGCTGAAGATCCTCGACGAACTCGAGGCGCTAGCGAAGAAGGAGCAGGAAGGCGGGAAGCCACCTGCCAACGGAATCGCAGCCAAGATCAAGATGAGCTCGAAAGATCTCGCCGCACTGCGCGGGGAGATCAAGTCCAACATCGCGAAGCTCGACGCTGGCGCGCAGCCGCTGCTCCATCTCGAGCCCAAGACACCAGGCGTGTACACATGCTCACCCGAGCATATCGTCGAAGTCACCCAGGCTCTTGGCGAGGTCACTCGAGTCACCGAGGATCCGACGACCAACGTCAAGACCTACGATGTGAGGCGCCCCGACGGCACCACCGTCAAGGTCATGGAGCGAATCGCCCCCACCAAAGCGCAGTGGTTGACTGACCTCCGCGCGGGTCTCGACGGCGTCCAGCGCGCCCGCTTTGATGCGCGAATGAAGGGCAAGTCACCGGCGGAGATCTACGACAAGTTCGGTGGAGACACCGAGCGTGCCAAGGCCGTCGCCGCGGGCGTCGAACTACCGAAGGATCTGGTCGACCTCCGCACCGGCCTGAGCGACAGCGCGCGTGCAGCCTTTGACGCAAAGTACCGTGACACCGTCCGCGATCCGGCCAAGCCAAGCGCTCGTGAGGTCGAGACATTCCGCAAGTCGCTCGAGGATGCCAAGGCACGTAACAACACAGATCTCCAGAGTGCCTTGGAGCGCGAGGCTGCGACAACGAAGAAGCCAACCGACCCGGCTGGATGCTTCGTCGCGGGCACCACCGTCCGCACGGCAGACGACTACCGTCCGATCGAGACCCTTACCGTCGACGATCTCGTGATCGCGACTGACGTCCACAATGGCCTGCGCTCACCTGCCCGTGTCGTCGAGCCTCGCATGCATTGGGTACCGCGGCTCGTTGATCTCGACATCGGCGATACGACGATCACCTGCAGCCCCGAGCACCCGTTCTGGGTCAACGGCGAAGGCTGGAAGACCGCCGGCGTTCTCGAGGCTGGCGCGGCACTATCCACGTTCGACGGCACGATCGCGATTCGCGAGGTCAGACATCGCGACGGCGATTTTCAAGTCTTCAACGTCGAAGTTGACTTCCTCCACGTCTACCATGTCTCCTCTCTCGGCATCCTCGTCCACAACAAGGCCAACGCACACTCGTTCTTCAAGAATCGGCGCGCGATCGTCGAGTCCTTGACTCGCAACGCCGAGGCCCTTGCCAAGCTCGAGGGCGAGACATCCCCGGCCGACGCCGCAGGCAAGATCAATACCACCAAACGGACCGACATCGCGAAGCGGCTCGCCAAGCTCAAGTCCGAGATCCAGAGCGCGAAGAAGTCGACCGAAGACTTGACCATCGCCGAGGAGGAACTCGTCGAGCCTGCGAAGGAGGAGCAGGCCAAGATCGACGAAGAGCTCGATGCGCTGTCCCACGAGGTGGACGAAGCCAAGAAGCCATTCGCGACCCGGATGCACGAGCTCAACGACAGCGTGAGTGCGCTCGAGAAGCGACAGCACGAGTTGAACACCAAAAACGACGAAGCTCTCAAGTCCGCAACGATCGCGCGCGATGCGGCAGATGCCAAGACAAAGCCCCAAGCAGAGAAATCCGTCAAGGACGCCTCGGACAGGAACAAGAAGATCTCTGCGCTCAAGGAACGGCTCGAGGCACTCCAGCGAACCGCAAAGATGTTGCACGAGGATCCTGGCAGCGACAGCGGAGTCACTGCGCTAAAAGAAGAAGCCACCTCCGTTGAGCGTCAACTCGCGGCACTCGAAGGAGAGATCGCAAACGGCGGAATGATGGGAGCCAAGGGACCGCAGATTACGAGCAAGACACTATGGGAAGGCCCGGACGGATACGAACGTATCGACGTAGAAAACCCAAACCCCGGCAAACGACCGGGCCAGATCCACTATCAGCCAGATAAAACTCACAAATGGTACTACGATCCAAAGACGAATGAGTTCTACGATCAGAAGAATGGCAAATCAGCACCGAAGTCCGTGAACGACAAACTCAAGGATCCAGAGATCCGACGAGCCATCGACGAGGGCATGCGGCAGCTCAGCGGAGAGACGAAGTGATTACGAACAGACCGATGCAGGAACTTCTGGCCCGCGGTACCAACCTGACCGAGATCTACGTCCCCTCCCCGTTTCAGCTACTCGTGGGCGGCGGCTTCAAAGACGTTCAAGGCTGCATCTTCTTCCGTGAGCTATTCCACCATGATGCGTTGACTTCTCTAGCATTGCATCAGGACATGACCGGATATGAATGCGCGGTCAACGCCATCCACCTCGAGGACTATCTCGAGAAAGGCATGGCACGTGAGGCCCCGGCGCTCGCCATGACCGCCGCCAAGTGCATCGACTGGCTGGTCGAACGACTACGCCGATTTAGCTCAGAGCCGTTTCGCATCATCGTGTCAGTACGCGCCCGCAATTGCACGCTACGCTTTCACAAAGTACGCGATGGAGAGTCTTGGCTGGCGGATAACCTGGAAGGCTATGAGGAGGCCATAGCGGTTTACGATACTTCACCGCAGCTCGAACGGAGTCACGTCTGATCTGACGTTCTGTCCCAATCGTGAGCATGGACATGCTCGGGGTAACCAGGGCTTCCTGAGCACAATCGTCGAAGAAGATAGCGGAAGCTCCTTCGAAGAAGTGACCATTGTACGAATCCTGCACGGACGCACGGAACCTAGCTTAGCCTGCACCTTGCTGCGTGCCGCTCGAAGCGGCGACCGCGCCGGCGCTGACCACACGGCTCGCGAACCCGACCGGCCGAACGCGATCAGCATGCGCCGCATCCCGAACCGCGCGACCAGCGCGCCGCCGAGCACCCCGCCGACGGCGAGCCCGGCGAACCCGAGGATCTTGTAGATCACGGCGATCTCGGTGAACTGAAAGCCGGCGCCTCCCTTGAGGAACGCGATCACCAGCGACTGCGCGAAGTAATCGCCGAACCGATAGATCGCGGCAAACCCCAGGACGACGAGCGTGCCGGTGCCATAGCGCCGCCAGAAGTCGGCAAATGGCAGGACCACCGACTGCAGGATCGTCCGCGGCGGCCTCGCCACGACGACCGGCTCCTCGGCGAGCAGCGTGCCGGCGATCCCGACGAGCATGAACGCGGCCATCGTGAGCCAGATCGCCGACCAGCTCACGTGGTCGGCCATCACGAACGCGAGCGACGAGCTGGCGACCGTCGCGACCCGGTAGCCGATGATGTTCACCGACGCGCCGGCCGCGCGTTCATCGGGCGCGAGCACATCGGTCATGTAGGCGTCGACCACCACGTCCTGCGACGCCGAGAGCACGGCGATGCCGATCGCGACATACACGATCGCCGCCAGGTCGTGCCGCGGGTCGCGCAGGCTCATCGTGGCGATCGCGCCGCCGAGCGCGATCTGGAACCCGAGCACCCAGCCGCGCCGCCGGCCGAGGAACGGCAGCCGGAACCGATCGAGCAGCGGCGCCCACGCGAACTTCAGCGTGTACGCGAGCCCGACCAGCGACACCGCGCCGATCTGTTCCAGCGAGACGTGCTCCGCGGTGAGCCAGCCCTGCAAGGTCTGCCCGGTCAACATCAGCGGCAACCCCGACGAGAACCCGAGCAGGAACAGCACCACCATCCGGCGCGAGCGGAAGACGGTGAACCAGCCCACGCCCCAGGTTCCTATGAAACCGACCGTGCCGTCGCGGTGGCCGTGCGACATCCTCGCGGCGACCTGACACGTCGGTGCGCCGGCAGTACAATTTTCAGGCGTTGGTCTCTTCTCAGATTCGGCAGGTTCGGCAAGTTCGTTCGCGGCTCCGCTCGGCGCTGCGCTGGCTCGTCCCGAGCGCCGTGGCCGCCTGCGCCGGCGGGCTCGTCGCCGGGGTCTTCGAGGGACGCCACGCAGCGAGCCTCCTGGGCGCCGCGGTGACCGCCGGGTTCGTCGCGCTGATCGCCGCCCCGGTGCTCCTCGTCGCGAGCGCGGCCGTGCGCGCGGTGGTCGCGGCGTGGCAGCCCGGCGAGCTCGCGCGCCAGCTGGTCGATGCCGACGGCGCGGCGCCCCGCTTCGCCGGCTGGGTTGCCGTGATCTGGCTCGGCGCGCTGGGCCTCACCTCCACGATGTTCCAGGGCGTGTGGATGCTGGCCACGTACACCGCGTTCAAGCCGCTGACGATGAGCTTCCTCGAGCCGATCCTCGCGGTCGCGACCGTGCTGGCGATGGTCGCCGTGTCGCGGCCGTTCGCGCGGCTGTTCGCGTGGATCGCCGGCCGGCTCGACGCGCGGTGGCGCCGCCGCGGCCGGCGCACCCTGTTGCGGCCGCGGATCATCGTCGCGGCCGCCTGCGTCGCCGCGCTCGCCGTGATCTACGCGCTGTGGCAGATCGTCATGAAGCCCCGGCTCGGCCCCATCGACACCAGCCTCCTCCACGCCCCGGCGGCAGGGCTGGCAGCCGCCGGGGTGATGCATGCCGTGTGGCCGCGCCTGGGCCGCGCGCGCCTGGTGGTCGGCCTTCCGTGCGCCGTCGCCACGGCGGCGGTGCTCGCGACCGCGGTGATCGCCGTGATCACCTGGCCCTCGCTGACCCTCGAGATCTGGGGCGATCGGCCGCTGGCGGGCTTTGCGATCGAGCGGCTGTTCGATCTCGATGACATCCGCGCCCGGATCTCGCTCACCAAGTTCCGTCCGATCGCGCGACCGGGTGCCGCGCATCCGGACATCGTCTTGATCACGATCGATACGGTCCGCGCCGACCACACGCCCCCGTACGGCGGCCAGGCCGACATGCCGGCGCTGCGCGAGCTCGCGGCGCGCGGCACCGTGTTCGACTGGGCGTTCGCGCCGAGCAACGTCACGCGGCGGTCGATCCCATCGATGGTGATCGGCCTGGCGCCCAACCGCGTGCACGGCCGGGTCGTCGGCTGGGCGCTGCGCGTCGATCCGCGCCATGTCCTGCTCGCCGAGCGGATGCGCGCCGGCGGCTACGACACCGCGGGCTTCATGTGCTGCGAGGGGTTCTGGGGCAAGACGTTCCACACCGGCCTCGAGCGCGGCCTCGCCCACCTCGAGATCGAGTCTCCCGGCAGCGTGCTCGCTCACCACGCGCACGCCTGGCTCGAGGCGCGCGAGCAGCGCGCCGGCCAACCACCGCTGTTCCTCTGGATGCACATCCTCGAGCCGCACAACTGGACGCAGGCCACCGGCGAGCCGCGCAACGACGACGAGCGCAAGAAGTACTACGACCGCTCGCTCGCCGCCTCCGATCAGATGGTTGCGGACGTCCTCGCCGCGTTCGGCCGCCGCTCCCCCGACCGCATGCCGATCGTGATCGTGACCGCGGATCACGGCGAGGCGCTCGGCGAGCACCGCCAGGCGTTTCACTCGACCGACCTCTACGACTCGCAGGCCCGGGTGCCGTTCGTGATCGCGGGCCCCGGGATCAAGCCTGCGCACGTCACCGAGACCGTGAGCCTCACCGACCTCGTCCCCACGGTGCTCGAGCTCGCAGGCTTCGACGCGGCGCGCAGCGCGACCTTCGATGGCCCCTCGGCCGCGGAGCTCGCCACCGGCGCGCGTCCCGACAACCCCGAGGGCGGCGTCGCGTTCGCCGCGATGATCAAGGATCGCTCGAACCCCGGCGGCATCACCGCGATCGTCAAGGGCCGCTGGAAGCTCATCGACAACAACGCGACCCTCGAGCTCTACGACACCCGCAGCGATCCGGACGAGCACGTCAACGTCCTCGGCCAGCACCCACAGCTGGTCACCGAGCTGCGCAAGCTGCTCGACGCGCGCACCGCGGCCGGTGCCGCCTCGCCGTTCGACTGACGGCCTGCGCGTCCAGCCGTTCGCGGGAAGTAACGTTGGACGTCGCGAGCTGGCGACCGTGACTCCACTGCCGGTTGAGATCCAAGTAAGATCAATATGTTAGATCGACATGTGGTTTTGAACTAAGTCCATGGTCTAGTCTGATCCGACGTGAAGGAAGTCAACATCCACGAAGCGAAGACACATCTTTCTCGACTTATCAACCGCGTTGCCTCGGGAGAAGAGATCGTGATCTCTCGCGCCGGAAAACCGATCGCTCGACTCGTTCCGATCGGGGTCCCGGTCACGCGTCAGCTGGGACGTGACCTGGGTGTGTTCACCGTGCCCGAGGACTTCGACCGCCCCCTGCCCGAGGACGTGCTGGCGGACTTCGAGCGGTGAGGGTCCTGCTCGACACGCAGTGCTGGCTGTGGATGCAGGCCGAGCCCGATCGCTTCCGCTCCGAGACTCGCAAGCTGCTGCTCGATCCCAGCAACGAACTCTTCCTCGAAGCACTACCGATCATGACCGCCGACCACGTCCTCGCGTCGTACTCGGTCACCATCGTGCCTCCCTAGACCTAGATCGCAGGATCGTCCTCCAAATCGTTTGGACGAACCGACGGACGACCGCGATACCATGCACGCGATGAACAAGCTCTCCGCTGAGCTTCTTGCACGCCGCGACCGACTCCCGATCAAGCCGGCGCCGATCACGCTCACCGGCAAGCTCGTCGAGCTACGGCCGCTCGATCTCGACGCCGACAGCGATGCGCCGCGGAACGACGCGCACCGTGCCGGCATCGGACCACGAAGACACCTCGGCATGCGTTCGAGTCGATGCTATGCTGCGTCTGTGATGCTCGATTGCATCGTTTCCAGCCCCGGAGTCCTGGGTGGCAAGCCATGTATTCGTGAAACCCGGATCAGCGTCGAGCACATCCTCGAGCTGTTGGACAGCGGTGCTGTACGTGAAGACATCCTGCGTGCGTACCCTCAGGTCACCGCGGAGGGTCTGATGGCTGCGCTTCAATACGCGGTGCGTTCCTCGTCCTCACACACGACGCCGACTTTGGGAAGCTCGCCATTCAGGCCGATGAGCCCTACACGGGAATCTTGTTTCTGCGGCCCGGGCATATCTTGCCGTCGTTCGTGCTCGGAGCACTCGCTGCGCTCGAAGCGTCATCGATCACCGTGACGCCGCCGTTCATCGTGGTCGTCGAGCGTAAGGAGGATCAGATCCGGGTTCGCGTCAGGTCCAACACCTGACCTGCGTTAGCGTGGGCTGGCTTGCTTGATCGCGTCGAGCTCCTGCCAGCGCGCGAACAGCCGCTCGACCTCGGCGCACGCGGCGTCGAGATCGGCGATCAGCTTCTGGACCTCGGTCGGACGATCTTTGAACACGCTCGGATCCGACAGCGTGGCCTCGAGGGTCTTCACGCGATCCTCGGCGGCGGCGATCGCGTCCTCGATCGTCTCGAGCTCGCGGGCTTCCTTGAAGGTCAGCTTGCGCGGCCCGGCCGGCTTGGTGGCGGGGCGCGTGTCCTTCGACTCGCGCTTGACTCG
>Ga0070690_100001345_pt1 | contig 12774 bp, 8 predicted proteins | sample KBSS33HmetaG_FD_64671 | JGI IMG/M metagenome (GOLD analysis project Ga0070690, IMG submission 64671) | Switchgrass rhizosphere microbial communities from Kellogg Biological Station, Michigan, USA - KBS S3-3H metaG | ecosystem: Host-associated > Plants > Roots > Rhizosphere ... | reverse complement strand
GCAGTTTTGAGGTCTCCGCTGCGAACCTAAGCTTCGGTGTTTCTGGTTTGTGCTCATACTCTGGTTTCCGTGCGAGGAGGATATGAGTCATTTTAAACGTGCGTGAGTTCGCGCGAGCGTGCGAGGAAGTTGGCCCGTGAGAATTCAGTCGACCTTGCGAACGACGGGGACAATATTCCTATTCGACTACGAAGTCAACGGATTCAACCTTTCGTCTCAATCATCTTGGTTGAGCTCAAGTCCAGTACGTTCGATCCAACGATCGATAACCAACAGCTTCAGAAACATGGGGCGATTGGATCTTTTCTGAACCTTCCAAATCAGCAATCGTCCGGCTCACTTTTAGAATCCGATCATAAGCACGTGCTGACAGTCCTACTCGCGTCATCGCCCGTTCCAACATCTGTTCACTTGCAGTGTCAATGCGACAATAGCGTCGAATCATTCGTGGTGTCATCGCGGCGTTCGAAAAGATCTTTTCACTCGCAAATCGCTTGAGTTGTCGTTCGCGTGCACCGATCACGCGATTGCGAATCGTGGTTGAGCTGTCAGTCTCAGGATGGGTGTCGCCACGCAGTTCACGAAACTTAACTGCCGGCACATCGATGTGAATGTCGATTCGATCCAGTAGTGGTCCGGATATTCTTCCGACGTATCGCTGAATCTGAATCGGCGAGCAACGACACTCACGCGTCGGGTCATTCCAAAACCCACACGGACAAGGGTTCATGGCTGCCGCTAACATGAAGGCAGCGGGAAACGTCAGCGACATCGCCGCGCGACTGATTGTCACCTTCTGATCTTCAAGCGGCTGGCGCAGCACTTCCAGCACACTGCGATCAAATTCCGGCAGTTCGTCGAGAAACAGTACGCCTTGATGAGCAAGCGAGACTTCTCCGGGACGTGGCACTGCTCCACCGCCAATCAAACCTGCATCGCTGATCGTGTGATGTGGGGATCGAAATGGTCGTTCAGTGACAAGACCTGCGCGGCCAGTTAAACCGGCAACGGAATGAATCTTCGTCAACTCGAGCGCTGCTTCGAACTCCAAAGGCGGCATGATTGTTGGGAGTCGTTTTGCCAACATCGTCTTGCCTGATCCTGGTGGACCGATCAGAAGGATGTTATGTCCACCAGCACTCGCGATCTCCAATGCACGCTTCGCGGAGATCTGTCCACGCACTTCATGAAAGTCAACAGAGTAATTGCCAGTGTGCGAAAGGATTTCGGCAGGATCCACTTTGAGCGGTTCAGGTGGATCAGATGAACGTAATGCGGCAACCAGTTTCGTAGCGCTCTTTAGATCTGCGACCGGATAGACATTGATACCGGCGACGACGGCGGCTTCTTTAGCGTTCTCTTCAGGAAGGAGGAGATTAGTGACCTTCCCCTCGCGCGCGAGTATCGCAATTGGCAATGCGCCTTTGATTGCTCGCACGCGTCCATCAAGAGAGAGCTCCCCAACGCAGAGCATGTGGAGCAGATTTGCTTCTTCAGCCAGGTCACCACCGGCGCCGAGAATGCCAAGCGCAATGGGTAAATCGAAACTCGCGCCTTCCTTGCGCACATCAGCCGGCGCGAGATTGATAATGGTTTTTTGAAAGGGAAAGAAGAAGCCGCAATTCTGCAGAGCCGCTCGAATTCGCTCGCGTGACTCGCGCACCGCAGCATCAGGTAACCCGACGATGGTGACAGATGCCTGTTCGTTTTCACCACGCGCTGCAGTGATATCAACTTCAATGTCGACTAGATCAGCGTCGATGCCGTAGACGGCGGCGGAAAGTGTTCGGAAGAGCATCGTGAGGTCGCTCCTAAAATGAGGTTGAGGAAAACGCGGGTTAGTTTATGACAGGATTTACAGAATTAACAAGATGGATGGTGCTTTGAGCTTTGTGCTTTGTACGGAAAGACCAAAATCCTAAGGACAAAGTACAAAGGACTAAATGCAAAGTACAAAGCACAAAAAGAGCGCTTCCCTTTTCAAGGAAGCGCTCAAATAAATCCGACTGACCTTTAGTTATCTTCGGCGTGATGGCGCGACGGCCGTTGCGGGCAAACGCACTTCCTGACCAGCTTTCAATTCCGTGTCAGGAGTGATGCCGTTCAAACGCGCCACTTCATTCGCATCCAAATTGTTTGCCGTTGCGATGCGTGCGATGGTGTCGCCCTTTCGCGCTCGAACCGTTCTGAAGCCCGGTGCTGCTGCAGGTGCTTCTGTACCAGGTTTGGCACGTACCCAACGGGTTAGCTTCACGGTATTGTTCGGAATCACCAGCTTGTTCGTGCTCTTCAGATCCACACCCGTGTTCATTGCCTGCAAAGCTGTCACGGGAACTCCCACGCGATTGGCGACTGTTTGGAAGTCTTCACCGGGAGCCACGGAGATAATCCGCGCTGACTCACGGTTCTCACCCGGAATTCTCTTCAGCAATGCGACGAACTGTTTGGAGCGCCCAGCAGGAACGCGAACGTTGTATAGATCACCTCGCGGTGTGATGTCGCGCTTCAACTCCGGATTCAGCGTGCGAATGTAATCAACGCTGCTGTCAGTAGCGTCGGCAATAAGCTGCAGGCTCGTGGCTGTTGGAACCTGGACCACATCATACGAAAGCGCCGCATCCGGTTTGATCCCCTTGAATCCATATTTCTCAGGATTCTTCGCGATCAGGATTACAGCGAGAATATTTGGAACGTAGTTGCGGGTTTCCTGAGCAATGTACGGATAAATCTCCCAGTAGTTCGCCGTACCTGCACGTGAGATCGCGCGGTCGATATTGCCAGCGCCGGTGTTGTACGCAGCCATCGCCAGTTCCCAATTACCGTTGTAACGCTTGGCGAGATCTTTCAAGTGACGAGCAGAAGCACGAGTTGCTTGTTCAATGCTGTTGCGTTCGTCAATGTACGCGTTCTGTTTCAAACCGTACGTGCGACCAGTGCCCGGAATGAATTGCCATAAACCGGAAGCAGATGCCCACGACAACGCCTTTGTTTTCCACGCGCTCTCAACTTGTCCTAACCAGGTGACATCGATCGGCACGCCTTCTTCATGGAAGATCTTGCGCGCCATTTTCATGTACATGCCGGAGCGACGTAGACCATTCTCCATCGTGGAACGTCCACGACCCTGGTAGTAGTTAATGTAGCCCTGGATAAGTGGATTCAGCGTGAAGTTGAAATTGACGTTTTGCTTCGCTTGTTCAAGCGCAAGCACGTCAGCATCCGAAACGTTCGTCTCGTCTGTCGTCAGAACTAACTTACTTAGATCGTCTAAAGGTGATGGTTCAAACTTCTGGTCGCGAAAACCGACTTGCGGCGGGGCCGCAGGCGTTTGACCTTGAGTTTGATTCTGAGCAACGAGGGTGTTAGTCGCAGCATTCGGTGTTATCTGCTGCATTGGCACTTCCTCGCGATAGATCAATTCAACCAGTTCAAGGTAGAACGTCTGCAACTTCTGACTCGCACGAACATCAATACCCGACTCGAGAATGACATCGACAGCCCTGTCGAACTCATCTCTCGCCTGCGCTCTCTTCTTATCTTCGAGACTCTGTTTGCCTTTACGGAAGTGGTCTTGAGAACGCGCGATGATGTGCTCAACACGCTTCTCAAGTTGGTCCACATCGGTCGGAATTGAACGGGCAGATGAAGCCGCGGGAATCTGGGCAAAAATAATTGCGGGAAAAGCGACGAACGCCGCCAGTAATGCCGCACGGGCAATCAAACGAGGGAAACTCGCTGACATTTATCGTCGATACTCCTTCAAGGTTGGTACTACATCCCGGACCAATCGCTACTCGGGCGGGCCAGGATTTGGTTTATGTTGCGTGGTATCTAACGGCTCCTCAATGATTTGGACTTCTAAAGGAGCCCGGAAATCACTCCGGAGGTTATCACACGGTTTTTTTGAGTGTCAAACAAACGCCTATTAAATCCAGACGTTGAAACCGTGAGCTTTTCCACGAAAAGTTCCCCGGTTTCAGTAGTTACAGATGCGCGGCTAGCAGGTTTAGGTTGTGCCCAGATCCGAATTAGGCCGCGAATTTATGGCCCCGCTACGGTGCCACAAAACTTAACGCCCGAGGTTCTGATTCCGTTGCAAAAAAGTGCTGAAAACTCTCCCACTGATTCTTGGCCTCAGCACTGTTTCCATACAACAACTCGCCATCCTGTTTTGTAACAAAATGATGAGATTGCGAAATAAGCAACGAATCGCTGCGTTTGCAGCTTCGTAGTCAGCGGAACGCCTTTTGCCAAACTCTCTCTGAGCACATCTCTCCCGACCTCGAAGGCGACCGATGAAGGGAACAAGCATCCCTGATCAATTGTGGTTAGGAGCTGAACGAAACCTAAAGCTATGTCGACTGTAGCAACCGAAGCCGAAGTTCGGGAATTTCCAACTGCGCGCGCTGAGCGGGTGACTCCACTCACTTCGGCCACGCCACTATTTCTCAATCGCGAGTTGAGTTTGTTGGAATTCCATGCGCGCGTGCTGGACGAAGCGCTCGATGAATCGAATCCGCTACTTGAGCGGCTCAACTTTCTATCGATCTTTTCGTCGAATCTGGACGAGTTTTTCATGATTCGAGTTTCAGGTTTGAAGGAGGAGGTAGAACACGGCCTAACTGAACTTTCGTCTGACGGTCTTACTCCCGAACAACAACTCGACACGATACGCCTGCGAATCTTGTCTTTGGTCGAGCTGCAACAGAAAGTCTGGCGCGACCAAATTCTTCCCGAACTTGAGCGTGAGGGAATACGGTTGCTTAGTTATGACTCATTAAGTAATCACCAGCGCGAGCACCTCAAGACTTACTTCGTTGAGAAGATATTTCCGGTGCTTACGCCGTTGGCCGTCGATCCATCGCACCCGTTCCCTTTCGTGTCGCCGCTGAGTCTGAATCTCGGTCTAATGGTAGCACCACCGGATGATCGATCAATCGATGGAAGCAAACTGACGGGCCCGCGTTTCGTGCGGATCAAAGTTCCATCAGTTGTTCCACGTCTTATTCCCGTTGATCTGAGCGGGAAAGCTTTCGTTCTTGCTGAAGAAGTAATTGAAGCCAACATCAACGAGCTGTTTCCTGGAATGATTACAAGCAAGGCTCACCGCTTTCGAATCACGCGCGATGCGGACATGGAGATTCGTGAAGAGGAAGCGGAAGATCTGCTGCGTTTGATTCAACAAGAGTTGCGGCGCCGAAAGTTCGGCGCGCCTGTCCGGCTCGAAGTGTCGAAGGGTATGCCGGAAGAAATGATTGAGTATCTCACTCAATCGCTGGGCCTTTCTGACAGTGATGTATATGTAATCGACGGTCCGCTTGGTGTTCAGGATCTGTCGGCGCTTTCCGAAGTTGATCGACCAGATCTCAAGTATGCATCGTTCACGCCGTGCAGGCCCGAGTGGTACAGCGAGAGCAAATCAATCTTCGACGCAATCAAAGAACGGGATCGACTACTACACCACCCTTACGACTCCTACGACTGCGTCACCGGTTTTCTAAATCAAGCTGTTGATGATCCTAATGTGGTAGCAATTAAGATCTGTCTTTATAGAACCGGACCAGACTCGCCAATTCCACCTGCGTTGATCCGAGCCGCCTACCAGGGGAAACAGGTTACGGCGTTAATCGAATTGAAGGCGCGCTTTGACGAGCAACACAACATCGAATGGGCACGCAAACTCGAGTATGCAGGCGTGCACGTTGTTTACGGTATTGTCGGACTAAAGACGCATGGCAAGTTAACTCTCGTTGTTCGGAATGAAGATGGGGTGTTGAGAAAATACGTACACATCGCGTCTGGCAATTACAACCCGACCACGTCGTGCACTTACACCGACGTCGGGATGTTCACTTCCGACGAGCAAATCGGTAAAGATGCGGCGGAGCTGTTTAATTATCTGACAGGTTACTCGAGACAAAGCGAGTATCGACGCTTGTTTGTCGCACCCATCACACTGCGCAACGATTTGAACGAACTATTTGATCGCGAGATTCAGCACAAGCGAGACGGGCGGCCTGCACGAATAATCGCGAAGTTCAATCGACTGGCGGATAAGCAGGTCATTCAGAAGTTATACGAAGTGGCCCAGGCGGGCGTGAAGATCGATCTAATTGTGCGAGGCATCTGTATGCTTCGTCCTGGCGTCCCGGGTCTTTCAGAAAACATTACGGTGCGAAATGTCGTTGGCCGGTTCCTCGAACATAGTCGTGTGTTCTATTTCGAAAACGGTGGTGACGAAGAAATCTATATCGGCAGCGCTGACTGGATGACTCGAAATCTCAAACACCGCATCGAGGTTATTACTCCTGTTTTAGATCAGGAACTGAAGCGCTACCTGAAAGACGTCGTTCTGGATGCTTATCTGCGCGACAACGTCAAAGCGCGGCAATTACTGCCGGATGGCACATACGGCCGAGTCCCCTCAAAGTCAGCACTCCCCTTTAACAGTCAATCGTACTTCATTGGCTGTGAGACCCCTCGTTAAGTTTTCCCTCGTCGTTACTAAATCGGGTGTACCCGCACTTGGTACAACGGTTTTTCCTATTGCTGGAAGCTGTGGCGTCAAGCCCGGCCCATACGGAGTGATGTATGACTTGGAGCAAACAGATTAGAACGATGGTTATGTTGATGCTGGTCGTTGCGATGACGGCAGTTGATGTCGGCGTAGCTAAACCAAAGTCGAAAAAAGAAAAAGAAAAGCCGACCGGAACGCCAGTCTTTTGGCGCAGACCAGTTGATATTCGCAACCGAGATCTCTTTCTTGGACCAGGCGGCAGTAGCATGCAGCCGGACCTGAGCCGAGTCGAGTTACTGAAAGAAGAAAAGGGTGGCTACTCGAAGAAGTTTCGCGTGCGAGATGGGTCTGGGCGTGAGTGGGTCGCAAAGATAGGCAAAGAAGCTCAATCGGAAACGTCGGCCGTGAGATTGCTATGGGCTCTTGGTTATCCGACTGAAATCAACTATCTGGTGCCACGCGTCACGATTCCCGGGAAAGGCACATTTACGAACGTACGGTTCGAAGCCCGACCGGACGGTGTGAAGAGAGTAGGCGAGTGGAAGTGGAACAGAAATCCGTTCGCTCAGACGCGCGAGTATCAAGGGTTGAAGATAATGATGGCCCTTATCAACAACTGGGACCTCAAGGATTCAAATAACGAGATGTTGCAGTTTCGTGGACGTGACGGGGATGTGCTCGTGTACATCATCAGCGATCTCGGCGCGACATTTGGTCACGCGAGCGGCACGCCGTTCTTCTGGCGAGTCACACGCGACCGGAATAATCCGAAGAGCTATGCAAAGTCCGATTTCCTCAAGAAGGTAAAAGGGAATCGAATAGAGCTCAAATATGGCGGTAGGAACCGGGGTCTGTTCAAGAACATCACCGTCGACGACGCAGTCTGGCTGGCGTCGTGGTTATCACAACTCAGTGACCAGCAGATTAAAGATGCATTTCGAGCGGCGAATTACACCCCGTCCGAAATAAATCTGCTCGCAGGCGAAATCCGTCAAAGGACGAATGCGTTAGCAAACGTGAGTCGAAGCGAGCGCCTCGGCCGCAGATAGCGAATGAAGTAAATGGCTTTGAATGGAACTAGTAAACGTAAGAGAGAGATTATTACTCTCGTCGTTGTTTTTACCCTGGTTTTGTTTGTGAGTGCGCTCGTCGTTTATCTAATCGCCGGACGAACTACGCGATCTGATTCCGCACGCGATACGCAAGTGCCAGCAACATCTTCACGCGACTCCGCGGCAGGGCCAGTGAGCTCGCCGCGCGAGCCGCTGGATCAGCCAACACCTTATCGCCGAGGAAACGATTCTCCAGGGTTCGTCGAACAACTATTCGGTAACGGTTCGGCAGGTTACGATCCGAATGCACGTTGGACGGAAAACGTTGGAAACATCGCCTTCCGACTGATAGTGGCAGCAGTGCTCGGCGCTGCCCTGGCTTTTCGACCGAGAAAACAACTGCCTGCACTTAAGCGGAACCCTTATGTTTCGCAAACGCAGATCCTGTTAGCGATTGTGGCAGCTGCGTTGATGATCATCGTCGGGGACAATGCGGCGCGAGCGTTTGGAATTTTTGCCGCAGTTTCCCTTGTTCGCTTCCGCACGAACATCCGGGACCCCAAAGAAATCACCGTGTTGTTGATTAGTCTCGCGTTAGGACTTGCGGCTGGTGTGGGTCGTTACGAACTGGCTTTGATTCTTGTCATCTTCTCTCTGATCGTACTCTGGGCCTTGGAGTGGCGCGAATCAAGAGATGTCTTTCGCTCCCTGGTGGTGAAAGTATCCACCAGGAATGTTGCGTCGACTCAGAGGGTACTGCGACAAATTTTCCAACAACACGGTTTCGATTCTGAACTGCGTGGTTTGGAGCGCGAACATGATGATGGGTCAGCAGGGCTTCTTGTGTATACGGTTGATGTAAGTCCGTTGGTGAGCACAGATCAACTCAGTGAGGACGTTCTGTCTACCGATGAATCTAATATCGACAGTATTCAGTGGGAACAGAAGAAGAGCTACTCGTATTTGTATCAGTGATGCGGGTGCACGCGAAAAACAAAAGCCACGAACGATTGGTCGCTCGTGGCTTGAGTTTTTAGGAGGTTTCAGCTGTGTCTTAGTTCTTGGCGCCTGTCTCAGTTACGACAGCTGCTGCGTTTGCCTGGAACTTTGTCCAGTAGTCCTTCACGAAATCCTTCTGCTTACCGTGACCGAAGCCGGAATTGAACTCGTACTGGTCCATCTCGGCTAAAGCTTGGTCAAGATTCCAGCCATCATGATTGAAGCGATAGACGGCTCCAACGACTCCGGTGCGATGACGTCCGCCGGCACAGTGCACGAAGAATTTGCCGGTTTGAGGATCGTTCACAACTTTTAGAAACTCAGTGATCTGCTCGATGCTGGGATAGCTCTTGTCGACCATCGGAATATTGATGTAGCGAAGTCCCGCTGCTTCAGCGGCCGGCTGCTCGGACTCTCTCGAGTTATCGGTCAAGTCAATGATTGTTTTGACGCCGAGATCAGCAAGCGCTTTGAAATCGTTTTTTTCCGGTCGTGCGCCACGGTAGAACCGTTCGTCCATCTGGCCAAAATTCTTAATCTTTATATTTGCGAAACTCGGGTTTGATTTCGCTATAGCGTTGAAGGAAAAGGAAAAGATGAGAGCAACAACTGCTGTTAGAACAGGGGCGTAGTTTCGGATAGATCGTGTCATTAAAAACTCCTTGAATTCTGAACTGCTTTTTAAAGCTGAAAGCCGGGACTACTTTACCGCAGGTCCATCCCACGATGGGTAACAGCAAGTCCACTTAAGGACGCAAGCGACTAATCGCCAATGGTCAAAACCGAGAACTTTGATTCTACTACGGACCTGTTGGTTGCACTGCAATGCGTTGATTCTACAGGTCAAATAGCATTATTCAAGTATTAATTTCAGCCACCGTTTTTCGCCCAGTAAAACGCGTCACGCCGGTCTCACATTGGCAGGTTGCGGTAACCGCGTCGGACGTGGAGCGGATGGCACCGGAGTCGGCGCCACTTTCTCTTTGAGCGCCTCACGAAACACCTGCCTCATATTATCAACAAAAACAAACCTAATATCTTTAAACGGCTCTTTGGGGACTTCGTCGAGATCCCTTCGGTTTTGTAAAGGCAGAATAATCGTTGACACTCTAGCTCGCCGCGCCGCCAAAACCTTCTCCTTTACGCCCCCAATCGGCAAAACGTTCCCGCGCAATGTAATTTCGCCAGTCATTGCGACATCTTTGCGGATCGGTCGCTGCGATAGCGCTGAAACCATCGCCGTAGCGAGCGTTATACCCGCTGATGGTCCATCCTTCGGAATTGCGCCTTCCGGGATGTGAATATGCAAGTCGTAATTGTTGAAGTCTTCTTCGGGAATATCGAGTTCTTTCGCTCGCGACTTCGCATACGAATATGCCGCCTGCGCAGATTCGCGCATCACATCGCCGAGTTGTCCCGTGAGTACTAGATTTCCTTTTCCGCGCATTCTGAGCGCTTCGATGAAGAGTATGTCGCCGCCGACAGCGGTCCATGCCAAACCGGTAGCAACGCCTACCTGGTCTTTCTTCAGTGCTTCATCTGGAATGATCTTCGGCGCGCCGAGGAATTCGTGAATGTTCTTCAACGAGACTCTGATTGTTCCTTTGTGGCCTTCAGCGATCTTGCGTGCCACTTTCCGCGCGATGCGTCCGATCTCTCGCTCCAACTGACGCAAACCAGCCTCTTGCGTGTACTGCTGGATAATCGCTGTGAGTGCTGTGCGGGAAATGTGAAGGTCGCGCGAGCTAATACCGTTCTCTTCCATCTGCTTGGGTAGCAGGTGACGCACTGCAATCTCTCGCTTCTCTTCTTCTGTGTAACCGGCGATACGAATGACTTCCATGCGATCCCGCAGAGCTGGTTGGATCGTGTCGAGGACGTTTGCAGTCGTCATGAAGATGACATTCGAAAGATCGAAGGTGACGCCGAGATAGTTATCGCGGAAGCTGTTGTTCTGCTCCGGATCGAGAACTTCAAGCAATGCCGAAGACGGATCGCCGCGGAAGTCGGCGCCCACCTTGTCTATCTCATCGAGCATTATCAGCGGATTATTTGTGCCGGCCTGTTGGACGCCTTGAATAATTCGACCAGGCATTGCGCCGACATACGTGCGACGGTGGCCTCGGATTTCAGCTTCGTCGTGAACACCGCCGAGTGAGAGTCGAACAAACTTTCGATCAAGCGCACGCGCTATCGAACGGCCCAAAGAAGTTTTGCCGACTCCTGGTGGGCCAACCAAACAAAGAATTGGTCCCTTTGGTTTTTCTTTCAGCTTTCGGACGGCAAGCGCTTCGAGGATACGGTCTTTAACCTTTTCGAGACCGTAGTGATCTTCATTCAACACCTGTTCTGCTTTTTTCAGATCTAGATTGTCTACCGACGATTTGGACCACGGCAGATCTGTCATGATCTCCATCCAGTTGCGGAGTGTTGCAGTCTCCGCAGCATCTGGATGCATGCGCTCCAGCTTCTTAAGTTGACGCAACGCCTCGTCTTCAGCCGGCTTCGGCATTTTCGCGGCTTCGATCTTCTCGCGAAACTGCGCAATTTCCTCCGCTAGTTCGTTCCCTTCTCCTAACTCGCTTTGAATCGCCTTCATTTGCTGGCGCAGGTAGAACTCTCGCTGCGAACGATCGATGTCCGCACGCGCTTGAGTATTGATCTCCTGCTGAACCGTCAAGACTTCGATCTCCTTATTGAGAAGATCATTGACGCGTCGCAGACGCGCTGTTGTGTCCGCGATGTCTAATACGGATTGGGCGTCTTCGACTTTCAGCTCGAGATTAGAAGCTGAAAGATCCGCCAGGCGGCCCGCATCATCGAGGTTCGCGATGATTGCCATCACTTCCGGCGAAATATTCTTTCCGAGCGTGATTGCCTTCTCCATCGAACTGCGAACATTGCGAACCAAAGCTTCAACTTCCAGGGATCTCTCCGGGGACAGTACCTCAGTCATTACATTGATGTTCGCGCGCAAATACTCTCCGCTGGTGTCGACTGAGTTGATCTGCGCTCGTGCTAACCCTTGCACAAGAATCCTAATGCGGCCGTCAGGGAGTTTCAGCATTCGCATGATCACAGCCGCGGTACCAACTGAATAGAGATCCTCCGCGGTCGGCTCTTCCTTATCGAGATCCTTTTGAGAAGCGAGAAGGATCATTCGATTGTCAGCCAGTGCCTCGTCAACCGCTCTGATCGATTTCTCGCGCGACACAAAAAGGGGAACAATCATGAATGGATAGATCACGATGTCGCGCAGCGGCAGAACCGGTAGTTCATTGGGTATCTGCAGTTGTTGATCAGTCTCAGTCGTGTCGATTGCTTCAGTAAAATCTGACTCTTTAGGTGTGACCATGATGATTCCTTTTTAGGAACAACTTCTAAGCTTCCTTGTTCGCGTCGTTTACCTGGACGCGGAATTCTCCTCCTCGCCGATCTTCAATCTTGGGCAGCCGGATTCTAAGCACCCCATTTTTTAGTTCTGCGGTCGCTTCGCGCACACTGATGGTCCATCGCAAATGCACAACTCTGCTGAATTTTCCGTAGCTTCGCTCTGAACACAGGTAGGAAACTATCCGACGTCGCGCTGGACGTCGTTTCTTCTCGCCCCATACACGCAGTTTAGTATTAGACAAGCCGATGTTGATTTGGTCAGAAGTAACGCCCGGAAGTTCGAGGCGGATGTAGATCGCGTCGCAGGCTTCACAGAGATCGACTGGGGGCGCCCATTCTCCAGATACTAAAGGGCTCTCCGCTTCCGTTGCTTCCTGAAGTGCCGCGTATAGACGACCGACGCGATCACGGAGTCGCTGGAGTTCGAGACGCTCAAGTCCAGTTGCCCTGATAGGTTTAATCACTTACACCCGCTCCTGCCTGCTCGTGCTAGTTGTCATTTTCTTCCAGCCGCCCCGCCTTGTCGTGTTCTAACAAGATGTTTCAGCTCGGTCATGAATTCCGACACATCCTCGAACTCAAGATACACCGAAGCGAACCGAACGTACGCAACTTTATCCAGCTCCTTCAGTCGTCTCATGATCATCTCACCGATTTTACTAGTTGGACGCTCGCGTTCAGGTGACTCCTGAACGTATTTTTCTATTGCGTTAACAATGCTGTCGGGTTTTGTCGAAGGTACCGGACGTTTTTCACAAGCTCGCAACAATCCGGCCATGACCTTGTTGCGATCGAACGTCTCACGGCGACCGT
>Ga0070690_100001342_pt1 | contig 12783 bp, 10 predicted proteins | sample KBSS33HmetaG_FD_64671 | JGI IMG/M metagenome (GOLD analysis project Ga0070690, IMG submission 64671) | Switchgrass rhizosphere microbial communities from Kellogg Biological Station, Michigan, USA - KBS S3-3H metaG | ecosystem: Host-associated > Plants > Roots > Rhizosphere ... | reverse complement strand
ATGAGGCGGTCGCCGGAGTCCACGCGATCTATACGGACGTCTGGGCGTCGATGGGCGAGGAAAACGAGGCGGCTACGCGTCGACTCGTGTTTGCGCCGTATCAGGTGAACGACGAGATGATGTCGCGCGCGGCTCTGGGCGCCATGTTCATGCACTGCCTGCCCGCTCACCGCGGAGATGAAGTCACCGCGGAAGTCATCGAATCACCGGCGTCAGCCGTGTTCGATCAGGCGGAGAATAGGCTGCACACGCAAAAGGCATTGCTGCTGATGCTGCTTGGCTCTAGTTAATAGTTAGCTAACCATTACAATGCGGCGGTGAAGCCTTGGCTCCAGCACTACGACGCTGACGTTCGGCCGAGCCTCGCGCCCTATCCTGACAAGACGCTGATCGATTACCTCGATCGGCTCGGCTCCGAACATCCGACCAGACCAGCCCTGCTCTTCAAGGGCGCGACGATGACGTATGGCCAGCTGAATTCTTCGAGCACGGCCTTCGCTGCGGCACTCGAGTCACTGGGGGTCCGCAAGGGCGACCGTGTCGCACTCCTGCTGCCCAACTGCCCGCAGTTCTTCGTCGCTGAATTCGGCGCATGGAAAGCCGGTGCTGTGGTTCATGCGTTGAACCCGACCTACTCTGAACGCGAGCTGGAATTGGCCCTGGCCTCGACCGGCGCGGAAACGGTCGTCTCATTGACGCCCTTCTACGGGCGCGTGAAAGCAATTCAGGAACGGACGCGCGTTCGACGCGTCATCGCGACGTCAATCAAAGAGTATTTGCCGCCGGTCCTGAGGTTTCTCTTCACCGTATTCAAAGAGAAGAAGGAAGGCCATTACATTGGTGATTTAGCGACTGGTGATGCGTGGTTGCAGGATCTCTTGAAGGCGCAGCGTGGTGCACAGAGACCCGCCGTTGACGTAGGGGCGGACGATCGAGCCGTCGTCCTCTCCAGCGGCGGCACCACGGGAACGCCGAAAGGCGTCGTCGGCCTGCATCGACACTATGTCATCGCCGGGATGCAACTGCACGAGTGGACGAAATCGGCCACGCAAGCGTGGACCGACGTCATCATGCTGCCGCTGCCGCTGTTTCACGTGTACGCCAACGTCGGCGTGCAGCCGATGGCGTTCATCGGCCCGCATCCGTTGTCGATCGTTCCGAATCCCCGCGACATCAACGATCTGCTGAAGACGATCAAGAAGGTCAAGCCTGCGTTCTTCAATGGCATCCCGACGCTCTACAACGCCATCCTGAATCATCCCGGCGTGCGCGCCGGAAAGATCGATCTGCGCTCGATCAAGGTGTGCTTCTCCGGATCGGCCGCGCTCATGGGCGAGACGAAGAGGCAGTTCGAAGAGAAGACCGGCGCCCGGATCGTCGAAGGCTACTCGCTGACTGAGGCGATGATGGCGTGCTGCATCAATCCGGTCCACGGCAGGCAGAAGCTGGGATCGATCGGCGTTCCGCTCTCCGACGTCGAGGTCAGGATCGTCGACGCGGAGAATGCGTCGAAGGAGCTCGGGCCAACGGAAGTCGGCGAGCTGCTCCTGCGCGCGCCGCAGCGGATGTCGGAATACTGGAACAATCCGGCGGAGACCGCACTGACGCTGCAGGTCCACGGCGAGGGGGCGCCGTGGGTCCACACCGGCGACCTCGCCTACATGGATGACGAGGGGTATCTCTTTCTGGTCGATCGCAAGAAGGACATGATCAAGACCAGCGGCTACCAGGTGTGGCCACGCGAGATCGAGGAAGTCATCGCCTCACATCCAGCTGTGCACGAGGTGGCGGTCGCAGGCGTGCCGCACGCGACCAAGGGAGAGATGGCCAAAGCGTGGGTGGTTCTCAAGCCAGCGGCCCGCGCGACGGAAGAGGAGATCCGCGCCTTTTGTCGTGAGCGCTTGGCGCCCTATAAGGTTCCGGGCTCGGTTGAATTCAGAACGGATCTGCCGAAGTCGATGGTCGGGAAAGTCCTGAGAAGAATGCTCACGGCCCCGTCTACCGGAACGCCTTAACGGCGGTCTTCAGGGCGCGGCAACCCTGATTCCGGCCGCTGCGAACGCATCGCGAACGCGCCGCGCCAGCGCATCGGCTCCAGGCGTATCTCCATGCAGACAGATGGTGTCGGCGCGCAGCGCGACGCGGCTGTGGTCAACGGCTGTGACGCTGCCCTCTCGGACCATCGCTACCGCACGATCCGCCACAGCCTCGGCATCGTGAATGACGCTGCCGGGTTCGGTCCGCGGCTGGAGGCTGCCGTCGGGTCTGTAGCCGCGATCCGCGAAGGTCTCGCTGATCCCGCGCAGGCCGAGGCGTTCCGCAGCCGTCAACAGCGCCGACCCTGCCAGCCCGAACAGCATCAATGCCGGATCAACGCTTCGAATCGCTGTCACGACTATCTCGGCAAGCTTCTGATCCCGCGCCGCCATGTTGTAGAGCGCGCCGTGCGGCTTCACATGCCGTAGTCGCGCGCCCTGTTTTTGAGCAACGCGTACGAGCGATTCGATCTGCGCAACGATGCACTGGTGAAGGTCGCCGGCGCCGAGCTGCATCTCCCGGCGCCCGAAATGCTCGCGGTCGGGAAACGATGGATGCGCTCCGATCGCGACGCCGTGCTCGATGGCTAGTGCGACCGCCTCTCGCATCGATTCCGCATCGCCGGCGTGCACACCACAGGCGATGTTTGCCGACGAAATCAGCGGCATCAGCGCAGCGTCCTCGCCGCAGCCTTCCCCGACGTCGGCGTTCAAATCAACGCACGTTCCAGCGGTTATCACAGTTGTAAGCGGCCAGACATTCCTGATTGTGCGGCGGCGAGCAACAGAGCGATTTTCTCAGGAAACGACGCGGCACACAGGTTGTAGTAGAGGTGGTGTCGGTCTGAGGTTCGCGGCAGGGTGTCGCGAACATTGGGGGGAGCCAGGCCGGCACTTTAGGATGGGAAGCCTCACGGTTTCCCATCCTTTCTTTTTTTGGCCGACCTCAAGGCCGGCCCTTTAGCCGGCGCCCTCGGGGTACTCGAGTGCCAGCTTCAGCTCACGCGCCAGCGACTCCACGGTCGTACCCTGCCGTTTCCAGGCACCCTCACTTTCGAAGCGAAGATCGCCGATGCGTCGGCCCCAGGGAGCAATCACACGACCGATTGCGCGGAAGTCGGCTCGGTCCGCGTGGTCCTGGTCGAGCCTGCGAACGACATCCGGCGCCACGCGGATGAAGGCACGCAAGGCGGCGGCGGACTTGATGCTGTACTTCCGGCCGTTCCAGGCCGCGCCGAACACGACCGACACCTGCTTGAAGTAGTTCACGAAGAAGCGCCTTGAGTCGTCGCGGAAGTCGGCGGACTTGCGCGGGCCGCCGAACGCATCGCTGGCAAAGAGCTTCTTCAGTTCCTGTGCGAGCGGCGCCTGCGCAACCCGGCCGCGTCCGACGCCGAGGAGCTTGATCTCGCCGTGCAACGGCGAGTCCTCTTTATCGTTGAGCGCGCGCACCACATCGTGCGCCGCCGCCAGCGAATCGTCCCGATACAGCTGCCGGCCCGACAGGCTGACCAGATGCGATGCATTCAGGCGCGTGTGCTTTGCGTTGATGGTGACGAACATCTGGACGATGTGATCTTCGGGCAGGCGGTCGAAGATGATCGCCGGCACCTGGAAGTCCTCGTCCTTCATGTTTTCGATGTCGGCGTGCAGTGCCAGAAGGCGGTGCTGTCCGTCGATCGCCCGGAGGATGCCTTCGCGCTCAGGAACCTTGAGCTGTCCGACATTCGATCCGCTCTCGACCGCATGGAACGTCAGCTTCTCGTCGCAGGAGATGATGACCGCACCGGGAATCGACGGCAGGTCGTGCGCCTGACGACATTGCTCGTAATACTGGACGAGTTCGTCGATCTTTCGCCTGATGATGTGGCGCTGGTAGGCTTTCTCGCTCGACGCGATCCGTCGTTCGAGCAGGTCCCAGTTCACTTTCGAGGGAGCTTTCTTCGTGCCGCCCCGCACGGGCGCGCCAGACTCCCCGTAGTTCAGCACCTCGAAGCGGACGAGCTTGTCGATGTCGCCGGCAGTTAATGATGCCTGGTAGAACTGCACGCCGAACTGCTGCATCCGAATGGCAGCGACATTAATCATGCGGTATGTGTCTGGCGGCGACCGGCCGCCCTCCTGAAAGAGGCGAATTGTATCGGGCTGATGGCCGCAAACTCAACTCGATTTTGGGGTCGGCACCTGCCTTGATGGGGACCAAAACGACGCTCTGACATTACTAACATCCAATCGCCGAACGGTTTAACAGCGATTGCGCACAACGGCCATGATTCGTCTACGCATCAGCTTTGGGCGGCGGTCATCGATTTGGTCGACCGCCCTCGACTGACGATCGCCGTCTTCAGACGTACGAGCCCGAACATCGCGACGGTGAAGGCAGCGAATGCCAGAAAGACGAGCGGGAGCGGGAGACGTCGATGAATCGGCGCAGTCAGCACCCCATAGACGAGCTCGACGTGGACCCAGTAGACGAAGAGCGATGCGCGTCCGAATTCCTGGAGAAGCTCGCCGCGCCACCACTTCGTCACCGCGAAGGCCACCGGCACTGACAGAACGAGCACGCCAAGCCGCAGGAAGAAGAACGTTGGCGATGAGGTCCAAAAGCTCGCACCGGGGAACAGCGGCGGCAGATATGACGACAGGTAGCCGACCAGCGCGAGGGCGGCTCCAGCCAGCGCGAGCCAGCGTTGTTCAACTCCCGACTTCCAACTTTCAACTCGCAACGAGAGTCTTGCCGCCCCCTCGAGCGCCATCCCCACCAGGCAGCCCCCGAAGAAGAAACCAGCCCACGGGAATAACGTGAACGTGGTCAGACCGCGCAGAGGGCGAAGGTACGCCTCGAGCGGATCGGGCAACCCGCTCAACAGCGGAGTCTGACGGACGAGCGGCGTCAACATCGCGCAGGCTGCGGTGAGCGCCGTGAACAGCAACAATCGAACGGTCGCAGTTCGCGCGAGCGCAAGGCCAAGCGCTCCAACGATCATCGACACGCCCATCACATTCAGGATGTCCACTTTGAGAAGCGATTGCGGGAATTGACCGCCGCCGAGTACCAGGGACTGCAGTCGGAATAGAAACGCCAGCAGAAAAATCCACGCACCGCGCCGCAGCGCAGCAAGGACTACCTCTCCGGTCGTCAGCCCCTTCCCGGTCCTGGCGCCGGCGGCGAGCATCGACGCCACTCCGGCAAGGAACAGGAAGAGCGGCGCGCCGAATCCGGCCACGATGATCGCGTTGCGATACCAGGGTGAGCTTCGATCGGCAACGCGAGTCCACGAATCGAGGGTATGCGCCTCGATCATGATCAGCACGGCGATGCCGCGCAGCCAGTCGATGTACGGGCGCCGGTTCACGCCACGATGGTATGCGCGGTTTCGAGTGTGATGTCTTCCCGGAGGGAGTGCCAGACGGAACAGTACTTGTCGCGCGAGAGCGCGATCGCCCGCTCGACGACTGCTTCAGGAACCTGACCGTGAACGTGGAAGTGCAGCGAGGCTTTCGTCACGCGGTGAGGAACGTCCGGCTTTCGCTCCGCGACGATCGTCGTCCGGAATGCCGTCAGCGGGTGACGCCCCTTCCGGATGATGTCCACGACGTCCATGGCCATGCAGGCGGCAAGGCCGATGACCAGCATTTGAACGGGCGACGGACCGGCAGTGCTGTTCCCGTCGACGACAGTGGCGATCCTGGCGCTGGTGACGCCGAACCGAAGCTCCTCCGCCCAGACGAGTTCGGCGGTGACGGGAGGCTTCGGCCCCATTCGACTCGACCTCGGGTCTCGCTCAGGGCAGGCCGGCCATTAGTGGGCGGCTGTCTGCGGGGGCGCTTGCCTGATCGGGGCCGCAGGGCGCCGCGGGCTAAACAGCGCGGAGATCGCAAGCCATGCAAGTGGCATCACCACCAGCAGGTACGAAAGGTAGCGTCCATAACGGCCGTCCGGTCCGATCGGCTCGGTTGCGTCGTGCCACCACTCGCTGCCGGTGAAGAGATTCGCCTCCATCAATTCGTGGAAACCATAGATCGCCAACTGAACGACAAAGACCGCAAGGAAGACCGCGGTCACCTGGAAGAAGAGCGCGAGGTTGACGCGGTGGCCATATCGCGACCAGAGCCAGGCAACGAATGCCGCACACAGCACGCCAGCCGCCGCGCCGCCCGTGATGTCGACAGCGCTCTTCTGGAGAATCAGTGTCCCCATGAGCAGCGCGGTTTCCATTCCTTCGCGCGTGATCATGAGCACCGTGAATAAAAAGACCCCGGCAAACGCTTTGGCGCCAAGGCGGCCTGCCGACGATTCGAGGCGTGTTTCGATCTCGCGCTTCAGCCGTTTCCCATGACGCCACATATGCACGATGAGCGTGGCGACCAGTACCGCCGCGGTGAGCGCGAGGATGCCTTCCCACAGCGATTGATTGCTGGCGCGCTGGAACAGCACTGCCGCGCCGACGCTGATCAGGATCGACAGCGCGATGCCCCACCGAACCGCCGGCACGAGCTGATTGCGACCGGTCTTGCGAAGGTAGGCGAGCGAAATCGCGACGATGAGGAAGGCTTCGAGGCCTTCACGAAGAGTGATGATGAACGCTTGATACATGGCGGTTCCGTAAACTGAGATTTAGTCTCAAAAGTCTATTACGGGACCGGCCTGGAAGACAAAGGCCAAAGCCAGGGGGCCAGGGCCTCAGGAAAACCAAGGGCTTTTCGCGCCTCAGCTAATCGGAATCGTGTAGTAGTAAACGACCCGGCCGTTGACGTTGACTGGCTCCATCTTCGGCTTGATATCCGGCCCCATGTCGAAGGCGTGCGACACGACGCGGGTGCCTGGCTTGAGCTCCTTGTTGAGCTTCGGCAGCAGCTTGATGTTCAGTGACGGCAGCAGATACAGCGTTACCACTGTGGCGTCGCTGATGTCCGTCGTGAACAAGTCCTGATTGAGGAATTTGACCCGCGACAGGATCGTGCGGTCGGAGGCGGCCGACATCTTCAGGTTCTCGTTGGCGTCACGGATGCGCTCGGGGTCGATGTCGATCCCGACTGCCCGCGCGCCGTACACCTTGGCAGCGGTGATCGGGATGCGGCCGTCGCCGGATCCCAGGTCGTAGACGACGTCGTTCTTCGTCACCTTCGCCAGCTTGAGCATCACGTCCACCACTTCCTGCGGCGTGGGGACAAAAATCACGTCCGGCGTGCGCAGCGGCGCCTGTGATCCCTGTTGCGCCGGGGTAGACCAGGCCAGCCCGAGGATAAGTGCGAGCGCGGTAAGAACAGTTCGAGCGGTCATCTATCGGCTCTCCAAAACCGCGATTATATATGCTGGTTCCGATGTCGGTGATCGTTCAGAAGTACGGCGGCAGCAGTGTGGCCGACGTCCAGAAGTTGAAGGCCGTTGCCGCGAGGGTGATGCAGACCCGAGTTCAGGGACACGACGTCGTGGTCGTGGTCTCGGCCATGGGAGATACAACCGACGAACTGCTGACTCTCGCCAAACAGGTCTCGCCGAACCCGGATCGCCGTGAACTCGACATGCTGCTCTCGGCTGGCGAACGGATCTCGATGGCTCTGTTGTCCATGGCTATCCGTGAACTCGGAGGAAACGCCATCAGCTTTACCGGCAGCCAGTCTGGAATCATCACCAACGATAGGCATGTGGACGCCCGCATCATCGAAGTGCGGCCGTTCCGGATTCAGGACGAGCTTTCCCGCGGACGAATCGTCGTCGTCGCCGGTTATCAGGGCGTTTCGTACAGGAAAGAAGTCACCACGCTCGGCCGGGGCGGCAGCGACACAACGGCGGTTGCGCTTGCAGCCGCGCTCGACGCTGAATTCTGTGAGATCTGCTCCGACGTGGACGGTGTCTATTCCGCCGATCCACGTGTGGTGCCTACTGCGCATCGTATCGGGACCCTCTCGTATGAGGAAACCCAGGAGATGGCCGAGGCAGGCGCCAGGGTCCTCAACGCCCAGGCGGTCGAGTTTGCGAAAGAGAAGGGGATCGCCATTTACGCGCGCGCCACACAGGGCCCGCTTCCCGGGCCGGACCCGTCGAGCGACGGGACTGTTGTCCGTCGCAGTCCGCCGCACATGCCCGGCACGGTGGTCGGAGTCGCGAGCGAGCGCGATGTCGTCCTCCTCGACAGCAGCGCCGCTGCCACGGATTTGCTGGCGCTGCTCGACGACCGCGGCGTCCCTGGCAAACAGCTGCATGTGTTCGGCGACCGCACAACAGTCGTCATTTCGCGCGAAAACCTGCACGACGAGCAACAGTTGCGTGCCGCAGTATCCGAACGTTTCGCCAACCGGGCTACGCTCATCGACGGTCTTGCCGCTGTCAGCGTCATCGGCGCCGGTATCAATGCGACGTATCGGAACGTCCGGACTGGTGACGAGGCGCTTCGCGGCGCGGGAATCGAGCCGCGTGGAGCAGCAACCTCATCGTTCAGGATTACGTGGATGGTTCCGCGAGAGCGGATGGAAGAGGCGGTGCGTGTGCTGCACCGCCGGTTTATAGAATCGCTGCAGGCGCCAGTTCCCTAGAGACTGGTCCGTGACGCGCGGCGGACGCGCAGATACGGGCCGGCGGCGGACAGCACTCGAACCCAGAGGCCGAGCGTCTTGTTCGTGACAGGCGCGTGCCACACCGGGGCGGGCGCAGACGGTTCGTCCGCGGGACGCGCGCGGCGTTCCGGACCGTTGTATTCGTCCCGAAGCTCCGAGGGCGCGGCGACGATCGCTGCGATGTCGCGAATCGTGCCATTGGCGCGACGGTCGCCCTGCGGAAATTGTCTGCAGAACTCGTCCACCGCCTCATCGGCGTCCAGGCCTACGACGTTCGCGTAGCCCCGAATCCAGGCCCTCGCATATAGGCCACGTGGCCATTCCGACAGGTCGTTGTTTTCCAACGCTTCGAGTAACTCGCGCTTGACGCGGATTTCCGCTGCCACCTCGTCGAGCGAGATTCGATTACGTTGCCGGTGACGCCGCAGTCGCGTGACGAACGTTTCCTGTGGGCTCATAGCTGTCTGCCAAGAACACAGCAATTCCTGCGCCTGTACAGCTATCTACGGACTGCCCGCGCTAGTTGCTGATTCTGCGTGACTTGTCGGGAAGGGCGGTGGAAAGCCTAGCGGGCCGTAATCCAAGGTGTCGCACGCCGATCACAGAAACGGCAAAATCCAGACAGGTTCACTCCAGCGCCGGGACCGATCCGCTGAGGTAGGCGGCAAGCTGAGTCGATGCGAATTGGACCCCCGTATAGAACGGACCAAACTCGGCAAAGCGGGCGCTCGCCTCGTCGAACCGCATCTCATAGATCAGCTTCTTGAAAACAACCGGGTCGCTCGCGAACAGATCGACGCCCCATTCCCAGTCGTCGTAGCCGATCGAGCCGGAGATCACCTGCGTGACCCTGCCGGCGTAGGTTCGCCCGATCATCCCGTGCTCGCGCATCATCGCCGCACGGCGCTCGAATGTTTCCGAGTACCAGTTGTTGCCGTCGCTACGCTTCTTGTTCATCGGATAGAAGCAGACGTAGCGCGCCTTCGGCAGCTCGAGGAACAGGCGGTTCATCACCCGCTGCCGCTGCGTCTCCATTTCGACGTCGAACGCCGCCTCGAATTCGTCGCTGCCCGGCTTGTGTTTCGCGCCCAACTGCTGATGCAGCTTGCCCGTCATGTCGTACATGCCGAGCTCCACGATCGACACGTACGACGTCGACGGTTCGAGGAATGAGTGGAACTCGGTCCGCGAGAGCGCGAGTTGCGCTTGCGCGAGCTGCTCGAAGTCGCGCCTGAAGCAAATGACCATCAGGTCGCCCTTATGCCCCAGCATTTGTACGAACGCCGTGGCGCCGGCGTCCGGAACAGCCAGCGCGCTCATCGCCTCGTCCGATATTCGACTGACATCGACGTCCTGGAGGCGGCGCACGCCGTCCCAGTTCAGTCGATACATCAGGTGCAGGACGCTCCAGCCTTCGAGCGTTTCGGGGACGAGGGGGTTATGCATGAACGGAGTTGTACTACAGGTTCAGAGGTTCATCCGTTCAGCAGTTCAGGAGGTCTTGTTCATGGGCTCAGTGGGTTCTCTCAGGTTCAAGAACCCCATGAACAGGACCCTCTGAACCTGCTGCACCACTTGAACCTTTTGAACCATGCGCACCATGCGCATGCGAGACGCCCAGCTTCGCGCCCATCCAGTCGCGCGCGTCGGCCAGCGTTTCGTAAACCGTTGGAATCACCAGCAGTGTCAACAGCGTTGACGTGATGACGCCGCCAATCACGGCGATGCCCAGTGGGGCGCGGAAGTCACCGCCCTCTCCGCCGCCCAGTGCGACCGGAATCATGCCGGCGATCAACGCGAACGTCGTCATCAGAATCGGCCGGAGCCGGACGCGTCCGGCCTGGATCAGCGCCTCGCGCCGTTCCATGCCCTTTTCCTCGGACCACTTCGCGAAGTCGATCAGCAGGATTGCGTTTTTGGCGACAATGCCGACCAGCAGCACGACGCCGATCATGCTCATGATGTTGAGCGACGTGTTGGTGAAGTAGAGCGCGAGCATCACGCCGATAAGCGACAGCGGCAGTGACAACAGGATCGAGAACGGCTCGAGGAACGACCCGAACTGCACCACCAGCACGAAGTACATCAACATCACGGCCACGCCGATGGCCAGCAGCATCTGGGTGAAGATCTCCACCTGGTCCTTGCTTTGGCCGCCCTGGCTCAGACCGTAGCCGGCCGGGAACTTCACGTGCTGCTCGATGCGCGCCATCGCGTCGGCCACCACTGGCGACAGCGCGCGACCTTCGGTGTTGGCCTCGACGGTGATCACGCGATCGCGATCGAGGTGGTCGATGCGCGCCGGACCCAGTCCCGGCTTGATGTGTGCGACTTGGCCGAGCGGGATGGTCTTCGTGGTGCGGTCGGGTCCGGTGACGACCAGTGGCATTGATTCCAGATCCGCCACGACCGTGCGCGACTTCGGCGCGAGGCGAATGGTGACGTCACGAGTCTCACCGGCCGGATCGACCCAGTCGCCAACGTCGATGCCAGCGAACGCCGGCCGCAGCGCCTGCGCTACCTGGCCCACGGTCAGGCCAAGCGAGCCAGCCATCCCGCGATCAATCTGCACCTCGAGCTCCGGCTTCTGGCCTTTGGTCGAGAGGTCCACGTCCACCGCGCCAGAGACCTGTCGCACTTCGTCGGCCACCTGCTGCGCCAGCCGTGTCAGCTCGCCGGCCTGCTGTCCCTTGATCTGGAGCTGAATCGCCTTCTCGCCGGGGTTCCAGCCGCCGCTGATCGACGACATGAGGCCGCTGATCGTGCCGATCTCGGATCGGATGTCCGCCTCGATCGCGTCCTGAATACGCGACCGCTCGCTCTTCGGCACCAGCTTCACGAACACCGAGCCTTCGTCCACGACGTCGCCCGCGCGGCCCATCGAGATGTAGGTGTAGGCCACCTCCGGTCGCTTGCGGGCAATGCCCGCCACTTCCTTCGCCTTGGCCTTGGCGTATTCCAGATTCGAGCCCGGCGGGACGTCGAGGTCGATGGAGAACATCGAGTTGTCCTGGATCGGCACGAGTGCGGCGGGAATGATGCCCATCGCCGGCAGCGCCAGAGCGCCGACGAAGGTCGCCAGCGCCAGCCCGATCATCGCGTAGCGATGGTCCAGCGCCCACGCGATCACGGACTTGTAGCGCTCGGCCTGGCGGTCGAACCACAGATTGAAGTAGCCGAGCCAGCGACTGATGATCCAGCGCGTGTGCAGCGGGCCGTGCCGGTCGCGCCAGTAGGCCGAGAGCATCGGGTCGAGCGAGAACGAGACGAAAAGCGAGACGAGCACTGACGAGGCGATCGTGAGGCCGAATGGCTTGAACCACTGCCCCGCCATACCGCCGATGAAGGCAATCGGGACGAACACCACCACGATCGACAGCGTCGTAGCGGTGACCGCCAGCCCGATCTCATCGGTGCCCTCGTGGGCGGCCTTCAAGTGATCCTTCCCCATCTCGACGTGGCGCACGATGTTCTCGCGCACGACGATAGCGTCGTCGATCAGGATGCCGATGGCGAGCGACAGCCCAAGCAGCGACATGGTGTTGAGCGTGAAGCCGAAGACCCACACGGCGACGAACGAGGCCAGCACCGACACCGGCAACGCGAGACCCGTGATGACCGTGGAGCGCCACGAGTTGAGGAACAGAAACACGACGGCCACCGTGAGCGCGGCGCCTTCAATCAGCGCTTCCTCGACGCTCGTCACCGAGGCGTCGACGCGCTGGCCGCCGTCCTGAACAACCCGCAGCGTGACGCCGGCCGGGAGCTCCCTCTGGAGTTCCTGTACCTTGGCCCGCACGTCGTTGGCCACCTTCGTGGTGCTGAACCCGGTGGACTTCAGGATGTCGAAGCCGACTGCCTCTTCATCGTTGTAGGCGGCATAAGAGCGCGGCTCTTCAGTGGCGTCCTTCACGTCGGCAAGGTCGCCCAGTCGCACGATCCGCCCGCCGGCTTGCGACACCACGAGCTGCTTGAAATCAACGGGCGAGTCGAGACGGCCTTTGAGTCGGATCGTCCGTTCTTCAAGCGAGCCTTCAAGACGCCCCACCGGCACAGCCAGGTTCTGTGACTGCAGGGCCTGCACCACCTGGCCGACACCCACGCCGGCGGCCTCCAGATCCCGCGGGCGGATTTCGACCACGAGCTCGCGCTCGATGGCGCCAACCAGATTCACCGCCGCCACGCCGGA
>Ga0070690_100001341_pt1 | contig 12788 bp, 16 predicted proteins | sample KBSS33HmetaG_FD_64671 | JGI IMG/M metagenome (GOLD analysis project Ga0070690, IMG submission 64671) | Switchgrass rhizosphere microbial communities from Kellogg Biological Station, Michigan, USA - KBS S3-3H metaG | ecosystem: Host-associated > Plants > Roots > Rhizosphere ... | reverse complement strand
ACCCGGCACGTTTACCCTGCGCCTAGCAGGCGTGTCAAACCGCGATTTTTCCACTGCCGACGAGAGTTCCGGGATGAGGTCTCCGGCGCTTGCCGTACCGCTCCTGGTGGGGGATAAGCACCGCGATGGACGCTGCGGCGCACTATCGTCACTTGCTCACGCTGGGGCGGGATGAATTCCTCGCCTCGGCCGCTCCCGCCGTGCTCGTACGCTATCGCCTGCGGATGCCCGCTCTCAGCGTGACCGGTACGAACACGCTGACGGTCGACCAGAGCGTCCACGAAACCGTCGACGTGACGATGACCGACGGCAGGCTGCCCCCCGAGGCGACCGAGATGGAGCTGTTCCCCCTCGCCAAGAAGCAGGGCGCCTCGTTTCGCGATCGCATCACGATCGGGCGGACCGAGAACAACGACGTGGTGATCGCCGATCCCTCGGTGTCGCGGCTGCATGCCTACGTGCGGCACGCGATCGGCTGGGTGGTCGCCGATGCCGGCTCGAAGAACGGCACCTGGCTCGGCGACGAACACCTCGAGCCACGCCGCGAAGCCGCGCTGTCGGCCGGCGCCGTGATCCGGTTCGGGGATGTCCACCTGATCTTCTATCGGTCCTCGGATCTGTTCGAACTCCTGGGAGGTGATCATGGCCGTCGGTGAATGGGATCAACGCCAGCTGTGCTCCGACGGTGGATGCGTCGGGGTGATCGGGCCGGATGGGACCTGCAAGGTCTGCGGTCGCGCGGCCCCCAACTGGGGCGACGAACGTAAGCGCGGCCTCATCGATCCACCCGAGGGCCCCGAGGGCGATGACGACGATGAAACCGAGGGCGACGATCTCGCGGCAAGCGAGGCCGCCAGCGACCGCGGGGACGACGACGACGACGAGGACGACGATGGCGAGAATGACGAGGAGGACGACGACCGCGAGGATGGGGTCGCCGCATCGCCGTCGCCCAGCGAGTGGAGCGCACGCCGGCTTTGCCCCGACGGTGCCTGCATCGGCCTCATCGGGCTCGACGGAAAGTGCAAGGTATGTGGCCGCGCGGCATCGCGAGCCGAGCCAACCGCGGCCCCTGATCCCGACGAGGCGATCGCCGCCGCGCCCGCCTCGGGAGACCCGCCAGGGGCAGCCAGCGAGGTGGCGCCCCCCGAGCCGGTGACCCCCGAGCCGGCCCCCGAGCCGGTGACCGCCGAGCCGGCGAACGCCAAGCAGGACAAGGTCGTGCCGTGACGCCCCTGCGAGCCACGATCGTCGGTGCGGGTGGGCTCGGCGGGCCGATCGCGTGCTCGCTCGGGGCCGCCGGGGTGGAGCTCGTGATCGCCGATCACGATCGCGTCGAGCTCTCGAACCTGCATCGCCAGATCCAGTTCACCGCCATGGACCTCGACCAGCCCAAGGCGGCGTGCCTCGCCGGGGTCGTGACCGCGCGGGGAGGCACCGCGCGAAGCGTCCCGTCGCGATGGGAGGCGGAGACCGCCGGCGAGCTCGGCGCCGACGCCGACGTGGTCATCGATGCGAGCGACGACCCTGCCACCAAGTTCGCGGTCGCGGACTGGGCGGTCGAAAACGGCCGCTGCTACGTGATCGCCGCGGCGCTGCGCTACGGCGGCAACGTGATGGCCGGGGCCCCCGGGGTCGCGTGCTACCGGTGCCTGTTCGAGGAGCCGATCGACGCGCCGACCTGCGCCGACGCCGGCGTGCTCGGGCCAACGGTCGGAGCGATCGGCGGGGTCGCCGCGGCCACCGCGCTCGCCCTCGCCCGCGGCGATCGCACGCTTGCCGGCGCGCTCCTCGTGTTCGACGATCTCCGGCGTGCCGCCGATCCACGCATCGTCCGGTTTGCGCCGCGCCCCGGTTGTCCGGCATGCGCGAGGGCGCCGATCTCACCCGGTGCGACGCCGATCCGCGTCGCGGAGGTTTGCTGATGCCGAGCATTCGAGTTCCCAGCGCGCTACGCAGCTTCACCGGAGGTGCCGCCGATGTCGAGGTCGCCGCCACGACCGTGCGCGATGCGCTCGCCGAGCTCGAGCGCCGCCACCCCGGGATCGCGGCCAAGATCCTCGATCACGGCGCGGTGAAGCCGTTCATCCGGATCTTCGTCGGCCCCGAAGATATCGGCGGCCTGTCCGGCCTGGACACCAAGCTCGCCGAGCGCGACGAGCTGGCGATCGTGCCGGCGATCGCCGGTGGGCAAGGCGCCTCGGACGCGCCCGGGGGATGCGCGGCGCCCGAGGTCGACCGTGCGTGACGAGCACGTCCGGCGCTACGCGCGCCACATCTTGCTGCCCGACGTCGGCGGCCTCGGCCAGACCGCGCTGATGATGTCGACCGCGACGGTCGAGCTCCCCGCCGAGGACCCGCACGAGCCGCGCGCCGAGCTGATCGCCGCGACGTACCTCGCCGCCGGCGGGGTCGGCACGATCGTGCTCCGCGGCGCGACCGAGCCCCAGCGCGCGGACATCGCCGCGCATGCCGGAGACGGTAGGCTCGTGACCGAGGGCGCCGGCCGCGAGCTCAGCCTGCCGCCCAGGCCGGCCTGGTGGCCGCAGGCGGCGCTCGATGACGACGACGGTGACGCGACCGCCCTCGCGTTTTGGCGTGGCGGGCTGGCGGCCTTGCGGTGGATGGCCGACATCGCGAACCGGTGACGCCGATCGATCCCACGGTGGAGCCCCCCCGCCCCACCCCCCGCGATCTTGCTTCGCCGATCGCCATCCCCGACGAGGTCCTCCGGGCGATCTATGCCCACGCGATCGCCGCGTTCCCCGACGAGTGCTGCGGCTACCTGGTCGGCCGGACGCCGGATGCCGTCGACGCGGCGGTGCCGTGCCGCAATGCCCAGGGAGGCGGCGGCCCGCCGGTCGCGCCGGAGCTCGCCACCCGCGGCGCCGACACCGGCTTCGTGATCGCCGGCGACGAGCTGTTCCGGTTCGCGCGCAGCTTCGATACCGATCGCCCGCCCCGCGTCGTCTATCACTCCCACACCAACGGTGCGGCGTACTTCTCGGCGCTCGATCGCCAGATGGCCGCGGGGCCGGCGTACCCGGTGCAGCACGTCGTGATCGGCGTCGCGGCACGCGGGATCACCGAGATCGCCCAGTTCGCGTGGTCCGACGCCGATGGCGACCACGTCGAGGTCGCGCGCTGGACCGCGGAGGGAGCGCCCCGGTGAAGCTCGGCATCGTGCTCGCGACCCGCGGCGATCTCGGTCACGCCGCTGCGCTGGCCCTCGCCGCGCGCCACGCCCACCATGAGGTCGCGCTGTTCGCGATGGACGCGGGGTGCCAGGCGCTCGCCGATGCCCCGGAGCTCGTGGCCACGCTCGCCGAGGCCGACTGCGAGCTCGTGGCCTGCTCGAACAGCGCCGCCGGCATCGCCCTGCCCGCCGAGGTCGTGCGCGGCAGCCAGGACGATCATGCGGCGGTCGTTGGTACCTCGGATCGCGTGGTCGCGTTCACATGACGGCCGGGACGACGACCGGCATGATCATCCTCGTCGTCGCCACGACGCGCGACCCCCATCGCCAGGCCGAGGCGCTGCGGGCGGCCCTCGGGCTCACGCTGCGCGGCGCGCACGTCGAGGTCGCGATCGCCGAGCCGCTGCTCACGCCGCTGGCACGCCGCGCCGCCGACACCCTGCGAGCTTTCGGTCACATCGTGGGCGCCGACCTCACCGAGGCGCTGGCGCACGCCGATCGCGTCGAGGTGTGGACGTGAAGACCGTGCTTCACCTGGTGCGCCCGAACGCAACTCCCGCCGTGGTAGCCGAATGCGACTGGGTGGTGTATCTCCAACCCACGAGGCTCGTGCAGGGTGGCGCGGCGCACACGGCACCGTTTCCGCTGGGACCTGTCGATCATGACCAACTCGTCGCCCTCGTCTTCGCCGCCGACCTCGTCGTCACCTGGTGACGCGACGGCCGGCTCGCCGTCCGAACCGGCTCGACCCGACGCACGGTCGCCCGTCGAGACTGGCTCGGCTTTGCCGGGCCAGTCGCCAGTCGGCGGGACAGCCCCCCCGTCGCTCGACCTGTGCGGCGAGCTGTGCCCGTTCACCTTCGTGCGTGCCAAGCTGGCGCTCGAGGAGCTGCCGATCGGCGCGGTGCTGCGGGTCATCGTCGACCACGAGCCCGCGACGCGCAACATCCCGCGCAGCGCAACGGAATGGGGCCAGGAGGTGATCGCCGTGACCAGCCTGTCGCCGCGTACGTGGGCGATCGACCTCCGCAAGCGAGTGCGCTAAATTTCAAGGAATGACCAAGCTCGATGCGCTACGCGAGACCCTGCGCGGCTACGGGCGAGTCGTCGTCGCGTTCTCCGGGGGAGTCGACTCAGCGTTCTTGCTCAAGGTCGCGGCCGATACGCTCGGCGATCACTGTCACGCCGTGACGGCGGTGTCCGAGACCATGGCGCGATCCGAGATCACCGAGGCCACCGCGCTCGCCACCGAGCTCGGGCTCGGTGGGCGCCACCACGTCGTCACGTCGCACGAGCTCGCGCGCCCCGGGTTCACCGACAATCCGGCGCATCGCTGCGCGCTGTGCAAGACCGAGCTGATGGACGTAGCCCAGCCGATCGCGAGTGAGCTCGGCGCCACGGTCGCGCTCGGCACCAACGTCGACGATCTCGGCGACGTGCGGCCCGGCATCACCGCGGCGCTCGAGCGCGGCGCGAAGATGCCGCTCGTCGAGGCCGGCCTGACCAAGCCCGAGATCCGCGCGCTGTCGCGCGAGCTCGGCCTGCGCACCTGGGACAAGCCGCAGCTCGCGTGCCTGTCGTCGCGGTTCCCGTACGGCACGCAGATCACCCCGGACCGGCTGCGCCGGGTCGACGCCTTCGAAGACGGCCTGCGCGCCCTCGGGTTCCGCCAGCTCCGCGTGCGGTTCCACGATACGATCGCTCGGCTCGAGCTCGACAGCGGCGAGCTCGCGAAGATCGTCGAGGTCCGCGAGGCGGTGGTCGCGCTCGGTAAACAGCTCGGCTTCACCTACGTCGCGGTCGATCTCGGCGGGTTTCGCTCCGGATCGCTCAACGAGGTGCTGCCCGCCGAGCAGCTCGTCAAGCTCCGCCCCGGCCGCGCGTCGTGAGGTGCGCCGCCGCGGTCGTCCTGGGGGGCATCGTCGGGGCGACCGCACCGGCCCACGCCATCCCCGACGCGGCAGCCCCGGCGGCCTCGATGGCCCCGATGGCCCCGATGTCAAAGAAAGACCGCCTCGCGCTCGCCAAGTCGACCACGCACGGTCCGCCGCCCGCACCGGGCCAGCGGCCCGGCAAGCTGGTCAACCTGTACAATTTCTGGACGAAGGAATGGCTCGCGATCGCCTCTTCGTCGCCACCGCCGCGGGCCACGATCGACCGGTTCCTGCGCGATCACTTCACGAACAAGCCAACGGCGATGGAGCCCAAGCTGGTCGACATCGTCGTCGCCGCCGCCGCGAACTTTCACAGCGAGGTCGTCGACATCGTCTCGGGGTTTCGCCACCCCAAGTACAACCTGATCCTGCGCAAGAAGGGCCACCAGGTCGCCCGTGATAGCCAGCACACCCATGGCAACGCGATCGACTTCTTCGTCCCGAACGTCGCGACGGCGGCCCTCCACGCCTGGGCCAAGGCGCAGAAGCTCGGCGGCGTCGGCCTCTACGCCGAGAGCGGCTTCGTGCACATGGACACCGGCCCGATCCGGTTCTGGTCCGGCGAGTAGCTCGCCGGGCGGCGGGACGCTTGCGCCTGCCGGCCTGCGATCATCGCGAGCGCCTGAGGTAGAGTGGCGGGATGGCAGGCAGCGACGTCCTGGTCTGGCTCGACATGGAGATGACCGGGCTCGACCCCGCGCGTGAACGGATCATCGAGATCGCGACGATCCTCACCGACGGCCAGCTCACCGAGATCGCGGTCGGCCCCGAGCTGGTGATCCACCAGCCCGACGAGATCCTCGCGGCGATGGATGACTGGAACACCACGCACCACGGCGCCTCCGGCCTCACCCAGCGCGTCAAGGAATCGGCCATCACCGATGCCGACGCCGAGGCGCAGACGATCGCGTTCATCAACCTCCACGTCTCGGCCAAGGATCGCCCGGTGCTCGCCGGCAACTCGATCCACCAGGATCGCCGGTTCATCCGCCGCTACATGCCGCTGCTCGAGCAGCGCCTGCACTACCGGATGGTCGACGTCTCGACGATCAAGGAGCTAGCCCGGCGCTGGTACCCCCAGGTCATCTCGAAGCAGCCCCCGAAGCACGATACCCACCGGGCGCTCGACGACATCCGCGACTCGATCGACGAGCTCAGGTTCTATCGCGGCCAGGTGTTCATCCCCACCCCCGCGCCGGCCACCACGCAGAGCTGACTCATTGCAATCACGGGATCTCGTTCACCGGGTCCGCGTTGACACGTTGCGCAGTGCCGATTGCAATTAACCTAAGCTCGATTGCCAACACCGCGACAAGATCATCAGCACACTCTTACGTGAGTGTGCTCCTGCATAGGCTTCACCGCCAGTCTCGGAACGGATCCTGACGAAACCTCAGTAGCTCCTCGGTGGGCGGGGGGCGCGAGCACATCGGCGTACGCCGCCTGATCCTCGCCGGTGACGAAAGGCGAGCGGCATCGCGGCGGCGCGTGTGGTCCTGGGCCGGATCGCTCGTGGTTCGCGCGGCCGGCCACGCGGCTCCTCCGCGACCGCACGCCAAGCTGCACACCGCTTCGGATCTGGTCGGCGCCGCGACCCGCCGCGGGACGGCGCGGCAGGCTGCGAGCGCTCCTCACCCATGCCCTGTGCGCCCTCGCGCGCGGCTCCCCTGTGATCACCGAGGCCGCGACATCGCCCCGGCGTAAAGCGCTGTCCACGCCACCTCGGGGATCGACCGAGCGTCCCATACCAACGAGCGTCCTCCCGAGTCCCATCCGCAGTGCGTATTCGAGCAACCGACCGTTGGGATCGAGGACACCTGGGCTAAGATGGACAAGGGTAAGTCATATGACGCGAGACCTCTCGCCATGAAGAACACCGTCGTGATGATCATGGCGGGCGGCAAGGGTTCGCGGCTGGGTCCGCTCACGGTCCACCGCTCCAAGCCCGGCGTGCCGTTCGCCGGACGCTACCGGATCATCGACTTCGTGCTGTCGAACTTCGTGAACTCCGGGTACCGCCGGATCTACGTGCTCACGCAGTACATGTCGTCGAGCCTGATCAAGCACCTGTCGCGCAACTGGCGGCTGTCGGGGTTCGGCGAGTTCATCGAGGTCGTGCCGGCGCAGATGCGGATGGGCGAGTTCTGGTACCGCGGCACGGCCGACGCCGTGTACCAGAACCTGAACCTCGTGCGCGACGCGCGCGCCCAGCACGTCTGCGTGTTCGGCGGCGATCACGTGTACAAGTTCGCGGTCGATCAGATGGAGGCCTTCCATCGCGATCAGCAGGCCGACCTGACGGTCGCGGCGTTCCCGGTGCCGAGCAGCGAAGCGAGCGCGTTCGGCATCATCGACGTCGACAGCGCCGGCCGGATCATCAACTTCATCGAGAAACCGAAGCAGCCGCCGGAGATGCCCGGCCGGCCGGGCTGGTCCTTGGTCTCGATGGGCAACTATATCTTCCGCAGCCAGGTGCTCGAGCGCGTCCTGGTGGACGACAGCGGGCTGCCGAGCTCGCGGCTCGATTTCGGCCGCGACGTCATCCCCCGGCTGGTCGCCCAGGGCGCGCGCGTGTTCGTCTACGACTTCGCGCAGAACCAGATCCCCGGCGAGCCGGACGGCGTGGCGCCGTACTGGCGCGACGTCGGGACGATCGACAGCTACTTCACCTCCAACATGGAGCTGCGCGCCCGGGTGCCCGCGCTCGACCTGTACAACCGGCAATGGCGGATCCGCAGCGCCCAGCGCGACTATCCGCCCGCCCGCTTCGTGCGCGCCGGGGAAAGCTTCGGGCCGGCCGAGGTGGACGACAGCCTGATCTGCGAGGGCTCGATCATCGCATCCGCGGCGGTGCGCGAGGTCGTCTTGTCATACGATTGCTTCGTGCACGCGGGAGCCGAGGTCCGCGATTCGGTGATCTTGTCCGGCTGCGACATCGGCCGAAATGCCAGGCTGCGCCGGGTGCTCCTCGACAAGAACTGCAAGATCGAGCCCGGCTGCGTGATCGGCGAGGATCTGGCGGCCGACCGCGAGCGGTTCCCGTTCGTCACCGACTCGGGGATCGTCGTCGTCCCCAAGGGCACGCTGGTCCCCGCCAAGGGGCCGTTCGTGCTCGCCAACGACGTCGCCGAGCTGATCGGCAACGAGCCCGAGCTCCTGGGGCAGCTCCGCCCCGGCACGTTCGTGGTCTCCTCCACCCAGAACCGCCACAGCTACGAATCGGCCGCCGGCCCGCGGTTCAAGAAGTTCGCCGGCGGCGAGATCGGATAGCCCGGCGTGGTGCGCGTCCTTCACGTCGCCAGCGAAGTGGCACCGTTCGCACAGTCGGGCGGCCTCGCCGACGCGGTCGCCGGCTTGCCGGCCGCGCAGGCCGAGAGCCACGGCGTCGCGACCGCGGTGTTCGTGCCGCTGTACCGCGGCGTCGCCGAGAACCTCACCGCGGCCGGCGTCGCGCTCGATCCGGGCGTCGCGCTGCCGCTCGAGGTCGGCGTCCACTCGTTCACGGCGGCGATCCGGATCGCGCGCGTCGGGCAGGTCCGCTACGGCTTCCTGGACTGCCCGGCGCTCTACGATCGCGACGGCGGCCTGTACGGCCCGGGTGGCGCCAGCGAGTTCGGGGACAACCACGTGCGGTTCGCCGCGCTCGGCAAGGCGGCGCTCGCGGCGGGGCAAGCCCTGTTCGGCGACGCCCCCGAGGTCTTGCACCTGCATGACTGGCAAGGCGGGGCCGCCGCGATCTATGCCCGGCTCGCACAGTCCCCGGCCCTGCTCGTCACGACGATCCACAACCTCGCCTACCGCGGCATCTTCCCGAAGGCCACGCTGAACGAGCTCGGGATCCCATGGTCGATGTTCACCACCGACCTGGTCGAGTTCTACGATCAGATCTCGTTCCTCAAGGCGGGCCTCGCGCTCGCCGACGCGGTGACCACGGTCAGCCCGAGCTACGCGCGGGAGATCTTGACCCCCGACCGCGGCGAGGCGCTCGACGGCTTCCTGCGCTGGAAGGTCAAGCGGCTGGTCGGGATCGTCAACGGCATCGACACGGCGGCATGGGATCCGGCGACCGATCGGGCGCTGCCGGCGACCTACACGCCGGCCGATCTGGCCGGCAAAGCGGTGTGTCGCGCGCGGCTCGCCGGCGAGCTCGGCCTGCCGCTCGCCGATGACGAACCGCTGATCGGCGTGATCTCCCGGATGACCGACCAGAAGGGCCTCGACCTCGTCGCGGACATCGTCCCCGAGCTCGCGCGGCTGGGCGCGCGGCTCGTCGTGCTGGGGTCCGGCGAGCCCAGCCTCGAGCAGCGGTTCCGCTGGCTCGCCGACGTGTTTCGCCAGCATGTCGCCGTGCGGATCGGGTTCGATCACGACCTGGCGCGTCGGATCTACGCGGCCAGCGATCTGTTCGCGATGCCGTCGCGGTTCGAGCCGTGTGGCCTGGGGCAGCTGTACGCCATGCGCTACGGCGCGATCCCGGTCGTGCACGCCGTCGGTGGGCTGCGCGACACCGTGATCGATCCGGGCGATCCCGATCTCGCCCGGGGCCGCGGCACGGGTATCCGGTTCACCCCGGCGACCCCCCTGGCGCTCGCCCGCGCGCTCGAGCGCGCCGTGAAGCTGTTTCGCGACCCCGCCGTGCTGGCCACCATGCGCCGCGCGGCCATGGCCCGCGACTCGTCGTGGATGGCATCCGCGCAGCAGTACGTGCAGCTCTACCGCTCGCTCGCCGGATAACCCACGGCAACCCACGGCTGGTGACAACCGCTCAGCAATCACGTGGCCATCGCGTCACCATGTGGGTACGAATCCACCTCGGCCTCGGGTGGTAAATCCTGCAGATCCGCAGCCAAATGTCGCAGGGTTGCATCCGGCGTCCGGCATTCGGACGGCTAGGTCCGTCGATCGGACGGCTCCGTCCGGTGAGCGGACTCGGTCGTCCGCCGCACGGACTTCTACAGTTGGGCTGTGCGCCCTGGCGCGGTCCGGATTGCGGACGGTGACGCGATGCGCCAGCCTTCCACCTGTCGACAAGTCGCCCCAAAGGGCGGGTTATTCACAACCGATTCCCGCCTAACCTCCTGATTCCCAAGGCTCTGACCTCCCCCCCCCACCCCGTGTGAATAAGCTGTGATACCGGTGTGGCAGCCTCGTCCGGAGCGATGAGGGTTCAGGTGTTTAGCCGAAGTGTAATGTTAATTACACTGGTGGGTTGCATGTACACTGAAACCTTCACTCCCGGGGCACAGAGGTAGGGGACGCTCCGCTAGCTCCCTGCATCCCCTGCATCCCCTGCATCCCCGGCCACTCCCGCGTCATCGGCCCCTTTCTGGGGGTCCCCGGCGGCCTTCAACAGGCGGCACGCTTCGTCGTCCTTGGCCTCGCAGGCCCGCGCCAGGAGCTGGCGGCCGCGTTCGACATCGCGCGCCAGGCCGACGCCCTGCAGCTTCATGACGCCAAGCCAGCGACATGCGACCGGATCGTCCGGCATGCACGCGCGCTGGAACCACACCGCCGCGGCGCTGTTCGACTTGGGCAGGCCCTTGCCCTCGAGGTACGCGACCCCGATCTGCCGGCAGGCGGTCGGATCGCCGGCCTCGCAGCCCTGCTTGTAGTGCGCGACCATCTCCTTGTAGCGCGCCGGACCGCCCTTGACCGCCCGGATCGCATCGAGGTCACCCGCGTTCGTGCACGCGAACGGGACCCCGCCCTTGCATGCCTTGTCGAGCAAGACTTCAGCGCGCGGAAGATCGGCCGTCACGCCGCGACCATCGCGCAGCATGAGCCCGAGGTTGCGGCACGCCAGCTTGTAGCCGCCGTCGCAGGCCTGCTGGTAGACCTCGACCGCCTTCGCCGGCTGGCGCTCCACCCCCATGCCCTCCGCGTAGGCGAGCGCCAGGTGGTTGCAGGCGGGCAGGTTTCCGCCGGTACATGCCTGGCCGAACAGCGCGGTCGCGCGCCGTGGATCGGGCGATACGCCCACGCCCTCGGCATACATCACGCCGAGGTTCCGGCATGCCTCGAGATCGCCACCGACGCACTTGCGATCGTACTGACCGGCGAGTTCGACGGGCTCGGGGCTGCCGTCGCCGGCCGGCGCATCCTCGGGAGGAGGCGCCTTGGCTGACTTGCTGCTACAACCGATCCCGATCGCGAACATCGCGACGAGCAAAACCTTCACGGGCTCCCTTGGTATCACAGGTCGACCACCGCGGCGCGCACCGATCGATATGCCGCACCGGCGCGCGGCTCGCCATGAGGAATTTGCGCATACCCGACCAGGATCGCCGCGGTGACGCCCACCGCGACCGCGAGGCCCCGGCCCCCGCCGAGCCGCCAGACCGCCAGGCCCAGCGCCCCGAACGCGATCGCGAGGTAGGGCACGATGCCGGCGATCCCGGCCACGCCCAGCGCGCTGCCGAGGTTGGGCGCGACCAGATCCTCGCCGAGCAGGCGAAACGTCACGTCATAGAGCGGGTGCCGGACGCTGTCGGGCCAGTACGGGAACGTCGCAGACGACATGACATACACGCAGGCGCCCACGCCGATTGCCCCGGCGGCGATCCCGAGCCGCCCCGGGCGTGCCGTAAGCGCCTGGAGTTGCGCCGCGATCGGCGGCAGCAGGAACGGCAGCATCGCGGCGATGTAGCGCGGGCCGATCTGCCAGCCGCCGCGCCAGAAGTTGATCGACGAGACGAACAGGAGATACAGCACCAGGGCGCTGGCGCCGACCAGCACGGTCGCGCGGTCACCCTTGCGCCACAGCACCCCGAAGCCCGGGATCGCGAGCAACCACCACGGCGATAACGTGATGAGCCCGTTGTCGGGCCGCCCCAGAGAGCCCCAGAACGCCTCCAGGCGCAGCTCGGTGATCCCGAGGAAGCCATGCTGGTGATAGAACGCGAACGACGTCGACGCATCGTAGCCGGTGCGCCACGGGCTGCCGAAGCAGATCGCGTGATACGAGAGCAGGACGGCGATCGGCACCGCCGCCCCGGCGGCCGCGACCGCGATGGCGCGCCAGAGCTCCGGCCTGCGCCACAGCTTGACGATGACGTACGCGGCGATCGGCAGCGCCGCGAACACCGCCTGGTAGTCGACCAGCGGCGCGGCGCCGGCGAGAACCCCCGCCGTGGCCATCACCACAAGGCCGCGCCGGTGCTCCGCGACCTCGACAGCGAGGATCCATGCGCTCGCGATGCAGATCGCGCCGAGCTGGTGCGAGTAGAACAGGATCGAGTACGTCATCGCCAGCGAGCCGAACGCGTAGGCATACACGACGAGGCGCCGGACGCCGGGATCCGGCGCGAACCGGGCCAGGAACCCCCACAATAGCCACAGGAACGCCAGCATCGGCACGATCCCGGCGAACACGCGGCAGATCCACAGGGTGACCGGCAGGCTCGGCTCCCCGCACAGGGCGCGCACGGCCGCGTATACCGGGACCGCGAGCAACGACGAGCCGGGGGCCTTGTTCGAGTACTGGTGGTCGCCGGACGGCGAGACATCGACGGTCGTGCCCCACCGCGCGACGCCGCGATCGATCGCGAACGTGTGATCCTCGACGATCGCCTTCACCAGGTACGCGCGCGGCAGCTCGTTGGCGCTGTGGATCCGCGGGAAATACGGAACCACGTAGAGGTACACGATCGCGATCGCGG
>Ga0070690_100001340_pt1 | contig 12796 bp, 11 predicted proteins | sample KBSS33HmetaG_FD_64671 | JGI IMG/M metagenome (GOLD analysis project Ga0070690, IMG submission 64671) | Switchgrass rhizosphere microbial communities from Kellogg Biological Station, Michigan, USA - KBS S3-3H metaG | ecosystem: Host-associated > Plants > Roots > Rhizosphere ... | reverse complement strand
GTAGATGGTTTGCATGGGGAGCATATTAACCCAACTAGAGAAAAATTGGCCACGAATTCACACGAATAGCACGAATGATCACTTGGCGAGCTTGGCGGTCTTAGCGTGCGATAAAATCCCTTTTCACACAAAGCTCGCGAAGGAACGCAAGATGAAGCCAACCTCGGGCTAAAGCCCGGTTCTTCTCTTCTGATTTCCTGTCCACTAGCTGAAGCTAGTGGCAGTTGAAAAACCGGCACTTCCGGTCCGGCTGCTGACACGGCTGACTCAACTGCCACATTGTGTTATAAATGAAACAAGCGAGATGAAGTACGTTCTAAAACGCGAGGGCGGGCTGCCGGAAAAGCTCAATCGTTATCGTTCGGAGCTGAACGAGGAGCAGTTTCGTGTGGTGACGGCAAAGCCGCAAGCTTCGCTTGTAGTCGCCGGCGCCGGTTCTGGGAAAACGCGTGTCATCACGTATCGCGTCGCCTACCTGATCGAGCAAGGCGTCAGCCCGCAGCGTATCCTGCTCGCGACCTTCACAAACCGTGCTGCACGCGAGATGCTTCGTCGTGTGGAGACTTTGACCGGAAGCCAAAATGTTCATCGTGTCTGGGGCGGCACGTTTCACCGCATCGCCAACATGATCCTCCGCCGGCATGCCGTGTCGATCGGGTTCGATCAGAACTATTCGATACTCGATTCGGAAGACGCGCGCGACCTGATCAATCTCTGCATCGAGGACGCAGCCATCGATACAAAGAAGAAGCGTTTTCCCAAATCGGAAGTGATCCAAAACATCATCTCGTACGCAAACAACACGGACCTGCCCATCGAGAACGTCATAATCGGTAAGTATCCGTACTTTGAAATGCTCACGCAGCAGATCAAACGCGTCGATCATATTTTTCAGTCGCGAAAACGCGAGCGAAATGTGATGGATTATGACGACCTGCTTCTGAACTGGAAACGTTTGCTGGTCGAAAAATCGGAGATCGCGGAGGTTTACGCCGAACAGTTTCAGCACATCCTCGTCGACGAATATCAGGACACCAACCGCTTGCAGGCCGAGATCATAGACCTGCTAGCCGTGAAGCATCGCAACGTGATGGTGGTCGGCGACGACGCACAATCGATCTTCGCCTGGCGCGGTGCGGAGTTTACGAATATCTACGAATTCCCGAAACGATATCCCGAGGCTGCGGTTTATAAACTCGAAACCAACTATCGCTCAACGCCGGAGATACTCGGGCTCGCTAATACTTCGATCGCGTGCAACCGGCGGCAATTTCCGAAGGTGCTGCAGGCGGTAAGGCGCTCTCGAGATTTCAAGCCTGCGTTGGTTCCCTGCTCTGACGTCGATCAACAATCGGCTTTCGTGGCCTCTCGAATTCTGGAGCTCCGCGACGATGGAACGCCGCTTGAGGAGATCGCCGTCATGTATCGCTCGCATTACCATTCGATCGAGCTGCAGCTGGAACTCTCGCGGAGAAATATTCCCTACCGTGTGCAATCCGGTATCCGCTTTTTCGAGCAGGCACATATCAAGGACGTAATTTCTTATCTCCGCATCATCGTCAATCCGCGCGACGAGCTGGCATGGAAACGTGTGCTGAAGATGATCCCGGGCGTGGGGAATAAGACGGCGAATCGGTTGTTTGAAACAATGATGTCAGAACCACCTCCATTAACGGGCGGGTTATTGCGGGATGCGGAAGCCCGCGCGTCAGCAAGGGCGGTAGAGGGCCCTGAGAACGAGTCTACGTCGGAAGTACCGCCCTCCCTTACGGTCGGGCTTTTGCAATCGATGCTAAAGCTTCGCGATAAGGCATCGTGGCGATCGTTTGTCGAGCTGCTCGAAATACTCACCTCGCAGGAAAATCGCAACAATCCAACCAAGCAGATCGAATTGATACTCTCGCACGGCTACGAAAGCTATCTGCAGGAAAACTATGAGAATGCCGACGCGCGTATCGAGGACATCAAGGGCCTCGCCGCATTTGCCGCGCGTTATAAGTCGACCGAGGAGTTTTTGTCTGAGCTCGCCTTGTTGTCAACGGAAAGATTCGCCGAGGCGCAGCCGCTTGTGGGCGAGGAGGTGATCGAGGGCAGCGAAAGCGATGAGTTGCTTACCCTTACGAGCGTCCACCAGGCGAAGGGCTTGGAGTGGAAAGCTGTCTTTATCATCTGGGCCGCAGAAGGAAAATTCCCATCGCCTCGCTCATTAAAAGAGATCGACAGCGAGGAGGAAGAACGCCGCCTGTGGTACGTTGCGCTCACGCGCGCAAAAGATGAGCTGTACATCTCGTATCCTCTGATGATCACCGACTACAATCGACAAACTGTTCTGCAAAAACCATCGCGTTTTGTCATGGAATGCCCGCCCGCATTGTTTGAGATCTGGAACCTCGAAGAACAGTCGCCGATGTTCGATTCACCTCCGGCGTTGCTCGAAGACAAGAAAGAATTTATTAACTAAAAGTTTCTCGTCCGCAATGCAACCAACCAAAAACCTTGCTGCATCTAGGTAGGCAAAGGCTAGTCCAAACAGCCATTTCACAAATTCACTAGGGAAAATTTGATCGGCAGATTGACGGATACGCGTATCGATAAACGTATTCGCAGAGGTAAAACTATGCCCAAATTCAGGAACGAGAAAGAATTCAAGATCAGTGGCCCATGCGACCAATCGTGGGACGAGATGAAAGGCAACGACAAGGTGCGCGTTTGCGAACATTGCGAAAAAGCGGTCAACAACGTATCGGCGACGACACGAAAAGAAGCGTTGCGCCTGGTGAGAAGATCAGGCGGAAATATTTGCCTGCGATATTATCAGGACCCCAAAACACAGCGTCCGATCTTTATCGAAAGGATGCAAAAGCTCGCCGCTCAGAGCGGCGTGAGCGCAGGCGTGCTAACGGCGTCGGTAGCGTTTTCCGGCGCCGCCTACGCTCAAAGCCCATCGGCTCCAGCGGCGGGAATATCGATTACTCGCACAACTCATGTCGGCGAGGTTGGGGGCGATGAAACCGGGAGCGTAACTGGTGTGGTCACGGATCCAAATGGTGCCGTCATACCCTACGCTCTTGTGTCATTATTCAATGAAACGACCGGCACCTATTTTACGACAACCGCGAACCTTGAGGGCTATTACGAATTCAAAGACGTTCCCGCAGGCGTTTATAAGATGAAATTTGAAGCGGGTAATTTCGCGGCGCGTGAATACTCGTCAATTACCGTTTACGAAACCGGAATGGTACGAGAGGATGCTCAGCTCACGTTGCCGCAGGTCGGGGAGATTGTGCAAGTTGGAGGCAGCACGGAGATACAAGAATCCGTTACGGTGGGTGTCATTTCGGTTGTGCCGAGCAACCCTCTTGTTCAAGCTGCGTTGAACAACGATCTTGAGGACGTAAAAGCCCGAGTCATGATGCGGGCTAAGGTCAATGTCCGCGACAAGGCTTATGATGGCATTTCACCCTTACACGCCGCGATTGAAAACGGAAATATTGAGATGGTTCAATTTCTGCTTGACCGTGGGGCCAAAGTCAACATTCGCGATTTTCAGAAACGCACGCCCTTGATGATGATGGACGAGGACGCGACACCAGAGTTGCTGCAGTTGATGATTCGCTACGGCGCGAAAATGTCGCTTGCCGATAAAGAAGGCAATACACTCTTGATGCATTTTGCCGAATATAACCAGCCCGAGATACTTCGTTATCTTTTGACGGCCGGCATTCCGATCAATGCAAAAAATAAGGACGGCGAAACAGCACTGATGATCGCAGCCGATAGTGATCAGGTTGAAACGGTCAGAGCCCTTCTTGACGCAGGAGCCGATGCAAACCTCGCTGACAATGAGAACGAAGCTGCGATAGAAAAAACGAGTAACGCGGAGGTAAAGTCGCTGCTCATCAGTTTCGGGGCTGTCGCCAAGTCAAGCTAGACCGCAAACGCAAATTTTCGTCCCCGAGAATCGTGCTATAATTTCGCCGAACCCGGATGAGAACCTGCCCAAAATGCGGAACTCAGTTTGGCGACGAGATGAACTATTGTCTCGAGGACGGGAGCCTGTTGCCTGATCCAGCTTCTACGGCCGAATACGGAGAAAAAACTGCAGAGCTTCGAGACGAGCCGACGCCGACGAAAGCGGCCACACCGAATGAGTCGGTTGAGACCAGATATCAGCCTCAGCGATCGAACCTGCCGCAATTCTCTCCTCCGGGTGTTCAGCGAGACAGTTCGCGGACAAGATATCTGCTGCCGCTGACTCTACTCGGCCTCGGCGTCGTGACTCTTGGCGTCGCAGGCATTGGCCTTTTTGCTTACTTTTATTCACGACAGTCCGACGTTGCATCGGCCAACGTAGACACCGTGAATCGGGCCGCCAATATACAGGGCCCTGGCAGTGCTGCGAACTCATCCAATTTGCCTGTTGCATTTCCTGGTTCTAATTCGACCGCCTCAAACTCAGTAACACCCGCTGCCAATGAGCCGAGGTCAACGCCGACACCTCGCAGTCAGATGCCAACTCCGGCGCCGACAAGGGGAACCGTCGAGCAGCCCGAGCCATCGCCTCCACAGCCGCCGGCAATACCCGGGAATCGTGTACCAAAAACGATCGCTGGAGGTGTGCTAAACGGTAAGGCGATCAACCTTCCAAAACCGCCTTATCCACCCGTTGCCAGAGCAGTTCGGGCCAGTGGTCCGGTGGCGGTTCAGGTTTTGATCGACGAAGATGGACGGGTAATTTCGGCAAATGCCGTGAGTGGCCATCCGCTGCTTCGCGGGGCGGCCGAACAGGCGGCCAGAGGTGCCCGATTCTCGCCAACGCTGCTTTCGGGCCAACCGGTAAAGGTTTCCGGCGTTATCACCTACAACTTCGTTCCGTAACTCGCCAAACTACTTTCCCTCAAAGTTTTAGTAATACAAACTGCGAATGCGCGCTATCTTATACGCAGTCGGTCGCAAGTGGCCGGTTCACCTTATTTCTTTACGCTTCCGGAGGCAAAATTATGGGCGTGAAAGAGCAGATGGTAGGTATTTTGCGCAATAGCGAGACGCGGCGGATCGGATTTACGTTTGCGAGCACTACCGGCTCGGATATCTCGGTCGATCAGACAACCTTTGAACGTGTGGCGGCAGCTCTCCAGCGGGACGAGATCGCGGTGTCCGAGGGGCGATTCTCGGACGACACTGCAATGTATAGCGCGAGAACCGATCTGCGAAGGCACTCGGCGGCGAATACATTTTATCTCGGCAGCAATCCGCGTTGGTCGCGGTCGTTCGATGCCTTGATCGTCCACGAATCGGTCCATGCTTCGTTCGATCTGACGAGGTCGTCATTGCAATGGGTTGACAACGAAGCGGCGGCGTATATCGCACAGGGATTTTATCTAAGAAATTCAGGTTATCCGCGCACGCGTTTGGAACTCGGAGCCCTTGCAGCGATCGGCTATGACTACATCGACGACATTCGCGACAACGAAGGTGACGGAGCGTTCTTTTTGAACGCGCTGCGCGAACAACTTCGTGTTCGTCCGATGTATCACGACTATATTGCAGGCCGTTTTGATGGCAACGGCTAAGCGGGCTGCTGCTGCGAGAGACAGTGTAATGTGCCGAGTCCCCAAACAAGATCGACGGCATGAATTCCTACGACCGTTCGGTTTGGGAAAAGTTCAGCAAATATTCCAAGAGCAGTGCGGTCCCGTGGGTCGTTGAACGTCGGGACAAGAACGCTTGAGTTGGTGATCAGGAAATTTGCATAACTCGCGGGCAGGCGCTGCCCGCGATAATAAAGCGGAGAGGGCATCGGGAGAAATTCGACGTTTAGTTTGGCTCCGTTTTCGAGACGAAACGATTCAGCTCGTTCCCGGTTTTCTTCAAGAAGGTTGTAGTTCGCATCCTTAGGATCGGACTCGCGGCAGAGCACCACTGTCGATTCATTTACAAATCGACATAGATCGTCAACGTGGCCGTGGGTGTCATCACCGGCAATGCCTTTGTTAAGCCAAAGGACATTTTTCGCACCTAACGAATCCTTAAGAACCTGCTCGTATTCTTTTCGCCCAACGCCCGGATTGCGAACCTGGACTTTTTCGTCAAGCAAACATTCCTCGGTTGTGATCAGCGAGCCGCGGCCGTTGACATCGATCGCTCCGCCTTCTAGAACGAAAGACTTTCCGTTGTGCTTTACAGGCACGTATTTTTTCTTGAGTTTTTTCGCGAGCTTTTCGGCAACGCGTATGTCCAATTCATAGTCGTCGTATTTTGCCCAGGCATTGAATTTAAATCCGGCGATGGTCGTGTCCTTTCCGCCCCTAACGAAAATTGGGCCAAAGTCTCGCGTCCAGCCGCGATCTGTCGGGATGCGAACGAACTCGACCCAAGAGAGATCGACATCTGCCAGCTTTAGTGAATTCGTGGCCCTTAATTCGTTCTTTTCATCGTTAACGAGGATGCGGGCTTTCTCGCTCGTGGTGATCTTTCGCACAATCTCTGCATAAACAAAATGTATCGCGGAGATCTTGCCGGGCCAATCCGACGCGTTGTGCGGCCAACCGAGCCAGATGGCTTCATGCGGCTCCCACTCTGCAGGCATGAGGAATTTAGGAGATGCGGGCATTCTTTATTCGTCGATAAATAGCTTCTGAATATCTGCGTAGGCATCGATCCGGCGATCACGAAGAAAAGGCCAGCCCCGGCGAACCTCTTCGATGCGGGCAGGATCGACCTCGCCGATAACGACCTGTTCATTTTCGGTGTCAGCTTCGGCGACGATCACGCCAAAAGGGTCGCTCAAGAATGTGCTCCCCCAAAACTGAATTCCCGGTGTGTCTGGAACAGGAGCCTCGTGACCGACGCGGTTAACTCCTGCGACATAAACACCGTTCGCGATCGAGTGCGACCGTTGGATCGTCCGCCAAGCTTCCCGCTGTTCGGTTCCGTATTTCTCTTTTTCATAAGGATGCCAGCCGATCGCCGTCGGATAAAACAAGATCTCGGCTCCGCGCAAGGCGGTCAGCCGAGCTCCCTCCGGATACCATTGATCCCAGCAGATCAATGTGCCGATACGGCCTGCTTCCGTGTCGAATGTTTTGAAACCCAGATCGCCAGGCGTGAAATAGAATTTTTCGTAGTATGCCGGGTCGTCCGGAATATGCATCTTGCGATACACTCCCGCGATCGGTTCTCCAGGCTTTATAAGGATCAAACTATTGTGATAGAGCCCGGCTGCACGCTGTTCGAATATCGGAGCAATGATCGTTGCGCCCGTTTCATCTGCCACGGAGGACAAAGTTTTGGCTGAAGGTCCATCCAACGGCTCGGCGAGATCAAAAAGTGCGGCGTCCTCTGATTGGCAAAAATATTGTGACCGAAACATCTCTGGAAGGCAGATGATCCTCGCACCTTTGCCGGCGGCCTCTTTGGAGAATTCGACCGCTTTTTTCAAATTCTCACCCAGGTCCGCGCTCATCGACATTTGAACGAGGCCGACCTTGTATTTCTCACGCATTGGCATAGCCGATAGAATACCGTGACTGACCCGTTGATTCCAACAACCCGGCCGCTGCGTCATAGGCCCGAGGCAATTCGCTGAGAACCGTTTTCGTGCTAATATTCAGGCGTGTTCTCTCTCCCTTGAGAGCTAGGATCTGGCAAGCACAAGTTAACGCCGAACTCTATGAAGTATTGCCCTAAGTGCGAGACGAAGTACGACGATCTGATTCGGTTCTGTACTAAGGACGGAAGTCCGCTGATCGCGGAAGAAGAGCCGAAGTTTATTCAGATGCCGAGCGAGGACATCCATCAGGACGCTGATGACCCATCTGAAATGACCGTCATTCGGCGAAACGTCACGCCGCCGCCGGTGACGCCTCCTGTCTCGCAGCCGCCTTCCGGACAAGTTCCGCCGAGCCAACCTGTTCCGCCGTCGGCATTGGACGAGATCACCTTTGACGCCAACGACAATCCACCGCCGCGAATCGTCGTACCCATGGACGAAGAGCCGCCGGTCATAATTCCACCGCGGCCGAAACGTCCTGAGCAAGCATACTACGCTCCCCAAAAGACAAACACCGCGGTTGTCGTTCTACTAACGATAATCGGGACAACGATCGTTCTTGGCGGCGTTGGCATATTATTCTGGCTGCTGCAGAGAGATCATTCAAGCAACACCAATAACTCAGATCTCAATGTTAATTTGCAGAATGTCAATCTGGGTATAAGCAACAATCTGAATATCGACAGCGGCGGTTATAATTTCAACTTCAACACCAACACCAACTCCAGCACCAACGTAAACGCCAACGCGAATGCCAACGCCAACAAATCGCCTTCGCCAACGCGTACGCCAACGCCAACTCCATCGCCGACCGAAAATCCGGAAAACTCCAATGTGATCATCATCCCGGGAAATTCGAATCGTCCAACAAACTCGACGCCGTCTCCGCGGCCTTCTCTCTCGCCAGACAATAATCGCCCGATCAACGGCGGTGTTTTGAACGGAAGGGCTGTTAGTTTGCCGACGCCAAGTTACCCACCGCTTGCAAGACAAACGCATGTAACAGGACAGGTGATGGTCGAGGTTTCCGTAGACGAGACTGGGCGGGTAACGGCAGCCAAGGCTGTTAGCGGCAATCCGCTTCTTAGGGCATCTGCTGAGAATGCAGCTCGGCAATCCAGGATCATTCCATCACGAATAAACAACGAGAATGTCCGAACGACCGGATTGCTTGTGTATAACTTTAGAGAAAACTAGGCTCCTAGCGACAACGCCATCTCAACCGCTCTTCGCGGATCAATAACCCCCCAACCCTGTCTGTCGACCTCGTAGTGTGGAAGCCTTTCGGCCGTCGAGATCAGTATTCGCTTTACTTGCTGAGGTGAAAGCGAAGGATTGGCCTGAAGGATCTGAGCCACGACCGAGGAAACAATAGGTGCCGAGAACGATGTTCCGTCTACGTATTTGTAATTCTTGGTGATCACATTCTCGCGTCGGATCTTCAAGGTTATCAGTTGACGAATGCTGTGGACCGGCCGATCAAGCGCAGCGTCAAGCTCCGCATCAACACCCGGCTCTTCGCGAATGATCGCATGCAGATCTTCGTCCGGGCTTTTGTCGAGCAAGGCTAGCAGCTCGGCTTGTTGTGCGGTTGGGGTACCGGGAAGTATCGGTGCAGGAACCCAGATCGAGGGTGCGATCACTTCGGGCTTTTGCAGTCCGTCCACTGTCGGCCCGTAGGAAGAGCGATACATTCCACGCTTCGCACGATTGAGCGAGTTGCCATCGTCAAGACCGCCTACCGCAATGCACGAAGGAGCGCTCGCCGGAGGAAAAACAGGATGGTTCGGTAAGTGGCCGGCATTGCCTGCCGCGCAGACGACCGTGATCCCGCGCTTCGAACACTCCTCGACGATCTCCGACAGCGGATCATGAAGGTAGCTGCGTTCGAAATCGCCTCCGGCAGAAATGTTGATCACGCTTACCTTGTATTTAGTGCAATTATTCAAGACCCACTCAAGGCCCTCAAGAATATTCTCGTCGGTGATACGGCCGGTTTTTGCAAGTTTGACAAGAACAACGTTTGATTCAGGCGCGATACCTCGATAAAACCCGTTCGAGAGTGAACCGTTTCCGGCGGCTACAACCGATGTCATCATTCCATGCCAGCTTGCAACGTCAGGCTGAAAGAGGGACGCCAGGTGTCCGTCCTCGTCAAGCAGGCTTTTATAAGCAAGTATTCGATTTGATGGCGTCGTCAGGTCGGGATGGGGATAAAAGCCGGAGTCAAGAAACGCGATCGTTACCCCTTTGCCGGTAAATCTCTCGTCGGCATCGAGGCGGATCGGCGTCGAGAGAACATAAGAGCCGTCCTTTTGCATCGCGGCATCATGAACGATCTGGTCCTTTGCTCGTGTGAAAAGATTGACGCACCGTTCGCATACGGCGACAAAATCCCGAAACCCGGGCGCACTAGCAACGATCAGTTTCGACAAGCTCTCATCCAGTGAATCGAGCCGCACAAATTCACCGCGCGCCTCGCGTGAACAAATCGGACATGTTCGCTCACCCGCCGCCATGTCCGCACTGGTTTTTTCTCTGGGAAAGACTTCGGCTTCTTGAGGGGTCATTTTTCGCGGGCTTAAGTTTTCCATAAACAGGGGTTAAAATCAATTTTCAGATCGCGACATTCATGTTCGCTCCACTATTATGGTGAGAAAAAAGATCGGTCTTGTTCTGTCGGGCGGCGGCGCGCGAGGGTTTGCGCACGTCGGCGTCCTCAAGGTTCTCGCCGAGCACAATATTCCGATCGACCTGATCGCCGGAACCTCCGCCGGATCGTTTGTCGGTGGAGCGTTGGCATCGGGTCTTAGCTCAGAGGAGATTGTTGAGATCGCGCATAAGATCGGCTGGCTTAACATGGCACGCCTTAGTTTCTCGCCCATGGGAATGCTGTCGAACGCTCCGATGGGAAAATTCATCGAAAAGCACTTTCTCGTTAGCAGATTCGAGGATCTAAAGATCCCGTTCGCCGCCGTTGCATACGATCTCAATAAGAGTGAAGTTGTAATTCACAAGGACACGGGCGATCTCGCGTTCGCGATCCGCACAAGTTGCGCCGTGCCCGGTGTCTTTGCCCCGATAAAAGACGAGTCCGGAAGACTGCTTATTGACGGTGGAGTAGTTTCCTCAATGCCGACAGAGGTCGCTCGCGAGATGGGAGCCGCTATCGTCATCGCAGTTGATCTAGTCTCATGCGGGGCTACGTTTCGGGCCGGAGCCAGGTCGGGACTTGGCGTCGCGATCCGCGGGGCTTTGACCTTGCTTCGAACAGCGACGCAAAACCAGCGCCCGCTCGCCGACATCATCATTGATCCGCAGATAGCTCATCTCAGGCCGGACCAGATAGCAAAGCGAGGAGAATTCATTCGCCTCGGCGAAGAAGCGGCGAGAAATAGTATTCAAGCGATCAAAGAACTCATCGGAGAATAGGAATCGGTCGACCTCATTTGCATTCGACCGAGGCGCGTGCAATATTTTAATACGTTAGTCCTGCTCTCGCGCATCAAACGGTGATGCGCCCCGATACTGATCGATGTTCGATGGCGTTAGGATAGTTCGAGGGTTGGTTGTTTGTAGGTTTTTGAAGTCTCTCTCGAGCATTTCTTAATTGATCCTTCTGGGAAGCCACCGTTTCTCCTAAGACAAAAAAATACCGCGATAGATGCTTCTCTTTTTATCCCCGCTCAGGGTCGAGTTTTAAATATTTTCATGAAATTATATATAGGAAACTTGTCGTTTCAAACGACGAGCTCGGAATTGGAAGAACTTTTTGCCTCGATCGGCGTGGTCGAATCCGCAACTGTTGTTGAGGACCGCGACACAGGCCGCTCGCGCGGTTTTGGTTTTGTTGAAATGGCAACTCAGGAAGAGGGCGAAAAAGCGATCGCTGAGTTTGATGGTAAGGACTTTGCTGGACGCTCGATCAAGGTAAACGAGGCAAAGCCCCGTGAGGATCGTTCGAACGGCAACGGCCGGTCAAATCGCTGGTAATTGCCGATGGGTTAAACCCAAGGGTTTTTGAAAGGTTCCGTCGAACGAAAGTTTGGCGGAACTTTTTAGTTTCTCTTTTTGGGTGCGGCAGATCTGGCGCCGGAGGTAGGCGGAATGAGAGTTGCCGACTCGGTGCTTACGGTCGTCGGCTTGATATCAAACGAAACGTTTTGTACGAATTTGTCGTTCAGGAAAATATCGACGCGGTATGTTCCGACGACCCACTTGCCGTCCGGTTTGCCGGTAAAATTCACACGATTTTGACCACTTTTGGTTGTATAACTGACGCTCAGTACCTTGCTGTCGGGTTTGACGCCGTTCACCTTCGACGCGATCAGATTCATTTTGATCGTGACTGGTGCCGACGAGTCGAGCATCACAACGCAGTAGATCGGGACATCGGTCGGAACAAAATTCGTCGCCGCATCGCCCGCTTTGCCTGTTCCGTCATCTTTCGCAAGATAAATGCTGTCAATATTTACGGGCGGCGCTATTCCGGCTTCCTGCGCCATAACGGCACACGCCGAGACTAACAGAATGAGGGCCAAAAGGGATAAGCGCATGATCGCACCAACTACCACTTTGAACCACTAATCCGCCATTAAGTTGCTTGATGGTAAAAGATTTACGAGGAAATGGCTTGGAGGATCTTCTGCCTTAGTATATTGGTATCGCTCGCTTCAATGGTTTCAACTCCGCTAACGTGCTTCAAACCGCAGGCCGACGATGCGATCACCGGAATTCCTGAGGCTGCCGCATGTATCAGACGTCGCGGCCTGTGTTCAACAAAGGCCGGCAGCACGACTACGTCGGCCGATTCGATCGCATTTTTGTCTCCGCGAATAGTGTCCAAACCGCTCCAAAAACCTTCGCCTTCGATATCCGGACCGAGCCGAATTAGTCTTACATCCAGTCCTTCCAACGCCGCACGAACCTCATAACAGCCTTTACGTCCGACGGTCGATGCCGGAAATACAACTACCGGTTTTTCATTTTTGGTCCAATTACGGACCGGGACAACCGGCTTCTGCCAATCGACAAGAACTCCTCGCCTCAGAAACATTGATGCAATTTCCGAATGAGGCGTGACGATCCTCCTCGCATTCTTCAGAGCTTCTCGTTCTGCTTCAACAAGTCCGTCGTCTGCTCGAAAATCCGCGAGAGTTTTGCTTTCCGGATGAAGCGATTTTGCGTTATCAAGCCGTCGCTGAATTTCATACATCGGCAGGGCCGTCATCAGCACATCAAACG
>Ga0070690_100001338_pt1 | contig 12805 bp, 14 predicted proteins | sample KBSS33HmetaG_FD_64671 | JGI IMG/M metagenome (GOLD analysis project Ga0070690, IMG submission 64671) | Switchgrass rhizosphere microbial communities from Kellogg Biological Station, Michigan, USA - KBS S3-3H metaG | ecosystem: Host-associated > Plants > Roots > Rhizosphere ... | reverse complement strand
TCCGTTTCTGCCTCGCCCAGCCCGAACTGTTCCGCGCCCAGCTCCGTGCCATCCTCCGCGCCAGCGTCGCCGGCCGGGTCAAGATGATGTACCCGATGATCTCGGGTCTCGATGAATTGAAGCAGGCCAACGCCATGGTCGAGAAGTGCAAGGCCGAGCTTCGCGCCGAAAACATCCCGTTCAACGAAGAGATGAAGATCGGCGCCATGATCGAGATCCCCTCGGCTGCGCTCATCGCCGACAGCCTGGCCAAACACGTCAAGTTTTTCAGCATCGGCACCAACGACCTCATCCAGTATACCCTGGCCGCCGATCGCACGAACGAAAAGGTCTCGCACCTGTACGAACCGACCCATCCCGCCATCATCCGGCTGATCAAGACGACCATCGATGCCGCCCATCGCAATGGCATCTGGACCGGCGTTTGCGGCGAGATCGCCGGCGACCCGGTGCTGGCCCCGCTGTTGATCGGTTTAGGCGTCGACGAACTCAGCGCCGCCCCGCCCGTCGTGCCCGAAGTGAAATACATCATCCGCCGGCTCAAATTGAACGAAGCCCAGGCGCTGGCCGAGTTCGCGCTCAATTGCGATTCGCCATCCGAGATCTACACCCGTTGCCAGGAACTCGCCCGCGCCTCCGCGCCCAGCCTGTTTGAAAAGGGCTGACACGAATGAACACAGATCGACCCGCATGCGCCTCCGCGTCCCTTCGTGATCAAAAAGCTGCCGGCGGATTATTTTGATTTTGGAGTGTGTCCGTCCCCGGACACCACAACGCAGGCGGACGAGGTTCTGGAGTTCTGGATCGTGCCTGCATAACACTGTTGCTGCGCCCGGGGACGGGCGCACTCCGCGCACTGGTCCCGTCCCGATACCAGATCATCGTGTTGACGGAAGCAGCCCACTATCAAAACTATCGGACTTGAACGGAAAGGGCGGGTAAGGTAACTAATCCATGTTTTTTCGCTCCGACTTGTGGTTTTTTTAAACAATGAAAGTCATCATTCTCGCCGCCGGCTACGCCACCCGCCTCTATCCATTGACCCTGACGCAGCCCAAACCATTGCTGCCCGTCGCCGGCAAGCCCATGGTCGAACATGTCCTCGACAACCTGGCCCCCGTGGGCGGCTTCGACCGGGTCTACGTCGTCACCAACGCGAAGTTCGCCGATCATTTCCAGAAATGGGCCGATCACTACCGCGCCACCAAATCGAAGTTGAATTTCACCATCGTCAACGACGGGTCGACCGATGATTCGAACAAGCTCGGTGCCATCGGCGACATCCATTACGTGCTCAAGACCCAGAACGTCGACGACGACCTGATCATCGTCGCCGGCGACAACCTGTTCAGCAACAAGCTCGATGAATTCGGCAGATTCATCCGCCAGAAGAATGCTCCCGTGCTCGCGCTGTACGATGTCGGCGACCTGGAACAGATCAAGAAATACAATTCCATCTCCACCGACAACGACGGCCGCATCACGTTCTTTGAAGAAAAGCCGAAGAACCCGACCAGCACCCTGACCGGTATCGGCCTTTATTATTATCCGAAGTCCACCATCCCGCTGATCCGCCAATACATCGCCGAAGGCAACAATCCCGACCAACCCGGTCGCCTGGTGCAATGGTTGTACACCCGCGCACCGTTCTACACGTGGCGTGTGCCGGGTCTTTGGTACGATATCGGCTCAAAAGAAACGCTCGAAGAAGCCAACCAGATCTTCGCGAAATTCAAGGGCTGACCCCGGCCGACGGTTCACGCCGGCGTCCCGCCGCGGTTCCGTCCGAACAGTTTCTTGAAGAACGCCGCGACGGCCAGCGCGCCGACGATGATCAATTTCTTGAACGCCAGGATGCCCACCCAAAGCATCTTGAAGAATCCGAGCTTGGCCGCCGCGCCCAGCAATCCGCCGGCGACCAGCGTCGCGATGCCATACTTGGCCACTTTATCCACCTTGGGATCGAAATCCGCGTAACGGCTTCCCTCCTTGAAATCGATCATCCCCAGGATCTGCGGCGTTCGCTGGTCGATATCATTGAAATGGCTGATATCCGCGATCGCATTCAGTTCAAGCACGCCGTGCCGCCCCAACATGCGGATGTTGTAGTTCAACGTTTCGCCGGTCTCGCCTTCAAATTTCAATCGCTTCGCCCAATACAATTTGTGGGTCGCCGCGTCGTAATGGGGCGACGACGCCCAGCCGAGCAGTTCGACGGTGGGATAACCTTCTTTTTGCCGCTCCTTGTTGCTCTCCACGACGCCTTTCTGCATTTTCTTGAGCAGGTCGTCATAGTTGATCGTGCTCGCGTCATCGTCTTTCACATACCCATCCTCGCTGTACTCGATCATCACCACCCAGGCATTGGAGCTCGCGGGCGTCATGTCCGCCGGGATCAACAGACCCAGTGGTTTTTGTTCCGACGGCGGGTTACCCCACAATTTCACCAGCACGGTCTCCGCATCGTCCGATCCCAGGAAATTGAATTCCTTTGGCACCGTCAGTTTGGCCAGGCCGCCGCGCAGGTCGATTTCACCCTGCTGATATTTCAGGCTTTTCAATAATGCCACGACCCGTGGCGGCAATGCGTTGGTATCGTCGTCAGCAACCGCGGTATTGCTCACGGCCAGGCAGAAGACGGCCAGGAATAAAACAGAAAGTATGGTTTTCATAAGTGGTTTAACCTTATTTTTTCTGAGATAATGGGATTCTCCCACGAACGGAGACCTTGTCAACGTCCGAGGATATCCTGCTGGAACCGCGATCCCATTTGCGTTTCCGGGGTTTGTCACACAAATTTAACATGGGAAACCGGGGCTTTTCTGGTATCAAGTTGCGCTTGTGACCCGATTGGCCTTGCGTCAAAATTGTCAAACGCGATGGCTCGAACTATGAAAACATTTGCGGAACTGAATTTTCCGGGGCGACTGATCGCCGTCGAAGGCCTCGACGGTTCCGGCAAGTCCACGCAGATCTACCTGCTCAAACGATGGCTGGAAGCCGAAGGGATCAAGGTCTATTTCAGCGAGTGGAACTCGTCCGAACTCGTCAAATCAGCCACCAGCAAAGGCAAGAAACGCGAACTGCTCACGCCGACCACGTTCAGCCTGATCCATGCCACCGATTTCGCCGACCGCTACGAACGCCATCTCGTGCCGTTGCTCCGCGCCGGTTATATCGTCCTGTGCGACCGCTACATCTTCACCGCGTTCGCGCGCGACGTCACCCGCGGCTGCCCGCCCGAATGGGTCCGGGGCCTGTACAGCTTCGCCGCGTTGCCGGACCTCACGCTGTTCTTCAAAGCCGATCTCGAAGTCTCGCTGAACCGCATCCTGGAAGGCCGGCCGAAACTCAAATTCTTTGAAGCCGGCATGGACCTGCGCCTTTCGACCGATCCCTACGAAAGTTTCCGCATCTTCCAGGGCCGCATCCTCGAGCAATACATGGCCATGAGCCAGGAGTTCAAGTTCGTGGTGATGGACGCCAACCAGCAGGTCGGTAAACAACAGGTGTTGGTCCGCAAGCTCGTCGCAGAAAAGATCGATCTCAAAAAATTCCGCCGGCGCAGCCCGTTGCCGTTGCCGCCGCCGGCCTCCCGGCCGGAAGACAAATCCAAAGACCCCGAAGAGGACATGGCCGCCACCGTATGAGTGCTGAATCCGCAAAATCTGAGACCGCCAAAAAGGCCCGTAAGTTTTACGGCCACGGCATCCCGGGCGTGAAGCTCGAAGACCTGACCGGCAAACTCATCGTCGTCGAAGGCGCCGATGGCTCCGGCCGCTCCACCCAGATCGCCCGGCTCGTCGAATGGCTCGAAACGACCGGGCACGCGACCACCGTCGTCGGCCTCAAACGTTCCCATCTCGTCAGCAAAGAACTGGAACAGGCCCAGGAGGGAAACATCCTCAGCCGCACCACGCTCGGCCTGTTCTATGCCACCGATTTCGCCGACCAGCTGGAGAACATCATCCTGCCCGCGCTCAAGGCCGGGTTCATCGTGCTCGCCGACCGCTACATCTACACCCTGATGGCACGCGACATGGTCCGCGGCATGGATGAGAAATGGCTGAAAAACCTTTACGGCATCGCCCTCGAACCCGACGCCGTGTTCTACCTTTCCGTCGAACCCCAGGAACTGGTGCAGCGCAACCTCGCCAAGAACGCGACGCTGGATTATTGGGAAAGCGGCATGGACCTGGGCCTGTCCCGCGACATGTTCGACAGCTTCCTGAAATACCAGACCGCCATGCAAGGCGCTTTCAAAAAACTGCAGAAGACCTACGGGTTCCAGATCGTCGATGCCAGCCGGCCCGTCGGGTCGATCACCAAAGAGCTGAGGAAAAAGATCCGCGCGCTGCTGTCGGAGTCGAAGACTTAAGCCGCTTCAGACGCAAGGCAGCTTCAACTTGATCGATGCCGGGGAATTGGTCCGCAGGGAGGGCGCGTTCGTCGGGACGACCGGCGCATTGGTGGAATTCGATTTACGCGACGGACGCTTCAACAATTCCTCGAACTGTTCCTTTTGTTCCGGCGCGAGTTGTTCGCGGATCTGCCGGTGGACGTCGGCGATCTCCGCGCGCAATTGGGGGGCGACGTTCGTCCAGATCTGGTGATTGCGTTCCTGGCCGTCGGCGATGATCTTCGCGATCTTCTCTTTTTGATCCGGAGTCAATTGCAACTTGTCGTCCAGGCGCTGCAAAAAATCTTTGTTCAGCCGGACCACCAGCGGCGGCGGCGGGACTTCATGGCGTTCACGCCCTTCCGGCGGATTGGTCATCTCATGCCGGTGCCGGAACGGATGATGGCTGCCGACCAGGCTGCCCGCGATCGCGCCCGCGGCAAAGATCACGATCGACGCCAGGATGATCTTCCATGTGTTCACTGCACCTGGTCGGTTTGGTCAACAGACGCCAAAAGCGTGCTGTCGAGATCCTGGGAAAGGTCGGCGGCATTGGAAACCGGCGCCGGCACCAACATGGCCACCGCGACGCAGACGACGGCGACGGCGACGCAGGACAGCGCGGCGCGCCAAAGCCCGTGCACCCAGGCATCCAGCCGCTGCGGCGCCACCCGGCCGGCCAGCAAGGCGGTGACCCGCTTTTCAAAAGCATAGGGCACCCGGTCGGACGGCACGTTCTTTCGCGCCGCCACGATCAATCTCTTCTGGAGTTCAACCAAATTCATACAGTCAACCTTCTATTTTTTAGACGCCGTTCTCCCCCGTCCGGTTACAATCACAGATACTTGTCCTTTGCCATTTTCGCCAGTATTTTCCGCATTTCCGCGCGGGCCCGGAACGCCCGGACCTTCACCAGCGGCACCGACCACCCCGTCAATTGGGAGATCTCTTTCACCGGCCGGTCCTCGATCTCCAACAGCGTGATCACCAGCCGCGCCTGGGGCGATAGTTTCTCCAGGACCCGCTGGATCAACAATCTCGCCGCGTCCGCGTCTTCGCCGGCCGATTCCGGCGCCGCCACGAACCGTTCCAGCCAGTCGTTCTCCGGTTCGCTCAGGTCCGAGAACGACGATTCCCGGTTGCGCTGGTGGCCCCGCAAAAAGTCGTAACACGTCCGCACCGTCATCCGCATCAACCAATGCTCGAACGGCGCCTCGCCCCGGAACGACCCCAGTTTCTCGAACGCCTTCAGCCAGACTTCCTGCGCGATGTCCTCGACCTCGCTGTCCCGGCGCGCATACCGCCGCGCCGTCGCAAAGACCCGCGGCGAATATTTCTGCACGAGGGGCTCGAAACTGGCCGCGTCGCCTTTCAGCACCGCCGCTATCAGTTCCGCTTCGGTTCGTTCCATCGCGGCAGGGAATTTGCCAGAGAAATTTTTGAGGCTAAAGCCAAAAGCAGACCGTCAGCGGGGGCCGATCCGCAGCGTCTTCTCCAGGTCGTTGGAAAACTGCGTCACGCGGTCCGCCACCTTCATCGGCTTCTGCATCAGGCTTTCCCAGAACTTTTCCGCCTGCTCCGGCCGATGACGGATGATCTCCGCCGCCGCAACGATCAACGTCAGGTTGTTGTTCACGTCATGGCGCAGGTCCGCCAGTTTCCTTTCGATCTCGGAAACTTTTCGCGGGCTCAACCTCACGGCTTTTTTGCTCGACGCCATCGCCGACAACAATCTTAGAAACGTGAGGAAATGCAAGTATCCATTGGGACTATTTGCGACTGGCCATCGTCGCCCGATGGTTTTAAGTTGGCCGTCGATGCCGCGTTTCTATGAACAACTGGCCGACGCCCTTTCGGGAAACCAGCCGTTCGCCCTGGCCCTCATCTCCGGCACCAAAGGGTCCAGCCCGCAACGTCTTGGCGCCAAGGCGCTTTTCTTTCCCGACGGCCGGATCATCGGCACGCTCGGCGGCGGCTGTCTCGAAGCCGAAGTCCATTCCCGCGCCAAACGCGCGCTCAAATCCGGCCAACCCGCCACCTTCGAGATGGTCCTCGACCATGACTTCGGCTGGGACGACGGCCTGATCTGCGGCGGCAGCGTCAGCGGCCTCATCCTCCCGCATGCCCCAAAATCCGCCGAACTCTGGCGGCGACTCACCGGCGTCACCAGCCCCGTCCGATGGGGAGTCAAAAAAGATTTTTCCATCGCGCTCGTCGAAAACGATTCCGCCGGCGACTGGCTGTACCGCGAAACCGTCTCGCCACCGGTCGCTCTCTGGATCGCCGGCTCCGGCCACGTCGCCCAGGCCGTCGCCCCTCTCGCCGCCCAACTGGAATTCGCCGTGACCGTCTTCGACGACCGGCCCGAACTCGCCAATCACCATTTATTTCCATCGACCGTGCGCCTCCATGTCGGCGGCTGGCATGACATCCTGAAAGTGCCATTACCCCGATCACCAGCCTTCGGGCTCGTCGTCACGCGCGGCCACCAACACGACGCCCTCGTGCTTTCCGAATGGATCCGCCAGCCATTCATGTTTCTGGGCATGATCGGCAGCCGCCGTAAAGCCCGGATCATGCGCGAACAATTCATCCAACAGAAGATCGCTACCCCGGAACAGTTCGATCGCATCGCCTGTCCCGTCGGGACCCATATCCAGGCGGTGAGCACGCACGAGATCGCGGTGAGCGTCATGGCCCAAATGATTGAACGCCGGGCGGCGTTGGTGACGGGTTGATGACCAATTCCTAAATCCGAATGACTAAAGAATTCCTAAATCCGAATTTCCAAATGTCGGCCGGCCGCGGGCATTCGGCATCGGAACTTCGATGTTATTTAGTCATCAGAGCTTCGTCATCAGTCATTCCGGCAAAATGCCTGCTATGAACACGCCGTTCCCGTCCACCGGGGCTGTCATCCTGGGCGCCGGCGCTTCCTCCCGGATGGGCCGGCCCAAATTACTCCTTCCCTGGAACGGCACCACCGTCGTCGGCCAGATTATCCGCCAATGGCGCGAACTCGGCGTCGGACAGATCGCCATCGTCCATCGGCCCGACGACCCGGCACTGTTCACCGAACTGGACCGGCTCGATCTTTCCCGGGCCGATCGCATCGAAAATCCGCGGCCTGACCATGGCATGTTCGGCTCCGTCGTGTGCGCCGCCCGCTGGAGCGGTTGGAAGCCGGGCATCTCGCAACGCGCCATCGTTTTGGGTGATCAACCGCATCTGGAGACGAAAATGCTCAGGGCCTTTTTGGGATTTGCAGCGCAAAATCCGGCAATGATCTGCCAACCGGCGCATAGCGGCCGCGCGGGGCACCCGGTAATCTTGCCGGACGATGTGTTCGGGGGATTGCGGCGCACAGATGCCGGGACGTTGAAAGATTTCCTGAAACCATTTTCCGGCCGCACCGTCCATTTTCCTGTGACCGACGCTGGTTTGTCGCTTGACTTGGATACGCCAGAGGATTACAAACGGTTTACAGCCGATAAATGAAAGATACCGACCCAGAGGTTTTCGGCGCGCATTCACGGCGCACGTTTCTTAAAAGCCTTGGTACCGCCGCCGTGACGGCCGCGGCGGCGCAGTCCCAAAGCGTTGCCGCCGAACTGCAGAAGCTCAATTCCGAAAAAGTCATCGGCCCCAACGCCGTTCCCGTCACGCTCACCGTCAACGGCGATAAACTCAAACTCATGCTCGAGCCGCGTGTGACGTTGCTCGATGCCTTGCGCAATTATTCGAGCCTGACCGGCGCCAAAGAAGGCTGCGACCGCGCCACTTGCGGCGCCTGCACGGTGATGATCGATGATGTCCCGGTCTATTCCTGCCAGAAACTGGCCATCGAAGCCCAGGGCCATAAGATCACCACGGTCGAAGGCCTCGCCAAACATGGCAAACTGACCAAGGTCCAACAGGCGTTCGTTGAAAAAGATGCCTTGATGTGCGGTTATTGCACGCCGGGCTTCATCATGAGCCTGACCGCCCTCTTCAACAGGAATGCCCATCCGACCGCCGATGAGATCAAGCATGCGTGCGCGGGCAATATCTGCCGTTGCGGCACCCAACCCCATATCATGCAGGCGGCCCTGCAGGTCGCCGGCAATCCCATCAAATCCAAAACGGAGTTGATCAACAATGCCTAGCTGGCCGGCCAATCCCAAGTATATCAGCCATGAGACGCGTCGCATCGATGCGCCTGCCAAGGTCACCGGCTCCGCGCGCTATGCCTCCGATGCCAATCCCGGCGGCTGGCTGTACGGCATGATCCTCCGGTCGAAATGGCCCGCCGCCAAGATCAACAGCATCAGTTTCGAAAAAGCCCGGCAGATCCCCGGTATCAAAGCGGTCGTCCTGGCGCCCGCCATCGAAGAACGCCAGAAAAACAGCAGCGACCTCACGTTGCGCTATTACGGCGAGGAGATCGCCGGTGTCGCCGGCAGCACCAAACAGGCCTGCCTCGATGCCCTCAAAGCCATCGAGATCGATGTCACCGAATTGCCGTTCGTCGTCCTCGAAGATGACGCCAAAGCCGATGACGCGCCCAAAGTCTGGGCCGACCAGCCGAACACGTCCCCGGCTAAACCCAAGGAAAGCGGCGACGTCGATAAAGCGTTCAGCGATTGCGCCGCCGTCATCGAAGGATTTTATACCACGTCCGTCCAGATCCATCATCCGATGGAAACACACGGCAACACGGTTTCGTGGACGCCCGATGGCATCACCTGCTGGGCGTCGACCCAGGGCATCACCAGCGTGCACGATGGCCTGGCCTCCGCGCTCAAGGTCGACCAGAGCAAAGTCCGCGTGATCACCGAATACATGGGCGGCGGTTTCGGCGCCAAGTTCGGCCCGGGCCCGCACGGCATCATCGCCGCCAAGCTCTCGCGCGAAGCCAATGCGCCGGTACGCCTCATGTTGACCCGGTTCGACCAGGCGCTAGCCGCCGGCAATCGCCCGTCCACGTTCCAAAAGATCAAGATGGGTGCGAAAGAAGACGGGACGCTTCACGCCTTCCAATTGGAAAATTACGGGACTTCCGGTATCGGCGGCACTTCCGGCGGTGGCGGCGGGGCCGGTTCCGATGTTCCCGCTCCCTACATTTACAAAGTTCCCAACACGCGGGTGAACCATACCGCGATCACCACCAACGCCGGTCCGGCGACCGCGTTCCGCGCGCCGCGCAATCCGCCCGCTTCCTTCGCCATGGAAAGCGCCATGGACGACCTCGCGGTCAAGATGAACATCGACCCGGTCGAGTTCCGGCTGAAAAACGATCCGTCCGAGATCCGCCAGCGTGAATACAAGATCGGCGCTGAAAAATTTGGTTGGAAAGCGAAATACAAAAAGCCCGGCAGTTCCCCCGGCGTGGTGAAGACCGGCATCGGCTGTGCCGGTTCGACCTGGGGCGGCGGCGGTAATCGCCGGACCCGCGGCGAAGCCCAGGTCAATCCCGATGGCACCATCGAGGTCCGCCTCGGCGTCCAGGACCTCGGCACCGGCACGCGCACGGTCATCGCGGTCATCGCCGCTGAAGTCCTCGGCCTCACCCCCGAACAGATCACCGTCCGCATCGGCGACACCAACCTTCCGTTCGGCCCCGGCAGCGGCGGCAGCACCACGTGCGCCTCGATCTCACCGACCGTGCTCGATACCTGCACCAAAGCTTTGCAACAACTGCAGACGCAGACCGGTGTGCCCGATGCCCGCGGCGAGAACTGGTTCAAAGCCTGCAAAAAACTCGGCGTCACCCCGCTCGTCGTCCAGGGCCAATGGCAGGAAGGCCTCTCCTCCAGCGGCGCCGGCGGCGTGCAGTTCGCCGAAGTCGATGTCGATACCGAAACCGGCCTGGTCACGGTGAAAAAGATCGTCGCCGTCCATGATTGCGGCCTGATGATCGATACCCTCACGCTCGAAAGCCAGATCAACGGCGGCATCATCATGGGCATGGGCTATGCCCTTTACGAAGAACGCGTCATGGACGACCTGTCCGGCGTCGTGCTCAACCCGAATTTCGAGACTTATAAGCTTTCCACCATCTCCGATGTCCCGGACATCGAAGTGGTCCTGCTGAACATGCCGGAACGCGGCGTCATCGGCATCGGCGAACCGGCCACGATCCCAACCGCTGCCGCCATCGCCAACGCCATCGCCAATGCGCTCGGCGTCCGTGTCTCCAGCATCCCGATCACCCCGGCAAAAGTGTTGACCGCGCTCGGCAAAGTTCCCGCGCCTGCAAAAGCATGAAAGCCTTCCAATACGCCACCGCGCATTCGTTCGACAGCGCCCGCCAGCTGGTCGCCGACAACAACGGCGCCTATATCGCCGGCGGCAACGACCTGCTCGGCCTGTTGAAGGAATATCTCGCCAGCCCGGACCTGCTGGTGAACATCAAAGCGTTGCCCGGCCTGAACAAGATCGATCGCGGCAGCAACACCTGGACGTTCGGCGCCCTGGTCACCGTGGCCGAGATCGAGAACGATCCGCACGTCGCCAAAACATTTCCCGGATTGCAACAAGCCGCCGCCGAAGTCGGCTCCCAACAGATCCGCAACGTCGCCAGCGTCGGCGGCAACCTGGCCCAGCATTCCCGCTGCTGGTATTTTCGGCATCGCGATACCCATTGCCTGAAAAAAGGCGGCGACCTTTGCTATGCCCGGCACGGCGAAAACCGTTATCACAGCCTGTTCACCGGCAACACCTGCATCAGCCCCGTCGTCTCAAATCTCGCGACCGCCTTCGCCGCGCTCGATGCCAAAGTCGTCGTGCTGCGCGACGGCAAAGAGACACCGATGACCATCGCCGAACTCTACCAGGGCGCATGGGAAAATCCGCAGGCGCACAATTCATTGAAGCCCGGCGATATGATCGTCCGGGTCGAAGTCCCGACCATCCGCAACGTCAGTGCGTACATCCAGGCCAGCGACAAGCACGCGTTCGACTGGGCCCTGGTCAGTTGCGCCGCGGCGGCGACCATCGTCGACGGCGAACTGAGCCAGCCGCGCGTCGCCCTGGGCTGCATCTCCCCGGTGCCGTACCAGGTGGAGGCCGCCAATGAATTTCTCCAGGGCAAACGCTTGGACGACGAAACCGTCGCCAAAGCCGCCGACATGATCCTCAAGGACGCCCAACCGCATGAACACAACGGTTACAAAGTGCCGATGGCGCATGCGTTGATCCGCCGGACCTTGCTCAAGCTGAAAGGATGACGCCATGAACTTTTCTTTGTGCAAACATCTGCGGACAAAAAAAATGTACACCCTCGATTCGATCGAGGAGGCGCTCAAGGAAGAACATCCCGGCCACGGTGTCTCGTGCCATTTCTGGTGCAACAAAACCCAGACCGTCGTCGGCGCCGACGATTCTCCCGTCCATAAAAGCCTTTGCCAGCCGCACCGCCGTTGTTTCGAAGAATAAAAGGAGCGCGGGCCGCCGGCCCGCTTTATCGTTCGGTCGAATTCCCCAAACTCCATGTTTCGCGTGATCTTCCATCTCGATATGGACGCCTTCTACGCGTCCGTGGAACAACGTGATCAACCCGAACTGCGCGGCAAACCAGTCATCGTCGGTTCGCCGCCCACCCAACGCGGCGTCGTTTGCGCCGCCAGTTACGAAGCCCGGAAATTCGGCGTCCGTTCCGCGATGCCCAGTTCCACCGCCGGACGCCTTTGTCCCAAAGGCATTTTCGTCCGGCCGCGGATGGACGTTTACCGGGATGAATCGCGCCAGATCATGGCCATCGTCGCGCGCACGGGTGCGATCGTGGAACCGATGTCGATCGACGAAGCCTATCTCGACCTCTCCGCCGTTTGCCAGGGTGACGGCCAAGACGATTCGCTGGAAAAATCAAAAGCGCTGGCCATGCAGTTGAAAGATTGGATCCGCACCGAACGCGGCCTGACTGCAACCGTCGGAATTGCCCCCAACAAGCTCCTGGCCAAGATCGCCAGCGATTTCAAAAAACCCGATGGCCTGACGCTGGTGCCGGAGCAGGGGAAAGTGCAGTTCCTGCGGCCGTTGCCCGTCCGCTCATTGTACGGCGTCGGCAAAGTCACGGAAGAAACCCTCGTCAACGCCGGCATCAAAACAATCGGCGACCTGCAGGATTATCGCGGGGACCTGCGGGCGATCGTCGGTTCGTTTGCCGGCGCGCTCAAGGCGTTCGCCCTCGGCAACGATGACCGGCCGCTATCCATCGGCGACGAGATCAAAAGTATCAGCGCCGAGGAAACATTTTTAAAAGACACCGACGATCGAAAGATTTTGCGTCGTTGTCTCAAGGAACAAGCCGATGACATCGCCGGCCGGTTGAAACGCCGTCGCCTCGGCGCGCACACGGTGCAGGTGAAGGTACGTTACAGCGATTTCACGACCTTGACGCGACAGATCGCGGTGGAAGAACCGTTG
>Ga0070690_100001337_pt1 | contig 12811 bp, 13 predicted proteins | sample KBSS33HmetaG_FD_64671 | JGI IMG/M metagenome (GOLD analysis project Ga0070690, IMG submission 64671) | Switchgrass rhizosphere microbial communities from Kellogg Biological Station, Michigan, USA - KBS S3-3H metaG | ecosystem: Host-associated > Plants > Roots > Rhizosphere ... | reverse complement strand
ACGGTGCCGTCAAAGTTGACGACGCCTTTGAACTCGACGTCCTTGGCCAGCAACGTAAAATTCTCGAAATCCGGTTCGGACGACTGTTCGCTCTGTTCCTTGCGTGCCCACATCATGCTGCCCTCCGCTTCGTGGTGAAATGTATACGTATAATACCCTGAGTATTACACCTCTATTCCCCGCTGGCGCGCTTCACTCCCTGAATGGGTGCCATCGCCACTGGATGCAGCGAGGCGCCGTCACGAACGCCTTGCGTCATCTCCAGGCCGCCGTTGAACAAGACACCATCTTCGACGGAGAGCATGGGTGTTTTCATGCTTCCGTTAAAGACAGCTGGTGCCCGGAGTTTCACGCGTTCCTTGGCGGCAATGTCCCCGGTGATCTTGCCCTTACAGACGATGGTGCCCGCGGTCACCTTGGCCTGAATGACGGCTTCGTCTCCGACCAGCAGCACCCCATCGGTATGGATTTCGCCATCGAGGAATCCATCGATCCGCACGGTGCCGCTGTACGAAATCACACCCTTGAACTCGACGCCCTTTCCAACAAAGGCGATGATATCTTCAGCGCCGTCGGAGGTCGCCGCTGCGGCCGGCGCTCCTTCTTCCGATGCTGCTTCACCAGTCCGCTTCGTGTTCTCCTGGCCCCACATGAGCAATCCTCCAGATGTCTCGTGACAGTGATCCGAACATTTGTTCGCGCGAGTGCTCAACCGTACGAGCAAACACTGCCACCGGTTGCACAATTTAGCAACAAATATGCCGTTTATTTCACGAGCGACGAGAGGGGTACGTAGAGGGGAACTACTGAAGCAGTTGTTCGAGAATCCCGTCGAGCTCCGCGGGCGAAAAATAATGGATGATGACCTTGCCCCCGCGTCTACCGCTGACCAGAGAAACTTTCGTCCCAAGCCGTTTTTGCAGCCGCTCTTCTACGTCCAAGAGCGGTGAGCGCCGCGCGTCTTTTGTAGTGCGTTTTCTGACGATTACGCTGGAAGCGAGAATTTTTTCCGTCTCGCGCACGGAAAGATTTCTGGCCACGACAAGTTGTGCGACGCGCACCTGTTCGGCAGGACTCGCCACCCCCAAAAGCACCTTCGCATGGCCGGCTGAGAGTTGACCATTTTCGATCAGATGCTGCACGTCGGTTGGCAGATTCATGAGACGGATCACGTTCGCCACGGAGGACCGCTCGCAACCGACGCGCTGCGCAATTATGTCCTGTGTGAGTCCAAATTCGTTCACCATGCGTTGGTATGCCCGGGACATTTCCATCGGATTGAGGTCTTCACGTTGAAGATTTTCCACCAGTGCAAGGAGGATCGATTCTTCGTCACTGCAGTTCCGAACGACGGCTTGAATGGTCTCCATGCCGGCCTCCCGGGCCGCGCGCCAACGACGTTCTCCAGAAATTAATTCATACATACCGTCGCCCTTGCGCCGCACGAGCACCGGCTGCAGCAACCCGCTTTGCTTCAAGGATGCGGCCAGTTCGGCCAGTTCCTGCGGAGCAAATGTTTGCCGAGGCTGATATCGATTCGGAACGATGGCGTCCACGCTCAGGTGCTGGACCTCGGGCAATTCCGGCATCGGCGCCGGTTTCGTCGTGGGAAGTAATGCGTCGAGTCCTCTACCGAGCGCTCTTTTCTCCATGGCTGAGAAACTCCTTTGCTAAAGAGAGGTAGGACTGGGCTCCGGCCGAGGCCATGTTGTACAGGAGGACCGGCCGGCCGTAACTGGGCGCCTCGGCAAGCGTTACATTGCGCGGGATGGTTGTCTGATACACCAGTTCCTTAAAGTGCCCACGCACCTGATCGGCAACTTGGCGCGCCAACGTATTCCTCGCATCGAACATTGTCAAGACGATGCCTTCGATCGTGAGACCTGGGTTGAACGATTGCTGAATCCGTTCGATGCTCCCAATCAGTCGGCTTAAACCCTCCATGGCGTAGTATTCACATTGCACGGGAATGAGGACCGAACGAGCGGCCACCAATGCATTGACGGTCAAAATCCCGAGAGCGGGAGGACAGTCGAGGAAAATGATGTCGAAGGACGATTCCAGACTCTTGAGAAAATTCCGCAGGAGCTTTTCCCGCTCCTCGATGTTCACCAGTTCGATCTCCGCACCAGCCAGATCAGAGTTCGCCGGCAACAGCGATAACCCGCTGATTTCGGTTTTCTGAACGGCTTCATCAAATTTAACGTAATTTATCAAACAGTTATAAACTGTCTTTTCGAGAGATCTCGGATCGATACCCAGTCCGCCTGTGGTGTTTCCTTGAGGATCCATATCCACAAGCAGGACGCGCTTCCCCTGCAACGCAATGCCGGCAGCAAGATTCACAGCAGTCGTGGTCTTGCCGACCCCCCCCTTTTGATTGGCGACTGCAATGATCATGGCCATGAGTTTATGGAACTCCTCAGCAGGAATGTTCCACGTGGAACATCGGTGGATTTAGGCAGATGCTGACTTAGCTAAAACGGTCACGACACGGCTGCCATGATTCATGGGCAAACGAAAGTGATAACTGGATTCCACTCGGAATGCCTGCGAAGGCCGCTCCTCAACCTGCTCCGTCCGATACAGCAGGAGATGCCCATCTGGCTTCAATATCAGCGCTGCCGGCTCGGCAATTTCGTCAAACCGCAGTGCGCGAAGCACGACCACATCCGCGAGAAGATCCGGCTCTTGAGCCACGTAATCCTTCAACTCTGCTGGACAGACAGAGACCTGTTCCAACTTGAGTGCACCGACAATGAAATGAAGAAACGAGCATTTTTTCTGTGAGGGTTCGACTAGCACCAAGCGAAGGTCACGCTGAACGATTTTCAAAGGAATTCCTGGGAATCCAGCCCCGCTACCAACATCGATCACAACGCTTTGAAATGGAAATTTAAACGCACTCAAGCCTGTCAGCGAATCCACGAAATGCTTGCTGATGATTTCATAGGGATCCGTGATGCTCGTGAGATTGATTGTCTTATTCCACTCAACCAGCTGCAGGAGATAAACGAGAAATTGCCCGATCTGCTCTTCGGTGAGTTTGATACTGAGTCCGTTGGTAGATGTAACAAGGAACTCGCGCAGAGCACGCTCATGTTCCACGTGGAACAATTACGTGAAATGACAAAAGAGGTCAAGGACTGTTTGAGGTCAATGGCTGCTTACCATCTCGCCAGGGAGCGACTTCCTCTTATGTCTTTCGAGAGCGACAAGCAGGACAGAGATGGCTGCCGGGGTGATGCCGGATATCCTTGAAGCCTGTCCGATGGAAGAAGGCCGGACTCGTTTCAGTTTTTCTCGTACCTCATTGGACAACCCCATCACGTGGTCGTAAGGAAACTCCGCGGGAATGCCACGGCTCTCCAGTTGCCTGAAGCGAGTGACTTGTTGGAGCTGCCGCTTAATATAACCGGCGTACTTGATTTGTATTTCAACTTCTTCAATAATTTCATTATCTTGAGATCGGTCTAATTCCAGACAATCCATCAATGTCTCATACGTGACACCCTGACGTCTCAGGAGATGAGCCGTCGAACAAGGACCGGCAACGTCATCGATATTTGCTGCAGTCAGGCGACGCCGTACTGCTTCCGTCAGGCGCGGCCTCGTCGCCTCGAGTCTGTGGATCTCCTCGTCAATGTGACGGCGCTTCACAGAGAACTTCGCATAGACGTCGTCGGGGATTAATCCGATCTCGCGTGCGGTGTCCGTCAAGCGAAGGTCCGCATTACCGTGGCGCAGCAGAAGACGGTACTCCGCGCGAGAGGTAAACATCCGATAAGGCTCTCTGGCGTCTTTTGTAATGAGATCGTCAACGAGGACACCAATGTAGGCCTCCGAACGGTCAAGGATGAGAGGCGGCTTGTTCCGTAGCTTGAGCACCGCATTGATCCCGGCCATCAGTCCCTGGGCCGCAGCTTCCTCATACCCAGATGTCCCGTTGATCTGTCCTGCGTGGTACAGCCCCTCAACCAGCTTCGTTTCCAGCGTCTGGTGCAGTTGCCGAGGTGGGAAATAGTCATATTCGATCGCATATCCGGGCTTCAGCATACGAGCCTGCTCGAGCCCGGGTATCGTTTTTAACATGGCCGCCTGCACGTCGACGGGAAGACTTGTGGAGATCCCATTGGGATAAAACTCCGGCGTCTCCAACCCTTCCGGCTCCACGAAAATCTGATGGCGGGATTTATCTGCAAAGCGAACGACCTTGTCTTCGATTGACGGACAGTACCGAGGACCCACCGACTCGATGACGCCGCTGTAGAGCGGCGACCGGTCGAGGTTGCTTCGGATAATGTCGTGCGTCATCTCATTGGAATACGTCAGATGGCAATCCATTTGAGGCGTCTGGATCCGATCGGTCCGATACGAAAATGGCGGCGGAGGGTCGTCTCCCGGCTGAGGAGTCATGACCGAAAAATTGATCGTGTCCCGGTCCAAGCGAGGCGGCGTGCCCGTCTTCAATCGCCCGATCTCAAAACCAAGGTCTCTCATACAGTCGGACAGATGTTCAGCCGAAACCTCTCCCGCACGGCCCGCTGGAAAATGACTCAGGCCGATATGGATTAATCCCTTAAGGAAAGTACCTGATGTCAGAATTACCGCCTTGGCAGCAATCCGGCACCCGCCGTCGGTCACTACTCCAGTAACGCTACCGCCGGTGACAAGCAGGCGGTCGACCGTTCCTTCTCCGATCGTCAGTCCCGTTTGACGCTGCAACGTTTCGCTCATGACCCGGCGATACAGCGCCTTGTCGCATTGCGCGCGCAGCGCGCGAACCGCGGGCCCTTTGCTCGTATTGATAAATCGAAATTGAATGCCGGCGCGATCAGTGTTGACAGCCATTTCACCGCCCAGCGCATCGATCTCTTTCACCAGGTGTCCCTTTGCAATGCCGCCGATTGCGGGATTGCACGACATCTGGGCGACTCGGGTCGGATCCATCGTCAACAAAAGCGTGTTGGCGCCCATTCGAGCCGCGGCTAACGCAGCTTCGCAGCCCGCGTGCCCCCCGCCAACGACGATGACGTCAAATACCTGCGACACGTGCCGCTCCCTACTTTCCGATACAAAATGTGGAAAAGATCTGCTCCAAGATTTCATCCGTCGTAATGGCGCCGGTAATCTCCCCGAGGGCGTCCGCAGCGGCTCGAACATCGACGGCGACCAGTTCGTCCGCCATTCCGGCGGCCACGGAATCCATGGCCTGGCCGAGTGACTTGCGGGCGCGATCCAGCGCATCCTGATGCCGCAAGTTCGTCACCATCACTCCATCGGACGTCTCAGCGCCCGCTCCAATCAGGCGGGATCGAATCGCCGTTCGAAGCAGATCGATTCCGTCGCCGGTTTTCGCCGACAACGCCACAGCCACGGTATCGTCACTCGTCTTTGGCGGTTCAATTCGGAGCGGAAGATCCACCTTATTGATCGCGATCACGTGCCTACCGCCTGCCGCCTGCTCGATCAGCTTCCTGTCGTCCTCAGTCAGAGGAACACTTCCATCGATCACGACGACCTGCAGGTCGGCGTCCTTTTGCGCCGATTGCGAGCGCTTAATCCCTTCACGTTCTAGCGGATCGTCTGTAGCACGGATTCCCGCAGTGTCCACCAGATGGATCATGACGCCATCCAGATCAATCGTCTCCTCGATGATATCCCGGGTGGTTCCAGGCACCGCGGTCACAATCGCTCGATCTTCTCTCAGAAGCCGATTGAGCAAACTGGACTTTCCGACGTTAGGGCGGCCGGTGATGACAACTTTGGCGCCTTCGCGCAGCAGTCGCCCTTCCCGCGAAGTGGCTTCCAACCGCTGTACGAGCGCACTCACCCTGGCGATGGTCTCGAGCAACTCCTGTTTTTCGAGTAATTCGATCTCTTCACCCGCGAAATCAATGCCGGCTTCGAGTTGCGCAAGCAGGCGCAATAAGGCATCTCGTGCCCCGTCCACCTCTTGCGCCAGGTCCCCGCGCAGTTGTCGCCGGGCCGCCGTCAGGCTCGCAGCCGACTTGGCCCGAATCGTATCAAGCACCGCCTCGGCCTGCGATAAATCGAGACGGCCGTTGAGGAAGGCCCGTTTCGTGAACTCGCCGGGAGCCGCCATACGGGCTCCAGCGGCCACACACGACCGACAGACAAGGGAGAGGACAAGCCACCCGCCATGAGACTGGATCTCGACAACATCCTCACCCGTAAACGAGCGCGGGGCCTTCATGTGGACGACGAGTGCCTCGTCGCAGAGCTCACCTCGTCCCTCCGCGGTCGTGCAGGTCAGGCCTCGTGGAGGATTCAACGACGACGACAGACGCACATCCGCAAGGTGCAGGGTATGAGAGGCGAGCGACCCCAGCCGACGTCCGGAACGCAACCGCACAATGCCTTCGGCAACGGCTACCGCCCGGGCGCCACTGATCCGGACGATGCCGATCCCGCCTTCACCGGCAGGAGTGGCGATCGCACAGATCGTGTCGTCGAGCGCTCCGCTCAACATGAGCGCCTTCTCTCATTTCGCGGGTTCGATGATAAACGGTCTACTGCGGTACACCCGGTCGGTCAATACCTGTTGTCCTATGGTCAGCACATTATTGGTGAGCCAATAGAGCACAAGGCCGGCCGGAAAATTGATGAAGAGAAACGTCATGAACACGGGCAGGATCAGCATGATTTTCGCTTGGGTCGGATCCATCGTGGTCGGGGTGATCTTTTGCTGGATCACCATCGTTGCCCCCATGATGATCGGCAGCACATAGTAGGGATCCTGGACCGAGAGATCCGTGATCCAACCGATAAACGGCGCCTGTCGCAGATCGATGGTCATATAGAGAATGTTGAACAATGCCACGAACACCGGCATTTGAAGGACCATCGGAAGGCAGCCGCCCACCGGGTTCACTTTGTGATCACGATACAGCTTGATGAGCTCCTTGTTCACTTTGTCCCGGTCATCCTTGTATTTTTCCTGCAACGCCAGCACTTTTGGCTGGATCATTTGCATCTGCTTCATGGATTTGTAGCTCTTGTACTGCAGGGGGACGAAGAGCAGCTTGATGCCCATCGTCAACAGGATGATCGTGACACCAAAGTTATGCGTGTATTCATTGAGGAAGCGCAGGACATAGAAGATGGGCTTGGCGACGGCTTTCACGACGCTCCAACTGCCAAAGATAAACCACCCGAAATCGATGGTTTCCTCCAAGCCCACATTGAGCGACCGCAGGGTGTCGTATTCCTTCGGCCCTGCATACAGTTGCAACGTCGTTGTCGTGGCTGGCCCGGCGGAGGAGGGCATGCGTACACCGGCAGAAACCAGCTTCTCTCCCTCTTTCTTGGCCAACGCCGCGCTGGCACCCTGCGGCATCAAGACCGAAAGGAAATACTTGTCTTGAAGGGCGGCCCATTGGACCGCGCCCTTTCGTTCCAATTCCGTGTCAGGTGTTTCCTTTTCGACTTTCCCGTCCACCATGGAGGCCGAACCGATCAACCCGATAAAGCCGTCGCCCCACTCGACGATGCCGAAGTTCGTGCCGAGCACGACGTCATACCCAGTGATGCCCTCGACTGTGATCGATATGTCGACCAGGTAACTTCCCTGGTGGAAGGTCAGGCGCTTGAGCACCGTGAGGCCAGACCCCGCGTCACGCATCCGCAGGGTTGCGTGTCCAACGGGGTGGGCGTGATCAAGGTTCGTAAAGTCGGTCTCAATCGCATAAAGTCCTTCGCTGAGCACTTTTTCTGCAGCCGCATCGGACGTGCTGATCGATAAGGGCCCTTTGAACTTTGCCCCCTGATGAACGAGTTGCACGGGCGTTTCTTCGGGAGACTGGGTGTGAAAACGCTTGAGTTCCCAGCTGGAGATCACACCGCCACGGGCATCCAAGCCCACCCGGAGCAAATCGGTCTCAATCACCACGGTCCGTTCGAGAGCTGGGGCTTGTGCCGAGGTGGGGGATTCTCGCGACGGCGCCGCAGGTGCGCCCGCTCTTGGGGAACCGGGCGAGTCCGTGGAAGTCACGGACGAAGGGCCTCCAGTATCGCCCGTGCGCGTACTTGTCGCCTCGCCTGCCGGCTCTTGTACCGTGCTGGGAGGCGGCAGCAATCCTAATTGCTTCAGCAGCAAGTCATAGCCAAAAATCAGTGCCAGGGAAAGGACGAGAAAAACAATAACGCGCTTTTCCATGCTATTCCATGACCCTCCTGCGGCTCACGCCCCCTATAGGGTCATATCCTCCCGGATGAAACGGATGACATTTCAGCAGGCGCCAGAGGGCCAATCCGCTCCCCTTGGCAAGGCCGAAATGCCCAATGGCCTGACAGGCATATTCTGAGCACGTCGGTTCAAAGCGGCACGCCGGCCCAAGCCAGGGCGAAACGCAGAATTGATAGGCCCTGATGATCGCCACACACAGCATTCTCATTACGATTTCTCCCCTGCGTTCAGTAAACCCTGGCGCCTGAGGGTGGCCCGCCAGAGGTTTTTCACCTCTTCAAATGGAAGGATGAGGGCATCCCGTTTCGGAAAGACCAACAGCGTGTGGTCCGCAGCCAGTTCACTGCGGACTTGCCGCGACAGTTCCCGGAAAAGACGTTTCACACGATTGCGACGCACCGCAATGCCGAACCGTCTGCCGACGACAATGCCGACCCGGCTTGTCTGCGCGTCAGTGGTCCTGCACACGAGTAAATTAAAGCAGGCAGTGGACAGCCGCCGTCCATGCTGCTTCACATACTCGATGTCGCGGCTGGCTCGAAGAAAAAGGGACCGATCTCCTGCACCTTGCGACATCGTCCGGCTCATTGAGGCCCGCGCAGGACCCGCGCGACTCCTGCGTTCCGAGTTCGGCCGGACCGCTCCGTGATGCTCTAGGGAAACGTCCCTGCTTGAGGAAACAAGGGGGGCGGAAGTCCGTGCGGCGCGGGAACTTAGACGGTCAAACGCGCGCGGCCCTTGGCTCGACGACGGGCCAAGACTTTCCGGCCGTTTTTCGTGCTCATGCGTTTGCGGAAACCGTGTTCTCGCTTCTTCTTGAGGTTCGACGGCTGTTGAAACGTAAACGACATAACCGGTCACCCTTTCGCGCAAAATTTCGCGGGTCAATTCAGTTGAACGGTGCATTATAGGTATGCCTCCGCGACCTGTCAAACCAACCACCCCAACGCAAATCATCGGGAGCGACGTTCCAGCGGATCGCTGCAAAATGCAGCTAACTCTTTGATATGGCATTCAGATTGAGGCACTTTTGTGGACCTTTTCTCAAAAATGGACTAGACTGCCCCAGATTCTCACTCGTATGACCGTAGGCACCGCCATAACCTATTGCAGAATCAGGACTTGGGGAGCAGGCGCTGCTTAACTGCTCTGGCACTGCCTTTGCGAAATCAAGAGAGATTCCGCCTCACCTCCGCGCGTCGAACCCACAGGCGCTATGCGGATTGAACCGTCAACTAACTCAGGAGGAGCCTGATATGAAGATCCGCCATGTTCTCGTGTCGACCGTGGGTATGTGTGTCTTGCTCAGCGGCTGTGCCCAACCTCCGGCCGATCAAATCAATGCCGCCGAGCAAGCAGTCAAAGACGCCCAGCAAAGCGGCGCAGCCACCTATGTCGCCAATGACTATGCCAAGGTCGAAGGCCTCCTGACAGCCATGAAGACGGAGGTCGCCGAGCAGGACGGCAAGTTTGCCCTGTTGCGTGACTATGGAAAGGCCGAACAGTTGGCGGCCGCGACAAAGACCGAGGCGGAAGCCGTCAAAGTCGCTGCTGTGAAGAAAATGGAGGAGGCGAAGTTCGCCGCAACCCAGGCCCATCAAGCGGCTCAAGCCAGTGTTGCCTCCGCCATGGACCTCGTGGCCAAGGCTCCGGCGGGGAAGGATCGAGCCGCTCTCGAATCGATTAAGACGGACGCCGTAGCGCTCAAAGCCTCGTTGAACGACGTACAAATGATGCTCGACAAAACGGATTATCTCGGAGCACAGACCAAAGCCAAAGCGATCCAGGAAAAGGCCGATGCCGTGTCGCGTGAAATCGAAACGGCGCTCGCCAAGATCGGCAAGGGGAAGGCGGTCGCGAAGAAGAAGTAACGCCAGCGGATTTCTATGTTTCAGAAGAACCCGTCCGTCGAATTCTCGTTGTGGTGTGCCGGAGCCTTGGCGCTCTGTGGGTCACTCACTGCCTGCGTCGAGACTGTCCCGCCCGATATGGTCGAAGCCATCGAAACGCTCGATCGGGACCTGCTGCAGTTGCGGGCCGCCGAGGTGGCACCGGGCGAATATGCCTCCTTTGCGCATCAGTGGGTCAGGCTTCGCACGAGGGTCGAAGCGGAAGAAGACACTATCCGTTGGCCGTGGGAATCCAACGACTTGAAAGAGGCACTTCGCCAGCTGCAGGCCGAAGGCGCGCGGACAGTGGCTCATCTGGCCGAGCAGCAAGAAGCGGAGCGTCGGGCGGCCGTCCGGCAGCTCACGGAGGTCGAGGAGCGAGTACAGACTCTGGGTGTCCAAGTCGGGGCGATCGACAGCAGGCTCATCCTGGCGGAAAAGCCCGTGGAAACGGACCTGCTGCTCAAACAGGCCCGTGCGTTCTACGAACAGGGACGGTACGAACAATCTCTGCATGCCTCGGATCGCGCGTCTCGTCACCTGGCTGCACAATTGGCGCTGCTTCAACATGAGCTAGGCCGCTACGCCAGCCCCGACCGCATCGCGCAGTGGCAGCGCTCGGCTCGCGAAACCATCGAATGGTCGAAAACACATCGCACTACCGCAATCATCATCAGCAAGGCCGAGCGATCGTTGACCCTCTATCGGACCGGCCAGAAAGTGATATCCTATTCCGTCCGGCTCGGCTTTAACGGCATCAAGGAGAAACGGTATCAAGGGGACGGTGCCACGCCTGAAGGGCGCTATCACGTGGCCGCCAAGCGAGGGCGAGGGCAGACCCAGTATTATCGGGCCCTCCTGCTGGATTACCCGAACCAGGAAGATCGCCGGCGGTTTCTGACTGATCGGAAGAAGGGGAAAATTCCCGCCTTCCGTGACATCGGAGGGCAAATTGAAATTCATGGCGTGGACAACGAGCTGATGGCTCAGACGCTGGGCTGTGTGATGCTCGAGAATCAACACATGGCGGTGCTGTTCGACCGGGTCGACAGTGGGACGCCCGTCACGATCGTCGGTGCGTTGCACGCAGACAATTCGGTGGCGAGGGCCCTCGCCAATCTCCCGAACCACCGGGACGAAATCTGAGGCGTCCGATGAAACGTATCCTTGCGGCGCTGTGCGCCACCTCGATCGGCCTGGTGTTGCTGGTCCTGGCCGGGAGTCTTCCGGCTACGGTGGCCTCCACCGTGCCCATCGTCGAGGTCGATCAGGCGGCGCTTCGTGTTCTGCAATCGCGCTATCGAGCACTGTCCAAGCAACTCAGCCAACTCATGCCCGGCCAGCCGTACATCGTCGTCGATACGGCCAGAAACCATCTCTATATCAAGCGACGTGACCAAGTCCTTCTCGATGCGCTGGCGTCGACGGGAAGCGGCACTATTCTCGACAAGCCGGGCGAAGCAAAAGGCCAGTGGATCTTCGACACTCCACGCGGGGAATTCGCCGTGCAAACGAAGCTGGTGAATCCCGTCTGGGTCAAGCCCGACTGGGCGTTCGTCGAGGAAGGATTGGCGATCCCTAAAAGCGCCGCTGATCGCATCGAGCCGGGAGTCCTGGGTGAGTATGCCCTTGGATTCGGCAAGGGGTACTTCATTCATGGCACCCTCTATCCCAGGCTCCTGGGGAAAAACGTGACCCATGGCTGTATACGGCTCAACGATGACGACCTGAAGAGCGTGTATCAGTTGGCGAGGGTCGGAACGCCGATTATGATCTTCTGACGGATGCCGAGCCGTTCTGCTAGCGTCGTCTGTCTGCTCGTGTTCCTGCTGGTTTCACCGGTCTCCATTCCGTCCGCCTGGTCAGCCGACCTCGAGAACACCCTTGCCATCGACCTCCATGATCCCGCCGTCCTCCAAGAAGCGACCCGGATTCTTACTGAAGAGGTCAAGCTCGCCGCCCGGGCTCAAACCTATGTCATCGTGGATCTCGTCGACCGTGCCGTGGTGATCAAGGGGCGCGGAGCGGAGCTTCACCGCTTTCCCATTGCGCAATGGTCGGCCGCACATCTCGCCGAAGTATCAACGATGTTTCGCTTGCAGGCACGGCCCCCGGTTTCGCGGCGCAAGATCGAACCGGCAGCGGGAGATCAACCGCCGGTTTCGCTGGATGACATGCCGACCGATTTTACCCTAACCTTTTCTCCTTCCTTGTCGGTGGCGGTGCACCCGTCCGCTTCGGAAGATTTCTGGCGATGGCTGCGATTCACCGGCCGCGACTGGTGGGTGTGGCTCAAGAGTTGGGCCCGTAGGCTTGCGACAGGGACGGAACCGACCGCCCAGCCTGTTGTGCGTCTGACTCTCACGCCTCATGATGCGCAATCACTCGCCTGGACCGTGACTGAAGGCATGCCATTTCTCGTTCGACGGGCATCCGCCGAAGCCTCCTGACGTCGTTGCCTTTTTGAGGCACGCTACCTAATATAGAGGAATCTCCGCCTGAGCAGCGCTCACCATCCGCACACACGGTCAGAACCATGACCGCCATTCGTGGGGTGCGCTTGCTGCGCGTGAACCTCCGCTGTGGTGATGACGAGAGAGCGGACGGTTGTGCCGACAAGACTTGGGAAGACCGCGATGTCCGTGCATCCCGAAATTCATATTCTGGACCACGATGGGGTTCAGTGGGCTGCTGAGGCCGCGCGCCTGATGCT
>Ga0070690_100001334_pt1 | contig 12820 bp, 8 predicted proteins | sample KBSS33HmetaG_FD_64671 | JGI IMG/M metagenome (GOLD analysis project Ga0070690, IMG submission 64671) | Switchgrass rhizosphere microbial communities from Kellogg Biological Station, Michigan, USA - KBS S3-3H metaG | ecosystem: Host-associated > Plants > Roots > Rhizosphere ... | reverse complement strand
ACCGGCATGTAATACATAACTTCTTAGAAAAGCGAGGGGGCCGGCGGCCAGTGCGCGGAGCCGGGAAGTTCTCACACCTGATTGGAACATCTGTTTCGCGGCCATCGGTGCATAACGCTCACCGATCATCCGATGGTGTTGGGCCGGGCCATCGATACTAAAATGCAAGATATCTCGACGTAGTGTTTCTACCTTCGCTTCGGGTTCCATTATCACGGACTCATGGATAAGTCTCCCATTCCATCGTCCCATCCGACGGTCAAAGAGGCGAAGCTGTCGATCGGGATACCAGCCGGAGTGCTTTATAGCCCTGTCCATATAATAGCTCAATCGAGGAATGCGATAACCGTCAGCATCCGGCCTTTCCCGGGAACGAAGATTCACGATCTCAGACCGGAGATCATCAGAAACTCGCTCGTCAGCATCCAGCGAAAGTATCCAGTCATTTTGGGCGACATCGACGCCAAATTGCTTTTGTCCCGAGAATCCAAGCCACGCCTGTACGATTACCCTTGCGCCAAAGTCTGTCGCGATCTTTGTAGTTGCATCCGTACTTTCAGAATCGACCACGATTACCTCATCGGCCCATAAGACCGACTTTATGGCATCTGCTATTTTCTTCTCCTCGTTAAAGGCAACTATTACGGCCGAAATCTGCACGCTGTGGATTTTCGCAGAGTTCTCATAAAACTTAAAGTGCCGACAATAGCCGGCACTAAATAGGTAGGGTTTGATGGTCTTCTAGTGATTATCCGTCGGCGAGACAACCTCGATGTTGTTTACCTGAAAGGTTGTCGAGGTCACGCGCTGAAGGTCAGCTAGGGCTTTGTTGTAATCAGTTTCCGCCCTGATTTCCGAATTGCGTGCGTTTGTAAGCGTGTTTTCACGCTGAAAGAGGATAAACGTCGTCGTCTTTCCCGCGTCATAAAGTTTGCGCTCGCCGTCGAGCTGGATCTCAGCGTTCTCTCTGGCGGTTCTCGCCGTAATGATACGTTGCCGAGCGGTGTCGAGGGCTTGAACCGCATTGCGAACTTCCATAACCACAGACTGCTCCTGTGAGCGGGTCTGAGCCGCGATCTGTTCCTGTTGGATCCTCGCACCAGCGAGATTTTCCTTCGCCGTCTTGTTTCCAAAGGGGAAAGAGATGGTCACGCCAACGCTGTAGTTTGGAGCATCGTTGCGAAAGAGGTTCGCCAATGACCGGTTAAACCCTCCGAAAAGAAAGCTGGGTGACGGAGGGATCACGACCGGATCGTTAGTTATGAGCGTTAATCCGTGAATCGTTCGCAGGTCATTGATGGCGTTGAAAAACCGTAGGTCACCTGTGGATGTGTACAGGTTGGTCGTAAACCCATTGTTCGGCCCGCCCTGAGAAAGTCCCTGTAGCGAAAAGGATGAATTAAAGTCGATCTGTGGCTTGGTCTGATTCTTGAAGTACGACAGATTGATATCGTTGATCTCTTTGTCGAGTTTCAGTCGCTGCAACTCGAATCGATTCGTCAACGCATCCTTCATCGCGGCGTCAAGGGTGATCGGAGCTGCATTAATTACAGGCTGCTCGGTTGGCACATAGCTCTGAAGCCATTCAGCAGATGTTGGCTCCTTTATCAGCAATTGTTTTAAGGAATTCTCAACTACCGAAACCTGTTGAGTGGAAAGCAGAAGATCAGTTTCGCGGGTTGCCAGTTCGGTCGCTACCTCAGCACGCTCAAGGGGGGCTGATGCACCTGCTGCGATACGAGCTTCGATCTGCCGCAAGTTTTCCTTGGCGAGGTTCACGTTCGCCAGCTGGTTCTGCTGGTCCCGAAGTGCGAAAACAAGGTCCCAATAGACCTGCTGGACTCGAGCGATGGTTTCGATCGTGGTTCTCCGAAAGTCAGCGTCGCTTTGCTGCAGTCGCCTCCGGGCGATCTTGATCTGTTGCCGCCTGTTGTCGATCGACAGGTTTCGAAACAACGGCTGAGTGTATCGCACACCGAGGGCCGACGAGTAAACCGCATTTGTTCCTAACGCGAGAGCGGAGCCAGAGGTTACTTGTTGTTGGGCAAAAGCGTTTTCCGTTCGAGTATTGTCGAAGAACACACTGTAGTTTCCGCCGCCAGCGGGCAAAAACTGGGAAACATCTGAATTAATACGAAAATCGCGAGTGCCGTTCTGTCCGGTGTTGTGATTCTTCGTAAAGGTCGGCGCGACCGTTAACACAGGATCGTAAACCCCGAGCAGTGAACGAAGTGTTGTCTCCTGAAATCGCACATCGTCTCGCGAGATCTCGATCGCGTTATTTCCCTCAAGGGCTTTGCGAATCGCGTCGTTCAGCGACAGCGGCAATGGCTGCGCCGTCTGTACGCCAACTCGGGCTGTGCTCGTATTGACCGATCGTGCGTCGCTCCCATCCGCGCTGTTAGTCTTTATCGACGAGCCGGTTCGGGCTATATCGCCGATATTTCTGGCGACCTGCGGCTCCTGAGCATTAATGGCTAAAGACCCAAGAGCGACGGCCGTCGCGCACAAGACAAGGTTCAAAAACGAGGATATTCTAAGTAATTTCATTTTGGATTGCTCCGGAAAAATATGGCCCAATCGAGCCGCCCGAAAACTCAAACGCTTACTACGTCCAAGTATTTTTGTTTGTTTCAATTATTTGCACCCTGGATATGAGGCAAAACAGCAATAAACTGCGGAATTCAAAGCCTTTGAACTTTGTCATAAATTGCGATATCGTCAAGCTTTTGACCAAATGAAACTTTCGGAGGCAATTATTGTCAAATGGGTATAAAGGTAGGAATTAATGGTTTTGGGCGTATCGGACGAAACGTTCTGCGTTCTTGTCTTGGCGACAGCGAGATAGATTTTGTTGCTGTCAATGACCTTACGGACACCAAGACCCTCGCTCACCTCCTCAAGTACGATTCCATAATGGGGAATCTTGATCATAAGATAACTGCCGATGGGGATACGATCCTAGTTGAAAGCGACAGGATCAAGGTCTTCTCGGAAAAAGATCCGGCCGCTATCGACTGGGACTCGGTCGGAGCCGAGATCGTAATTGAATCGACTGGGCGCTTTACAAAGGCCGAAGATGCGAAAAAACACCTGCGCGGAAGCGTCAAGAAGGTGATCATCTCTGCGCCGGCAAAAGGCGAAGATATCACGATCGTTTTGGGTGTCAACGAGAATGCCTACGATCCCTCTGAGCACCATGTCATTTCGAATGCTTCCTGTACGACAAATTGCCTCGCTCCCGTCGCAAAAGTGGTCCATGAAAAATTCGGCATAAAGAATGCCCTGATGAATACGATCCATAGTTATACCAACGATCAGCAACTTCTAGATCTGCCCCACAAAGATCTTCGCCGTGCACGTGCTGCCGCATTGTCCATGATCCCGACATCGACCGGCGCCGCGAAGGCGGTCGCCCTGGTCATTCCAGAACTGAAAGGGAAGTTTGACGGCATTTCCGTTCGGGTGCCCACACCAAATGTTTCGTTAGTTGACGTTGTAATGAATGTCGAAAAGGAGACTTCAACTGAGGAAGTAAATCAGGTATTGAAAGACGCGGCGAATGGAGAGCTAAAAGGAATTCTGGCATTTTCGGAAGAGCCACTAGTATCGATCGACTTCCGAGGTAATCCAAATTCATCGATTGTCGACGCAGAAAACACCAAGGTGATCGGCGGCACGGCGATTAAAATTCTTTCCTGGTACGACAACGAATGGGGATACTCGTGCAGAGTTCGTGATCTGGTAAAATATATCGTGTCAAGGGGACTCTAAGCTTACCCATTCCAATATGCGTCGCGTTGGCCGCTCTCTCTTTTTCCTTTGTCTAGTTCTGAGTCTTTCTGGTGGCGTTTTAGCGCAGAAGCGAAAGCCGGATAGAGTGATTGTACGCGGCAATATTGCTACGATTTCCGCTGCTCCCTCATCTCCATCGATGCCGCCGGATGTTCAGCGTCGTTATGACGCTTTTATCCAGGTCTGGCTAACGATCCGCGACCGTTATTTTGATCAAACTTATAGCAATCTGGATTGGGGTGCGATTAAGTACGAGTTCGAGCCACGCGTCAAGGCGGCAAGAACCGATTTTGAGCTGCACAATCTGCTAAATGTCATGCTAGGGCGGCTTAATAAGTCGCATCTCGGTGTTATTCCCCCGGAGGTTTATCAAACCCTTAATGATGTAAAAAAAGAGGTTAGAGCCAGGGAACACGCGGGTGACCCGGACAAAGTAGGCGAGCTGTCACCCGGGAATGATGATAACGAAGTTGAAGCGGATGCGGTCGAGGAAAATGCCCGGTTTGGCACGGGTATCGAGCTAAGCCTCGTAAACGATCATTTCATGATCACCCGCATGGACCAAGACTCAGCGGCATTGAATGCTGGCCTCAAGCTTGGATATATCATCGAGAAGGTTAACGGGGTATCTCTCGCTAACATGCTTGACCGGATACTTGCTTACAATTCGTCTATCCACTCTACCAACATAAAGCAATTTGTTCCTGCCTATGTTGCGTCGCTGATGCTAAATGGCCCGAGGGACTCATTCGTTACTCTCGGATATCTTGACGAGAAGGATCAGCCGCGGGAGATCCGAATTAAACGCGAACCTCTAAAAGAAAGAGCTATCGTTATCGCCCCAAACTTTCCGCCGCAGGAGCTTAGCTATGAGGCGCGATCTATAGACGACAAGACTGGCTACATACGATTCAATCTCTTCGCGATTCCAGTGATCAGCCGGTTTTGTGAATCGATTGGCGAATTCGGCTCAAAAGATGGCTTAATAATTGACCTTCGTGGTAACACAGGCGGCGTTCTTGCCTCGATACCGATGCTTGCCGGCATGCTCACTTCCGATGGAATCGACCTTGGGACCTCGATTTATAGGACGGGAAACGAGGTTATGAAAGCCGCAGCAAGAGCGAGGAACTTTAGGGGACGTGTCGTGGTGTTAGTCGATGACCGGACCGCTTCGGCGGCGGAGATGTTTGCACTGGCGCTTCGCGAAAATGGCCGCGCCCTGATCGTCGGACAACACACGTCAGGAGAAGCACTGCCGTCTGTCGTCGTCAGTCTGCCGACAGGCGCAAAGCTTTTATATCCATTTGCCAATTACCGATCGGCTGGTGGAACCTTCATTGAAGGAAAGGGAATTGAACCGGACCGTACAATTCCCGTGAACCGTGAGGCACTTTTGTCCGGAAAGGACCTTCAGTTTGAGAGCGCGCGTTCCCTCCTGACTGAAGAGAATATCTTTGCAGACTTGAAGCCGAAAAGGCCGGCAGAAGAAAAGCAAACGACGACAACCGGGGAAACCGGCGCTCCTCCAGCGGTTAAAAAGGCGTCTGGAACGGGTGCTGGATCTACTCTGATGCTGCCGCCGCCGGTTGCGGTCCGGATGTTTCCGCCGGGACACGATGCCGCGAGCACTAAGTATATTGAGAATTTCCTCAGGGCGATCGGAGGCGCCGATACTATTCACTCAATTAGCAGCCTTAGAGCAAAGGGTCATGCATCTCTTCGAATGCTCGGCACCCTAACGAACTTTAGTTTCCAGTGTTTTAGGGAGAGAGGAGAGAAGTTCGCGCAAATCCTTGATGCGGACTCGACCGGCGAAATCCGCGAGATCGTAAATGGCTCAACTCATATTATGCAAACTGATTTTGGAACGGACCAGGATTTGTCAAAAAGTCCGATCGAAACCAGCTCCGACTTTTTTTCGCCCTTCATAGATCTGCTTTCCGCGGCTGAACTGTATCCCTCGCTCTCGTTTACTGGAACGTTCGATCGCGAGGGCCGAAAAACTGCTGTTGTCGAAGGCAAGACGAAAGACGGTCAGCAACTGGCATTTGCATTTGATGCCGAAACTGGAATGCTGGTGAATATTACCAAAGGCGTCAGCTCGATATCCTTCGACGACTACCGAAAAGTTGGGAACATTACCTTGCCGTTTACGGTAGATCTGAACACCTTAGTGAAGGTTGAGCTCGACGAGATCAAGATCAACGAGCCGATCGATCAGGCTATTTTTCAAAAAAAACAGCATTGTTACGATAAGGCTAACTAGTATCGCGAGACCTTATGAACAAGAAAAGTATCAGAGACTTGGTTCTCTCGAACAAAAGGGTTTTTCTCCGGGTTGATTTCAACGTCCCGATTAAGGACGGCAAGATCGAGGACGACACCCGCATTCTCGGAGCCCTCCCTACGATCGAATATGCGGTAGAGAAAGGAGCGAAGGTCATACTGGCTTCTCATCTCGGTAGGCCTTTAAAAGACAAAAAGAAAGCAGAGGAGAAGGGGATGCCGTACGATGCCGCGAAATACACCCTTCGTCCAGTGTATGAATACCTACGCCAACTTCCTGAACTTCTGCAGGTTTCTGCCCGCGGCGAAGAGCCCGTAACGACGAGCGATGATGGAACCGCGATCGGACGTGCCGAGGTAAAGAACGATCTCGTCTTCTTTGCTTCGGATTGCGTCGGGGATGAAGTAAGGAAGCAGGTTGAGAAATTGCAATCCGGCCAGGTCTTACTGCTTGAGAATTTGCGTCTCCATGCCGAAGAAGAGAAGAATGATCCCGAATTCGCAAAACAGCTCGCCGAGTTGTGCGATGTTTATGTAAACGATGCATTTGGCACAGCCCATCGCGCCCATGCTTCAACTGAAGGGATCACGCATTTTGTAAAGGATAAAGTGGCCGGCCTTCTCATGGAAAAGGAATTGAACTTTCTCGGGAAAGCACTCCACGACCCGGAACGGCCGTTTGTCGCGATCCTTGGCGGCGCAAAAGTTTCCGATAAGATTCCGGTGATCGAATCCCTCATCGAAAGAAAGGTCGACAAACTCCTGATAGGCGGGGCTATGGCATACACATTCTTCAAGGCTCAGGGTTTCACCGTAGGAAAATCGCTTGTCGAGGACGACATGATACCGAAAGCTCTTGAGATCGAGCAGAAAGCAAAAGATGTCGGGGTCGAGATGATCCTGCCGACCGACCATCAGGTCGTTGACTCCTACGACCCATTAAATTCCCGAAAGACCATTCCTATCGCGTTCACCAACACTGGCCTCGTCGGTCTGGATATAGGAACAGAAACGATAGAGATCTTTAGGAATGCGCTCGAGGGCGCTAAGACCATAGTCTGGAACGGTCCAATGGGAATGTTCGAAGAAAAACCGTTTGATGATGGAACCGTCGCCGTAGCGAAAGCGGTTGCTGAAGCAACCGAAAAAGGTGCGATCTCTATTGTCGGAGGTGGCGATTCCGTAGCTGCGGTCAATCAAGCGGGACTCGCCGACAAGATCTCACATATTTCCACCGGCGGCGGTGCTACGTTGGAATTTCTCGCCGGCGACACGTTACCTGGTGTTGAAGCGCTAGACGATCGAACAAAATGAGTAAGGATCCCGACGAAGAGTTTAGGCCAAATCGCTCAGTCTGTGACGACTGGGCCTTCAACAACGACAAACCGTTTACTGAGAATGAACTTGGCGAAATTCGTGTGGACCTCCAGAATTGGAGCGCGACTAACAAAAGTCCTTGTGAATTCAACTCAACTTACAAACGGATTTCAGGTGACAATTCATCATTTTTGTGCTGATGGCAGAGTATCGGAACGGCGCTCTTTGGAGATCTGGCGAACACCACATTTCGAAAGCTAGACCGTAGTGTCTTTTACAACATCCGCGAAACGCGGTATTCAGAAGAATGAGAAAACCAGTAATTGCAGGCAATTGGAAAATGTACAAGCTGCTGGGCGAAGCACTTGAAACAGCCCTTGCACTTAAACCTCTTGTTGCAAATGCGACTCACTGTGAAGTAGTTATCGCTCCAGTCTTCACGGCGCTCAAAACGCTGGCCGACCGGCTTGAAGGAACAAACATAAAGGTCTCGGGGCAAGACTGTTCGGTCCAAAATGACTTCGGTGCGCACACCGGCGAAATCGCTCCGCAAATGCTAAAAGACGTGGGCTGTTCATACGTTATCGTCGGCCACTCCGAGAGGCGGCAGTTTTATGGTGAAACGGACGAGTCAGTTAACAAAAAGACCAGGGCGGCGCTTTCAGCCGGCTTGTGCCCGATAGTTTGCGTAGGTGAGTCTTTGGAAAAAAGGGAAGCAGGCCGCGCCGAATCCGTCGTCGAAGCCCAGTTAATTAAAGGGTTGGATGGTTTGACAGTCGCCGACATGGAACGTATTATTATCGCTTACGAGCCTGTCTGGGCGATCGGAACGGGTAAAACCGCGACGCCTGAACAGGCTCAAGAAATGCACGGGCACATTCGCGGAGTGATAGCAAACACTCACGGTGGCGAACCGGCTGGAAGCCTCAGGATCCTTTATGGTGGATCGGTTAAGCCGGATAACATCAGGTATCTGATGGCTAAAGCAGATGTTGACGGTGCATTGGTCGGCGGAGCGAGTTTGGACGCAGATAGTTTTGCTAAGATAGTGAACTATCGCTAGGCTTCGGGACCGAGTGGTGACTTATTGTGTTGATCTATATTTTATACACTATCTTTATTATTTCCTGCGTTGTCCTGGTCGCTGCTGTTCTACTGCAGCCCGGCAAGACGGATGCGGGTGCGCTATTCACAAGCAATATTTCGAGCTCCGCATTTGGGCCTCGCGGAACGGCTACGGTTTTGTCCAAGCTGACAATAGGAGCGGCGGTCGTGTTCTTTCTCATGGCGTTGCTGATCTCGATGCCCGCGATAAACGGAAACGTTTCAGTTCTTTCGTCGAACCCTGACGCTCCCGCCGAGGCTCCGTCCAGCACTAACTCAAATGCTCCGGCGGCCAATGCCAACACGGCTCCTGATACAAATGCAAACGCTGCAGCGCCGGCGACTACGACCGAGTCGAATTCGGCCCCGCCAAGCGCTCCGGCCAATAAATAGTTTCTTTGAAAATTAGCCGAGGTGGCGTAATTGGTAGCCGCGCACGTTTGAGGGGCGTGTGGAGCAATCCGTGCGGGTTCGAGTCCCGCCCTCGGCACCACTCGAAATAGAAAGGACAGGATTAAACCTGTCCTTTTTTGTCACTAGGCTTGCATGACCATCGTCCCTGTGCCCTCGTCGGTGAAAACCTCGGACAACAAGGCGTTTCGCTTTGTTCCGCTAATGACATGCGCCGAGCCCACTCCTCGCCGTAAAAGTGATATAAGGTTTTCGAGTTTAGGGATCATGCCACCCGTAGCCCGACCGGTGTCGATCAAATTCCGAGCATCGGTGATCGTCAGCCGTGAGATCTTTGTTTCCTTGTCCTTTTCGTCAAGATAAATACCGTTGACGTCAGAGAGCAAGATCAATTTTTCGGCTTGCAGGCTCGCGGCGATCTCTGCAGCGATCGTGTCAGCATTGATGTTGTAGACCTTGCCTTCGTCGTCCGCGCCAAGCGATGAGATTATCGGCAGATATCGATTCTCCAAAAGCAAGGTGATCAGACGCGTGTCCACATCAACAATGTCGCCGACGTGTCCGAAATCGACAGTTTCCGTTTCGCCTGTCACTTTGTTCAAGACGTCTTTTGGCGGACGCTTTACGGCCTTTACAACCCCTCCGTCAATGCCTGACAGCCCGACCGCCTCTATTCCGCGATGACGCAGGGACGCAAGTATCTCGGTATTGATCTTCCCGCGAAAGATCATTTTCGCGAGGTCGAGTGTGTCGTCGTCAGTGACCCGGCGGCCGCTGATCACTGTCTGAGCGACGCCGAGCTTTTCAGCAAGTTCGTTAAGCTGCTTGCCCCCACCATGTATCACACACACTCGTATGCCGACTTGATGCAGCAAGGCGAGCTCTTCGGCAAGCGACATCAAATTGTCTTTATCCTCCGTGACCTTGCCTGAAAACTTTACGATAAAAGTTTTGCCTTGAAATTTCTGAATGTAAGGAAGAGCCTCCCTCAGAAGGTCGAGTTTTTCCTGTTCCATAAGCTAACGAGAATTTAACAGGAAGCCATGAAAAATTCCATTCCACCCGACTTGTACCGCATAGAAATCCATTATTATTATTCAGACAGTATTACTTTTATTAATTGTCGTTCTGTGCTATAAACATGAGTGAAAAGCAGTTGAAGTTGATCATGCAAGATATTTTCTTATGTCCGAGAAGTTCAACTCACTTACAGGCCTTTATGATCGGCGGTTCGAACACGACTCCTGCGGCGTGGGCTTTGTTGCGAACGTCTACGGTCAGCGATCTCACCAGATAGTTTCCGGCGCTCTCACGATACTTACGAATATGTCACACCGCGGAGCCCGCGGGGCTGAAGAGAATTCGGGCGACGGCGCCGGCATACTAACTCAACTACCTCATCATTTTTTTAAACTAGAATGTGAAAAACTGCACATAGTCCTTCCAGAACAGGGAGAATACGCGGTTGGCATGCTTTTTCTGCCCGTCGATGACGAACGGAGAGCATTTTGTGAACGGCTTTTAGTTGAGACGATCGAAAACGAAGGACAAGTGTTTCTGGGGTGGCGGGACGTCCCGGTAAATGGCGGGGAGCTTGGCGACTCGGCGCTTCGGTCCAAGCCGGTCATCCGTCAAGTATTCATTGCCAAAGGAGAAAACAAAGGGAATAGGGACCAATTCGAGCGGAAGTTATTTGTCATCCGGCGTTGGGCCAAAGAACTTCTCACACGTGCCGACGCTCAACTCGCTGAGCAGTTTTATTTTGCGAGCCTGTCTACTCGAACGATCGTCTATAAGGGTATGCTCACACCCGAGCAGCTTGAATCCTTCTATCCGGACCTGCAAAGCGCTGATTTCGAATCGGCCCTTGCTCTAGTTCATTCACGGTTCAGCACAAATACTTTTCCGAACTGGAATCGGGCGCAACCTCTTCGTTACATAGCCCACAACGGCGAGATCAATACGCTTCGCGGCAACGTAAGCTGGATGCGTGCCCGCGAAAGCAAAATGAGGTCAGAGCTTTTCGGCGACGATCTTCAAAAAGTGTTCCACGTGATCGATGATGACGCGAGTGATTCGGGAGCTTTCGACAACTCACTTGAATTCTTTTCCCTGGCCGGCCGAGATCTGCCGCATGTCGCAATGATGATGATTCCCGAGCCGCTTTTTGAAGGCTCACAAATGAGTGACGCTAAACGAGCGTTCTACGAATATCACGCGTGTTTGACCGAACCGTGGGACGGACCGGCTTCTATCACGTTCACGGATGGTGAGATCATCGGCGGGCTGCTTGACCGCAACGGTCTCCGACCGTCGCGATACTACGTCACCTCAGATGGCTGTGTGGTCGCGGCGTCGGAGGTGGGCGTTCTGGAGGTAGATCCGTCAAAAGTGATCGAGAAAGGCAGGCTTCAACCAGGGAAGATGTTTCTGGTCGATACTAAACAAGGTCGCATCCTATCCGACGAGGAAATAAAAGAGAAATACGCATCACAACATCCATATCGGCAGTGGCTCGATGAAAACATGCTGCACATAGATGACCTCCCCGAGCCGCCATTTGTGCATCTTCCCGATCACAGCTCAGTACTTCAGCGACAGAGGGCGTTCGGTTTTACCGACGAAGAAGTCCGGATGATCATCGTGTCTATGGCCGAGAGCGGGGGTGAGCCGATCGGCTCCATGGGCGACGACACGCCTCTTGCTGTGCTTTCCAAGAAGCCGCAGCTCTTGTATCGCTACTTCAAGCAACTATTTGCCCAAGTAACCAATCCACCGATTGACGCGATTCGCGAAGAGCTTGTCACCTCGACGGATACAAACATCGGCCCCGAAGAAAACCTTCTAAAACCTTCGCCAAAATGCGCGCGGCAAATAAAGCTGAATTCTTTCATCCTGAACAACTCTGAGCTTGAAAAGCTTCGTCTTCTCGGAGACTCAGAAGGAAAATTTGGACAATCCGGTTTTCGCAGCATCACTTTGCCGATGCTGTTCGACCGTGAGCATGGAGCCCAGGGCCTTGAATGGGCGTTGGACACGCTTTGTCATCAAGCAAGCCGGGCTATCGCCGACGGTTACGACATTTTAATCCTTTCCGATCGTCAGATGAGCGAATATCGTGTACCGATTCCGGCTCTGCTCGCTGTGTCCGCGATCCATCATCACCTTATCGCAGAGGGGACGCGAACCCAGGTGGGTTTTGTGCTGGAAAGCGGCGAGCCGCGAGAGGTTCATCACTTTGCGTTGCTCCTCGGATTCGGAGCAACCGCAATAAATCCCTATCTGGCAGTCGAGACGGTTCAGGACCAGATACTTCAGGATGTCATTCAGATCGATCCCGAAACAGCCATAGCGAACTATACAAAAGCCGTCAACAAAGGCGTCGTAAAGATCCTTTCAAAGATGGGAATATCAACGATCCAAAGCTATCTTGGGGCCCAGGTATTCGAAGCAGTCGGCATCAGTGAGCACGTGATCAACCGTTATTTTACCGGCACGCCGACGAGAATCGGAGGTATAGGGCTAGATAAGATCGCTGAAGACGCATTGCAAAGACATGAAGCTGCATTCTTCGTCGATAGCGATTCTGAGATGCTTGGCCTGGGCGGCAGCTATCAATGGCGCGCTTCCGGCGAGTCACACCAGTTCAACCCGCGGACCATACACCTTCTCCAGAGAGCCTGCAGAAACGGCGATTTTGAGCTCTTTCAAGAATACAGCTCTCTTGTGAACGAACAGTCGCGGAACGGCTTTACACTGCGAGGTTTGCTTGAGTTCAAAAGCGGCGGAGAGGGTGTTCCGGTCGAGGAAGTTGAAAGCGCAGAAAAGATACTGAGGCGTTTCAAAACAGGCGCTATCTCCTATGGTTCGATCAGCCAGGAAGCACATGAAACTCTTGCCATCG
>Ga0070690_100001331_pt1 | contig 12839 bp, 8 predicted proteins | sample KBSS33HmetaG_FD_64671 | JGI IMG/M metagenome (GOLD analysis project Ga0070690, IMG submission 64671) | Switchgrass rhizosphere microbial communities from Kellogg Biological Station, Michigan, USA - KBS S3-3H metaG | ecosystem: Host-associated > Plants > Roots > Rhizosphere ... | reverse complement strand
AGGACGGCGACCTCGTCGCGCGCGACCTGGATGTGTTCTGGCACCCGTGCAGCCAGATGCGTGACTACCAGGAGTTCCGGCCGCTGGTGGTCACGGGCGCGCGCGGCGCGCGACTGCGCCTGGACGACGGGCGCGTGATTCTCGATGCGATCTCCAGCTGGTGGTGCAAGGCGCTCGGCCACGGTCACCCGCGGCTGGCCGCTGCGCTGCGCGCGCAGCAGGATTCGTTCGAGCACGTCATCACCGCGAACACCACCAGCGCGCCGCTCGTGCAGCTCTGCGAGCGGATGCTCGCGGCCGCGAACGGCCTGCCGCCCGCATCGTGGGGATCGGGCGCGGTCGGCGGGCGATCGCGCGGACACTTCGGGAAGGTGTTCCTGGCCGACAACGGTTCGACCGCCGTCGAGATCGCGCTCAAGATGGCGCTGCAGGCGCAGGCGCAGCGCGGACAGCCGCGGCGGACGCGCTTCGTCGCGCTCGAGAACGCCTACCACGGTGAGACGGCCGCGACGCTGTCCGTCGGCGATCTGGACCTGTACGCGGCGCCCTACCGTGCGCTCTGTTTTCCGGTGGGCAGGCTGAGCGGGTTGCCGTACCGGCGCGGACCGGACGATCCGAAGTGGCTCGACGCGGGCGCCGAATGGCCCGCGATCGAGGCGGCGCTGGACGCGCAGGCGGAGACGCTGGCGGCGATCGTTTACGAACCGGTGCTGCAGGCGGCGGGCGGGATGCTTTTGTTCAGTCCCGATCTGCTGCGCCGATTGCGGCGCTGGGCGGACGCGCACGGCGTCTACCTGATCGCCGACGAGATCGCCGCCGGGATGGGGCGGCTGGGCGCGATGCTGGCCAGCCACCTCGCGGAGGGCGAGGGGCGGGTCTCGCTGGCGGCGCTGCCCGATTTCGCGGTGCTGTCGAAAGGCCTGACGGCGGGCGTACTGCCGCTGTCGGCCGTTCTGACGACCGACGCGATCTACGGCCTGTTCGACGCCGACTACCTGGACGGGCGCGCGTTCTTGCACTCGAACACCTTCACGGGAAACGCGCTCGCGGTCGCGGTCGCGCTGGCGGTCCTGGACGTGTTCGCGGACGAAAACGTGCTGGGCCACGTTTCGGCGCTGGGGCCCAGGCTGCGCGGGGCCCTGCGGGAGGTCGCGGCCGACCGCCCCTACCTCCGTAACGTGCGCGGATGTGGGATGGTCGCGGCGGTCGACATTCGCGACGCCGACGGAAAACCGCTGGATCCACGCCGCCGGACCGGATGGCACGTCTACCGTGAGGCGGTCCAGCGGGGCGCGCTGCTCCGGCCGCTCGGCGACACGATGTATTTGTTTCCGCCCCTGACCACGACCCCGGCCGAAGTCGACGAGATGGCTGCGATTTTGGGCCAGAGCCTCGATGCGGTTTTTTGCCGGCCCTGACCCCAGTCCGTAACTGGACCTGGCGCGCCGCCGCGTGATATCTGTCGACGGAATTTCGTGTCGCGGATGTTCTCTCCCCGAGGGAGGTTGTTGCTCGTCGCGCTGTTTTCGCTGACGGGCTGCCGCGCCATCGACGATCTGTTCTGCCACGGCGCGGGGTGCGACTGGACCGACGAGGAGTGGACGCGCGTGAAGGCGCTGTCGCCGCTTCCCGATCCGCCTGCCGACGGCTCCAACAAGTACAACGACAACCCGGCCGCGATCGCCCTCGGTCAGCAGTTCTATTTCGACCCGCGCTTCTCTGGTAACGCGACGCTGGTCGACACGATCGGGAACCCCGTACCGTACGCGCGCGCCGCGCAAGGGCAGCCGATCAACGTCGCCTGCGCCACCTGTCACGATCCCAAGCGGGCGGGGGCGGATTTCACGTCGGCGCCCAACACCGTCTCGATCGGCGCCGGCTGGTACGACGTCAACGGCCAGCAGACGGTCAACGCGGCCCAGTATCCGCTGCTCTACTGGAACGGGCGGAGCGATTCGCTCTGGTCGCAGGCCGCGGCGGTCAGCGAGAGCGGCGTCTCCATGAACGGCACGCGTCTCAACACGTTCTGGATGATCAACAACTCCTACCGCGACGACTACACCAACGTCTTCGCGGATTCCCTGTACCAACTGCCGGCTTCGCCGACCACGACGCAGTATCCCGTCACAGGCAAGCCCGACGCCGACGGTTTCTTTTCGAAGCTCGCGACGGACGACGACCGGGACCTGGTGACCGGCGTGTTCGTGAACTGGGCGAAGGCGATCGGGGCCTACGAACGCACGCTGATCAGCCGCGACTCGGCGTTCGATCAATGGGTGAAGGACGGCCCCGGCTCGACCTGGATCTCGCCGCAGGCCAAGCGCGGCGCCCGGCTGTTCGTCGGCAAGGCGTCGTGCATCGACTGCCACAACACGCCGCTGTTCTCGGACGGCAAGTTCCACGACATCGGCGTTCCTCAGGTGGGATCCCACGTGCCGACGGTGGCTGACTGCCCGTCGTTCAGCAAGACATGCGACTGCACGCCGGGCGCTGAAAAGGGAAACTGTCTTCCCTCGGGCGCATGGGGCGGCCTGAAGAAACTTCACGCCGCCGGCATCGCGCCCGCGAGCGGCGGGATCAACTACAACGATCTCCGCCGCAACTCGAAGTGGAGCGACCTGCCTGACAACGAGAAACCCGACTACCCGGATCCGACGGACGACTCGTTGAAGGGCGCATGGCGGACGCCGAGCCTGCGCGACGTCGCGCTGACGCCGCCCTACATGCACGACGGGTACTACCGGACACTGGAGGACGTGCTCTGGCACTACAACAACGGCGGCGCCGCGAGCGGGTCGGGCCAGTTCGACAAGACGCCGGAGCGGGCGGTCCAGATCAAGCCGCTCGCGCTGACCGAAGACGAGGTCTCGGATCTGGTGGAGTTCCTGAAGACGTTGACGGGTGCGCCGCTGGCCACCGACCAGGTCGTCCGGCCGGACGCCAGCGCGCAGGATGCCAGCCCGTCTGATGGCGGGGCGCCAGACGCGCCGTCGGACGCGAGCTCCCAATGAGATCGCTCGCCGTCGCAACGATGTTGTTGGCGGCGGCTACCATCGCGCCCGCCGTCCGCGCGCAGACCGCGCCGGCGGCTCCGCCCGCGCCGGCCCCTCCGCTGGCCGCCGACGAGATTGTCACCGACGTCGACGACGTCGAGACGTCCGAGACGCCCCTCGTCGACACCCAGACGCAGATCAACGACCTGCGCGAGCGGATCCTCGACCTCGAGCAGCGCCTCGACCAGACGCAAAAGATCGCGACGGCCCGGCGGCCGATCGTCAGCGTCGCCGGCTACGTCGACGCGGGCTTCTTCGCAACCACGGGAACGGGCGTCGGCATCGTTCAGGATTCGGGCCCCGTGCGCGCGTACCCGGAGTACATGGATCGGTACAGCTGGGTGTTCCTGGGCGACCTGCTGGCGCCGGCCGTGAACTCGCGCGGCGAGGCGGCCGACCTCGGCGACTTCGCGGGTATCGATCGCTTCGACAGCGTGAACTCGAACGGCGCGCCCGGGTTCATCATCAACGAGGTCAACCTGACCCTGAACGCGGCGCTGTCGCCGAGCGCGCTCGCGACCGCCAGCGTGAACTTCATCCCGCGCAGCGGCCACGACTTCAGCATCGGCGACTTCATCGAGGTGGACCTGGCGCAGCTCGAGTGGATGCCCACGGCTTCGGGAAAGACGTCGATCTTCGTCGGCAAGTTCGACTCGGTGATCGGCATCGAGTACCGCGAGCGCAAGGCCAGCCAGCGCTTCGGCATCACGCCGTCGCTGATCGCGCGCTACACGACCGGCACGCCGATCGGCATCAAGGTGCGCAGCAAGTTCCTCGACGGCGACCGCGTCGTCATCGCGGCCGCCGCCACCAACGGCACGTCGACCACGGAGCAGTTTCACTTCTACGACGAGATCGACAGCAACGCAGGCAAGACCGCCAGCGGCCGGCTCTCGGTGAAGCCGCTGCCGCAGCTGGATCTTGAGATCGGCGCTTCGGGCGAGTACGGCTCTCAGGATCATGCGCTCGACAGCCTGGACGCGACCTATTTCTGGGGCTTCGATCTGCTCGGTCACCTGGGCCCCGTCGACGTCAAGGCCCAGTACCTGCGCGGGCACGCCGCCGGCGAGCGCGTCGATCGGATCTACGATCCGCTGCACCGGCCGTACGGGCTGGATCTGAAGCAGGGCGGCTACCTGGAGGTCGACTGGATGGTGACGCCGCTGCTGGGTGTTTACGGGCGCGGCGAGCTGCGCGACGCGCTCGTGTGGCTCGGCAACCCGGACAGCCTGACCCGGCTGGCCAGCGACCGGCTCTACATCACCAAGTCCTGGCGCGCGACCGGGGGCGTTCGCGCCGTCATCAACGAGCACATCGTGCTAAAGGCAGAGTATCTTCACAACGGCGAATACGGACAGGTTCCGGAGATCGCAAACGACGTCTTCACCAGCTCTCTGGTTCTGATCTACTGAGGGGTCGAACATGAACCGCACGAGGAATTTTCTGAGGTGCGCTCGTTTGGGAATGGCGATGACCGTTGCGTTCGCTCCGCTGTCCGTCATTGCCGCGGACAAGGAAAAGTCCGGCGAGCCACCGCCGCCCACAGCGGCTGATTTCGCGAAGCTCCAGCGCGAGGTGGCGGAGCAGCGGTCACTGATCATCCAGATGATGCAGGTCGAACAGCAGCGCTATGACATGCTGCTCCGGCTGCTGCAGTCGGGCGGGCAGCTTCCGTCCACGTCCGCGCTGCCTCCGCCGGTGCCGCCGCCCGGCGCGCCGCCGGCCTCCGCATCGGCGTCGACGTCCGGCGGGACGAGCGGCCCGGCCGGCAAGATCGGCGGGAGCGGGGAGCGGGTCGGGACCGTGAGCGGGCGCGTCGAGGTGCGCGGCGGCGACCTCAAGGAAGCCTACGTCTATGTCGACGTGTCCAAGGGATCGTCCGCGCGCGGGCACACGCTGGAGATCAAGCAGAAGGACAAACAGTTCTGGCCGGCGACCGCGGTCGTCCAGCGCGGAACCAGCGTCACCTTTCCGAACATGGATGCAGTCTTTCACAACGTCTTCTCGACGTCGGGGCGCAACAGCTTCGACCTCGGCAGCTACCGTTCGGGGGATCCGGCGCGCTCGGTCGTGCTGACGACACCCGGCGTGGTCGAGGTCTTCTGCAACATCCACTCGAAGATGAACGCGAACATTCTCGTCGTGCCGGGGCCCCTGTTCGCGAAGGTCGGCGCGGACGGCAGCTACCGCATCGAGAACGTTCCGACCGGCGCGCGTCGCATCGTCGCGTGGAGCCCGAACGCGAAGGCGGTCCAGCAGAAGATCGAGGTCGGATCGAGCGGCGGGCAGGCGAACTTCACGCTGGAAATCGAGTCGGCGAAGGCGCACCTGAACAAGCTGGGACAGCCCTACGGGTCCTACAAAGAATAAGGAATCGTTGTAACGGCTGATGGGGGGCTGCATCGACTGTCCATGACGTCCGCGGGCAAGAAGGCATCCCTTCTCTGCGCCGTCGCGGCTGTCGCCGCGGCTGCGGGGGCGATCGCCGCCCGCCAGATGCAGAGCAGCGCCGCCGCCGCGGCCGCCCTCAAGACCCAGACCGAGGCGAACGGGGTCATGGACGCCGCGCAGAAGTCGCTGGAGGGACTCGAACGGGGCCTCGAGATCGACGTCAAGGCGGCCGCCGGCATCCCGCAGCTGAAGGCGGCGCTCGCCGATGGGGTCGACGCGGCGACGATTCTCGACCTGTTCGAGAGTGAAGACTGGTGGGCCCCGTTCCGCTCGCGCGGCGCCGCGCTGGTCACCACGGGGCGCACGCTGGCGGCCCGCATGGGGAAGGGCGACAAGCGGATGCCGCTTCCGGACACCGGGATGCTGGAGCACGCGCAGACGGCCGGTGCGGCCTCGGGTGTCCTCGTCGGGGACAGCGCGCTGATTGTCGCGGTCGTGCCGGTCGGGAACGCGCGGCGGGGCGATTCGACCTATCTGGTGCTCGCGATGCCGGTCGAGGCCCAGGATCTGCAGAAGGCGACGGGCGCGCCGGTCATGATCTCCGACGGCCACAGGCCGGTTTCGGTCGCGGGCAGCGCCAGCCAGCAGTCGGCGCTGTCGCGGCTGGTCGGCAAGGAAGGGGAGGGGCGCGCGCACGATCCCGAGTCGACGTGGTTCGCGCTCGCGGCGCCGGTTTCGCCCAAGCTGTGGCTCTGGGTGCTGCATCCGGCGGAGACCGCGGCGGCCTCTCCGGTGGTGCCGGCGTTGCTGGGCGTTCTCGCGATTCTGCTGGGCGGGGCGGCGTTTCTGCTTGGGCGGCGTGGGGCCCCGGCGGACCACGCGGCGGCCGCTGCGGCGGTTGGCGGTTCCGGGCTCCCGGTCGACGAGGTCCCCGAGCTGGCGCCCAGGACCGTCCGCGAGAGGCGCGGGACGAAGCCGTACGAGATGGGCGGCGAGCTGGGCCACCGGCCAACAGAGGTCGCCAAGAGCGGGAGCGAGCCCGCCAGCAGCGCGCTGCCCGCGTGGAACGCCGGCATTGCCGGTCAGGCCGCCGCGTCGGCGGCCGTCGACCCGTATCCCTCGAGCACGCGCGTCGGAACGGACTCGAGCACCTTCGGGCGGTACCGCCTGTTGCAGCGGCTGGGCGAGGGCGGCATGGCGGAGCTCTACACGGCGGTGCTGCACGGCGCGGAGGGCTTCCGACGCGTCTATGTCGTCAAGCGCCTGCGCCCGGAGGTCGCGCGCAACCGCGCCGCCGTCGAGCAGTTCATCGACGAGGCGAAGCTCGGGTCGACGCTGGTGCACTCGAACATCGTGCCGGTCTTCGATTTCGGAAAGGTTGCCGACGAGTACTTCCTGGCGCAGGAGTACATCATCGGGCGCGACCTGGGGAAGGTCGTGAAGAAGCACCTCGAGACGGCCGGGCGCCCGTTGAGCGAGAAGTTCGTGCTGTACGTCGTGCACGAGGTGCTGGAGGCGCTCGCCTACGCGCACAATCGGACCGACGCCGCGGGCAAGCCGATCGGCCTCGTGCACCGCGACATCTCGCCCGGAAACGTCATGGTCACGGCGCGCGGCGAGGTGAAGCTTTTCGATTTCGGTATCGTGAAGGGGGAGGGGCGCGTGTCGAGGACGGACGTCGGCGTCGTGAAGGGGAACGTGTCGTTCATGTCGCCCGAGCAGGCGCGCGGTGCAACGGTCGACGCCCGCTCCGATCTGTTTTCGCTCGGGCTGGTCCTCTACTACGGCCTGACCGGTGAGCAGCTGTATCCGGGCCAGAGCACGTTCGATCAGTTGATGCGGGCCGCGACGGGACCGAAGACAGAGCAGCTGAAGCTCCTCGCCGAGCTGCCGCCGGTCGCCGCGATGCTGGTGACGCGCGTCCTGGCGGTGGACCCGGCGATGCGTTACCAGACGGCGGCCGAGTTCGCCGCCGCCGTCGCGCCGCACGTGTCGGGCGGTAAGGCCGAGGCGGGCGCACTGATGCTGCAGCTATTCGGCGAAGAGTTCAGGCGCGAGAGCGCGGCCTGAGGCCGGCTAAAAGAGCCGGCCCGCCGCCGGCCAGCCCCAGACGACGCCCATCGCGGCCGAGAGGGCGCCGACGGTTCCCAGCAGCAGGCGCGCGGCGCGGGGATGGCGGGCGATGCGCGCCAGCGGCCAGCCCGCCAGACCGGAAAGCGCGCACATGCCTGCGATCGAGCCGGCGCTGAACAACGCCATGTACGTGAAACGGAGCTGGGTCGAGGGCAGCTTCGCCAGCACCAGCGCGGTGAGCGCGCCGCTGCCGGCGAGACCGTGAACGAGACCGACGACCAGCGGCCGCAGCGCCAGCGTCCGCCGCGCGAGGTGGACGTGGGCGGGCGGGCCGGCGTGGCGATGGGGAAGACCGCCGTGCGCGTGGAGACGAGCGGGGCCGGCGTCGCCGGCGCGGAGGGCGCGGTAGAGGGCGCGCGCGCCGAGAAGGATCAGCATCGCGGCGACGGCGATCTCGAAGGCCGCCTCCAGGGCGGCGGGCAGCTTTGCGGCCAGCGCGGACAGGACGACGGCGGTCCCGAGCAGCGCCGCGGCGTGCCCGACGCCCCAGAGCGCGCCCAGCAGCGCGCCGCGCTTCGGCCCGGGGGCCTCGGCCGAAAGGACGGAAACCGCCGCGAGGTGGTCAGGGTCCAGCGCATGGCGCGCGCCGACGGCAAGTCCGAGAAGCAATCCAACGAACGACCCCGTCACGGCCGAGAGACTAGCAAATCCCCATGCAAAAGAATCGATCGCGTCGAGCGTAGCGCGGCTTCGCCGCGCGGAGCGTCTAGAACGACGCGGCGGCGAGGAAGTACCACTGGTTACCGCCCGGCGCTGAGAAGCCGTGCGCGTACCCGAATTTCAGCTGCGTCTCGAGGTAGTAGCCCAGGTTCAATCCGAGGTTGGCCTCGACGCCCACGTCGGTCTTGAGCTGGGTCGGTTGAAAGCGGCCCTGGTAGGCGTTGCCCGCGTCGCCGAAGAGGGCGACCCACATCGTCCGGAAGTACGCCGGAAACGTTTCGTAGCCGCGTTCGATGCGGATCACCGGCGCGCGGTACTCCGCCGACACGATCTGGTATGCATCCCCGACGAAGGCGTTCGACGGGTACCCGCGCAGGAAGGTGCAGCACTGCGGGCGGTTCAAGAAGATGGCGCGCAACGTGTCCTGCTCGAAGAACCCGCCCAGGCCGAAGAAATCGCGCTTGTCGCCGATCCCGATGCCGCCGCTCCAAAGCAGGGCGAGCGCGTGCAGGCGCGCCCACGGCGGCGTCAGGTACTCCTGCCACGATGCCGACAGCTCGGTCGTGTGAAAACGCCCGCCCAGCGTCGGATCCGAGAAGCGCAGGTTCATCCGGATGAGGCGCCCCTCCTGGCCGCTGATCGAGTAACGCCAGGAATGGACGTTGCTGAAGTACCACCACATGAAGACGTTCGCGTCGGGCCCGATCTCCGGGCGCACCACGATGCCGCTGGTCGGGTCGGCGAGCGGCAGCGGGTTTGCCGGCCCGTATGCGTTGTAGTCGTACCCGAAGGACAGCTGGCCCGACGCGGATGGCCTCTGCAGATAGGTCATGGTCGTCGACGCGGTCAGGCCGATCACGTGCTGCAGGTAGAGCGTGTTGACGCCGTCGATGATGAGCCCCGGCACGCGCTGCGCCGTGCGCCGGAAACTCAGGTCCAGCGACGGGAACAGGCGCGTGTAGGAATAGGCGACTGCCGCCGACACCTCGCCCTCCGCGAACGGAACCAGCAGGTTCGCAGCCACGGCGTGGTTGCCGACCGGATCGCCGATGACCGTGCTGATGAACCCCGAGCGGCCGAAGCCGAGCGCCTCCGAGTAGAAGCTGATGTTCCAGGTCCGCGGGTACATGTACTTCCACGGCTTGTAGGTGGTCGTACGCGTGATGATCGGGACGTCGGATTCGCCCGGCACGGCGTCGGGCGAATCGCTTTCACCCTGGAGCTTGCCGGGCGCGTCGGCGCGCGCGTTGGCGAACGGCTGCGCCAGCCGGAACGCCGTCGGATCGAACGGCATCGCATACAGATCGAAGCCGTCGTTCGTGAAGCCGCTGTAGACGAGCGTGCGGCCGTCGTTGGACACGACGGGCTGGAAGGCGCCCGAAAGGACGTTGGTCACCTGATAAAGCTGCGCCGTCGCCAGGTCGTAGGCGTAGACGTCGTAGATGCCCGTGCGGTCCGACGTCCACAGCAGGTACTTGCCGTCCGGCGTGAAGCGCGGATCGACGTCCATTGCGCGATCGATCGTCAGCGGGCGGTCCGTGCCGGACGCCAGATCGTAGAGGTGGATGTCGCGGTATCCGCCGGGCTTCCAGCGCGAGTAGGCGATCGTGCGGCCGTCGGGTGAGAAGGCCGGGGTATAGACGAGCCCGGGGGCGTCCGGCGCCAGCACCCGAGGGGGCCCGCCCGCGACGGGAACGAGCGCGAGTTGACGGCTTCGGTCGCCGACCGCCACGGCGCACGCGACCTGTGTTCCGTCGGGAGACACGTCCGGCTCGTGCGCCCGGTAGCCGCTCGTCAGCGGGCGCACCGAACCGTTCCCGAGATCGAGGTGGTAAATGTCGGTCCAGCTCGTGTGCGCGCTCCCCGAGATGCGCCAGCCGAGCGGGATGAAGTTGACCCGCTGGAAAACCAGGCCGCGGCCGTCCGGCGTGGGCGCGGCGGGCCCGCCACCGTGAGATTCGAGCAGGTCCTCGCGCGCGCCGGTGGCAAGGTCCATCCGGACGTAGGCGGGACGCTGGTCGTTGTTCTCGCGCTGGTAGACCAGCGTGCCGTCGCGGAAGAACAGCGGGCGCGGCAAGGTCCCCCGCGGCGCCGGCGCATCGAACGTGAGCCGGCGGGCCGTCGTCAGCTCGTGCCGCTCCGCCTCCTCCTTCTGAAGCGCGTAGCGATGCGAGTAGGACTTGCTCCAGTCGTGCCAGATGTCGCCGCCGAGGCCGCTGTACGGGCGCCCCAGGGCCTGCCAGGCGACGCGGTTGACGCCGCCGGCCAAGCATTCGTTGCCGTACCGGTGGGAGATCTCGCGCACCTTCTCCGGGCCGTAGCGATCCTCGATGAAGCGAAGCAGGCTGGAGCCGTACAGGTACGGCACGCTCCCTCCCGGGTAGACGAGCGGACCGAATCCGACCGTCACCTTGTCGAGCGGCAGCACCTTTCCTTCCAGAAAGGGAACCCGCAGGTGCATGTCGTAGAAGCTGCTGCGCAGCCGTCCCGCGGTCGTCTGGCGCGATTCCATCAGCACCGCCAGCCCCTCGATGAACCAGGTCGGCTGCGACAGGTTGGGCGCGTAGATCTTGCCCAGCACCGAGTCGACCAGGCGCGGGCACCAGCTGAGGATGGTGTCCAGGTGGACGACGTGCGTGAACTCGTGCGTGAGCAGCAGCTTGACGAAGTCGTCGAAGTCGGAGAGCTCGTCCATCCCGTCGGGCGGCGCGCCGTAGGCGTAGATGAAGTTGTAGGGCACCGAGCTGGCGCCGCCGTTCGCGGCGTCGGTCTGGTCGATCAGGAGGACGCTGGTCCGCCCGCGCGGCTCCCAGTTCAGGTAGCGGGTGATCAACCGGTAGGCGCGCTCGGCGATCAGCGCCGACTTCTCCGCGAAGTCCCGCTCCTCCGGATAGAAGTGCAGCTCGAAGTGCGGGGTCTCCAGGGTCATCCACCGGGCCGACGGCAGCGGCGCGCGCGGCAACGCGCGGGTGTCGTCGTCGTAGCCTTCGTCGTCGATGTCCGCGTGCGCGACGCCGGCGGACGCCAGCATCCCGGCGACCGCGAAGGCTGCCCAGCGACGGCGGTGCATCGCGGGCGAGTCTACTCAGAGACCGCTCAGTTAAGGAAGACGGGACGGCAGTATCGCTCGGCGATCTCCAGCAGGCTATCGCTGCGCAGCGGCTTGCGCAGGTAGTCGACCGCGCCCAGCGCCAGGGCGGCGTCACGGACGTCGCCGTGCCCGGACAGGATCACGATCGGTATCGCGGCCAGCTCGGGGGACTTTTTGAGCTCCTGTCGGAGCAGCCAGCCGTCCATCTCGGGCATCATCATGTCCAGCAGGATCAGGCTGGGGCGCATGTGGGCCTGCAGGTGCTGCAGCGCTTCGCGCCCGCTGCTGACCCCTGTGACCCCGTAGCCCTCGTCGACGAGGATGTCCGTGACGGCGTCACGCACGTCCGGATCGTCGTCGACGACGAGGATCGACCTGCAAGATAACTCGGGGAGGCTGCTCACCGACTTGCCCGAAAAGGTAACGCTCGACCGTGGCAGGGGCAAGCCGCGTCAGGCGGGCGACTACCGTTGGCGGCGGGCGAGATCCCGGCAGATGCGCAGGTGGCGCAGCGCCGAGGCGTAGTCCCCCAGCAGGTCGTAGAGGCGCGCGGCGTTGTAGTGGGCGTCGGCGTTGCGCTCGTCGGCGCCGATGGCACGCCGGTAGGCGTCCAGGGCGTCGGCGTGGTGGCCGGCGTCCTCCAGCACCACCCCGAGGTTGAAGCTGGCGGTCGGGTCGTTGGGCCGGATCGCGAGCGCGCGGCGGTAGTGCTCCTCCGCCGCCGTGAGATCTCCGCGCTCGTGCAGGATCCGCCCCAGGTTGATGTGCGCGTCCGCGTGGTGTGGCGCCTGCGCGATCACCTGCCGGTAGCTGGACTCCGCGCGCTCGGGATCGGCCTCGTCCAGATCGCACGCGAGCTCGTAGATCTCTTCCGCGGTCGGAGGGACCACGTCGCCCGCGGCCCGCTCTTCCGGCGGACGCGTGGGCAGGGCGACCAGCGGCGTCTCCGCGGCCTCCGCCTCGGGCGTGTCGAAGGCCAGCAGCACCTGCCCCGACTCCACCTGCCAGCGCGCGCCGCGCTCGTGCACGACCACCTGGGGGCCGTCGGTGCCCAGCGAAACGCCGGTCAGCGGTTGCTCGTCGGTCAGCCGCGCGCGCAGCTTCTTGAGCGCGCGCCGGACGCTGTGGGGCGAGATGCGCTGGCTCACCAGCCCCTCGGCCTTGCGCAGCAGCAGCAAGTCCTGGAACGAGAAGCGCAGCTCGCCGCGCGTTCCCTTCTCGGGCGACAGCACGCCCGCGCGAAGGTACGAGCGGAGGCGGCCGGCGCTGACACCGATCATGCGCGCCACGTCCTGTGTCGTGTAGCCGCTCACGCCGCGGCCACTATACACGGGCCGGATCGAGCGGCGACGTTTTCGACCGGGCGCCTGTGGACAATCTGAAAGGGCCTGAGGCCCGAGGTCCGCAGGCTGCGCAGCAGCCTGCTTACCGCTTGCGGGCGCGCTTCGGCTCGGCGGCGGCCGTGGAGGACTTCTGCGCGCTCCGGCGCGACGCGGACGGCTCGGCGGGCG
>Ga0070690_100001324_pt1 | contig 12887 bp, 15 predicted proteins | sample KBSS33HmetaG_FD_64671 | JGI IMG/M metagenome (GOLD analysis project Ga0070690, IMG submission 64671) | Switchgrass rhizosphere microbial communities from Kellogg Biological Station, Michigan, USA - KBS S3-3H metaG | ecosystem: Host-associated > Plants > Roots > Rhizosphere ... | reverse complement strand
TCGAGCAGGACCACCGACCCGTCGAACGTCGACGGAACATCGGCGATCTGCGCGTGCGCGACCTCGACCTCGTCCATGCCGTTCATGCTGACACGGCGGGGTACCGGCGCTCTACTGCTGTACCTGCACGACTCGCACGACACAGCGTCAGCAATTCTGGACTATCCACAGTTTCCACAGGTTCATCCACAGCCTCTCAGCGGCCCAAACCCCGTTTGAGCCGCCTAATCTGTGGGCTTGCTGGAAATTGCTGTGGATAACCTTGCCTCGGCACGAACCGCCGTCAACAGGGCGATGGGCGCCGAGCGAAATGGGTTGGCACACTAAGTTCCGAATACACTGATCGACCGTCTGTGTGCGCTGTCACCCATTCGGACGACACGCAACGGCGTCGAATCGGCGGGTCAACAGGCGCCGCCGAGTTTTCTGGGCAGGCGCCGCGAACACGCCCGCCAAATCGGTCATTTCGGCGCCTTCGGGTCGGTTTTCCGCTAGGAACAAGAGGGGTTATGATCACCGTCACACGAGCTGCTTGTGACAGATCTCACCAGGGGAGGGCCAACGATCGTGCAGGTCAGGAGGGTCTGATGGCGTCACATCCGATGGGTCCGGGATCAGCTGTACCACCTTCTGAATGGCACCCCTCTGCGAATGCCTACACCCGCGGTCAGTTGATCGCCTGCCTGCGCGCCGGCATCATCGCGCTCGTGCTGTTGGGTATTCTCGCGCTGATCGTCTTGTACTGAACCTGCGCAGCGCGCAAAAGAACCCCGGCTCAACTCCGTGAGCCGGGGTTTCATGTGGTGAGCCGTGTCAGGCGGGCGGGTAGACCCCCATGCCCTTGGCCTTTTCGGTCTGCCAGAAGATGTCGGCGATCTCGTCGATCGTCTTGAGCAGCTTCTCGGCGACCGCGACGTCGAGCGACTTCTTGACATCACCGGCGCCGTGAACGCCGTCCCAGAACAGCTGGTGCAGATTCGGGAACTGCTCGAAGTGCTCCTTGGTGAAGAAGTCGGCCCACAGCACCATCAGGTGATGCTTCACCTCGTCGGCGCGCTGCTCCTTGATGATGATCGCGCGGGTCTTGAAGTGCTCATCGTCTGAGTCGTGGTACTTCTGAAGCGTCTTCAGGCACGAGAGAGCCTCGATCTTGGCCTGGGCGGGGTCGTAGACGCCGCAGTACAGGTCGCAGTGGGCATGGGCAGAGGTGGCGTTGGCGAAAAGTCGATGCAGCATGGACCTAACCTACCCTTCGAGAGTGAGCCGAAACCATCCGCTGCGACGCTGGCCCGTGCGCCGGTTCGCGGTGTTCGAGGACTCGATGCGGCCGGCGCTCAACCCGGGTGACGGGGTTCTCGCGTTGCGTGGTGGCGATCCTCGGCGCGGCCAAATCCGGGTGTTTCCCGACCCGACGCTGCCGTCGCGGTGGTTGGTGAAGCGGGTCGGCGACGTGCGCGGCACTGGTCGTTGTGCGACATTCGAGGCCCGCTCCGACAACCCGCGAGCGCCAGGCGTAGTCGACTCCCGGCAGTTCGGATGGGTGCCCGCGGTCGGCTCGTACCGCGTCGTGTGGACCGTCAAACGGCCTGGTGGCCGCGACGGTTGATTTGCGTGTCCGCTTGCGCCCCAGGCGGAACCTGCGCATTCTGAAGTGATCGACCCACAGTCGTGTCGGGCAAAGGTCTAACTGCCGGCTCGGCCGGCGCCGACCACCGAAGGCGCGGAGGCGAGATGGATATGTGGTCCGGTCGGGCGATCGAGATCGCCCCGTTTCATTCACGTGGGTCTCTAAAGGGATTCGTAGTCTCCGGCCGCTGGCCGGATTCGACCAAGGAGTGGGCGCAGCTGCTGATAGTCGCCGTGCGCATCGCCTCACTTCCTGGATTGCTTTCCACCACAACGATCTTCGGCGCCCGCGAGGAGTTGCCCGAAGAGCCGGTGCCGGGCACCGTCGGGCTGGTGGTGGCTGAAGGCACGGTGTTCGGTGAATCCGCAGTGCCGCCAGGGCATTTCGCGGGGCACCAGCCACCGGCGCTGCTCATGCTGCATCCGCCGTCGGAAACCATGCCTTCGCTGCCGGAGTGCACGGGCGCCGCGTCGGGTTGCGTACTGCTACCCGGGCTTCCGCATCTGGGTCTCGAGCACCGCGCCGCGTGGGTGGAGGCGGAGGCGGATGGCACCGTGACGTCGATGGTGAGCCGCGTGGGTATCGATCCGATCAGCCACCCCGACACCGCTATCTTGGCCATGCTGCTTGCGGCATAAGGGTTTTCGAACGATTTGATTCGTTGCCATGAACGCTCGATTCGGGTACCCGAACTCACGCCGTCGAGTGGAGTGGCAGCAAAATGGCCGCTATAGTCGATGAAGTCAGCGAAGGGGAGTAGCCCCCAATCGTCGTGTCGACATACTGGCGCACAGCCCGGCCGGCGAACCGCAATGCGGTGGGCGAGACCTTCGACCGAAGTCTGACGGGTCGTGAGCATTGACCCGTCGGCGACGTGTCGAAAGGTCTTTCTCATGCTCACCGCCGCACTGGTCAGTCTCTCCGTGGTATTCCTCGCCGAACTCGGCGACAAGTCGCAACTGATGACGATGACCTACGCCCTGCGCCACCGATGGTGGGTCGTGCTGTCCGGTGTCGGCATCGCGTCGATCCTGGTTCACGGGCTGTCGGTGACGATCGGCCACTTCCTTGGACTCAGCTTGCCGGAGCGACCGATCGCGTTCGCCGCGGCGATCGCCTTCCTCTTGTTCGCGGTGTGGACATGGCGGGAGGGCCGCGCAGGCGGCGACGAGGAGGAAGTCAAGGTCGCCGAACCGCGACACGTGCTGCTGGCCGTCATCTCATCGTTCGTGCTGGCGGAACTCGGCGACAAGACGATGCTCGCCACCGTCGCGCTGGCCAGCGAACACAATTGGGCGGGGGTCTGGATCGGCGCCACGGCGGGCATGGTGCTCGCCGACGGTGTCGCGATCGCGGTGGGCGCGGTGCTGCACAAGCGACTGCCCGAGCGCTTTCTGCACGGTCTGGCCAGCGTGCTGTTCTTGCTCTTTGGCCTATGGCTGCTGCTCGACTCGGCACTCGGCCTCAAATGGATCGCAATCGGGGTCACCGCCACGGTTGCGGTGATCACAGCCATCGCGGCCTCAGTGGCGCTGATCCGCGGCCGACGCGACCATTCGCTTGCGCTGCCGCCGCTCGAATCGTCGTCGGATTAAATCGAGCCTTCTGCTGGCTACTGTCGGTCGAACGACTGACCAAGTTCCCCCAGTCTTCGCGCTATCCGCCGTCACGTGCCGGGGAGCGGCAAGAAGGACTCCGCTCCAACTACGTTGCGAACGCAACTAGCAAACGCCGGTTTCCGCTTCTTGGCAGGTGAGCGCAGTTGCCCGTGGTGAGCGTCGGCATTCCTGTGAGGAACCGTGTGCAAGTTCAAGGAAAGTCGCCCCTGCGCAACCGTTATTATTTGCTTCGCTGCACCGTAGGATGATGGTGCCGGCGCACACCGACACCGCCGTTAAGACCTGTAGCGGCCACAGAAAAGAAAAGGCGGGTTAACTTTTACGCGATTTGCACTTGGTTGTTGGCACAACTCTCGCTACGATGATCAGCAAATACGCCGCCCTACGAAACCCGCTCGCAAAGCATGTGGAGGTCAAATCGATGAGCAAGACGTTCGCCGCCCGCCTAAACCGCCTGTTCGACACGGTTTACCCGCCCGGCCGTGGTCCGCATACGTCGGCTGAAGTCATCGCCGCACTCAAGGCTGAAGGCGTCACGATGTCGGCTCCTTACCTGTCGCAGCTCCGCTCAGGCAACCGCACCAACCCCTCGGCAGCCACCATGGCCGCCCTTGCCAACTTCTTCCGTATCAAGCCGGCCTACTTCACCGACGACGAGTACTACGAGAAGCTCGACAAGGAATTGACCTGGCTCGCGAATATGCGCGACGAGGGTGTTCGCCGTATTGCGGCGCGCACGGTCGGCCTGTCCGTAGAGGCTCAGCAGGACATTGTTCACAAGGTCGACGAGCTGCGTCGCCAGGAGCATCTGGACGATTAGCCCGCCGCACTCCGCAACGCGGCGTCCGGCGAATTTGCGGGCTCAGGTCCGCTAGACCCTCCCCTTCTTGGAGAGTGCCAGCTGGCGATATTGCTGTGCGATTTCGAGGATCCATTCGCGATCCGAATATGACGTGGGCTGGCGCAACCAGCCAAGTCCGGGAAAGCTTGCGCGCTTGTCCTCAGGTGCGCCTTCTCGCCCGTCGAAGATCCACTGCGCGATCGTCCGCGCCTGTTCTCGCGGCGGTACCGGTGGCGACTCGAGTTCCGACGCGTCGTCCACCTCATCGAGATCACGCGTCGTCCGCGCGCCGGTCGCGTCGACGGTTCGCCTCCTCGCGGCATCTGCGGCGGTGGCCTCCAGAAACAGTGCGTCGGAGATAAGCGACATTCGTTCGGCGACCCGGAACACCAGCGGGCCGCGGGGGCGTACGCCGATCCCGACGTCGGGATGTCGTCGTCCGAGCTCGGTCAGCAACGGCTGAATAGTGCGCAGCTCGTAGCGTGCGCCGAACCAATCCTCGATGCTGGGCAGCAAGGACCCTGCGGCGACGATCAGCATCGCGCAGCCCAGCAGGGTGGCGGCAGCCCCGACGCCGACGAGCTCGGTGTTACCCACCGCCCGCAGCAGGAAGAACGCGGACGCGAGCACGATCAGCACGATGCCGAGCGTGAAGATGAACAGCGCACGGCCGCGACGGGTGCGGTTGGAGTGACGCATGCCTGCCCACGACACGAGCGTCAGCGCCAACAACACGTAGAGCAGCGACAGCAGCCACGGCAACCTTCCGTCGCTGGAGCCTAGGTTGCGCTTGAGGTATTCCTCGGGCGCCATCTCGGGTTGCTGGCCCGCGGCGAAGAAGATGACCAAGCTCACGACCGCGGTAACCGCGGCAACGCCGTACTGCGCGATAGCAATTTTGCGACTGGTGGAAGGCGACCGCTCCGACGCCACCGTCGTGATCATCACGCAGCTGCCCGCAGCGCAGGCGATCAATGCGACCTGGGACAGCCCCATCGCAATGTTCGGCCAGTGCAGCACGGTGTCGATCAGCAGCGTCAGTGGCTGCCAATTCAGCGCGGCCACCAAACCGAGGCTGCCGAGTGCGAGGATCATCGCGGTGCTCACCATCGATTGCTTGTTGACGAGGGCCCAGCCGATACGCAAACCGGTAGCCAATCCGAGCAGACCGGCGATCACCCAGATGATCAACCAAATGCCTCTCCGAGTCGGACCTGAACGATCGAGGAGCGATCCGACGGCAGCCGACCAAGGCGGTAGATGAGCAGTGCAGCGAAGTCTTCGGCCTCCTGCTCGGCGTCCTCACCGGCGGGACCCATGCAGCCGGTCCGCTGGTTGAGCATGTAGCCGATCAGGTCGGAGCTCGCCATCTCTGTGTTTTGACGGGCTGCCTGGACGACAGGTATCCCCTCGTGGCCGAGCACGAGGTGCCCGAGCTCGTGGGCCAGAGTGCGATCCCAGGCGGGTAGGCCCTTCTGGATCAAAAAGACGTCACGGTCGGCGTGTTGGCGCCACTGCCCGCACACACCGGGAGGCAGATCGGCCATCTTGAGTTCGATCGGCCGGTTGCGATCCTCGCTCACGGCATCGACGAGGCGGGGCAATGACACTTCCCCGCGTCGAGGGGCCAGATCGAGCACCGCACTGACGGCGCGGGTGACGCGGCGACTGGCAGGCATACAACCCCCTTTCGACGGATCCACTATGCGCTGTCCGCCCCCTCAAGGGCGGGCAGTTTGTCAGTTCACAAACCGTGCGGCACCGTTTGTATGTACCGCATGGCCCGCCTTCGCCTGGCGATATCCAACTAGTCCCCCGGCGCCGGTGAGTACTAGCATGCCCGCTACGCCGGGCACTGCCAAGGCCGCTACCTGGGATAACCCGGCATTCCGCAAATATTCGGTGTAACCGATCCGGAACGAGGACGGCGGCAGCTTTACGTTGCTGCCGACGTGGGCCGGTAACGGTTCGCGACCTGCGGGCGGCTCGGCTGTGACGCTGCGCGGTGCCGACGGCAACGACGGCGCCCTGGGTGCCGGGGCCCCACCGCCGCCTCCCAGCCCAAGGCCCGAAGGCGCGACGATAACCGGCAGAGTGATCGGCTGCACCGGCAGTTGTGCGGCCGCGGCGCCGACGCCCGGGACGGCGTCGAGCACAGATGGTTCCGCGGCAGGCGGGAGCTGTACCTCCGCCGGCGGTCGTGGAATGCCGGGCGGCACCTCGATGGCACCCCCGCCGCCTCCGCCGCCACCAACGCTGCCACTACCACCTGGTGGGGGCAGCCCGAGCCCACCGCGCGTCGTGGTTGTCGACGGACTGGTCGTCGTCGACGGACTGGTCGTCGTCGACGGACTGGTCGTCGTCGACGGACTGGTCGTCGTCGTCACATAAGTCGTCGTCACAGCAGTCGTCGGCGGCGGCTCGCTGGTCGACTCATAGGTCGTCGATGGCGACGGTTCCGGTGTTGGTGTTGGTGTTGGCGTCGTCGGCTTCGTCGTTCGTGCCGGCTTCGTCGGCTCACTTGACTCCGAGCTCCCACCACAGTGTCGGGCGTTTCCGTTGCGCTTGCCGTTGCCGCAGTTGCCGTTACTCGGATTTCCGCCGTTGCCGGGCTTGCCGGTTTCGGTGTCGGGCTTTTCGTCCGTCTTCGTCGCAGGGCTGCCGCTGCCGTCGGGATCGGTCTTCGGCCCCTTGCCTGGATCCTCCCTCGAGTGATCGCCGGGAACATTGGGCGCGGGGTCGGCGAGGGCCAAGGCTCCGCCCAGGCCACACAGGAATAGGCCGGACGCCACGACGCAGGCGGACGCGGCGCCAAGCACACGCGAACCCACGTCGTATCCATCCTTCAAGGCGTCACCAGCCAGCTAGTCATAGAGTCCGATGATTCTGGCACAAACCAGCCCGAACGGTTTGCTGTGGATTTGAATCTACTCCGGGGCCGAGACACACCGATACCGCAGACAATCCGGAAGATAGTGTTGGGCTGCAGCTGCTATGTCATGAATCGTCGACGAGATGACCCGGAGGCCGGCCGGATGAGCCTGTTCAAGCGCAAAAGCCGTGCCACCCGCCGCGCCGAGGCCCGAGCCATCAAAGCCAAGGCCAAACTCGAGGCCAAGCTCGCTGCGAAGAACGAGGCCCGTCGCATCAAGACGCAGCATCAAGCCGAAACCAGGGCCCTCAAGTCGCAACTCAAGGCGCAGCGCGACAGCGACAAGGCCGCACTCAAGGTTGCTCAGACCCAGCTGAAGGCGGCACGTGAAGGAAAGTTGTTCTCCCCTACGCGGATTCGACGCGTGCTCACCGTGAGCCGACTGCTCGCACCGGTCGTGGTGCCGCTCGTCTATCGCGCCGCCATCGCCGCGCGCGGCTTCCTAGACGAACGCAAGGCCGACCGACTCGGCGTCCCGCTCAGCCAGCTCGGTCAGTTCTCCGGCCACGGGGCGCAACTGTCGGCGCGGGTCGCGGGAGCCGAGCAGTCGCTGCGCCTGGTCGCAGAGAAGAAGCCGAAGGACGCCGAGACCAAGCAGTTCGTGGCCGCGATCACCGAGCGGCTCAGTGACCTCTCGGCCGCGGTCACGGCCGCCGAGAACATGCCGACATCGCGCCGGCGCGCCGCGCACGCGGCGATCGCCGAGCAGCTCGACGCCGTCGATGCCGACTTGATGGCCCGGTTGGGGCTGGTCTGACCAACGTGTCCACCGCCGGCCCCACAGCGCGCCTCCGTGGCACGGCCGCGGGGCTGCTGACTGCGGCGCTAGCGGTGGCCGCCCACTCGGTGGGCAGCGGGGCGCCCCCGACTGGTGCGGTCGTCGCTCAACTGGCTGTGCTGGCGGCGACGGTCGGTGCGCTCGCCGCGACCATCGCTCGCGCCTCCGACGCCAGGATCCTGCTCGGCCTGCTCGCGGCAGGGCAGGCGTGCGGTCACCTAGTTCTCAGCGTCGTCGGGCACAGCCACCCGGCGGCCGCAGCGCCGCCTGCCTCGGCGATGCTGGCCGCGCATGTGGTGGCGGTCGGTGCAGGCGCGCTTCTGATCGCCGCGAGCGATCACCTCTGCCGAGCCATATCCCGTGCGGTTCGCGCCGCAGTCCGGATCGTCGCCACGCCCGTCGCCGTCGCACCCGTTGTACTGGTCGGCGAGGCCGATCAGCCGCTGCGGTCGGCACTTCTGCTCGCCGCGTCGGTGTCGCACCGGGGTCCGCCGGTCAGCCTGCATCGCTGACCGACATCCCAACGACACCAGAAAGCCACAATCGAATGCGATTCAATACCCGGGCGTGTTCGCGCGCCCTCATCACCGCTGCCGCCACCGCGGCGGCGATGTCCGTCGGTCTGCTGGCCGGCGCCGCGCCTGCGTGGGCTCATGTCCACGCCGACGCGGACAACCCCACCCCCGGCTCCTACTCGGTAGTCACCTTCAGAGTGCCCAACGAGTCTGAGAAGGGCGCCCTTACAACACAATTGAGCGTCGTCCTGCCCAACGTGGCGTCCGCAAGCACGGAGGCGATGCCAGGCTGGACCGCCCAGCTGGATCGAGATGCCGCCGCGGGCACGGTCCGTTCTGTCACGTGGACAGCTGCACCCGGAACCGGCATCGCGGCGGACCAGTTCGCACTGTTCCGTATCTCGGTGCAGCTGCCCGACACTCCGACGGTCAGCCTGCCCGCCACGCAGACGTATTCGGACGGGACGATCGTGAAGTGGGATCAACCGACGCCGCCCGGCGGAGCTGAACCCGAGCACCCGGCGCCGGAGATCGCTCTCACTGGTGCCAAGGCCGATGCCGGCGACGACCATCCGATGCCGGTGGCGCAAACGGCGGTCGCGCAAGCCGCGGCTCAGCCTGCGGCTGACAACACGGCGCGCTGGCTCGCGGGCAGCGCTCTGGCGGTCGCCGCCATTGCGGTGGTGACCGCCCTACTGGTGCGACGGCGAGCATGAATCGCGTTATCGCGACGCTGGTCCTGGCCATCTCGCTCGCCGCGGCGGCGGTGGCCGGGGCCGGCGTTGCGTCCGCGCACGCGGTCCGCGTCGCAACCGACCCCGTCGAGAACACCGAATTGAACCAGGGGCCGCAGAAAGTCAGCGCGACGTTCAACGAGGCGCTGCAACCCCAGTTCGCCGCAATGACGGTCGTCGGCCCCGACGGCAACCTGTGGTCGACGGGCGACCCGCGGGTGGACGGCGCCGTCGTCAGCGTCGGCGTGCGACCGCTGGGCCCGTCCGGCACCTACACGGTGAATTACCGGGTGACGTCGGCGGACGGCCACGTGGTCTCAGGGTCGTGGTCGTTCAAGCTCACGGTGTCCGGCACGGGCACGCCCGGTCCGTCGGCGTCTGCGACGACCCCCTCGAGTGACGGCATTCCGGTCTGGCCGTTCTTCGTCGCTGCCGGACTGATCGTGACCGCCGGCGCGGTTTGGGCGGTGCGACGGCAGAGGTGACCCGGCAACGGGCGGTGGCCGGTGCAGCACTGGTCGTCGCGGTATCCGCGGCGGTCGCATGGGCGCTGGCGTGGCAGCAGAATTCGCTGGCGGCGACGCTGGTCCGCGCGGCGGCCGACGTCTTGGCTGTCGTTGCGTTGGGCCTGACAGCGGTGCCGATGCTCGACATCGACCGCTACCGCGGTGAGCTGATCCGCCGCGCCACCGTCCCGTTGACTATCGCAGGCGCCCTCTGGCTGGTCGCCGAGCTGCTCCGGTTGGTCGTGGAGGCTGCGCAGGCCGCAGCGATTCCGATGTCCCGGCTGGGTGTCGACACCGCTGCCGAGTTCGCCCTGCACACTGCGCCCGGACGGTCAGGCCTGTTCAGCGCGGCAGCTGCGGGGTTGGTGTGTCTGGTCGTCATGGCTGCGCCGCGTACGGCGTCGACGAACGTTGCGGTCGCGGGTCTCGCAGCGGCCGGCGTGGCGGCGCGGCCACTCACCGGCCATCTCTCCGATAGCGCACTAGGTGGCACGGCCGTCGCTGTGCACAGCCTGGCGGCCGCCCTGTGGTGCGGCGCACTGGCCGCGCTCGTGCTCACCGTTGAGCACCGCGGCCAGTGGGCCCGTGTGTTGCCGAGGTTCTCGCAGCTGTCACTGGCGTGCGTGGCCGCACTGCTGGTGGGCGGTGTGGTCGGGGCGGTCATGACGCTCGGCTCGCCGAGTGCGCTGTATGCGACGGGGTACGGCCGGCTGTTGTCGGCGAAGGTCGTAGTCACGGTGCTGCTCGTCGCGTTGGCGTACCGCAACCGGACGATGTGGCTGCCCGCCGCACGATCGCACCGGGCCACGGCGCTGGTGTCACGGTCACGGGCACTGTTCGAACTGGCGCTCATGGCCGTCGCGCTCACGCTGGCGGCCGCACTGGCCGTGACCGGTTAGCCGCCATTTCCGGCCTGGCATGATGGGAGCCACTGCCGGGTAGACGAAACAGGCGCAAAGGAGCAGCCAAATGGCAGACCAGCAGGATCGACCCGACGAGAAGGCTGACGCCGCAGCACCGGCAGCCGAGCCGGCGTCGTCCGCGCCAAGCCCCGATCAGGTCCCGCCTGCCGAACCCCCCGCACCGCCTGCCAAGGCGGCGAAGAAGGCGCCCGCCAACGCGGCTAAGAAAGCACCGGCCAAGGCCGCTAAGAAGACACCGGCGAAGAAGGCACCCGCCAAGAAGGCCCCAGCGAAGAAGGCACCGCCGAAGACCGCCGCGGCCCCGAGACTGGCCGACACCAACGGCGATCTCACGTCGGCCGCGAAAGAGGCTGCGGCGCATGCGAAATCCACTGTCGCGAGCGCGCCCAACCCCGTCTCTGGTCCTGCTCCAGTGCCGTTGATCGGACCCGAGCCGTCACGACTGCCGATCGTCGCCGCCATCGCCGCCGGTGTGCTGGCGATAATCGTCGTGCTTCTTGCCCGCAGGCACTCAGACGACTGATGAAATCGGCTTGACCCTGACGCGACGTCAGCGTCCGATAGTGGCGGCCGACGAACAGTTCACCCGCTACTGCGACGACGTCGACCCGGGGACGGCGCAGTTCCTGCACGACATCGTGGTCGCGAAGTTACGCTGAGGCTCCTGTAACCCGCGATCAGCGAGGTTTGGGGGGCCATGGCTGGGAATCCACCATCAGGCACGGTGACGTTCTTGCTCACCGATCTCGAGGGGTCCACCCGCATGTGGGAGCAGGATCCCGAGGCGATGAAGGCCGCGATGGTTCGCCACGACGAAATCCTCGAGAAGACGTTCGCGGAGACCCGCGGATTCGTGTTCTCTCGGATGGGTGACGGGATGGCGGCCGCGTTCGCGACGGCACGGGACGCCGTCACCGCCGCGGCGGCGATCCAGCAAGCGCTCGCGTCGGAGCCCTGGCGCACCGTGCGCCCATTGCGGGCCCGCATCGGCCTGCACACCGACGAGGCCGTGATCGTCGATGACACCGGCTACGCCAGCCTGCCGATCAATCGGTGCGCACGCTTGATGACAGCGGCCCATGGCGGACAGACCGTCGTATCCGGCGCCACAGAGATGCTGATGCGCGGTCAGCGCCCTGACGGTATGGAGCTCGTCGATCTTGGCGAACACCGGCTGCGTGATCTCGGCCAGCCCACTCGCATTTTCGAGCTCGTCGGCGACGGCGCCCGTGAGAAATTCCCACCGCTGCGGACTTTGGATTCCTTCCCGGGAAACCTTCCCGCACAGGTCAGTTCGTTCATCGGGCGCAAGGATGACGTGGCACGGGTAGCGCGAGCACTCGATACGTCACGGGTCGTGACCGTCACCGGCGTCGGCGGAGTCGGCAAGACCCGCTTGGCATTACAGGTCGCCGCCGACGTGCTGCCACACTACCGTGACGGGGCTTGGCTGGTGGAACTCGCATCTGTTCGTGACGTGGCAGGGGTGGTGGGCGCCGTCGCGGAGATGTTCCGCTTCACCGGCCGCAGTGGGCAATCGCTCGAGGACTCCCTGCTCGAGATGTTGGCTCAGAAGCAGACGCTGCTGGTGGTGGACAACTGCGAGCATGTGCTCGGCTCGGTGGCCCGGCTCGTGAGCGCCATCGAGCGGAAGTGCCCCGGCATCGTGGTGCTCGCCACCAGTCGGGAAGGACTGGCGATCGACGGCGAACAGCTTCTTGCACTTCCTCCCCTGGAGGCCGGTGGGCCAGGCGAAGACATCGAGCGACTGATACACGCCGACGCGATCAGCCTGTTTGTGGAGCGAGCACGGCAAGTCAAGGCGGATTTCGCGTTGAACGACAACAACTCTCGCGCGGTCGTCGATATCTGCCAGCGCCTCGACGGCGTCCCACTCGCCATCGAACTTGCGGCGGCGCGGGTGATGGCGTTGAGTCCGGCCGAACTGCTGCGTCGGCTCGACCGCCGATTCCAGGTGCTTTCCGGCGGACGCCGAAGCGCGATCGAGCGGCACGCCACGTTACGGGCCGCGATCGACTGGTCCTACGACCTGCTGGACAGTGCCGAGCAGCGACTGCTGGCTCGCCTTGCGGTGTTCTCGGGTGGCTGCACACTCGAGGCCATCGAGGAGGTCTGCAGCGGCGATCCTGTCGAGCGGGACGCGGTCATGGATCTGGTCGCCGGTCTGGTTGCCCGCTCACTCGTGGTCGCGGAAGACAGCGATCTGGGCACGCGGTATCGAATGCTGGAGACCATTCGCCAATATGGGGAGGAGCGCCTCGCTGCTTCCGGCGAGACGGATGCGGTGCTGCTACGGCACGCCGCGTTCTACGCACAATTCTCTGCTCGTGCTGCCGAAAAGACCTACGGGCCAGACCAACTCGTCTGGGCACGACAAATCAAGCTCGAGCG